>Ga0207702_10001381_pt1 | contig 24207 bp, 27 predicted proteins | sample KBSCornC62_FD_184302 | JGI IMG/M metagenome (GOLD analysis project Ga0207702, IMG submission 184302) | Corn rhizosphere microbial communities from Kellogg Biological Station, Michigan, USA - KBS Corn C6-2 (SPAdes) (version 2) | ecosystem: Host-associated > Plants > Roots > Rhizosphere > Soil ...
CGACAACCTGGCGCGGTTCCAGGCGCCCGATGCCGAACTTCACGCCGGCGTCGCGCTGCATTACGGTCGGGTGAACTACGGCAACATCGGCTCCGGCGGCCGCCTGGATTTCACGCTGATCGGCCCCGACGTGAATCTGCTGAGCCGCATCCAGACGGTCTGCAGCAGCACCGGCAACCGCGTGGTCATGTCCGAACGGTTCGCCTCGCTGCTGAGCGGACCGCAGCCATCCGCGATCGGCAGTCATCAGCTGAAGGGATTTCCGGCGCCGGTGCAGCTGTACGGGTTGGTGCCGTAGCGCGACCATCATCGGCAACCGGTTCGCGCGCGTGCGCGACGGCGCTTACGACGCCGCCAGCTTGTCCGCGTGGCGGTGCACGAGTTTCCAGCCGTCCGCATCGCGGCGGAAAATTTCCGTGACGAGAAGATCCATCGGCACCCCCGCATCCTTGCCCTGCATGTGCACGACCGAACGTTGCATGCCGACCCAGTAGGCCAAGTGGTCGTCGACCGCGCTGTGCAGGATTTCGAATTCGTTGGAGCCGCCGGGCCGGAAATGCGCAGTGCCGGCTTCGTTGGCGGCGTTGACCTTTTCCGCGCCTTGCACGCAGTCGCCCTTCGGACCGAACAGCGTGGCGGGCGATTGCTCCGCCGAGATGCGCCGCAGCGGCTCGAACTTGCCGGCGACGAAGGCATCGGATGCCGCCTTGCGCGCTTGCATGAATTGCTCGAAATCCGGTTTTCGATCCATCGCTTTCTCCGGTGCCGCCGTTTGCGTTGGCCTTCTGGAACGCCCGCGAATGCTACGCCGTACGGTCCCCTGCGCAGCCGGCGTACGGCTCAGCCGGTTAGTGAACGATTCATGTGACGCTGGGGGCCGGCGTCGAACGCGGTCGGGGCGGCCGCCTCAGTCTGGCCACAGCATGCGCACGGCCGCGATTCCCATCACCGCGGTCGCCGCGCTGCCGAGCACGATCATCGGGCGTCCGGCCGTAAAGGCGCCCATGACCGATTTCCGCGCGGCCAGCAGGATGACGACGATCATCAGCGGTACCGCGACTACGCCGTTGATCACGGCGCTCCAGAACAGGGCTTTCATCGGTGTGATCGGCGAATATTGGATTACGAGCCCGGCGAGCACGCTGACCGCGATGACGCCGTAAAAGCCGCGCGCGTCGTCCGCCTTGCGTTCCAAACCCCATTTCCAGTTCATGGCTTCGGACAGCGCGTACGCGCCCGACGCGGCGAGCACCGGGACGCCGATCAGGCCGACGCCGAGGATGCCCACCGCAAACAGCAGGTACGCGAATTCGCCGGCGAGCGGCCGCAGGGCGCTTGCGGCTTTCGCGGCGGAGTCGATATCGGTGACGCCGGACGCGTGCAGCGTCACCGCGGTCGCGAGGATGATGAAAAACGCCGCTGCGTCGGAATAGAACATGCCGCTCCAGGTGTCCCAGCGGATCCGGCGCAGTTCGTTCGGCGCGGCGCGGCGGTCCTGCGCCAGTGCCGCCGCGCCGCGGCCGTTCATGTCTTCCACTTCCTCCGAGGCCTGCCAGAAGAACAGGTACGGGCTGATCGTCGTGCCGAACACGCCGACGACGACCGCGGCAGCTTCGGCGTTCGGCGTGAAATGCGGCCATAGCGTGCGCAGCAGGACGTCGTGCCAGGGCACGTGCACGGTGAACAGCACGGCAGCGTACGCGAGTAGCGACAGCGTCAGCCATTTCAGGAACGACACGTAGCGGTGATACGGCACGAACACCTGCAGCAGCAAGGTCAGCAGCACGAAGACGACCGTCATCAGGTGCCGGTCGACGCCGGTGACGAGTTCGGCGACTTCGCCCATGGCCGCGACGTCGGCGGCGATATTCAGGATGTTCGCGATCAGCAGCAGTCCGACCACGCCGAACAGCACTGCCGGATGGAATGTGCGCTTGATGTTCGCAGCGAGGCCCTTGCCGGTGACGCGCCCGATGCGCGCGCACATCGACTGCATCGCGGCCATCAGGGGGAAGGCCAAAGGCATCGTCCACAGCATGTTGAGGCCGAATTGCGCGCCGGCCTGGGAGTAGGTCGCGATGCCGCTCGGGTCGTCGTCGGCGACGCCGGTGATCAAACCGGGGCCGACGCGCGCGAGCGGGTGCTCTTTCAGCCGATGCTGCAGGCGGCGCAGCGCGCGGCCTAGCGCGAAAAAGCCGGTGCGGCGGCGCGATCGCGCGGGCGGCGAGTGCTTCTTCATCGGAACATGCCCACGGATTGGTCCTCGTCGGTTCATCACTGCCGGGCCGGAGAAGGCGCTCTTGGCCGGTGGCGCGGATCATCGGGCCGATCAGCTTGCTGCGAAACGATAGGGCTTCTGCGGAACCGCCGGGTGATTAGCGTCAAGACCCGGTGTCTTGCTCAGCGTCGGCCGGTCGATGGTTGGCAACGGTGCGTGGGCTGGCCGTCCATGGCGCTCGGTCGCGTCCTGCATGACGTTGAAGAAGCGGTACTCACGTACGGCCGTTTGTTACCCACGTGACCAAGGGAGGTAGTCACGATTGGCATATTGCCGAAATTTCGTGCGGCCATCTTGATCCGGATCAAGTCCGGACGCGGTCGGCACTACTCCTCGTCCGCGTCCTTGTATTCCTTCGGCAGGTGGTGCGCGATGCCCTTGTGGCAGTCGATGCAGGTCTGGCCGTCGGCTTTCGCCTTCATGTGCTTGTTGTAGACCGACTGGCGCTGCTTGTCGCTGCTCATGGCGTCGAAACTGTGGCAGTTGCGGCATTCGCGCGAATCGACGGATTTCATGCGCGCCCATTCGTGCGTCGCCAGCTCCATGCGGTGCGCCTCGAATTTCTCGGGCGTGTCGATATAGCCGGTCATCGCGCCCCACAATTCCTTGCTCGCCTGGATCTTGCGCACTATCTTGGGCGTCCAGGCATGCGGCACGTGACAGTCGGAGCAGATCGCGCGCACGCCGGTGCGGTTGGAATAGTGAATCGTCTGCTGGTATTCCTTGTACACGTTGTCGCGCATCTCGTGGCAGCCGATGCAGAACTCGAGCTGGTTCGTCGCCTCCATGCCGGTGTTGAAGCCGCCCCAGAAGATGATGCCGCCGGCGAAGCCCGCGAGCAGCAGAGTGAGTACGGAGTATTTCACCGACGGCCGCCGCAGCGCACGCCAGCTGCGACGGATCAATCCAGGTTTTGCCGCGCTCATGACGCTCCTTCGGGTTCAGCGGAACGTGAAGCGGTAGGCGACGAACACCGTGTTGACCGAATAGTTCGGTGCCTGCTGGTTCGTCGGTAGCAGCGACGTCGGCGTGAATCCGTATTGATAGGCGCTGTAGAAATAGTCGCTCGCCTTCAGCCGCTGGTACAGATAACCTCCGATCAGCTGCGAGCGATGATTCAGTGGATACGTGCCCATCAGTCGGAATTGCGTCAGCTCGCTCGAAATGTTCGGCGACGTGCCGTGGTTGCCCTGCGCCGGGGCTGCGCCGGCGAGCGTGGTGTAGTACTTCGACTTGCTCAGGCCGTAGGTGAAATCCTCGCTCAGTTCGAGCTTGCCGTGGAACAGTCCTTTCTGGCGGCCGTTGAGGCCGATCGTGTTGTCGCGATCGGTCAGCGTGTTGGCCCACAGCGTCGACAGCGGCGCCACGGCGTTGCGGCCGTTGGCGGTCAGCAGGTCGCGCGAGCGCTTCTGCCAGCTGGCATAGCCGCCGAACACGATGTCCTCGGAAACGGCGTAGTTCAGGTCCAGGTTCGCGCTGCCGGATTCGCCGTTTTGCACGCCGAGCGCGGAATCGTAATAGTCGTCCTTCGTGCGCCGGCCGTTGAGGCCGACGCTGAGCTTGTCCGTCGCGGTCCAGGTCAGCCCCGCCTTGAACAGGTCTTCGCGCCGCGAGGCATCGAAAAACGCGAGGAAACCGTAGTTCTCGAACCCCTGGTTGTTCGCCTGCATCGGGTTGTAGAACGAGGGGTTCACGTCGGCGCTGCGATCCGCGTGGTTATAGCCCGCGCTGAATTCGAGCTTTTCGCTGAACTTGAACTTGTAGTTCGAAACCAGCTTGTTCTCGGTGTCGCGTGGCACCTGCACGCAGGAAGCGAACACGTAATAGCCGGCGTTCGTGGTCGAGAGCTCGCCTTGTGCGTTGTTCGCCAGCGCGTTGCCGCACCAGCGGTCGACGTGGTCGTATTCGTAGCCCAGGTGCAGGCGCTGGCGCGGATCGATGCGCCAATCGGCCGAGGCGTCGAATTGCTCGCGCTTGTTGCTCATCGGAATATTGACCGCGGTCGTCTTCTCGCCGCCGAGGTCGAGGAAGGTATAGGTGTTCGAGGCCGAGGTGTTGTCGCGTTCGTTGTATTTCGCGCCGGCACTGAGGTTCAGCGCGCTGCTCCACTGGTGCGTAAGCTTGATATCGGCGTGCTTGATCAGCACGCGGCCGTCGAAGGCGTTGACCGGCAGGCCCGGCGCGGTGTTCGGCGTGGTCGTGTAGCTACCGGCGAAGTTCACGTCCTGCGTGTTGCGCGCGTACGAGACGCCGCCCGTGAGCTTGGTCGCGGGACTGAAGATCCAGCCGCCGACGAAGTTCACCTGGTGGAACTGGTTGCTCGGCGGCGTGCTCATGCTGTCGAGCGGGAACGCTGCACCGGGCGACGTGCCCGAAGGCGGGTTCGGTGCGTTGCCGGTGCCGCCGGAGACATAGGGATTCGAGAACGACACGCCGTTGAAGTCGTCGTGGAACAGGGACGCGTAGTAGCCGAAACTGGCGTAGCCGTGCGCGCCGACCCAGTTCAGCGCGAGATTGAACGTGTCGTTGCGGTACTCGGTCGGGTTCATCAGCACCAGGATGCGTTCGCCGCCGTAGTTGAAGCCGCCCGCGCTGGTGAGGTTGTACGCGTCGGTTCCCGCGGCCATCAGTTTCGCGCCGGATTCGTCCAGGCGCTTGAAATCGAACTTCACGCTCCATTCCTTGTTGAACGCGTAGCCGGCAGCGACGGCGGTGTTGTCGCGCTGGTTGTAGACGTCCTCGGTGTGGAACGCACCGAGCTGCGTCGGCGTCAGCGTCTGCGTGCCCTTGTTCGTGCTCGTGAGCACGCCGTTCGCGGTCGTGGTCGTGGTGTTGATCACGCCGAACGTGGGCGAGAGCAGGAACACGTTGCCGCCGCGTGCGCCCTCGAGCGGCGTCTGGTAGTCGCCGTCTGCGGTGTAGTGGCGCAGCTGGTCGTAGTCCAGGCCGAACGTCCACACGCCCTGGTTGGTGATGCTGCCGCCGATGTTGCGCGAAGTCGTGCCTAAGTCTTTGCCGCTCGCTTCCCAGCGCAGCGTGCCGCTGCCCTGGCACCAGGCGTCGCCGCCACGCACGTCGAAATCGGCGAGCGCATACACGCCGGACGAATCGAGCCCGGTGTATTCCCCGAACTTGGGCGAATCGGTCGGGACGTTGAGGATGCCGACTTCGACCGAATTGGTCGGACAAGTCAGCGCTTTCGTGTCGCCTTCGTCGGGCGTGTCCTGCGCGCGCAGAGCGAGCGGCGCCAGGGCCAGTCCGAGCAACGCGACGCGCACTGCGGCAGCGGTGGCGCTGACGGCGAAACGGCGTTCACGCGTGTTCATGGCGATCTCCTAGTGATGCAGTAACGCGCCAGCGGGCGAGTTCGAGCCGTGCACCATCACGTGGCAATTCATGCAGGCGCGGCCGACCGCGTTGCTGTTCGGATTGCCTCCGGGCGGGGCGCCGCCGCCTTGCAGTCCGGCGACCGCGTTGCCGTACGGCGCCTGGCTGTTATGTGGGCCGTCGTGGCATTCGTCGCACAGGAACGGCGGCCGCGATTTCAGAAGCGGCGTGATGTTCGATCCGTGCGGCGTGTGGCAGTTGGTGCAGTCCTCGGTGACGGGCTGGTGCTCCCACAGGAACGGACCGCGCTTTTCGGCGTGGCAGGTGAAACAGGTCTCGGTGACCGTGTTTTTGGCGAGCAGCTTGGGTCCGGCCGAGCCGTGCGGGTTGTGGCAGTCCGAGCACGCCATCTTGCCGGCGTCGAGCGGGTGCGTGGATATCTGCTTGATCTGCGCGCGCTGCTCCTTGTGGCAGCCGAAGCACACCGTCGGCTGCTCGCTCTTGACGAACACCGGATCGGTCGCGCGGTGGACGGAATGACAGCTCGCGCACGGCACGGCGTTGACCTGGTGCTGGCTTCCCGGCCAATGCATGCGCAGGCCGGCCTTGTGGCAGGTGAGGCAGGCTTCGGACTGTTCGCCCGCGCCGTTGGGCGTGTAGCCGGCCGTGGTGTGCTTGCTGCCGAACACGATGTCCGGCGGCGGCCGGCCCTTGCCGTCGGCGTTGCCGGCCAGGTGCTTGTCGCTGTCGCCGTGGCACGACTGGCAACTCGGCGTTCTCGCGTCGCCGCTGACGCCGTGCGGCGTCTGGTAGATCGCGAGGATCGGCTTGGATTCCGATTCGTCGTGGCACTTGGTGCACACGGCGTCGCGCTTCTGGCGCTGTTCCGCGGCAGCCGGATCGTCGGCGTGCGCAAGCGGTGCGAGCCCGCCCAACGTCAGGACGCCCGCGATGGCCCATTTCCACCAACCGTTCAGCTTCATGTCGGTTCCCCCAATCAATGACGCTGCGGCGGACGCCGGTGTGCTCCGGAATCGGTCGCTACAAGGAAAGAATCCAGTCGACGAGGTTCTTGATCTGTTCCATGTCCTTCGGCGGCGAGGTCTGCACGATCTTGTGCTCCTCTTCGTGGCCGTCCGAGAACTTGGCTTTTTCGCCGGTCGTGAGATGCTCGATCAGGCGCGCCTGCGCGTTGTCCTTGCCGCGGTACTTGTCCGCCACGGCCTTGTACGCGGGGCCGTCCTTTTCCTTTTCGGTGCCGTGGCACTTGAAGCAATTGTTCTGGCGCGCCAGTGCCTTGGCGGCTTCGGCATCAGCACAGAACGCGGGTGCGGCGGCGAGAGCGCCGGCACCTGCAACCAGGAGCACGGCGAACACGCGTACAAGCGATTTCATACGTACTCCACCGTTGCGGGGATATACCGAACGCTACGACGATCGCGTCGGCGGCTCTTGATCTGGATCAAGAGTTCACGTTTCTTGAACGTTCCCGTTGCGCGGGCTAGCGCACCACGAGCACCGGCGTCTTGGTCGACGCCAGCGTCTTGGTGACCACGGAACCGAGCAGCAAGGACTTGAAGGCGCCGCGGCCGTGGGAGCCCATGACGATGAGATCGCAGCGGTCCTGTTTCGCGACGTCGGCGATGCACGAAGCCGCCTCGCCGACCAGGACCCGTTCGCGCCACGCGATACCGGCTTTCGCCAGCAGGCGTGTCGCCGGACGCGTCGCCGCGGCGGCGTTGCGGGCGTGGAAGCGGGCGACGTCCTCCGGTGAAACATGGCGCGTGAACCGCTCGAGCAGCGGTGCGTCGACGTAAAGCAGCACCACGCCGGGCCGCTTACCGAATTCGCGCAGGTGCGCGATGGCATGGCGCACCGCGCGGGTACTGCACGCACTGCCGTCGACGGGAAGCAGGATTTTCATGACGAAATCTCCGTTGTCGCCGGAACATAGCAGCGCGTGCGCGCCGGCGATTGATCCAGGTCACCGTCGCGCCTCTGCGGCGAACATGACGTGCGTCAACAGCCGCAATCGGGTGGCGGCGGTAGGCTATCGATGTGCCGGCCGTCCCGACGGAACGCCGGTAGGCCTGTAAGACCCCTGCACATCGCGCGATCGAGGAGACCACATTATGGCCACTGCTGCTGCCGCCACCGGGACTTTGTCGCTGCGCGCCGTCGGCGTCGCACTGTCGACCACGCTGGTCGTGCTCTATGTCGGCTGCTTCCTGTCGGTGCTGTTCCTGCCGATGCTGCCGTTGTCGCACCAGTGGCTGGCCTTGTTCACGGCGGCCTGGCCGATGTCGGCCGCGGGTCTGATCGAAGGCGTCGCGATCAACATCGTGGTCGCATGGATCGCCGCCGCGGCCTATGTGCTCACCTACAACCGCGTACTGCGCGGCGCTAGCGCGCAATGAGCGACTGCGCCGCCTTCCGCGGCGTCAGTGCACCACCAGCACGGGTACCTTGCACTCCGCCAGCGCGCGCGCCGTGACCGAACCGAGCAGCGCGTTCTTGAGCGCGCTGCGGCCGTGCGAGCCCATCAGCACGAGGTCGTATTTGCCTTTCGCCGCCTTCTGCGCGATGCAATAAGCGGCGTTGCCGGCGGTATGCGCCTCATCGAACGCGAGGCGCGCGCGTTTCAGGCGCTGGCGCACGGTTTTCAAGGCTTCGCCGCTGTCCTCGCGGTGAATCTCGGCGACCCGGTCCTCGCCGAGCGCGGCGGCGACGCGATCCAGCATCGGTGCGCACACGTAGAACAGGGTGACTTCGATCGACCGTAGCTGCTTGCGCAACGACGCGATCAGGTACTGCGCGGCGCGTTCGGAGCACGCGCTGCCATCGGAGGCAAACAGGATCTTCATGTGGCTTCTCCCGGTCGGGTGGTGGTCGTCACGCGCCCCAGTATGCGCTGCACGGTGGCGGACAACTTCGCGATGTCGAACAGCAGCGCCGCGCCGATCCCGAGCAGCGCGGCCGTGGCCGCGCTGGCGGCGCTCGGCAGCGCGAACTGGAACACCTTCTGCAAATCCGGCTGCAGCACGCATGCGGCGACCACGGCGACTGCGACGCCGGCGACGCCCCAGAACGCGTTGTGGTCGCGCGCGAACAGGCGCGCCAGGGTCGCGCCGCGCGTGCCGGCGACGCGGATCAGGGCGAGGTTGCCCGCAGTGAACGCGATGAACGCGACGGTGCGTGCGAGATTGGGTTGGACGCCTGAATGGATGCCGGCGACGTAGATGCCGAGCACCGTGCCGAGCAGCAGCAGTCCCTGCACGCCGGCCAGCGCCAATTGCGGCAGTCCGAGCAGCATTTCGTCCGGACGCCGCGGCGGCTGCTGCATCGTGCCCGGTTCGACCGGCTCGTTCTCGAACGCGATGGCGCAAATCGGGTCGATGATCATCTCGACCAGGACCACGTGCATCGGCAGCAGCAGCGGCGGCAAGCCGAGCAGCAGCGGCAGCAGCGCCAGGCCGCAGATCGGCACGTGGATCGCGGCGATGTAGATCGCTGCCTTGCGCAGGTTGTCGAAGATGCGGCGGCCCATTTCGATGCCGGCAACGAGGTGCGCGAGATCGTCGCGCAGCATGACGATCGAGGCTGCCTCGCGCGCGACGTCCGTGCCGCGTCCGCCCATGGCCAGGCCGATGTGTGCGGCGCGCAACGCGGGCGCGTCGTTGACGCCGTCGCCGGTCATGGCGACGACTTCGCCGTTCGCCTTCAGCGCGCGCACCAGACGCAGCTTCTGCTCGGGCCGAACACGCGCGAACACCCGCGTCGTGCGCACCAGCTCGCGCAACGCGTCGTCATCCGCGCGCGCGATCGCGTCGCCGGTTAGCGGCGGCGCGCCGCAGTCGATTCCGGCTTCGCGCGCGATGGCGAGCGCAGTGGCGGGATAGTCGCCGGTGATCATGACGACCTGCACGCCGGCGCGGCGCGCGCGTTCGACCGCGTCGCGCGCGCCGACGCGCAGCGGGTCGGCGAAGGCGAGCAAGCCGCTCAGGCGCAAGCCCAGTCCGGCCGGCTCCGGCGGGAGTTCACGCGACGCGGACGGCGCGAACGCGACAGCCAGCACGCGCATGCCGTGCGTCGCGTAGTCTTCGACCTGGCGCAGCAACCGTGCGCGGTGCTGCGCATCCAGGCCGCACAGTTCGGCGATGGTTTCCGGCGCGCCTTTGGCCGCCGTGTGGCGCGTGTCGTCGCTGGACTGCCACACGCGCACAACGGCCGGACGGTCCTGCGTCAGGCCGTATTCGTGCAACAGCGTGCCGGCGCCGCCGTGCACGTTCGGCGCTTGCACCCGTTCGGCGAGGCGATGCACCGCGGCGTCCATCGGATCGTTCGACGTCCGCGCCGACGCGTCGGCGGCATGACGCACCAGTTCGGCGAACGGCGCGGGCAGGGTAGCGTCCGCATCGTCCAGCACCGCCGCGCTGCCGTCCACGTTCAGGCCGCAGACCTCCATCCGGTTTTCCGTCAGGGTGCCGGTCTTGTCGACGCACAGCGTGCTGCACGCACCGAGCATCTCGATCACCGCCGTGCGGCGCACGAGCACGTGCAAACGGGCCAGGCGGCGCGCACCGAGCGCGACGAACACCGCGAGCACCATCGGGAACTCTTCCGGCAGCGCGGCCATGCCGAGCGCGATGCCCGACAGCACGCCTTGCAGCCAGTCGTGCCGGAGCAGGCCGTAGAGCACAGTCACGCCCAGGCTTGCCACAAGCGCGAGCAGCGCGAACAGGCGCACCAGGCGGCCGAACGATCGTTGCAGCAGTGTCTGTTCGACTTCGATTGAAGCGAGCGACACGCCGATGCGACCGGCTTCCGTCTGCGTGCCGGTACGCACGACCTCCGCCAGACCGCGTCCGGCGGTCACGAGCGTGCTGGCGAACAGCATGCCGCTGTCGTCGTTGCTCGTGGCGCGGGCGCCGACACGTTTCGTCACCGGCACGGACTCGCCCGTGAGCAGGGATTCGTCCACGCTGATGTTCTCGGCACGGCGCAGCACGGCGTCCGCCGCGACACGTTCGCCGTCGGCGACGAATAGCAGATCGCCGGGCACGACGTCGCGGGCACTGATGCGCTGTTCGCGCCCGTCGCGCAGCACGCGTGCCGACGGCGTGGCCAGTGCACGCAGGGCGTCGAGCGCGTTTTCGCTGCGCTTCTCCTGGACCACCACGAGCAGGATGGTCAGGGTCGCGAATCCCGCCATCAACAGGCCTTCGCTCCATCCGCCGACCGCGAGATAGATGCCCGCCGCGAGCGCGAGCAGCAGGAACATCGGTTCGCGCAACACGCCGATCAAAATGCGCAGCACACCGCGGCGCGTTGCGCGCGGCAATTCATTAGGTCCGAAGCGTGCGAGTCGCGCCGCTGCTTCGGCGCTGTCGAGGCCCGAAGGCGAGGGGACGGCAGCGGCAATCGTGGCGCTCATGGCTTACTTGTACTGGAGCACGGACGTGCCGCGTTTGATGCACATCAAGGCAGCACGCGAGGCGGAAACTACGGAGAAGCCGCAGGCGCGGTGGCGGAATGCGACTCGATTGCGCACGCCGTCACGGGGTCGATGGATCCGTGCGGTGATCGTTCGCGCGCAACGGCACCGATCGCTTGGTTCCGTGACTGCTTCAGCAGGGTGCCTCAGTCGACCGGAGCCGCTATTTCGACTGCACGTAGGCCCCCACCGCTTTGATTTCCTGCGGCGTCATGCTCTGGATCACGCCGTGCATCACCCGCGCCTTGCGCGTGCGCTGCTGGATCTTGTCGAGCTGGAACTCCACGTACGCGGCGTGCTGGCCGGCGAGGCGCGGGAAGATCCACAAGCCCTGCGCATCGACGCCGTGGCAGACGCCGCAGGGTGCGAGCTGTTGCTCGGGCACGCCGCGGTTGTAGATCGCTTCGCCCTGGGCGACCAGCGCCGCGTCGCCGGCCACTGCGGCCGGCGCGGACTGGTTCGCGAAATAGTGCGCGAGCGCGGCGACCATCGAGTCGTCGAGCAGGCTCAGGCCGAGCAGCTCGACATGCCGGTCGGCCGCCGCGGCGAGCGCGCGGTTGCGCAGCCATTCAATCTTTGCCGCGAGATAAGGATACGGCTGCGCCGCGAGGCTCGGCGTCTCCGGCGACGTGCTGTGCCCGCCCGGGCCGTGGCAGATGACGCAGACCTGCTCGGCGAGCACGCGTGCGGCGGCGTCGGCACCGGCGTCGCGTTCGGCGGCGCAGAGATTCGCAGTCGAAGCCGCGGCGAATGCGGCGCTGGCAAGAACCCGTGCAACGTTCATCGTGACGCCTCCCGATTCGAATCGAAGAGAACCGGTGGAGGGTTGCGCCGGATCGCGCTAATCCGCCACCGACAGGTTGTCGACCACGCTTTGCACGCCCGGAGCCGACCACGCGGCGTTGCGCGCCGCCATTTTTTCGGACCACGAGTCGACCACGCCGCCGAGCGTGATGTTGTTGCCGTCGACGTCGATCGTGATCGCGTTGGCATCGATCTGCGCCTGGCGATGCAGCGCCGCCTGGATCTTGCGCCGTACTCCGCGCGAGTTGATCGGGTGCGGCCTGATCGCAATCTGGTCGACCACGGTGCGCACACCGATCAGATTACGCACGGCGGAGACGGCGGCGGTGCGCTGGAACGCCCAATCGACATCGCCGCTCAACTCGATCACGCCGTGGCTGACGCCGATCTTCACGGCGCCTTTGGGCACCGAGGAGTTCCACTCCAGCGCGCTCGCGGCGGCCTGCACCAATTCCGCATCGGAACGCTTGTGCGAATCGGGCAGGCGCACGTCGATCTCGACCACCACACCTTTCACGCCCGCGACGCGTTGTGCGGCCGCCTCGGCGGCCCATTTTTCCGCGAAGCTGGCAACGTGTCCGGCGAGCGTGACGACGCCGTCCGTCGCTTCGACACCGATGGTGCTCGCCTCGACGGCGGGTTCCCATTTCAGTTCGTCCAGCACGTCCTGTTGCAATTGGCTGTCGGTTTTCATGCCAGGTTCCTCCGGGGAGCGGTGTGCCGTGCTGCATCCGCGGCCGGAACCGCCGCCGGCAGCCCGACGTGCGCCAGCTGCACGGTCAACTTGGCCGGTGTCAGGTGCGTGAAATCGCGCCGGACCTCGGCCACGACCGCCGCGCGCAGGTGCTTGCCGAATGCGCTGTGCAGGTCGCCGAGGAAGCGTGCCGGTGCGACCAGCACGAGCCGGTCGAAACGCTGCTCGACGTGCCCGCGGTCGAGCACCTCGCGCAGTGCGCGGGCGAACGTGGCGGCGACTTTTTCGCGCCGGCTGGTGTGCGGCTCGAGTGCGTGGCGGGCGAAGCCCATGCTTTCGTTCACGGTCGGCGGCCGGTCGGTGGTCATGCCGCGCGTTCCGTCACGCGCCTCGGGATTCGTGTAGCAACCCAGTTCGATCAGCGCTCCGGCGCGATCGCGTTCGAACACGCGCGCGCGTGCGCTGTCGGCGACGAGGATCCAGGTCCTGTTCATGGACGAACCTCCGGCTGCTGTGTGAGGTTCAACTTACGCCGGGCAGGGGAGTGCGTATTGACCTGGGTCAATCCTTCACCCGCGTTTACGTCGCACTGCCTTGATCTCGATCACGCCGCGTTCGCGCGAACTGCTAGATTGTTTGCCGACAGGAGACTTCGGCATGCAGATCCAGTTTCTCGGTGCGGCGGACACGGTCACGGGATCGAAATACCTCGTGACCTCGAACGCCGCGCGCGTGTTGGTCGACTGCGGCTTGTTCCAGGGTCTCAAGACCTTGCGTCTGCGTAACCGGGCCGCATTGCCGCTGCCGCCGTCGTCACTGTCGGCCGTGGTGCTGACGCACGCCCATCTCGATCACAGCGGCTACCTGCCGCTGCTGGTCAAGAATGGGTTTCGCGGGCCGATTCATTGCACGCCGGCGACCTACGAGTTGTGCCGCCTCTTGCTGCCCGACAGCGGCCGCCTGCAGGAAGAGGACGCCGACTACGCCAACCGGCACGGCTTTTCCAAGCACGCGCCAGCGCTGCCGCTGTACACCGAAGCCGACGCGCTGCACTGCCTGCGCCAGTTCCGCACCATCGAATTGGAGCGGCGCTTCGAACTCGTCGGCGGGCTGCAGGCCGAATTTGCAACCGCCGGACACATTCTGGGTGCGGCGTTCGTCACGCTGCACGAGGGGGCGCGGCGCACCGTGTTTTCCGGCGACGTCGGACGCCTGCACGATCCGGTCATGTCGCCACCGCAGGCACTGTCGGCCTGCGATCACCTGGTGATTGAATCGACCTACGGCGACCGCACGCATCCGGCGATCGATCCGCTCGATGAGCTCGAACCGGTCGTCAACCGCACGCTGCAGCGCGGCGGCGTACTGGTCGTGCCGTCGTTCGCCGTCGGCCGGGCGCAACTGCTGCTGTACTGCATCCATCGCCTGAAGGAGGCCGGCCGGATTCCGCGCGACGTGCCGGTGTATCTCAACAGCCCGATGGCGATGGACGTCACTGATCTGTACCTACGCTTTCCCGGTGCACACCGGCTCGACGAAGCGCAGACACGCGCCATGTGCCGCACGGCGCACTACGTCACGTCGGTGGAAGAATCGAAAGCGCTCAATCGCACGCGCCGCCCGATGATCCTGATCGCGGGCAGCGGCATGGCGACCGGCGGCCGCGTGGTGCATCACCTGAAAGCCTTTGCACCGGACGAGCGCAACACGATCCTGCTGGTCGGCTACCAGGCCGCCGGTACGCGCGGTGCGGCGCTGCTCGCCGGCGCGAAAGATATCCGCATCCACGGCGCCGACGTGCCGGTACGGGCAGAGGTCGCGGCGCTGTCGACGATGTCCGCGCACGCCGATCGCGACGAACTTTTGCAATGGATCGGCCAGTTGCCCGAACCGCCGCGCTGCACCTTCGTCACGCACGGCGAACCGACCGCGCAGGATGCCTTGCGCCAGCGCATCGAGCGGCAGCTCGGCTGGAAAGTACACGTGCCGTCGCACCTGGAAACGGTCGATCTCGACATGCCGGCTTGACCAGCGCCGGGCAAACGGCGGTCCGCTTGATGCCGGTCAAGCGCCGGCGTCGCGTGTGCCATAGGCTGGTCGCGCAATGCCGCCACGCTGCCGCACGGAGAGAATCGACATGGAAACCGCCGCCGCCACACCGTCCACCACTGCGCCGCGCACACCGGGCACGCACGGCGGCTACGAACGCCTACTCGCCGCATGCCGCTCGCACGCACCGATCCGAATGGCGGCCGCACACCCGTGCAGCGCGGAAGCACTCGAAGCGGTGCTCGAGGCGCGTTTGCAGGGCTTGATCGTGCCGGTGCTGGTCGGCCCGCCGGCGCGGATGCAGGCGCTGGCGCAGGAAAGCGGACTCGATATCGCGGGACTCGACATCGTCGCGACCGAACACAGCCACGCGTCGGCCGACGCGGCCGTCGCGCTGGTGCGCAGCGGCGGCGCGTCGGGCATCATCAAGGGCAGCCTGCATTCGGACGAACTGCTGCATGCGGTGCTCGACCGCAGCGCGGGCTTGCGCACGGAACGGCGCGTGAGCCACGCGTTCGTGCTCGACGTGCCGTCCTATCCGCGTCCGCTGATGATCACCGACGCGGCGGTCAACATCTATCCGACCCTGGCCGACAAGCGCGACATCGTGCAGAACGCGATCGACCTGGCGCACGCGATCGGCATCGCCGAACCGCGCGTGGCGATCCTGTCCGCAGTGGAGACCGTCAATCCGGACATCCGTTCGACGCTCGACGCGGCCGCGCTGTGCAAGATGGCCGACCGCGGCCAGATCACGGGCGGCCTGCTCGACGGCCCCCTGGCGTTCGACAACGCGGTCAGCGCCGAAGCCGCGCGCATCAAGCAGATCCGTTCCGACGTCGCCGGCCGCGCCGATATCCTGGTCGTGCCCGATCTGGAAGCCGGCAACATGCTGGTCAAGCAGCTCACCCTGTTCGCGGGTGCGGACTCCGCCGGCATCGTGCTTGGCGCGCGCGTGCCGATCGTGTTCGGCAGCCGCGCGGACAGCGCGCGCAACCGGCTGGCCTCGGTCGCGCTTGGCGTTCTGCTGGCGCACAGGCGCGCACCGCTGGCATGAGCACGGCCGCAATCCTCACGCTCAACGTCGGCTCGTCGAGCGTCAAGTTCGCGCTGTTTGCCGCCGACGGTAGCACGCGGCTCGCACAGGGCGAGGCCACCGGCCTCGGCGGCGCGGCGTGCTTGCGCACGAGCCGCCGCGGCGAGCCGGCGGTGACGCAGGATCTGGCTGCCGGCAGCGACGCGTTCGGCGCGATCGACGCCGCGCTGGAGTGGCTCGACGCTGCCTGCAGCGACGTTTCCGTCGCCGTTGTCGGCCATCGCATCGTGCACGGCGGCACGCGCTTCGTTGCGCCGTTGGCGGCGACGGCGGAAGTGCTGCAGGAACTCGAAGCGCTCGATCCGCTCGCGCCGAAACACCAGCCGTTCAACATCGCCGGCGTGCGTCGCGTGCAGGCGCGCTATCCGCACAGTCGCGCAGTGGCGTGTTTCGACACCGCGTTCCATGCGGGATGGGACGACGCGACCGCGCGCCTGGCGATTCCGCGCCGCTTCCACGACGCCGGCGTGCGGCGTTACGGGTTCCACGGATTGTCGTACGAATTCCTCGCCGCCCGTCTCGGACGCGACGCGCCGCATGCGCGGCGGGCCGTGCTCGCGCATCTGGGCAGCGGCGCCAGCCTGTGTGCGCTGCGCGACGGACGCAGCATCGACTGCACGATGGGTTTTTCCACGCTGGACGGCTTGCCGATGGCGACGCGCAGCGGCACGATCGACCCGGGCGTGATCTTCCACTTGCAGCGCCAGTACGGTTTGGGCTTCGACGCGATCGAGCACCTGCTGTACGACGACAGCGGGCTCAAGGGCGTCTCCGGCCGCAGCGGCGACATGCGCGAGCTGCTGGACGCCGGCGATGCCGCATCGAACGAAGCGGTGGCGCTGTTCGTGCAGCGCTGCGTGCGCGAGATCGGCGCGATGGTGGCCGTGCTCGGCGGCGTCGATGCGCTCGTGTTCAGCGGCGGCATCGGCGCGCACGCGGCGCCGGTGCGCACGGCGATCTGCGCGCGCCTGGGTGCGTTCGGCGTCGTTCTCGATGCCGCAGGGAATCAGGACGGTGCCGGACGTATCTCGGCGCCGGCCTCCGCCGTGCCGGTGTATGCCTGGGCGACCGACGAGGAAGCCGTCATCGCCGCGCATTGCGCGGCGTGGACGAGCCGTGGGACGCTATGAACGGCGCTGCCACCGGCGGGCTTGATGCGCATCAACCTGCGGCGTCGGCCGTTGGCCTAGCCTGCGCCGATCGGGAGAGCGCCATGACCGATGCAGCAACCGAACCGCCCGCACAAACGCTGCGCATCCGCCGGCTCGGCATCGACACGTACCAGGAACCTGTCGTGTTCATCCGTGCCGACTCGCATGTCTGCCGTTCGGAGGGCTTCGAGGCGCAGTCGCGCGTCGAATTGCGGCGCAACGGCACGCACATCGTCGCCACGCTCAACATGGTGCGCGCGGACTCGGCGATCGGCTTGCACCGCGACGAAGCTGGTTTGTCGGAGGCCGCGTGGCGCAGTTTCGGCGCGAGCGAAGGCGAGACGATCCACGTCGCGCATCCCGCGCCGGTGGAATCCTTTTCGCTCGTGCGCGCCAAGATTTTCGGCCATCCGTTCACGCATGCCGGCCTGCACAGCGTGGTCGAGGACATCCGAAACGGTCACTATTCGAACATCGAAATGGCGGCCTTCATCACCGCCTGTGCCGGCGACCGGTTGAGCGCCGCCGAGACCGTGTCGCTGACGCGTGCGATGGTCGCGACGGGCCAGCGCCTGCACTGGCACCGGCCGATGATCGTGGACAAGCATTGCGTCGGCGGACTGCCGGGCAATCGCACCACGCTGATCGTGGTGCCGATCGTCGCGGCGCTCGGTTTGATCATCCCGAAAACCTCCTCGCGCGCGATCACCTCGCCGTCCGGCACGGCCGACACGATGGAAACGCTGGCGCCGGTCACGCTCAGCGCCGCGCAGATCCAGCGCGTTGTCGAGCAGGAGGGCGGCTGCATCGCCTGGGGCGGCGCCGTGAACCTGAGCCCGGTGGACGACATCCTGATCCGTGTCGAACGGCCGCTCGATCTCGACAGCGAAGCGCAGCTGGTCGCCTCGGTGATCTCGAAGAAGGCGGCCGCCGGATCGAGCCACGTGCTGATCGACGTGCCGGTCGGACCGAGCGCGAAAGTGCGCTCGGCGGCTGCGGCACGCTCGCTCGCGTGGCGTCTGCAGGAGACCGGGCGCGCGTTGGATCTGAAAGTCGAAGTCGTGCTCACCGACGGCCGGCAGCCGGTCGGCAGCGGCATCGGTCCGGCGCTCGAGGCACGCGACGTGCTCGCCGTGCTGCACAACGCCCCGGACGCGCCGGCGGACCTGCGCGCGCGCTCGATCCTGCTCGCCGGGCGCTTGCTCGAAATGGCACAGGCCGCGCCGACCAACGGCGGCGCGGCGCTGGCCGCTGCGGCGCTCGACGATGGCCGCGCCTGGCGCAAGTTCCAGGCGATCGCGCAGGCACAAGGCGGCTTACGCGAACCGCCGCAGGCACCGGAGCGTCATGTCGTCGCCGCGCCGGTTGCCGGCAACGTGATCGCGATCGACAATCGGCGCCTGTCGCGCATCGCCAAGCTGGCCGGCGCGCCGCAAGCGCCGGCAGCCGGCGTTGTGCTGCACGTGAAGCTCGGCGCGACGGTGGAAAAGGGCGAGCCGCTCTACACCATCCACGCGCAATCGCGCGGCGAACTCGACTACGCGCTCGACTACGCCATGGCGCAGCGCGAAACCCTGTCGATCGGCACGCCGGCATGAAGCCGCTGATCTATCCGTTCCCGGGCAACGAGCGCGTCGGCGAAACGCTTGCAGCGGCGCTGGACGCCGAGACCGGCGCGATCGAAGTGCGCCGCTTCCCGGATGGCGAGACCTACGTGCGACTGCATACTCCGCCGGTGGGCCGCGACGTGGCGCTGGTGTGCACGCTCGATCAGCCGGATGCAAAAAGCCTGGCGCTGTACTTCGCCGCAGCGACCGCGCGCGAACTCGGCGCGGTGCGTGTCGGCCTGGTCGCGCCGTATCTGGGCTACATGCGCCAGGACGCTCGCTTCCAGCCGGGAGAAGCGGTTTCGTCGCTGCTCTACGGCCGCTGGCTGTCGCAGTTCGTGGACTGGCTCGTGACCGTCGATCCGCACCTGCATCGCCACGCATCGATGCGCGAGGTCTATTCGATTCCGGCAGCGGTCGCCCCGGCCGCGCCGGCAATTTCGCGCTGGGTCGCAGCGCACGTGCCGCAGGCCCTGCTCATCGGCCCCGACGGGGAAAGCGCGCAATGGGTCGCCGAGGTCGCCGCCGGTGCCGGCTGTCCGTTTGCGGTGGCAAGCAAGCAGCGGCGGGGCGATTTCGACGTGCGCGTGGCACTGCCCGACGTGTCGGCGTGGCGCGAGCGCACGCCGGTGCTGATCGACGACATCGTGTCGACGGCGCGCACGATGATCGCGGCGATCCAGCAGCTGCGCGCTGCCGGCGTGTCGCGGGCGCCGACGTGCATCGGCGTGCACGCGCTGTTCGCGGGCGACGCATACGCGGCGCTGCAGGCGGCGGGGGCCGCTGCGGTCGCGACCTGCAACACCGTGGTGCACGCGAGCAACGCGATCGACGTGGCGCCGGAACTTGCCGTGGCTGTGCGCGAACTGCTGCAGCGCGAGGTGTCAGCGCCGCGTTGAACCGCCGGTGCCGAACGGCAAAGGCAATCGTGCCGTGCGCGCCGCGATGCGGAACGCCAGTGCGCCCGCGCGTGACCACCATCGCACCGGCAGCAGCGCCAGCGCGAGTCCCGCCGCGAAACCGCTGCCGAGCAGCGCCGCCGTGCGGTGCGCGTCGACGGTGTTGCGCCAGGGTTGCCAGCGTGCCCGAACTTCGTCGCGTGCGGCGATCGCGGCCTGTTCCGCCGCCGCGAGTCGTTGTCGTCTCGCATTCATGGCTTGGGCTGCGTCAGCTGCAACAGGATCGCGCGACTGCGCGGCAGCGACAGATCGCGTGCCCAGCGCTGTGCGGCACGCAGCAAGACCCACAACAGCAACACCTGCTGCGCGCAGGTCAGTGCGCCGGCGCCGAGTCCGCCGAGGCCGGCGGCTTGCAGGCCGAGCCAGCACAGGCCGACCGCGCTGAGCCACAGGCCGAGCAGCAACACCGGTGCGAGCAGGGCGCCGAACACGAGCGCGCGCAGGCTACCGCGCGCGGCGTCGATTTCCAGCTGCAGCACCGACTGCCAGGCGCGCGCCGCGCGGGCGAGGCTCGCCGCCAGCGCGCCCGCGTCGCGCGCGGCCGTTGCGGCATCGGTGTCGTGCGTCTGCATCAGCGGCGCAACGCGCGCGCCACCAGCAAGCCGGCGGCGAAGGCGATGCCGAACGTCGCCAGCGGATGTTGCTGCGCCTGTTTCGCCAGTTCCGCGCGCAGGCTGCGGGTTTCGTCCATCAGGTTCTTGGTTTCGTCGAGCAGGCGCGCGCCCGCGGCGCGCAGTTCGGACTCGGCGCCGTGGCAGCAGCCTTCGTCGTTCGCCGGTCGCGGTGCGGCGGATTGCGCGTGCGGATCGGTCGGATTCTTGGCGTTCATCCGAATTCTCCTCGATACCTTCATTCACTTTATCCTGCGCGCTACACCGGCGGGTTGATCGAAATCAAACCCTGTGCGCGAACGCGATTGCTGCGCATTCCTGTGCATTGACGTGCGTCAACACGGTGACCGCACCCACTCCTATGCTGCAATCGAACTCAATCACGGGAGCGTGTGATGCTCGACTTGCTGGTTCATGTCGCCAACTATTCCGCACCGGGTGCCGGCCTGCGCTATGCGGCGCAGCTCAACACGGCGCTCGGCGGCACGCTCACCGGCGTGTTCGTCGCCGAGCCGATCGTTCCGCTCGGTCCGGCGGGCCTGACGCCGGTCGCGCCGCAGATGTATGCCGCGGTGGCCAAGACGGTGGAAGAGGCGCGCCAGGCGGAACCGGTGTTCCGGCGCTGGGCGGGCGAGCAGGGCGTCAAGCGCTTCGGCTGGCAGATTGCGCACGGCTGGTTCGCGTCCGCGCTGGCCTCGGCGGCAAACTGGCACGATGCGCTCGTGCTGGAATCCGGTGTCAACGCCGTGTGGGGTTCGCCGGGCCTGCTCGGTCAGGCACTCGTCGGCTGCGGCGTGCCGTGTTTCGTGCTGCCGGACGACTACAACGCAGCGGCGCGCCTGGACACCATCGTGCTCGCTTCGCACGGCAGTGCCGAAGCCGTGCGCGCCGCGCACGCCGCGCTGCCGTTGCTGGCGCGCGCGCGGCGCGTGGTGCTGGCGAAGGGGCAGCCGCGCGAGACGTTTTCGCCGGTCGCATTCCAGCCGGGGTTCACGCTCGAAGAGCACCTCTCACGCCACGGGATCGCGTTCGAAACGCGCGTGCTGGAGGGCACCGACGCGGGCATGGGCGCCGAGATTCTCGCCGCGGCGACCGACGTCGCCGCGGATCTGCTCGTGCTCGGCGCCTTCGGCCGGACACGTTTCAGCGAGTGGGTGCTCGGCGGCGTCACGCGTCACATGCTGGAGCACGCGCGCCTGCCACTGTTCTTCCGACACTGATGCAGGTCACGCAACGGCTGCTCGCCACGATCGTCGAAGCGGCGCCGTTCGCGATTTTGCTCGTTGACGGCAGCAGCGGGGCGATCGCCTTCGCGAACCGCAGCGCCGCGCAGTTGTTCGGCTATCCAGTCGCGACGCTGGTCGGCATGAACGTGGACGCGCTGGTGCCGCAGGCAGCGCATGCGCGGCACGCCGGCCACCGCGCGGCGTTCGCACGCGATCCTGCCGAGCGCCGCATGGCAAGCGGCCGCGCGCTCAGCGCGCGTCGCGCGGACGGCAGCGAGGTCGCGGTCGAAGTCGCTTTGAAACCGATCGACGACGCACCGTCGTCGTACGTGCTGGCGGTGGTGGTCGACATTTCCGCGCGCCGGCAACTGGAAAGCGAGGTGCGTGAGGCGCACGAAGATCTGGAGCGCCGGATTGGCGAGCGCACCGCCGAGCTGGTACGGATCACGGCCGACAAGGAGCGCCTGCTTCGGACCTGGAAATGAAGTCGCGTGACCTGGAGCGCCTGAGCCTGGAGGACCCGCTGACCGGACTGGCAAACCGGCGCGAACTCGACCGGCGCCTGCGCGAATGGCTCGGGCAACGCGCACGCACGGGCACGCCGCTCGCTGTCGCGCTGCTCGACATCGATCATTTCAAGCGCGTCAACGACCGCTACGGCCACGCGGTCGGCGACAAGGTACTGAAGCAGACCGCCGATCTCATCCGCGGCGAATGCCGTGCGATCGACGTCGTGGCGCGCTACGGCGGCGAGGAATTCGCCGTGGTCCTGCCCGGTGTCGACACTGCCGCCGCCATGGCCGTGTGCGAACGCATCCGCGCGGCCTATGCGCGCGCGAGCGCGTTGGGCGGGGTGCCGGGAATTGCGCTCACGCTGAGCGCCGGGGTCGCCGGCTGGACGCCCGGCGCCGGCGGCGACAGTCTGCTCGATGCCGCGGATCGCGCGATGTACGCGGCGAAACGTGCCGGTCGCAATCGCGTCGCGCTGGCCGGCGGCGATGCGCCTGCCGCCGCCGCACCGGGCGCCACGCCGGGTTGATCGGCGTCATGCCGGCGTGCATGCAGCATCGCCGGAGTTGACGTGCATCAATCGGCGACACGAAACCCGCATTAGGCTGAAAAAAACCGCGGAGAACGCCATGTACGACCTACTCGCTCCGACCCGCGACAGCCGCTCCTGGGAAGGCAACGTCGAGTACGCGGCGCGTCTGGCAGCAACGCTCGACGGGACAGTCACGGCCTTGTACCGGATCCCGCCGCCGCTCGTGCTGCCCGACATCGCGGTACCGAGCTTAGCGACCGAAGTGCTCGAAGTCTGCCGCGAGGAAGCCGACGCTGCGCAGCGCGCGAGCCAGCCGTTTGCGGCGTGGTGCAGCGCGCTCGGCGTGCGCGCCGGGAGCTGGCAGGTGGCGGAAGGGTCGGACATCGCCGTCTTGCAGGCCGCCGCGAAATGGCACGATGCGGTCGTATTCGAGCGCGGTTACGAGCACGACGACGACACCGGTGCTCTGGCGGAACTCGGCGCGGCCGTGCTGCACAGCGGTCTACCGTGCATCGTCTTGCCGGCGGCGCAACGCATGCCACGGCTGGATACGATCGCGATTGCGTGGAAGGCCACACCCGAGGCGGCGCGTGCACTGCACGCCGCGCTGCCGCTGCTGGAGCGCGCAAAGCGACTCGTGCTCATTCACGGCGAGCAGGGGGAAAGCCCCGACACGGAGTTGCTGCTCACGCAGGCCGAACAGCATCTCGCGGCACACGGGCTCGGGGCGCAGCGCGTGCACATCGCGCCGACGCCGAACGCCGCCGGCGAGGCGATCCTGAGCGCGGCACGCAGCGTCGGCGCCGATTTGCTCGTGATGGGCGCCTACGGCCGCACGCGCTTCGGCGAATGGCTGTTTGGCGGCGCAACGCGCCACGTGCTGCGTGCGGCGAGCATGCCGGTGTTCCTGCGGCACTGAGGAAATCTGGATCAGCGCTGGCGCGTGCCGCTGACGTCGCGTTTCTGGCCAGGCCAAAGAACGACAGCGTGTGCGCACGCACCCGTGCTTTACGACTGGCGGCGTGCAGACGTTTGTTTGCCGGATCGGCTGAGGATGTCGCGTCGAGCTTTTGTGGACGACTAAGCGCTTTTCGGCGCATCGCGCCGGCGGCGCGGCGACTGGCGCCGGCGATCCGCGGCCGTTTCTGCGCAGCGGCGCGCAGTGCGGAAGGCATCGGCCACCGCGGTAAACGGATCTTCATGACGCGGATCGTGACCGTAGGTGCGGCCGACGTGGATCTCGCGGCCCGGGACCAGCACGTGCAGTTCGACGCGGTAGAGGTCCGCGTTGCGCTGCGGATGCCGCTCGGCCGACACGACGACGCGGCACCATCGCACGGCACTGTCGAATGCGACCAGGCGCGAAACCTGTTCGTCGATGCTGGCGCGCAGTGCGTCGGACGGGTTGAAACCGCGAAATTGCAGGGTGGTCGAGAAGGTCATGGGAACTCCTGCCGGCGCTCAGAAAGCCGCCGAACGGATCAGAAACAGCAACAGCAGCACGGCGAAACATGCGAGCAACGCGTTGCGCCGCGTGCGATAGTGCATCAGCAAGCGTTTGCTTTCATCGAGGTTCATGCACGTCTCCACGGGCGACCGATCTAGTGCCGGCCGAGCCGGCGATTACGACCCGCTCGGCTGCGCGGAGCGGGGCGAGCATCAGGTTGGCGCCGACGGCGCCGCTGCGCATTGATCCACGTCAATGCGGCGGGCGGCGTGTGCGTTGACCTCGATCAATGGCGCGTGATCCGGCGCTGGCAAGCTGCCGGTACCCGCCCGGAGATACCTCGTGACCATCTCACGCCAGCGAATCTTTACCCGCATCGCATCCACCGCGCTCGTGCTCGGTGCGGCGGCGGCAGCGCTCTG
>Ga0207702_10001384_pt1 | contig 24187 bp, 17 predicted proteins | sample KBSCornC62_FD_184302 | JGI IMG/M metagenome (GOLD analysis project Ga0207702, IMG submission 184302) | Corn rhizosphere microbial communities from Kellogg Biological Station, Michigan, USA - KBS Corn C6-2 (SPAdes) (version 2) | ecosystem: Host-associated > Plants > Roots > Rhizosphere > Soil ...
TTCCGACGCGCAAGCGCATCCGGATAGAACTCACGAAAACCGGGCAGAGTTTGAAACGTAGCCATGAAACGGAAAAAATGGCTGAGCCGCCCGGCGGAGGGCGACAGCAAAATTCCATCTCAGGACCTTCATCTTAGGCTCGATGCGACCCATCCAAGCCCGCCACTTGTTGCCGCTCTCGTTTTCGATCGGCAACACCCGCGGTCGAACGCGACCGATCGACCTCCAGCTTTCAGCCTTCAGCCGTTCAGCTCTTCGTCTTTCGGCCTTCTCCGATCAGAGTTTCTGAATATCCAGCTTCTTGAGGAGCTGCTTGAGAATTTTACCCGACTTAAACTTCACGACGGCGCGTTCCGGGATGACAACTTCGGCTTCCGGCTTGTTCGGGTTGCGGCCGATGCGCGACTTGCGCCGCTGCACTTCCAACACACCGAAGTTACGGAGTTCGACGTTCCGGCCTTCAGCCAGCGCCTTCATGACGATGTCGAGGGTCATCTGAACGGTCGCAACGACTTCCTTTTGCGGAAAGCCGGTCTTCTCGTAAATTTCTAGAACGATTTCGCGTTTTGTGAGATTCGTGGACATTTTTAATCCTATTTCGGTAAACTTCGGGTTTTCCTAAGTAATTTTCACTTCAAAGATTACGTCAACTCGCAAGACCACTTTTGGGTCAAAAACGAGTTAAAAACCACGTTTTTTAGGGGTGCGATAAAGTGAAGATAGGAAATTTTCCTAAAGGTTCCTTTCTAATCGTCACAGAATGAACGCACTAAAATGCGTTTCACATTCCTCCACCGGGATTTAGCGAACGACGGCGAATAGCCAACCCGAGTCCAGGCGGACTGAGTTGGGGCATTCTCAGCTCTTTTTACCGACGTGCAGCGCGACGATGCCAAAGGTCATCGCGCGGTGATGAATATCGCTGAACCCAGCCCGAGTTAATTCACCGGCCAAAGCGATGCGTCCGGGAAATTCCTCGATCGTCTCATTGAGGTATTCGTAGGCGGAACGATCTCCGGTTAACTGCCCCGCGAAGAACGGCACGACCTTGCGCAGATAAAAATAGTAAAGCGGTCGAAACCAGGCGTAGGGCTGTGAAAACTCCAGGACGAATATCCGGCCTTCTGGGCGGAGCACGCGGCGCATTTCTTTCAACGCGAGCTGACGATCTGCCATGTTGCGCAGTCCAAAGGAAATCGTCACGGCGTCGAAACGTCCCTCTTCAAACGGAAGCGCCAGCGCGTCGCCCTGTTGAAAAACGATATTGGAGCCACGGCGGAATTCTTTTTTCCGCAAAATGGCCTCATCGAGCATCGGCTGACAAAAATCCAAGCCAAGAATCTCCGTGCTTTCGCCGAGCCGCTTCGCCAGCGCGAAGGCCACGTCACCGCTGCCGGTCGCGACATCGAGCACGGTTTTCGGGGTGATCGTTTTGACCGCGGCGACGAGGCGGCGGCGCCACCACACATCGATGCCGCCGCTCAGAAAGCGGTTCGCTACGTCGTAACGACGCGCGATGCGAGCGAACATGGAGTTGACGGCTACAGGATCAGGCATGAAGCGATGGGAACGCTCAACCTGAACGGAAAGGCGGGCGGGGACGAGTTTAAAGCGGTTGGGGCGGCCGTAGGCACATTCGTGGGAATGCCGGCCTTGCTTGAACGCACGTTGCCCCAAACCCCAACGACTTCAAACTTGGTTCACCTACTCGCGCGTAGGGAGTGCGGTGGCACGACACCGCTTTCGACGGGCCGGCACGACGGCCCGCAATAACCTCGATAAGAATCTGAACGATGATTCTTGGGAGTGATAATTTTTTTTCGGGAAGCACTGTCACTGGAAGGCGAGTCGTGCCTCGCCTTCAAAAGCGGTGTCGTGCCACCGCACTCCCTACGCGTCTTCCGTTCTATCCCGTCAAACCAACTATGACGCGAAGCGAAGCAAAACCACCATCACGGCACGTGGACCGACGGGAGCGACCAAATTTGCTCTGCGTACTCCTTGATCGTGCGATCGCTCGAGAATTTGCCGACTCGCGCCGTATTGAGAATCGCACTACGCGCCCAACGCGCGGGATCGCGATAAGCCGCCTCCACCTTCAAGTGCGCATCCGAATAGGCCCGGAAATCGGCCAGCACCAAGTACGGGTCGCCGCCATGGAGCAGGCTATTATGCACGAGGCTGAACGCGCCTTGCTCGTTCGGCGTAAAATACTCCGAGCCCAGCCAGTCCACCACCGCACGCAATTCATCATCCTTCTGATACTCGTCCCAGGGGTTATAGCCCTTGGCTTTGCGCGCTTCCACTTCTTCGACCGTCATGCCGAAGATGAAGATGTTGTCAGCGCCGACCTCTTCGTTGATTTCCACATTGGCTCCGTCGAGGGTGCCGATCGTCAGCGCGCCGTTCAGCGCTAATTTCATGTTGCCCGTACCGGACGCTTCCTTGCCCGCCGTTGAAATCTGCTCGGACAAATCCGCCGCGGGAATGATTTTCTCGGCCAGCGAAACGCGGTAGTTCGGCAAAAAGACGACCTTGAGTTTGCCGTTCAGGCGCTCGTCGCGGTTGATGTGATCACCGATTACGTTGATCGCACGAATGATGTTTTTTGCCAGGTCGTAGCCGGGAGCCGCTTTCGCCGCGAAAATAAACACCCGCGGTACGACGTCGAGCTGCGGGTTCTGCAAAATCCGGCGATACAGCGCCAGAATGTGGAGCAGGTTCAAATGCTGGCGCTTGTACTCGTGGAGACGCTTGATCTGCACATCGAAAAGGGCATCCGGCGAAACATCGACGCCACACTCGGCTTTGATCACCGCCGCCAACGCGACCTTATTGGCGCGCTTGATCGCCATGAACTCTTTCTGGAACGCAGCATCGTCGGCGACTTTTTCAAGCCCGCGCAGCAGGTCGAGATTGCGGACCCAATCATCGCTCTTCAGCGTGCGATGAATCAGCCCGACCAACTGCGGGTTGCAGTAAAGCAACCACCGGCGCGGCGTGATCCCGTTGGTTTTATTCTGCAATTTTCCCGGGTAAAGCTGGTCGAACTCGGGGAAAAGCGAGGATTTCAACAACGCCGTGTGCAGCGCAGCGACGCCGTTGACCGCGTGCGATCCGGCAACGGATAGATTCGCCATGCGGACCGACTTTGCACCGTCCTCATCGATCAAAGAGCAGGCACGCATTTTCGAAATATCGCCCGGCCACTTGGCTTCGACTAACTTCAACACGTAGCTATTGATATCGAAAATAATCTGGAGATGGCGCGGCAGAACGCGCTGGAAGAGAGGCACGCTCCATTTCTCCAACGCTTCGGGAAGGAGCGTGTGATTCGTGTATCCAAAAGTTCGATTCACGATGCCCCAAGCCTTGTCCCAACTGAAATGTTCTTCGTCGAGAAGGATACGCATGAGCTCCGGAATTGCGACCGCCGGGTGCGTGTCGTTGAGCTGAATCGCGACTTTGTCGGCGAAGTTTTCCCAGGTGTTTTGGTTGGACGCGTTGCGAAAATGGCGGCGCAGAATGTCGCGGAGCGAGCAGGCCACAAAAAAATACTGTTGGACGAGGCGCAGCTCTTTGCCGTTTTCCGTTTTATCGTTCGGATAAAGAACCTTCGAAATCGTTTCGCTGACCGATTTTTCGCGGACCGAGTCGACGTAGCCGCCTGAGTTGAAGGCGGCCAAATCAAACTCTTCGTTCGACCGTGAACGCCAAAGACGCAGCAGGTTGACGGTCTTCGTGCCGTAGCCCGCAATCGGAATATCATAGGGAACGCCCAAAACGGACTTCGTGCCGACCCAGTTCGGGCGGTAGTTACCGCGATCGTCGAACACGTTTTCCACGCGGCCGTAGAGCTGAATCGTCACAGCGTATTCGGGACGCACCACTTCCCACGGCGTGCCGAAAATCATCCAGCTATCCGGATGTTCGACTTGATGTCCGTTCACGAACTCTTGGCGGAAAAGGCCGAACTCATAGTGGATGCCGTAGCCGATCGCTGGATAATCAAGTGTAGCCAACGAATCGAGAAAGCAGGCCGCCAACCGCCCCAAGCCGCCGTTACCCAGCCCCATGTCCCCTTCTTGTTCACGGATATCCTCGAATTTGATGCCGAGCTCCTTCAGCGCACTGACCGCGACTTCGAAATGTCCGGAGTTGTAGAGCGAGTTTTCCATCAACCGGCCCATCAAATATTCCAATGAGAAATAATAGAGGCGCCGCACATTGCTGTTATTGTGCACCCCTTGGGTTACGATGAGCCGCGCTAGGATATTTTCGCGCACGGCCATCGCGGTCGCGATCCACCAGTCCCGTTGGCGCGCGGTGTGAATATCGCGAGCGAGCGTGTAGGTGAGATGGCGAAGGATGGCCTGTTTAAACTTGGCCGTGTCCCCCACGGTCGGCAGCAGAGCCGGATCGATCGCCGCGGAAGCCGCAGCGGTGTCTTTCACTGGGACGGTGGACTCGGACTTCGGTGTAACAGCCATGCGAATAAAGGAGTAAAAGCTACCATAGACCGTGCCAACCTTCCGGAACGCGTCAGCTTCAAATTTTACAAAAGCTCAGCAGCGAGCGGGAGAGAAACGTCGCCCCCGGCCACCTTTACCGTCCAAAACGGCGGTTTAATTCGCCCTGGCTCAGCTCGACATAGGTTGGTCGACCGCTCGGGCTGACCAAGGGCGACCTGCATGCGAAAAGTTGCCCGAGCAAGAATCGCAGCTCGGTCTCGCTTGCGGTCCCCGAAATCCGGATACCGCGCGTGGATGCGAAACGGGCCAGTTCGTCCCTCGCGCGCTCCGTGTCTTTCGCGTGCAATTGCCCCTCGCGCAGCAAGCCGAGCAAATCGCGAATAAACGTCTCGGCGTGTCCCGGCTCCATCCAGTCCGGAATGCTTTCCAGTCGGAAAAAGTTGCGGCCAAACTCCTGCACGTCGAAGCCGTGCTGGTTGAGGAATTCGCGCGCATCGATCACCAGCGCCGAAGCAATCGCATCGAGTTCGAGCGTGACCGGCAGCAACAAGCGTTGCGAGGGCACTTCGCCTTTCGCGTACGCGGCCTGCAGGCGTTCGTACAAAACGCGCTCATGAGCGGCCCGCCGATCGAGCAGGCCGAGCCCACTGGGGGTCTCGAAAAGAGCATACTGGCGGTGCGCCACGCCGAGATAACGCCAGTGCCGATAGGCGCTCGTCGTCGCAGCTTCGCTGCTCGCCAGCGGCGATCCCGCCGCATCGCCTGCAGCAGGAACCACCCCCGGCGACTCAATCGGTGGAGTCAGCGTCACCATCTGGCTCGGCCAAGCATTCGTCGCTTTTGCGCTGGAGACCGGAGCCATGCTCTCACTCTTCGGCAAACCAGGAGCAGGATTCGGAGGCGGAGTGCTCGAGGACAGCAGAGAATTCGGCGACGGTGTGAACTCCGCCCACGGGCGCGGCACGGGCGCCGGAATCGGCGCTCCGGGCGTAACGGCTCGGTTTGAATCGAGCACGAGCGATCCCGCGTCGGCCGCTGGCGCGAGTTCGCGCAAGCGCGAGAGGATGCTGCGGATCACAAATGAACGCACCATCGGCTCACTACGGAAACGCACTTCGCGTTTCGCCGGGTGCACGTTGACGTCGACCTCCGCCGGAGAAATTTCAAGAAACACGAACGCGACGGGATAACGTCCCTTCGGCAGGGATTCGTGATAACTCTCGATCAACGCGTAATTGAGCGTGCGGCTGTCGACGGGGCGCTGGTTGATAAACGAAATCATCTCGTGCCGACTGGCCCGCCCCTGCCCTGGGAGACCGATTAACCCATAGATCCGAAGTCCCGGCTCCGCTGCATCGAGTTGAACCAAGCCTTCAGAAATCTGTTTTCCAAAAATGCCGCTCACTCGCTCGGCGAAAGTCGTGCATTTTGGCGATTGGAAAATGATCCGGCCATCTTCAACCAAAACAAAGGCCACGTCGGGAAATGCCAGCGCGTACAGCCGCACGCACTGGATGATGTGCGCCGCCTCGGTCTGGTCGGTTTTGAGAAACTTGCGCCGCGCAGGAACCGAGTTGAAGAGCTGCGCCACCTCGATGCGAGTGCCACTTGGTTTGCCGCACTCGCGCACGTGGATGAGTTTGCCGCCGTTGATCAACACCTCCGTACCGGCATCGGACTCCGCCGTTTTCGTTTGTAGTAAGAAACGCGATACACTCGCGATCGACGGCAAGGCCTCGCCGCGGAAACCAAAAGTCGCGAGGCGATTGAGATCATCCGCCTCGGCGATTTTGCTCGTCGCGTGGCGTTCGAGCGCCAGCAACGCATCGTCGCGACTCATGCCAATGCCATTGTCCTCGACGCGCATATAGCTGCGACCGCCATGACTGAACTCGACCTCGACTCGCGTCGCTCGCGCGTCGAGAGCGTTTTCGACCAGCTCTTTGATGACCGCAGCGGGGCGTTCAATCACCTCGCCAGCGGCGATTTGATTGGCGACGCGATCGGACAATACGCGAATGCTCGGCATGCAGGGTCGCGCCAGATTTTGCTAAAGCGGAGGGAGCGCCAAGCGTTTCTTTTCGCTCAGCTCGCCAACAGCTTTTTCCAGCGGGCGAATTGCTTCTTCACTTGTGCGGGCCCGGGCATGCCGGTGCCTTTGCGCAAAGATAGGCCGCGCTGCAGATTGAAAACGCTGGCCCAGTCGTCGCCGAAGCCCTCGTGAAGTTTCTTCACTTCGGCCGTCGGGATGGCATCGAGCTTCACGTTCAATTTCTCGGCCACGCGCACGACTGCACCCACGGCGTGGTGCGCTTCGCGAAACGGGACTCCCCGGCTAACCAAGTAGTCGGCCAAATCCGTGGCCAACAAAGCCGGATCGCTCACGGCTTCGGCGCAACGCGCGCGGTTGAAAACCATGCCGGTGAACGTGCCCGCGAGGACATCCGCGCACAGGCTGCTTTGATCAAAGCTGTCGAAAACCGGCGGCTTGTCTTCCTGCAGATCGCGATTGTAGGTCAACGGCAGTCCCTTGGTGAGCGTCAGCAGCGTGTGGAGATTGCCCTGCAACCGGGCCGCCTTGCCACGAAGCAATTCGCAGGAATCGGGATTTTTTTTCTGCGGCATCAAGCTCGATCCCGTGCAGAAGGCGTCGGGCAGCTCCACGAATTTAAACTCGGCGCTCATCCACAAAATCAGATCCTCCGCGATGCGTGAAGCATGCACGCCAAACAGCGCGCACGCATGAGCGAACTCGGTGAACGTGTCGCGATCCGCGACGGTATCCATGCTGTTCTGCGTGACTTGCGGCCGGCCTTTCGCGTCGACAAAGCCAAGGGCCTTTGCGGTGAATTCGCGATCGATCGGCAGCGTTGTGCCTGCGATGGCGCCGGAGCCGAGCGAACACCAATTGGCGTGCTCGATCACGGTCGCGAACCGGCCGCAATCGCGCTCCAACATTTCCAGGTACGCGAAAAGATGGTGGCTGAGAAAAACGGGTTGAGCGCGCTGGAGATGCGTGTATCCAGGAATCAATACGTCGGCATTTTCGCTGGCCACCGCCAGGATGGCGCGTTGGGCGCCGCGGATTTTTTCGATGACCGACTGAGCGGCCCATTTGAAGAAGAGCCGCATGTCGGTCGCGATCTGATCGTTCCGGCTCCGCGCGGTATGTAGCTTGGCGGCGGCAGGCACCCGCTTGGTCAGGGCCTGCTCGATGTTCATGTGCACATCTTCGAGCTTGGTGTCCCAAGTGAATTTGCCCGCGCTGATCTCGCCAAGAATTTGGTCAAGCCCCGCGTGAATCGCATCGCGCTCCGCCTTTGTAATAATACCCACGTGCGCGAGCATGGCCGAATGCGCTTTGCTCCCTTGCACGTCGAACGGCGCCAGACGGCGGTCGAATGAAACCGACTCGCTAAACGTCAGCATTAATTCGGCGGGAGCGGCGCTGAAGCGACCACCCCACGTGACTTGGGAACCTTTGGCCATGGCGGTTCATTAGTGGTTTTTGCGCCGCATGGCGCAACGCGAAACACGCGAAACCGCGAGGCATCTCGCACAGTTGGGCACAAATCCAGGTGACGATTCCACTAAATCGGCCCACGGTCGGCATTATGCGTTCGCGCTTTTGCCTTTTCGTCGCCCTATCGTTGGCAGCTCTACCGCGGTTGCATGCAGAAGCAGGTAAGGATAGTCCGTATGAGACTGTGCTGATCGAGCCGTTGAAGACGTCGATTTATGTCGGCCACGTTACCCTTAAAACAACGCCGATGAAACGGACCGGCGACGCTTATGCAGCGAATTACGATGCGAAGGTTTTCCCGTATTTCTTCGAGAGCGAAAAAGGTCAGCTTTCGATCACGTTCACCGAGGATGACCTCGCCAAGCTCGCTAAGGGGCAGGTCGTTTTCTTCAAGGGCCACGCGGAGAATTCTGACCACACGCCTCGCCGCATTGAAGGTCGGGCGCTCCCTGCGGATGCGTTTCACGGAAAAATCAAAGTGCGAGTGTTCGTCACAGAGAAACTAGAATTAATTTTCAACGGGGAGTACCGGTTTAGCGAAAGCCACGGCTGACCCTTTCTCCGTAGGGTCGTCGAAACCGTGTAGCGTCGCGACGGGCGATTGGGAGTGCGGCGACTCGTCGCCGCTTTTTAAGGCGAAATTTATTTCGCCTTCGGGAGAGTCCAAACGCGTTTCACCGCGGGCAAATGAATTTGCCCGTCCAAGGCGGCGACGAGTCGCCGCACTCCAAATCGCGAAAAAGTGCTTTGGGAATTGAACTCGAATTCCCTCCGGCTCTCCGAAGGAAAATGCCAGCGAGCTCTGGCAGTTAGAAGTCAAGGGTCGCCTCACTGCGCCAACGAACTTCCCTCCGACAACGCGTGCAATCTCGCGTAGGTTCCACGCGCGGCGATTAACTGTTCGTGCGAACCGATTTCCGCGATCCTTCCTTTCTCCAGCACGACGATACGATGCGCGTTGCGGATCGTCGATAAACGGTGCGCGACGACAAAAGTTGTTCGTCCCCGCATCAGCCGCTCCAACGCTTCTTGAATCTGCGACTCCGCTTCCGTGTCGAGCGCCGAGGTCGCTTCGTCTAAAATCAACACCCGCGGGTTTCGAACCAACGCCCGGGCGATCGCCAAGCGTTGTTTCTGCCCACCCGATAAACGCGCCCCGCGCTCGCCCACCGAGGTATCCAACCCCTTCGGCAAGTTGATGACGAACTCCCACGCGTTCGCGTCGATCAACGCTTGCTTCACCACACGTTCCGGAACCGAGGGCAATCCGTACGTAACATTTTCGCGGATACTTCCGTCGAACAAAACGGATTCCTGCGGCACCACCGAAAGGAATCGCCGATAGGTGCGCAAATCATAGTTGGCCATCGCATGGTCGTCGACCCACATGCCTCCCGAAGTCGGGCGGATAAAGCCAATCACGAGTTTCACGACCGTCGATTTCCCAGCGCCGGAGGGGCCGACCAGCGCAATCGTTTCGCCGGCTGCGACGTTGAGAGAAAATTTCGTCAGGGCCGGCGCCGGTGCGTTTGGATACGCGAACTCGACGTTCTCAAAACGGAACGCTCCCGTCACCGCTTCGAGCGGTAGTTTGCCTTCGTTATCTTCGAGGTCGGGGCATTCCAGTACTTCCCCAATTGAGCGGATGGAATCGAGCCCCTTGGTGATCTGCGGCAAGGTGCCGACCAGTCCCAAGATCGACGACGTGATCAGACTGAAATACGTAGACAACAACACCACATCGCCCGCGCCAATCGGCAGCCAGTGCGACAGAGCGGCCCACGCGCCCACGATTAAACAGAGCATATTGAAGCCGTTAAAAGTCGCCCACGAGAGCGAACCGAAAATCGCGTTGATCCCATCGGTGCGTAATCCGGCCTCACGAACCCGGTCGAGCGATTCGCTCACGCGTTCCAACGCGGTGCTCTCCAACCCGTGCGCTCGAGTGACCGGCAAAAGGTGCGTCATTTCCAAAACCCGCGCCGACATCGCTTCGAGTTCAGCGCGGAACTCCGCGTTGCGCGTCGCGAGGGGCTTTCGCAGAAAATAAATAATCGCCGCGGCCGCCGGGATCGTGAGCAAAAAATAGAGCAGAAACACCGGCTGGCGCATCCCGGTGATGATCAGCGCAAAGACGATATTGATCGTCGCCGCGAGTCCTCCGTCAAAAATAACCCGCGTGAGTTGCTCGACCGATTCCACGTCACGAAGAACTTTGCTGCCGAGAGCACCAGCGCTTTGGCGAGCATAGTAGTCGATCGATAAATGCTGCAGTCGCCGACAGAGCGCGGAACGCAGCCGTGTTTCCATCGTGCGCGCGGCGCGGCTGAGCGACCCCACGTAGGCGTAGTGGAACGGAACATTCTGCGCCAAAATCAACCCCAGAAAAATGCAGCTCCGCGTCAGGTCGGCGGCGTGGTGGTGAGCCGAATCGGCCACCATCGAAACCACGTCGGCCGTGATCGCGGGCATGAGCCAAACGGGACTGTGTTTGATGATAAAGCAGAGCGTAGCCAGGAGCAGTTGGCGACGTTGTCCGCTGTATAAATACAGCAGAGTCCGGATCGGATGTTCACCCGAAAATCGGTGCTCCAACGGGTGCGCGGCGTCCTGTCTCGGCGAAGGCATGGAGAACGTAGCCTAGGAGTCGATCTGCGAAAGACCAGTTCACATCATCGCACTGTAATGAGTGAATTCTCCGCATCCGATCTTCCTGGGAGCGCCGCCATTCTTGTCCGCCCTCGATCATCCGTGCCAAGCGCACCCGGTCGAGAACGAGCAGCAGCCCGCGCCCGCCGAATGGCAAGGCAGACAAGAACGTTCGGCCGCCAATCAACGGTCGACTAGTTTTCCACTTTCTTGATCAGCCCGGGTATTTCCAAATCAATTTGACGCCGAATCTCCGCGCAGGAGTTCGAAGACAACATCCACCCCAGCGGAATATCCGGTTCCGGCAGTTCGCGCTGCGCCCGGTCCGATGTTCCCGGAGCGTTGGGCACTGTATTCGTGGCGATGATACTGTCGGCAAATGCATTCGGGAACGAAAAGATCAGTCGGGCCCGGGCGAGGTCGGCGCGCTCGTCCCGCGTGCGCATCAGCGCGCGCAAGGGCGTCAACGTGTCGGTCCAGCCCTCGTCGTTCGAGCGGCCGGTTTTGCCGATCGATTGAACGATCAAAATCCGCACACGATCTTCCGGCAGGAGCGGCGACCCATCCGTGTCTTTTTCCGCCTGCAAGAGACGAATTACGTCGAGCAAGGTATCGATCCCGGAATTTTCGAAATACCCGCCGTCAGCAAAACGCCAGTCCTCCGCTTTTTGCTGATCGTCGAGCGGCCCGTCGACCGGTCGCAGATAAATCTGATTCATCCGACCGGATGGCGTCACGACCGGGAAACGAGCACTGAGTCCCAGCGCAGCCGGAATCGGCACCCGATAGCCTCGTGCGCCGGCCCAAAGATGGTAAATGGTCGGACTCGTGCGCGAGCCGTGAGCGGGCAAACCGTACGGGCTGATAATGGCGCGTCCACCGGTTTCAACCACCGTGGTGTTGATAAAATGCGCCGGGAGGTCCGTTCGCAGCTCGGTCTTCCCGTCGTGGTTTTTCAAATACAGATCCCAGAACGAACCCTTCGCGGTCCAGTCGATCGCCACCGGACTATCGGGATGAGTCAACCACGGCTTTTGCGCGATATTCCATCGATGCTCGAGCGTGTCTTCCAAGCCACGCGCCCGGTCGAAGGGGCCAATGCGAAACGGTAGGAAACGCTGCAGCATATCGGGACCCGCCGCCGCCGATAAGAGCGGCGATAAAAGATCTTCGTCCAGAATCGTGCGGGTCGCGGCGACGAAATCGATCGACTGATTTGGCGCGCCGTTTTCGTGCAGACGCTGTTCGGCCACCATCAAGTTTGTGAACACACCGCTGCCGACAGTTCCACCCGAAACGGAACTCAACATGAACACATGCTGCCCAAAATCGTGATGCGTTTCCTCGTGAAGTTTCGCGAGCAAGTAGCCGGCATGGTAAGCCGCATAGATCCCTCCCCCTTCGGCTGCGACAAACACAATGGATCCGGTGGGATGAGCTTTTTTCCAGCCGCGAAAACCGTCCACCACCGACGTGCGCGCATAAGCCTCGGTTTCCCCGAGTGGATTCTTTTCGTCGCGCGCCGAGCGAATCGCGTGATTGTCCGACAAATTAAACACCCCCGAGAGCACGGCTAGGCAGGTCAGTCCCCAAAGCAAAGGCAGTCGGTGCCGCGTGCCATAAATGACGAGAGGCGAAAGCAACGTCGTCCAAAACGCGGCGCCGAGCCAGAGCACACTAATCGGTCCAAATAAAAACGCGTACTGGCGAGCTGTTAGCGCGAGGACGAACACACTGAGCGCCATCACCGCTCCGATGTAGCCCATCATATTATAAGCTTCGGGGTGCGTGGTGCGCTTCAACCACTGAACCCGGCGGCGTATCCAGAAAAAGATATACAGCCCGATTGCGAGGAGACAGAAAAGTCCCGCCACCGCCATGCGCCCGGCCGCGCTGACGTCCGCCGTTTTGACCGTGAGTAATTTCAACGCGATCGCCGCCATCGGCAAGACCGCAAGGATGCGCGGCAGGTGGCCCTTTAACCAGGCGGGCGCCGGACTGGTTTCACGGCCTAAAAGGCGAAGACTTTGGCGAGACCAAAACCAGATCGCCATTGCGCCGGCCAAACTGGAAAGAAGCAGTGCCGCCATCATTGCGACGCGTTGATCGACAGGCCGCGGGTGAGCGCCTCCGACGTCCTGGAGCAGCGCGCGAAAGACATCGCGGCACTGCGGAACGAAGAAAAAGAGGGCAAAGAGACCGAGCGACGCGAGGACGGGAATGCGCGAAATCACGAGCTCATCGCGGCAACGGCGAAAGGGATCGAACCAACCTCCAACTCGATCCGCCCAAGTCGGAGGCACACCATTCTCTGGGGTAGACATACTACACTTATCCGCAGACCGGTGTGGATGTTACGAGCCGGAAATGGAGCGGAACCGTCCCCCGGAGTTCGAGCAAGCTCGTCCGCTCCAGTCCCATTGCAGCCCAACGCCGAACCCGTCCGAACCGGCAGGAGTCTTCGCTTCGTCCGAACAGGCGAACAAGAATGTTCACCATCCCGGAGACTTAGGGAATCAGCAACGCCACCTGCTGCCCCGGTCCATGCACGCCTTCGATCAGAATCCCTTCGACGTCCGCGGTTTTGGAAGGGCCGCTCACCCAAATGACGTTCGGGTCGAGCGGCATCGTCGCGAGCGCCGAGGCCACGTCCGGCACGATTTGTTCGCGGCGAATGACGGCCACGTGCGCCCACGGTGCGAGCGCACCCAAGCGCGATGGCGTATCTCGATCGGTTAAAACCAACGTGCCCGTTTCCGCAATCGCGCCCGATGCGATCGTGATGCCGAATTGATAGTTATCGTAGTTCGCGCGATCGAAAACGGTCGAAACATGAAACGTGGGCTCGGGCAGCGATGCTTTGAAATGCGGCCAAAGTTTGGGATCACAGTACCCCTCCGTCCAACCGTTCTCCTTGAGCCACTGCGCCAGAGCTGCTTCCCCCTCCATCGGAAGCCCGTGCAAGGCGCGCAGACGTTCGGCAAACAGCGTCCAAAGATCAACTTTCGGCGCCAGCCCCGGCTCGCCCGGATTCGCGGCCGGCACGGCGCCGATCGCACCGCGCCGCTCGATCAAGACGGGATCCCAGTCGGGCAGCGGACTCCGTTCCTTCAGCGGCGCCAAGGCAGCTTGCACGCGACCCAGAATTTTTTCGCGCGCTCCACTCATAGCTCCGTTTTGCGTTCGTTTTTTCTCCACCATTTCCGAAATTCGCCGCCGCGCCACTCCGGCAAGGTCCGATCTTTTTCCCACGCGCGCAAAGCCGGCACGGGCAGTAGTGCTGACGGCACTACGTTCATCGCTTTGCCGGCAACGAGCGCGGTTTTCCACGCAGTCGGCTGCGAAGCAAGCCAAGCCCAACCAGCCAGTCCCGGCGTAGCGACGGAAGCCAATTCGGCGTGCTCCTCCTTGCCGCGATTGCGCAAGCGCAGGAGCAAATCGGGAATCGGAATATTCACCGGACACACCTCATTGCACGCTCCGCACAGGGACGAGGCCTTCGGCAAATCGGCGAGTTCGGGAAACCGTTTTCCCGCGAGCAACGGCGACAGCACCGCGCCCACCGGTCCCGGATAGACACTGCGATAGGCGTGGCCACTCGCCTGACGATAAACGGGACAGACGTTCAGGCACGCGCCGCAACGAATGCAGCGGAGAATTTCTCGGCACTCGCTCGCCAGCACCTCCGTGCGTCCGTTGTCGACAAATACGACATGCATTTCTTCCGGACCGTCGGGACGGTCCGCGAGCTTCGGTCCGGAAATAAATTCCGTATAAACGGTCAAGGGCTGAGCCGTCGCACTGCGCGCGAGTAAATTGAGCAGCACGCCGAGGTCGCGATCGCGCGGGACAATTTTCTCGATCCCAATCAAAGCAATATGGCAACGCGGCCCAGCTAAGCTGAAGCGCGAGTTGCCTTCGTTCGTGACCAAAACAATCCGGCCACTTTCCGCCGAAACGAAATTCGCGCCGGTCAGTCCCACCTGCGCCTCCATATACTTCGGACGCAACCAGCGACGGGCGCGCTGGGTGATCGTGGCAGGATCGTCGTTGTAAGCGCCGAGCCCTTCTCGCTCGAAACTCACCGCGATTTCACGGCGGCTTTTGTGAATGATCGGGCGTACAATATGGCTCGGGTGGTCGCCGTCGATCTGCACGATGAATTCGCCCAAGTCCGTCTCCAAAGATTCGATACCGCGCTCTTCGAGATACTCGGCCAAACCAATCTCTTCACTGACCATCGTCTTCGCTTTGACGAGCTTGGTCGCCTGGCGGGCTTGCATGATTCGGTGAACCGTCGCGCAGGCTTCATCCGCCGTCTCGGCCCAGTGCACCTGGACGCCGTTGCTCTGCAGCTTGGCTTCGACTTGAGGAAGATACGTATCCAGATTTTCAATCGCGTGCTGCTTGATCTCCCCCGCCATTTCACGCAGGCGCTGCGGGTTTTGAAAATGCTCCGGCAGCATGACCGAACGTTTTTCGTGCGTCGCTTTCGTGCCGCCGCGGACGGCGGCGTGTTTCTCCGCCGTCAGGTTTTCCGCGAACGTGTCGATCGGCTGTTTTTTCATGACGTAACGAGTGCGTCGCGCAGCACCTGCGCCAAGTGTCGCACATGCAGAGGCCGGCCCTCTTTCTGAGCGAGTCCGTTCATGTGCATCAAACAACTCATGTCGACCGAGACCAGGTAGTCGGGTTTCACCGCGTCGAGGTAGTCCAATTTCAAATTTCCCATCGCCGATGAAATGTGAGGAAACGCGACCGAAAATGTCCCCCCGAAACCACAGCACTGATCTTCTTCGCCGAAGGGCAAAATTTCAACCCCAGCGATGGACTTCAACAATGTCGCCGCCGCTTCAGGTGTCGGTGTGCCTCGGCCGTGACAGGAGCGATGCAAAGCGACCCGCGCCGGAAACCGTCCTGGCCATTTGGATACACCCAGCGCGTTAACGATAAAATCCGCCAGCTCCCAGCTTCGCCGACCCAGTGCCGCCACGTTCGCGCGATCTGGTTCGCGCTCGAACTCCAAAAGCGCACCGTGAAACATCATGGCCGCACAAGAGCCCGACGGCACCACCACGGGCACATCACCCCCAAAGGTGTTAACCGTGTGACGCACCACCTTGCGTGACGAATCCCAGTCGCCGCTGTTAAACGCCGGCTGGCCGCAGCACGTCTGGCCTTCGGGAAATTCCACGATGCAGCCGAGATGTTGCAGCACCTCGACCGTGGCGCGCGCGACGTCATCAAAAAACGCGTCGCAGAGGCAGGTCGCCATCAATTGCACGCGGCGCTCAGATCCGGGAAGTTGACGAGAAGCCAGGTCCATCGCGGTCATCAGCGGCGTTCCGCCAAAATTTTCTCTTCATAGCCGGCCACGTCCTTCAGCCAAGCGGCGCCCACCGGCACGTCTTCCCGCTGGCAAAGTTCATCCCAGACGGCACTCCACGGCATCGCCTTCGCTTGTTCCATCAACGCGAGACGCTCGTGTCCGCGTCCCCCGAGTTCCGCACCTTTCAACGCCTTCGTGGGATCGAGCAAACCGAGTAAAATGGCCTGCCGCGTCGCACGGGCTCCGATGACGTAGGCTGCGATTCGGTTAATTGACGCATCAAAGAAGTCGAGGGCGACGAAGACTCGTTTCCACGCATCGCCACGCGCGATTTCCAAAAACAAAGCGCGCACCGGATCGTCCAAAATCACTACGTGATCGCTGTCCCAGCGGACCGGGCGGCTCGTATGCAACAAAATGCGTGGATGAAATTGCATCAGAGCCGAGACTTTATCGGCCACCGATTCCGTTGGATGATAGTGACCGAGATCAAGGCAAAGAACCACGTTCCGGCTCTGCGCGTAGCTCGAATAGAATTCCTGAGAGCCTACGACATAATCCTCACTCCCGAGGCCGAAAAGCTTTCCTTCCACCGCGTCGACACACCGGCGGCGATCAACCGAATCATCCTTCAAGATGGCATCGAGCGACTCGGCTAAACGCGCGCGCGGCGACCAACGATCAGCGGGAGAATCTTTCGTGCCATCGGGTGCCCAGTGATTGTTGACACAAACGCCGCCGAGTTTTTTGGCGAAGTGCTCAGCGATGCGACGACTGGCTTGACCGTGCGCGATCCAAAATTTCCGAATCGCGCGATCGGCATTGGACAACGTAAAGCCAGAATTCGCCAACGGGTGCGCGAAATAGGTCGGGTTGAAATCGACGCCGATCCGGTTCGCCTTCGCCCAGCCGAGCCAGCGCGAAAAATGTTCAGGTTCGAGCGCGTCGCGATCGACGGACTTGGAACCCGTTTCCGCGTAGAATGCGTGCAAGTTGAGGCGATGCGTTCCGGGCAGCAGCGAGATCGCTTGATCGAGATCGGCGCGCATTTCATCGCCGTTGCGAGCCCGGCCTGGATACGCGCCGGTCGCCATGATTCCACCACCGTCGAGACCTTCGCGCGGCGTTTCCAACCCGCGCACGTCGTCGGCCTGCCAACAGTGAAGAGAAATGGGAACTTCGAGCGCGCGGCGAATGGCTCCTTCGGTATCGACGCCCTGCTCGGCGTAAATTTCGCGAGCGAGACGGTATGCGGTGGAAATATTTTTTGCGGACATGATCAGTTCAAACGCGGTTGATAAACGGTTTGTTGAAGGCTGCGCGCGAATTGGCGGCGAAAAGTCGCCAGATCCGGCATAGCGCCAAGAGCGATAAGTTGATGAGCGATGTTGCCGACTGCGCTGCCCTCGATCTCGAGCGAAACGAGCGGCACGCCGCACGCATCGGCGGTGGCTTGACAGAGCAATTTATTTTTCGAGCCGCCGCCAACCATGAGCACGCGGTTGAATTTTCGGTCCGCGAAACGCTCGAAATCGCGCATCGCGTTGCGATGTCCCGCGGCAAGGGAGTCGCAGATGAGCCGCAAGTATTCAGCTACGCTTTTCGGCGCGCGTCCGCCTCGCTGCCGAACCTGCAGGTCGATCGCCGCCCGCATCGAAGTTGGCCGAAACAACGCGTGATCGGTCACGTCGAGCAGCGCGCGTGGTGCGGGTGCAGCGGATGCGCTGGCGATGAGTTGGTCCCAATCCTCCGCGGTGCGCGGCTGCGTTTTCAATTCAGGGAGAAGCTGCTCGATCAACCACATTCCAAGGCAGGCCTTGAGCGGCCGGAACGTTCCTTGCCCCATGCGTTCGTTGGAAATCCACGCAGCGAGCGCTTTGGCGCCAAGAATCGGTTTGGCGCTTTCGCAGCCGAGCAACGACCACGTGCCCGAACTCAAATAGAAGTCGGTGCCATCTTCCGCGGCGGGCATCGCGGCGAATGCGCACGCCGTGTCATGCCCCGGCACGAGAATCGATTCGACGTTCGCCAATTCCGCGAAATCCCGAATCCGGCCGAGCCGTTTGGGCGAACGCGCCGGCGCCTTCGGAAACAATTTTGCAGGCACGCCGAAATACGCCAAGGCCTGTGGTGACCAGCTCTGCCCATGCACATCGAGCAATTGGGAATGACTGGAGATGGAAAGTTCGTTCTCCATTTTTCCCGAAAGCAGGAAGTTGAAATAATCGGCTAGAAACAAACACCGCGCAGCCGCAGAAGCCACGGTGGGTACAGCCTTGAACGTTTCCTCGAGCTGCAGGCTCGTATTGTAAGAAAAGTTCGGGACGCCGGTCCAAGCATAGACTTTAGGCAGGGCGGAGCGGGCGAGTTTCTTGGCAAACTTTTCCGTGCGGGTGTCCCGGTAGGCGTGCGTCGGATACACCATGCGACCGTCCCGATCGACCAGAACATGATCCACCCCCCAGGCATCGACTCCAACTGAAGCGAGTTTCGGAAACAGTTTTTTCGCTTCGATCAGACCTTTCCGCGCCTCCGCCCAGAGGTACGGCACGTCCCAATAATCTCGACCAGCTAAGGTGCGAAATTGATTCGAAAAGCGATGCACTTCCGTGAGAACGAGCTGGCCGCGCGACCATGTCCCCACGATCACGCGTCCGCTCGTCGCTCCCAAATCGATCGCTGCGCACTGCACCGTTTTCATGATCAACGAAGAAACGCCTCGTGCAGACCACCGTCGACCGTGATCACTTGGCCCGTGGTTTTGCTCAGTCGATTGCTGACGAGGAGAAAATACGCCTCGGCTTGATCGGCGGGCGTGATCGGATTTTTCGTCAACGTGCGGTCGGCGTAGAACTGGGCGAGTTTTTTCACAAGGGAGTCGGTCGCTTCGTCGTCGGTGTAAGGAATGGAATACTTCGCGAGGGAACCGATGACGCGGTCGCGGGGAAACATCGCCGAGCCTTGGACGACGGTGGCGGGAGCGACGCCGTTGACCCGCACGAGAGGAGCGAGTTCGACGGCCAGTTCACGCACGAGATGATTCGCGGCTGCTTTCGACGTGTCGTAGGCGAGCGAACCTTTTTTGGCCACCACCGCATTGGCGGACGTGGTCAGCACGAGGTTGCCGCGCAGATTTTGCAGCTTCCAGGTCTTTGCCGCTTCGTCGGCAACCAGATAAGAACCGGTGACGTTGATCGCGAACGTCGTGGACCATTTCTCGTCGGGGATATGACCCGTCACGTCGCTCGGCACGAAGATGCCTGCGGTGACCGCGATGGAATCAAAACCGCCATAAGCGAGAGCGACGTTGTCGAGCATTGCGCGAATGCTGGCGCGATCGGTCACGTTCGCGGCCAGACCAATGGCTGGCCCGCAACTCGACAAACCAGTGCCCGCCACGCCAATCCCTTGGCCATAGCGATCGGTGATTTCTTTCGCCGTCGCGACTGCGCTCTCCGCCACCAAATCGACGCAGACGATATGAGCGCCGTCTTTCGCGAGCCGATGCGCGGTTTCCTTGCCGATGCCAGAGCCGGCGCCGACGACCACGATGACTTGCCGCGCGAGTTCTTTTTCCGCCGGCATGCGCTGGAGTTTCGCTTCTTCAAGCAACCAGTATTCGATGTCGAATGCCTCTTGCTGCGGAAGCGAGACGTAGCGGTCGATCGCCTCGGCGCCGCGCATGACTTCAACGGCGCAGTTATAAAATTCCGCGGTCACGCGCGACTCGGACTTGTCCTTGCCCCACGCGATGAGGCCAAGACCTGGGATCAGCACGACGGTCGGATTGGGGTCGCGCATCGCGGGCGAGTTGGCGCGTTTGCACTTTTGATAATAAGCCGCGTAGTCGGCGCGATAGGCGGCCAAACCATCGGTTAACTTTTTCAGCAGCGCCGCGACATCTTCGCTCTGCGGATTCCAATCGACGTAAAGCGGCTTGATTTTCGTGCGCAGGAAATGATCGGGGCAGGATGTGCCCAGTTCCGCTAGACGTGGCGCATCATGAGCGTTAACAAAACGAAGAATTTTCTCGTCGTCTTGCACCGTTGCGATCACACGCCGTTCGCGCGAGAGCTGGCCGCGCAGCCAGGGCAAAACCGCGGCGAAAGTCGCACGACGCTTTGCATCATCGAGCGCAGCATACTTGGCGCCGCCGAAGGCTTTGGCATCGCCCCCCTTCTCGGCGTATTTTGTCTCGATGTACTCCGCAGCGCGTTCGATGAACCGAAGCGTTTCGTTGTAACAGGTCTTATCGTCGTCCGCCCAGGAAATGAAGCCGTGCTGGCCCATCATAATCGCGTGAGCCGAGTTCTCGCGGGAGATCTTCTGCATGGCCAAGCCGAGTTCGAAGCCGGGACGCATCCACGGCACGTAAGCCATTTCGCCGCCGAAAATTTCGCGGGTGAGTTTCTCGCAATTGGCCGAGGCCGCGATCGCGATGATCGCGTTCGGGTGCATGTGATCGACGTGTTTGCCCGGCAGAAACGAATGCAGCGGCGTGTCGATCGAGGTCGCGCGCGGATTCAAATTGTAGGTCGCGTGCGGATACATCCCAACCATGTCGTCCTCGGCGGCGGACTTGAGACCCTTGTCGGAGCGCGCTTGGTAGAGCGATTGCATCCCGAGCAATTTGTCCTGATAGAGGGAAGAAAAGTTCTCGCGCTTGCTCGTGCGTAAATCGCCGCCTGAGCCTTTGACCCAGAGGACGTTGACGCGCTGGCCGGTGAGCGGATCGATCTCGGCGATCTTCGACGACGTATTGCCGCCACCCGTGTTGGTGATGCGCTGATCGGAACCGAGTAGATTGGAACGATAAATCAGGCGACCGACTTCATCGAGTGAAGCGGCGCGAGCGTCGTCCCAGAGATAGTTAACAAAACGATATTGAGCCATGGCGGGAAATTATGGAGCGGTTGGTAGAAGTGATTTCAGATAGGTCCCGTAGCCGATCACGATGGTGGATAGGATCAGCGTGGTGATGCCGGCGAAAATGAGGCGATGCGCGCGGCCCGAGGCGCCCTTCCATTCGTGGAAAATCCAGCCCCACATCGTGGAGAAAATGATGATGCTGGCCATGTGCAGCGTCCATGAGGCGAAGCCGAAGCGGCCCATTTGCGTCTCGCCCATGGTATAGAAGAAAAATTGAAAATACCACGTGGTGCCGGCGAGTGCGGAGAAGAAATAATTTCTCAACAAAGGAACGTTGAGATCGACCGTTCCTGCTCCGCCAGCGGCCGCCGCACTTGCTCCACCGTGCTCCCCGCCCACGGCGACGAGATTCGCGTGCTCGGGGCGAATTTGCGGTGCAGCGTATTGATAGCCGGTGCGATTGCGCAGGTTGAGAAAAACGCACCAGATAAAATTCGTGGTGAAACCGCCGAGCAAGACGACGACGAGTTTCGGCAGACCTGTCCAGAGCGCCGAGGTGCCCGCGGCGAGTGACGCTTCACCAATCGGATTTCCCGCGGTGAGGCCAAACGCAAAACAGGCGCTCATCACGCCGGAGAACGTCGCGACGGCGATCCCTTTCCGAAAATTGAACTCGGCGATCGTACGCTTCTTTTCTTCTTCCGGCATCTCACGCTCTTTCGCGAGTCCGGCGCCCGCGGCGATGGCAATACCGAGAAGGCAAACCGCGACACCAGCCAGCGTGATGCGGCCAGGCGTGCTCGACGCAATCTCGGCAAGCGTCTCGGCCGCGGGAATGGACGGGATGAAACTCTTAAAAATCGGCGGCAGGAGTGTGCCGAACGCTGCGCAGTACCCGAGCGCGACGCCCATGCCGAGCGACATGCCGAGATAACGCATCGTCAGGCCGAAGGTCAGACCGCCGAAGCCCCAGAGCAGACCGAAAAAATAGGTCCAGAAAAGGGTCGAGCCGCTTTGCGATGAAACCACGTGCCAGAGATCGTGGGTTAAAAGCGAAGCGAGAAGCCAGGGGCAAACGATCCAGGAGAAAACGCCGCCGACGAGCCAGTAGGTTTCCCATGACCACTTGCGCACACCTTTGTATGGAACGTAAAAGGAACCGGACGCTAGACCGCCGAGCCAGTGAAAAACGACGCCGAGGAAGGGGTTCGCGGGCATAATTAACGTGCTTGAATCAATCGTTGGGGTGAGACGGGAAAATTGACCTCGCGCAGAGCGGACGCGCTCGCGTCAGTGATGAGACCGACACGGTCGGTCCAACTGACGACGCGGTGTGGCGTGGAGCGGCCCAGCTTGGTCGCATCGACACAAAAAAAGGCGCGTTCCGTGCGAGCGATCACGGCGCGCTGAAAGGCGGCGAGCTCCGCTTGGGAGTTGAAAATCCCTTCGGGACCAAAGCCTTCGCCGCCGAGAAACGCGGTGTCGAAGGACCAATTCTCCAAAGAGCGCACGGCATCATCGCCGAGCAGCGCGGCTTGACGGTGGAGAAACGTTCCGCCGAGAACGTGCAAGTCCAACCCGGGCGCTCCGCCCAGCAAAGTCGCAACGGGCAAACTATTCGTCACGATGCAAAGGCCGGAAAAATCGCGACGGCGCGAAAGCAACTGACGGGCAACGACCTGAATCGTCGTTCCCGCATCGAGAAAAATCGTCCCTTTCCGCGGCGCCTGCTGGGCCGCCGCGGCGCCGATCCGTCCTTTGGCTGACGTCGCCCGCGTGGCGCGTTCGCGGTGGGAAGCGAAAGACGCATTGTAGTCGGCCAGAGCACCACCATGGGTGCGGGTGACTTCCCCCTCCGCCGAAATCGCCACCAGGTCCCGCCGGGCGGTCGCTTCGGAGATGTTCATGCGCCGACAAATCTCCGCGACGGGCAAGAACCCATCGGTCCGAATCAACGCCCGCAAACTGGAGCGGCGCTGCTCGACGAGATGAAGGGGAACTCGCATGCCGCCGAGCTGAAAAATTTATATGATCGAAAGCAATCATATAATTTACGGGCGCTTTTCAGCCGCCTGCCAGATCGTTCAATAGTATGACTACGGGCCTCGTTGTTGCGCGGAGCCCGGGATTTAGTTTCGGGTTCGCCCTAGCCCCCAGCCCCTCGCCGTTTGTTTATTTTATGAACCGTTTTCTCCCCACCCTTCTCGTCCTAAGCAGCGCGCTAGCGTTCACTCACGCCGCAGCAGCTTCTGACACCGCCTCGCTCAAAGATGCCGCAAAAGGCAAATTCTACATCGGAGCCGCGATCAACGAAGCTCTGATCACCGGCGCGGACAAACGCGGCGATGAGATTCTTTTTCAACAGTTCAACTCGATCACACCCGAGAACTGCCTCAAATGGGAAGTCGTCCATCCCGAGTTGAACCGCTACAACTTCGCCGTCCCTGATCAGTACGTCGCACTCGGGGTCAAGCACGGCATGTGGATCATCGGCCACACGCTGATGTGGCACAATCAAACACCCGACTGGCTTTTCAAAAATCCGGACGGTTCCAAGGTATCCAAAGAAGAACTACTTCGACGTCTGCGCGAACATATCGCCACGGTTGTCGGACGGTATAAGGGCCGGATCCAAGGCTGGGACGTGGTCAACGAAGCGATTGACGAAAACGGCCATTTGCGCACGGACAAACCCTGGTACGCCATCCTCGGCGAAGAAGGAATTTTCGCCGCCTATCAGGCCGCGCACGAAGCCGATCCTTCGGCCGAGCTGCATTACAATGAATACGGTCTGACCAATCCGGCGAAGCGTGCCGGCGTGATCAAACTCGTCCAAGCGATTCGCGCCCGCGGCTTGCGCCTCGACGCGGTCGGCCTGCAGGAACATGACCTGCTCACCGAGCCGTCGGCCAAGGAGATCGACGAGGAAATCGAAGCCTTTCACGCCATCGGCATGAAAGTGATGATCACGGAACTCGATGTCACGATGCTCCCGCGGCCCGAGAAATATTTTGGCGCGGATGTGAAGAAGACGTTCAAGAAAAATCCCGCGCTCGATCCCTATGCCAAAGGGCTGCCCGCAGATAAGCAGGAAGCGCTCACGAAACGTTATGCAGATATTTTTGGCGCGTTCGCGCGCCATGCCGAGTCGGTCAAACGCGTGACCTTTTGGGGCATCGGCGATCGGGACTCTTGGCTCAACGATTGGCCGATCCCTGAGCGCAAGGATTATCCCCTGCTGTTCGATCGCGACTACCAGCCCAAGCCCGCGTTCGACGCCGTCATCAAAACGCTCGAACAACCCGCGGGTCACTAAGCGCTCCGGCCATCGCTCCCATGAAACGC
>Ga0207702_10001387_pt1 | contig 24152 bp, 23 predicted proteins | sample KBSCornC62_FD_184302 | JGI IMG/M metagenome (GOLD analysis project Ga0207702, IMG submission 184302) | Corn rhizosphere microbial communities from Kellogg Biological Station, Michigan, USA - KBS Corn C6-2 (SPAdes) (version 2) | ecosystem: Host-associated > Plants > Roots > Rhizosphere > Soil ...
TCTTCGTTCCGGTGAGATGCAGGTGCTCACGCAACGCATCGAGGAGCGTGGTCCGCGTATCCAGTTCGAGGGCGCGCCGTGAGCCGTTGACTGAAAAGGAAACGTTGGCCAGGACCGGGCCTATGCCTACGCCGTTTGCGACTGCCGCGACGGGTGGCGGAGATGTTTGCGCGCCTGAAGAGCCCGGGTCGACGCCGAGCGCGATGGTCGCGGCCGTTCCCATTAGAACGTTCCGCCGCGATAGCGGGAATGTGTTCGGAGCAGGCATGTTATCTGTTTCCCTCACGTACTGAACCAGACAACGTCGAGGAGTTAATTTGGTCCCTTCGCATTTCACCTCCGCACCGAATGTCCCGGTGTCTCAACCTACGAGATCGCCGGTTCCCGCGCCTGCCAAAAAAAACGCCGCGGGCGAGCGCGGCGTTTTTTTTCGAATTAAATCTCTGGTCTATTCGTCGCGATAAACCTTTTCGCGCTTTTCATGGCGCTCCTGCGCCTCAAGCGACAATGTGGCGATAGGACGCGCTTCCAAACGCTTCAGCGAGATCGGCTCCCCCGTCTCCTCGCAATAGCCGTAAGTATTATCTTCGATCCGCATCAAGGCAGCATCGATCTTGGAAATCAACTTTCGTTGACGGTCGCGCGCACGCAATTCGATTGCGCGGTCGGTTTCCGACGAGGCGCGATCAGCGAGGTCGGGATGATTGACGTTCTCCTCCTGCAGGGCCTGCAGGGTGGTTCTCGATTCGCGAAGGATCTCTTCCTTCCATGCCAGCAGTTTCGCGCGGAAATACTCCCGCTGGCGATCGTTCATAAAAGGCTCTTTTTCAGAGGGTCGGTAGTTCTTCAGCTTTTCCAAGGCGAGCCCATTTTCTGTGTGGGACCACCCAAAGTCGTGATCCGGGGCGCCTTATATAGCGATGGCTTGTGACAAACAATATCGTCGATGGAGCGGAAAACTGTGCACTGCGGTAGAAGTTTGGGCGCATCGATCACCCCGCGCTTCCAGGTTTGAAGAGTGGCTCTAGCCGGCCCTATTGCCGGCCTTGGCGAGTTCCACCTCGACCCGCAGTTCAATCTGCGCGAGCACCGCGTCCAGTCCGGAATCGCCAGAGGAGGCCTTGAGATTGGCTGCGGCCTCCCGCAGCCGACCGACGGTCGAGGAATCAAGGCCGCCGGACAATAAGCGAATCTTCAGATCATCCAGCACATCCAGCGCACCCCTGCCCCGCTGCACCGAGCGCTTGCGCCTCTCCACCGGATCTTCCTCGACGCCCTGCAATGCCAGGAGCGCATCGATATTGGCTGTCGCCTTCGGAGCGGTCGTGGCCCGGCTCTCGGGAGCGGACCCGGCATCCGGCAGGCTGAAGCCGGCCGAACTCGGCCGCCGCACATTTCCGGCAGGTGATCCCAGGCTGGTTCCGTTGGGTCCGTAGATTCGCATGGCGCGTTTTCCGGGAGGTCTTACGCGGAGAGTGGCCCGGTTATGGTTAACGCGACGTAAACGACCCGGCAAAATCTGCCTTCCGCTACCGGATTTGCCATACCCCAAGCTTGGCCGGGTTACGCGTGATAATGATTTTTATCTGAAATACCAATGATTTACCTTGGCCCCAAAGTGCTGGCATCGATCTGGCATGGTTAATGGCGGACAGGTGGTCATGGGAGTGGCGGCCGGTCCGGCAGACGATGGGGAGCAATACAATGTCCTGGATTTCAGCGCGCCTTACATCCGGCCTTGCGGTGTGTGTCGCGGGCCGCCGGATGGCCGCAGTGCTGTTGGCGCTTGGACTGTCCATGGCCTCGGCCTCCGCCACCTCCCGGATCAAGGACCTCGCCAATATTGAAGGCGTTCGCCAGAACCAGCTGATCGGCTACGGCCTTGTGGTGGGCCTCAACGGAACCGGCGACACCCTCAACAACATCCCTTTTACCAAGCAGTCGTTGCAGGCGATGCTGGAGCGGATGGGCGTCAATATTCGCGGCGCCACCATCCGCACCGGCAACGTCGCCGCCGTCATGGTAACCGGCAACCTGCCCGCCTTCGGTACCCAGGGCACACGGATGGACGTCACCGTCTCCGCCCTGGGCGATGCCAAGAACCTGCAAGGCGGCACGCTGCTAGTGACGCCGCTGCTCGGCGCCGACGGCAATGTTTATGCAGTGGCGCAGGGTTCGGTAGCGATCTCCGGCTTCCAGGCGGAAGGCGAAGCCGCCAAGATCGTGCGCGGCGTGCCGACCGTCGGGCGGATCGCCAACGGAGCGATTATCGAACGCGAGATCGAATTCGCACTGAACCGGCTACCCAATGTGCGGCTGGCGCTGCGCAATGCCGATTTCACCACCGCCAAACGTATCGCGGCTGCGGTGAACGACTATCTCGGCAACAAATCCGCAGAACCGCTCGATCCCTCCACCGTGCAGCTTTCCATCCCGCCGGAATTCAAGGGCAATGTCGTTGCCTTCCTGACCGAGATTGAACAGCTCCAGGTCGAACCGGATCAGGCCGCCAAGATCGTGATCGACGAGCGCTCCGGCATCATCGTGATGGGCCGTGACGTGCGCGTTGCTACTGTGGCGGTCGCGCAAGGCAATCTCACCGTTTCGATTTCCGAAAGCCCGCAGGTGAGTCAGCCCAATCCGCTGTCGCGCGGCAAAACCGTCGTGACGCCGCGCACCAGCGTGGGCGTGACCGAAGACGGCAAGAAATTCGCGCTGGTGAAAGACGGCGTCTCGCTGCAGCAACTGGTGGATGGACTGAACGGACTTGGCATCGGTCCGCGTGACCTCATCGGCATTCTGCAGGCGATCAAGGCCGCAGGCGCCATCGAAGCCGATATCGAGGTGATGTGATGCAGCCCGGTCTCCTCTCAAGCCCTTATGGAATGCCCGCGCGTATGAGCGCGCCGGTCATCCCGCCACGTACCGACCTGGGACTCGCCGAGGCCCTGACCAAGGTTTCGCCGCAGGCGCAGGCGAAGGCCAAGGCGACCGCGCAGGACTTCGAGGCGATGTTTCTCAATTCGATGTTTTCGCAGATGACGAGTGGACTGAAAGGCGAAGGGCCGTACGGCGACACACCGGGTACCGGCGTCTGGCGCTCGATGCTGACCGAGCAATACACCAAGTCCTTCTCCAAGGCGGGTGGCGTCGGAATCTCCAACGAGGTCTTCCGCACCCTGATCCTGCAGCAGGCCAAGGCTGCGGCCAGAAATGAAAAGGCCTCACCATGATGCAACCGACCTACCGTCCGTCGGCTCCGTCCCCGGTCGCCGCGGCGGCAACGCCCGCGGAAGCCCGCCAACTCGCCGAAGGCATGATCGAGGTGATGAGCGGGCTACTTGCGGTGATCGAGCGCGAGACCGAACTAGTTCGCGCCGGCAAGATTCGCGAAGCGATGACGCTGGAGCCCGACAAGAGCGACCTGTCACGACGTTACGTGCAGGCGATCGGAGGGCTGCAGGCCAGCCAAAAATTCCTCGCACAGGCCGCGCCCGATCTGTTGGCGGCGCTCTATCGCCATCACGACACCTTTCGCGCCATGCTTCAGATCAACCTGACGGTTCTGGCGACCGCCCATGCCGTCTCCGAAGGTATCGTGCGCGGGGTCAACACCGAAATGCAGCGCCGCAATATTCCGGCAACTTACACAGCCTCGGGACAGCGCGCCGCACCGGGCCCGCGCAATATCACCCCGCTGGCCATCAGCCGCTCGCTTTAAAAGCCGGAAAAGTTTTCATCAAATTGAAATGCACGTCTCAGCGCGTCGTTCAGCGCGTTTTCTAACTTTGCATTGAGAGCCGTACTTCATAGTTGCCGACACGGAGGGGTTGGGATTTGACTCAGGAGGAGCCTGGAGGCTGCCATGAGTATCGATTTCAGCATTCGGCCGGTCACAGCGCCGGCCATTACGCCGTCTTTGCATGCGGCAAGTCCTGCCACTCAGGATGCGGTAGCCACTGAGCTGCCCGCAAGCCAGAGTGTAACTGCGCTCGACAGCAGCCATTTGCCCTCCAGCGTGCTATTGGCCAGCGGTCAGATCGCGCATCAGGCGGTGATCGACAGTGCCGCCGCTTCCATTGTTTATCAGGTCGTCGACACCAAGAGCGATACGGTTATCGACCAGTTCCCCGACGAAGCGGCGCTACGCCGTCGCGCCTATTTTCACGCGCTCGACCTTTCGCGCGAAAACGCCACGCTGGCGCACGCCACCGATTTTAGTGCTTGAGCCATCAAGACTGCGTGGCGAAAGCCGTATCGAGATAGGTTGATCCCGTAGCCGGATCGGTCACCACATTCTTGATCTGCGCCTTCCCGGCGCTCTTTAGTAAAAACTTGGTGTCCCCGAACCGAAAACTATTGTCCTTGATCAGCACGTCCTGAGACTTGGATGTGCTGCCGCTGACATAATGGACTTTAGCGCGGAAGCCGTTGACGTTCGACACCGTGATCTTGAACGCGCGCTTGTTGGCGTATGTGCCGGTCCAGTTGCCCTCATAGAGCTTTGGATCGACGGCGACATATTTCGATTTGCTCGGAACTTGCGCTCCTGCCGCCTTATAGTTTGCCGACAGAAGGCTCATGACATCGGCCATCACGATGCTCCGGGCAGCCGCCTCAGACCCGGCCCGACAATCCTGCAGCGAGATTGCAGTTGATATCGATCAGCGAATTGAGCTTCGCCGGATCGGGATCCATCTGCATGTCGAGCGTCTGCTTCATGACGAACACGCCGATATTGGCAATGTTCTGACGAACGGCGAGCGGCTGCGGATTGTCGTTGGAGTCGGCGGCGCTCATAAAGATCGACCACAGCTGGCGGTTGAACAGCAGAGCCTTGTGCATCAGCATGTCCGGACCGGTCCAGTTGGTCTGGACCTCCTGTAACTGCCTTGCCGCCTTCAAGAGCGCCTGCGCCTCGATTTCCCTTGGCTGTCCCGTCGTCTGCGACGTGCGGACATAGGCTTGCGCGGCGTAGGACATTCATTACCTCGGCTTGACATGGACTGCAGCGAAAGATGCCCGCATTCTGCACCGCCTGCCTTTAAATATGGTTAGCAGCCGTTATCGAATGTGTCGTAAATCGGCAAATGCGTTCGATTTTGGCAAGCCTGATCGAATGAAAAAGGCCCGGTCAAAAGAGAACGGCGGGGCTTTCCCCGCCGCTTGCCGGATCTCTCTTTCGGATAAATTCAACGCAGAAGCTGCAGCACGCTCTGCTGCGACTGATTGGCGAGCGACAGCGCGGACACCGCGATCGATTGACGGGTTGCAAGTGCCTGGCTGTTAGCCGCTTCCTCGTTGGTGTCCGCCAGCGTCAGATTGGACGATCCGGTCTGCAGCACGTTGATCAGGTTTTTCGAGAAGTCCTGGCGGATCTGCACGATCGAGAGGTTTGAACCTAGCGTGGAAGCTTCGGAACGAAGCAGGCTCGATGCGTTGCTGAGCGCCGTGATAGCCTTGTTAGCCGAATTATTATCCAGGAAGTCAGTTCCCGCGACCAGCGAATTCAGGCCAAGCCCGGTTGCGTTATAGGTGACGCCCGTGATGTTCAGCGTCGATTTGCCGGTCTCGTTGAATACCAGTTTGAGATTGTCTCCGTTCAGGAGATTGACTCCGTTGAACGACGAATCCTGCGCTGTAGTGGTGATCTGCGCGATGATGTTGTTGTATTGGCCGACAAGGTTGCTGCGGACGCCCTGGGACACCGGGTCCGCGACCGGTGCGACCGGCGCACCGAAGGTTACGGTACCACCGCCCGTATTCGTGTAGGTGATGGCGCCGATGGTCGACGAAGCCGCGTCGCTGGTCGTGGTGAATACGAGCTTGTTGTTGTTATCGAGGCTGGCGGTCAGATTGTTGGCAGCCAACGTGGCGTTGAGCTGCGCCAGCGACTCGTTCGCACCGAAAGTGATGGAAGTTGCCGTACCAGCCCCGGTGGACGCGATCGCGAGAGTGTCGCCGGCCTTGATCGTAACCCCGTCAACCAGATTAGCGGCGTTGCCACCGAGCGCCGCTACCGAGGTGGCGGTGGATTTGGGCGCGTACCCTACGGTCGTCTGCAGGACCTGGTTGGCGATCGACTTGGCGGTATCGACCAGCTTCTGCAGCGAGGTAATACCTGTGTTGGCGGCCTGCAGCACCTGCACACCGTTCCCGATACCATCGAGCAGGTTGCTGATGTCGTTGGCGCGGTTGTCCAGACCCTGGGCGGTGAAGTAGTTGGTGGGATTATCGAGGGCGGTATTGACCTTCTTGCCGGTGGCAAGGCGGTTCTGAGTGGTGGAGAGCAGATCGGCGGTCGCCTGCAGTGAGAGCAGATTCTGGCGCACGGAAGCCGAAAGCACGATGTTGGACATGGGTCAGGTCCTTCTGGTTTTCACCCACGCTTTTATCCAAACTCCCCTAAAACATGGTTAATTGCGCCTTAAGCAACATCACTAATACGTTCTTACCGCGCCTGGTGGCCAAAACACATCCGCCCAAACGCAGAAACGGCGGGGTTTCCCCCGCCGTTTGTCGCCTGTATCCGAGATCCGAGATCAGCGAAGCAGCTGCAACACGCTCTGCTGCGACTGGTTGGCCAGCGACAGCGCGGACACCGCGATCGACTGGCGGGTCGACAGCGCCTGGCTGTTGGCCGCTTCCTCGTTGGTATCGGCCAGCGTCAGGTTGGACGAGCCGGTCTGCAACACGTTAATCAGGCTCTTGTTGAAATCCTGGCGGATCTGAACGACCGACAGGTTGGAGCCCAATGCAGACGCTTCGCTGCGCAGCGAGGTGCTGGCGGCGCTCAGCTTGGTCAGGGCGGCGTTCGCAGAAGCACTGTCCAGGAAGTCCGTGCCCGAGGTCAACGCAGCAAGGCCAAGACCGCCCGCGTTGAAGGTCACGCCCTGGATGTTCAGGGTCGACTTTCCGGTTTCGTTGAACGTCAGCTTGAGGTTGTCGCCGTTCAGCAGGTTGATGCCGTTGAAGGACGCGTCCTGCGAAGTTGTCGTGATCTGCGTGATGATGCCGTTGTACTGGCTGATCAAGTTGGCACGAATGGCCTGGGAGGCCGGATCCGCAACAGCGGCCGTGACCGTACCTGCGGTCGCAGTCGTGGTTCCCTTGATGTCGACGCCGGTGCCGGTCGGCGCCGTGCCGGACGTGGTGATCGTCTGGCTTGCCGAGTCATTCGTCGACGTGAAGGTCAGCGTATCAGCCGTCGCAGACACCGCGGCGTTCACCGTAATGCCATTTGAAGCCAGCACGCTGTTGAGCTGGTCCAGCGAATTGACGGTGGCCGTGCCCGTGCCGGTCGCAAACGTCGATCCGATCGTCACCGCGAGCGTCGCGGTCGACGTCTTGAAGGTGATAACTGAACCCGCCAGCTTGCCGGTGTTGAGGTTGGCAGCGGTGACGGTGCCGGTGCCGGCGCCGGTGCCGGTGACATCGACGGTAGCCTTCGACGAGTAACCCGTCGGGGCTTGCAACACCTGATTGGCGATCGACTTGGCGGTATCGACCAGCTTCTGCAGCGAGGTGATGCCGGTGTTGGCGGCCTGAAGCACCTGCACGCCGTTACCAATGCTGTCGAGCAGATTGGAGATGTCGGAAGCGCGGTTGTTGAGGCCCTGGGCGGTGAAGAAGTTGGTGGGGTTATCGAGCGCGGAGTTGACCTTGTTGCCGGTGGCAAGACGATTCTGCGTGGTGGAAAGCAGATCGGCGGTCGACTGCAGCGAGAGAAGATTTTGACGAACTGACGCGGAGAGAACAATACCGGACATTTTCAAACCTTTCTGGTGTGAAACGAGGACGCAAACTCCCCGATCCTTCGGACCGGGAGAACTCCGGCAGAATGGAACCAATGCGCTAAGAAACCATGAAATGCGCGCCCTACTCGTCCAGAGTTGTTTGGCCGATCCATTCGCTATGGCTTTGGCGGAACAGGCGTTTTAAAATTGGCCGAGCGAACTGCAATGAGGGCGTTTACCGAACGTTAACCATGCCGGGAAAGGATGGAACTTCCGGGCCGGAAAATCCTCTGCATTGATTTGCGCAATCAGCGCGGCCGGCCTTCATAGAGAGCGGCGTTACAAAGCGACGCCCCAAGCGCTGCGGATCTGATCTTTGAATCCAAAGCGCCCGCATTCGTCACGAGGCAAAGACGGGAGACCTGGCATGGCTTTGAAAGTCGAACTGAAGCCCCACGAACAGATCATCATCGGCGCCTGCGTGGTAACCAACACCGAGCATCGCGCCCGGCTCCTGATCGAGGGAGAGAACGTGCCGATCCTGCGGGAGAAGGACATCATGACGCCGGCGACCGCCGATACGCCGGCCAAGCTCGTCTATCTCGCCGTGCAACTGATGTATATCTCGCCGAACCCCGAAGCCAATCACGCCACCTATTTCAACCTGGTACGCGAAATCGTTACCGCCGCGCCGAGCGCGTGGCCGATCATCGAAGGCATCAACAATCACATTTTGAGCGGGGATCTGTATCACGCCCTGAAGGAAGCCAAGAAGCTCGTTGCCTACGAGAAGAGTCTCCTTGAGCTCAACCAGGCAGTAGCCGGGAAAAACAACGCCGATGATTCCACGGCGGCCGACAAGCGGCTTACCGCGTAACACGCCTTTGCGTTGCCTGCTCAGACGGCCTTGTTCAAACCCCGCGAGGCCAAGGCCTGATCGCCGAACTCCAGCACAGCCGTAATCAGCCGATCGAGATCAACCGTCTCGGTCCGGTGATTGACGATGGCGGCCCGGATCGCAAGCCGACCACCAAGTATCGTCGTCGACGGACCGGCGAGCCCGGACTCATGAACGTGGATCACGATTTCGCGGTTGACGGCATCGGCATCGGCCGCGCGATAGCGGAAACAGACAATATTGAGCTGCACCGGCGCCATCAATTCAAGTCGCGGCTCCGCCAGAATCCGTTCTTCCAGATAGCGGGCGAGCGCGCAGGTGCGGGCCATCATCGCACCCAGCCGATCGGTACCAAAGGTCTTGAGCGTGAACCAGGTCTTGAGCGCACGAAAGCCGCGCGACAGATCGGGGCCAAAATCGCAAGGCCATGACATGCCGGCGGCAAGGCCCCGTTCCTCGCGACGAAGATAGGCGGCCGGCGCCGCGAAAGTCTGGCGATGGCGATGGCCGTCGCGCACGATCAGGAAGCCGGCGTCATAGGGCACCTGCCCCCATTTGTGGAAATCGAAGGCGATTGAATCGGCGGCCTCCAGCCCGGCCAACAGCGGAGCGATGGCGGGCGAGAAAACGCCGAGCGCGCCATAGGCGGCATCGACGTGAAACCAGAGTCCTTCCTGGCGGCACAGTTCGCTGAGCGCCTGCAGATTATCGATAGCGCCGATATCGACCGTGCCGGCCGAGCCGATCAACAGGAACGGCTTCAGTCCGGCCGCGCGGTCGGCCGCAATCTGCGCACGGAGCGCCGCAATATCGATGCGGTGAGCGCCGTCGACATCGATGGAGCGCAGCGCCTCACGACCGAAGCCGGCGAGATCCATCGCCTGGATCACGCAGCCATGCGCGGCTTTCGAGGTATAGGCACGGAGCTGCTGCCCTTCAGCGCCGAGCCCCTGATCACGTACCTCCACGCCGAGCGCGGAGGCACGTGCGATCAGCACCGCCATGAAATTGGCAATCGAAGTACCGGTGACGAAGATGCCCGTGGCGCCCTTTGGAAAACCGAACGCCTGACGCATCCATTCCACGATCTGACGCTCGACCTCGATCGGCACGTGATCGCGGCCACCAAGATTGGCGTTCAGCCCGGCGGCCAGCATTTCCGCCAGCATGCCGACGACGGTGCCACCGCCGTTCACCCATCCCATGAAACCGGGATGAACGTTGCCCATTGAATACGGCACGACGAAATCGGTGAATTCACGATAGACATCATCGAGCTCGGATGGCTGGCGCGGCAGATCAGCGCGAAACCGTGCCCGCACGGAATCGGGTATCGGTTGCCAGACCGGCCGGTCGCGAATGCCCGCGACATAGTCGATCATATCATCAAGCATCCGGTGGCCCTGGGCCCGAAGTTCGTCCCAGTCCTGCGGATCGAGCGTCTGGCTTCGATCCGACGACAGGTCAGGCGGACGCTTGGTCATGCGACCGGCTCGCTTGCCGGGCGGGCGTGACGTTCCAGCATCGCGGCAAAGGCCGCGAAGATCCGGCGCATCTGCGGCGGCTTGTAGGGATAGAGCTCAGGCGAATCCATGTTGTGCACGACGGCCGTATTATCCGCTTCGAAGATCAGCAAGTTCCCGTCTTTGTCTTCGGCGCAATCTACCGTGAAATAGTCGAGCCCGACCCTCTCGAACAGCGCCGCCAGCGCGCCTCTATGGCGGAGGGCGAACGCGCTGTCAAAAGACTCCATGAAGCTCGCCTCTTCCTGGCGCTTGCTTTCGCTAGAGGCCATTTCCGCGTTGAGATACCAGATATCCCAGCGGTCGGCGATGGCCATGTGGCACGGATAAGGACGGCCGTCGACCATCACCACCCGGTATTTGCGAAACAAGCCGTCCGGGCTTGCATAATCGACGAAGGGCGAGACGAAGAATTCCGCTTCGGGCCGAGCGGCCAGATAGTCGGCCATGGCGGCGGGACTTTCCAGGCGCGCGAGGCCGGCACCCGCGTGAGAGCCGCGGGGACGCGCGATCACTGGAAGAGCGAAATCCAGGTCAAGCCCGGGATGGCCCTCCGAGGCCCACCGAAACAATTGTGCCCGCGTTAACGGGAGCGTGGCCGGGATATGCAGGCCCTCGATACCGGCGAGTTGTCGGTGAAGCTTGTCGCGATCAAGGTTGCCTATCAGACGCGGCGGGTTGAGCAGAGGTCGCGGCCACCTCTCCACCACCTCGTCGATGGCGGCAAGCGCGGCGCGGCACTCCTCCGAATCGGAAGCGATCACGATTGCGACATCATGGGCCGGCAGCGGATTAGGCAGCGGCGTTCCTTCAACCACATAGAGCGTCAGCAATTCAAAGCTGGAATCCTGGAGCAGGAATTCTATCGGCGTGTTGCCACCCATGTCGATCGCAGCCGCCAGCGCCAGCACACGCAAGGTTGGCCCTTCCACCGCGCTTGGCGAACGAAACAGCCGATGAAACGACAGAACTTCCTTCTGAATGGCAAGACCGGTCGCCTTATCGCCCAGCAATTGGCTGATCAGCGACAGGTCCATCCCCTCGCCCGCCTCGGCCGTGCCCTCGGCGATCTTGGCCATCAGCCGATCGCTCAGCGGGCGAAGATCAGCTCCGTTGAACGCGGACGTCGTAAGTCGGGCAAAGCCGATGCGATCGGCAAAAGCCGGCGCGGCGGGATCGGCCCTGTCGGCGCAAGCGAGCTTCATAGGTGTCTCCGGCTAAAGGCTTGAATGACCAGCCAGCAGCCATTCCAGCTTGGAGACGATTGTGCCGACGTCGTCAAGATTGCGCTTGAGACTTTCGGCTGCACCATGATCCCCGCACGCCCAGGCCTCCGTCACCAGCCGGGCATCCGCGCAAATCCGCAGCACGGCCGGACTCTCTGTTGCCGAGCCCAGCGCAACGGGCTGGCCCACCAGACAGATGCCGGCCGTCGATGGCGGTCTTTCAGCTACCACATCGGGACGATCAACTGCCGATGCCAGCGCCCGATAAAGTACCCGGCATTCCTCGAACCTGAGCATCCGATCTCCGTGACGGACCAGAACCGGAAAGATCGTCTGCTGCGCCAATTCCCCGTCTTCGTCGCGATCGACCGGCTCGGGCAGCGACAGCAACTCAAGCGAGGTTGATGCCTTGACGATCCTTTCAAGGCCGGCGCCGAAACTCATCAAGGCTGCCAGGCGAAAGCCCGAGGGAACCGCATAGTAAGCGCGCATCTCTTCCAGAGCGGCTTCCCAGCGGAGCCACTGCCCCAGATTGATCCGAACCGGAAATTGCTCCCGCAGACTAGCAAGCCTGACCGGCCAATCGCTGCGGGCGCTGTAATCAAGCAAACCCGGCGCGATGGTGCCGGCGGCATCGATTTTCGTCGCAAGCGCGGAAGGCAGCAGCAGCGCGCCGGAAAAAGCGGGACCGGTGAAAAATTTCGAACCGGTGACGATGACCATATGGCCACGATCGAGATAATTCCGCAGCCGCTTCCGGCCAAGGCGCATCTGGCAGGCATCGACCAATATCTGCACCCGCCCCGGCCATCGCGACAGGATTTCCTCGACACAACGGTCACTCGGCGCGCGCAAGCCGAGCTTGGAGGAGTCCATCACCTGCAGCAGGACATGGCCCGACCCGCGCATGGCATTTTCCACTGCGCCGATGATCTCCGCTTCGAGCTCTCGGATCGCGCGAAAACTTCCGCTGGCATTGACGAGATCGATCCCCACGCTCCGGATGGAGCCGACAAAGCCGCCGATGGCTGCACCCTTGCTGACCCGATCACCATAGGCGGTGACCGCGCTGAAATGCCGTCCGCGCGCGGTATATTCCGTGCCGCTACCGGTCTGGTCCGCGGCGACCACGATGGTCGTGAGGTCGGGTCCCTGCAATGCGGTTGCGGCAAACAGCGCCTTGAGCTGCGCATCGGTGCCTGAGGGCGAGAACACCACATCCACCTCGTCAGCGGGAAGCGCCAGGTGGTTCTTGAGTTCCCGCCGCATCGCCTCGATCCGCGCATCAAACGCAGTTTCCATTCCGAGCGCGAGCGCCGATCGCATCAGGCGATCACGAGCTTCATGCACATGACGGTAGGCCCGTTCCGAAATCGAAGTGGCGGTGCTCGAGGCAAAGCTCAGCGACTGCGGCGTGGGAAACGGTGCGCAGCCATAGCTATTGGCTCCGGTCGCCGGATCGAGATGCAGGCGAAGGTCACCGCCCGTCCTCAACAGTTGCTCCGGCGGAAAAAACAATTCGGCCATCGCCCGGGACGAGCGGGTTCGCACCGTGGCCGGATCATCGACAGTCGGGATTCGAAGAGGTGCGTTCAGCATCAGGTAAAGGTTAGTCACGCGCGATTAATGAAGCCTTGCTCGGCGCATCCCAGTTGGTCATTCAAAGCGCCGCGATTGCGAGCTCAAATCGGTCAGCCGACCGGCAGATATTTGGTGAGCGACAATTGAGAGAGCATCGCCGTGGTCTGGTAGGAAGCCTGCAGGTTGGTCTGCAGCGCCAGGATCTGGCTCGCGACCTGATCGGGCGAAATGCCCTCGGCGGAATCGACCATGTTCTGCAGCATGCCCTGGGTCTGCTTCTGTCGCGCTGTCGCATCCTTCATCGACGTTTGCGCGGCGGCGAAATCGGCCTGGATGTCCTCGATGGTCTGCTGGCCCGGCTGCGGAGCCAGGTTCTGCGCCACGCGCTGGCTAAGCGCTGAGACTTGCGCGGCACCGTTCGGATTGGTGGGTGACGTCGTGACGGCGGAAAAAACCGCGAGCGTCTGAAGCTGCCGGCGGATCGCCGGCTCGTCGGCCTGTGCGCCATACTGGACGGTCACGGATTGGTCGACCCGCGCGGTCGCGGAAGCACGCGCCGAGACGGTCGGCCCCGGGTTGCCGGTGTACCAGCTGACGGTATTGGCAGGCGTGCCCGCAACCAGCGTCGTCGCGCTCCCCAACGGCGTGGTGCCGACACGTTGCGGCGGCTCGTCGAAAAAGTCGCTTCCCGCGCGGATCGCAGAGGCGGCCACTAACGTCGTATTCGCCAGATTGCCGATCGCTGTTGTCAGCGCCGCATTGAGATTGGCCGCGGTGGCCGTTGGCGTCGCGCCGATGGCGAAGCTTCCTGCTGGCGGCGGATTGGCGCTAGAAGCTGTCAGATCGATAGATTCCGAGGTGCCGTCGGGCATGGTGAAGGCGAAGGAGATCTTGTCGCCATCGTTTGGATTGCCGGCCCCGAGATTCACCGAAATATTGGCCGGCGACCCTGCGGGCCCGGTGACCGTCGCGCCTGTCAGCGTCGAGGAGACCGCGCTCAATTTCATGCCGAAAGGAGAACCCGCGACATCCTCGCCCAACGCAACCGAGGTCGGCGTCGGCGAAGTAACGACCAGGCGTCCCATGCCGCTGGTGCCAAGATCGGCCTGCTGGCGTTCGGAGATGACGGTCTTGAGGCCCGCTTGCGTCGTGGTACCGTTGAGGATGGTATCCATGTCGGCCACCGACGGCGTGTTCACCGCGCTGCCGGAAAAAAGATAACGATCGCCGGCCTGCATGTTCAAGATGCCGAGCATCGAAGATAGCTGCGCATTCGCGGTCAGCTGGGCGGTCGTCTGGCCGGAGGCCTTGATATCCTGCGACGTGCTGTTGGCGCCATTCTGCACGGTCGTACCGATATCGACTATGGATTGCAGGCCGGTGTTGGCGACATTGATATAGGTATTGATATTGCTCATCGTGTCGCTGAAGGCCGAAATGTTCGAAAGCTGCGCACGCGCCGCAATCGCAAAACCTTCGTTGATGCCCATCCCGGCATAGGTCGTCGATTTCTTGCCGCTGGTGAGCTGCGTTTGCAGCTCGCTGAGCTGGCTGTTGATGTTCGACACCGCCTGACTGAGGATCGAGGCACCGTAGTTGACGCTGTTGATTGCCATTTCGAGGATCGCCTTAGAGCTGGATCTGCATCAGGCTCGACATCATGGTCTGCACCACCGACATCACCCGCGCATTGGCGGCGTAGGAGTTCTGCAAACCGATCAAATTTGACATTTCGGTATCGATACTGACCCCGGAAGATGCGTTGAACTTCTGCTGCAAGGCATTGACCACGACATCCTGCCCCTGCTTCAGCTGGGTGGCAGAGGTCGCCGTGGTGCTTTGCTGGCTCAAGAACTGCTGGACGAAATTGGTCAGCGTGCCGCTGAACGGCGAGACCGCGGTGCCGAGGCCGGTCTGCGGCGAGTAGGTAAAGACGCCGGAAGTGAGCTGGGCGTAGAAGAAATCCGACCGCGAAGTGTCGCCGGCCTGGGTAAGCGGCGCCGTGTTATAGATCGTCATCCTCGAGGGATCGGCCAGCAGCGACCCATTGACGGTGATGCGTCCGGCAAGGCCGACCTGCTGCGAACCGTTGCTGGTGATGGCGCCGGTATAGAGCGAGTTGCCGTCGGTGAAGAGCGGCATCTGCAGACTGCCATTGGCGAGCGACGACATGGTGATGGAGGTGGATGCGGCATTGACCGTCGCCGAACCCGTCCCGTTATCGACGAGGCGCAGCGTCGAACCCGCGGGGTTGGAGAACTGCAGATTGGCCGGCGCGAAGGCGGCATTGAGCTGACTGACGACCGAGCCCAAACCACCGGCGAAATTGATCCCGATCACCTGCGTGCCCAACGGCCCGTTGTTGGGCAGCGGCAGGACGCTTGGGTCGTCGACCCGCACCACGGTGACCTGATGCTGGGTACCGGTCGCGGAGTCTGTGTAAGTGAAATTCACCGTATTGCCGGACTGCAGGCCCGACAGGTCGAGATCGAAACCAGCCTTGGGCGCCAATCCCGCTGGCGCTGGCGTGCCGGGGGTGGTTTTATCCGAGAGCGCGCTCGCCATCGATGCAGCGAGCTGATCGACCTGGGCCTGGGCCTGAACCAGCGATTTGTCCCGCAGCATCAGGTCGGCTGCGATCTGACCGGAATGGATGGACCCGGTGGCGATCATGTCGATGACAGCGCCATTGGCGAGTTTGGCCGTGATGGTCCCGGCGGACGACTTGGTCGGATCGCTATTCCACTGCGAATTGGCGTTCAACGTGCCCTGCGAGTTGAAGCTCAGCGTCGTGGCCTGAGCGCCAACCAGCTCGACGCCGTTCGTCGTATAGATCGTGACCTGCCCATTACTGTTGCTGGTGACGCGGATATCCATCAGCTGCGCCAGCTGATTGATCGCGCTGTCGCGCTGATCCTGCAGGGTCGCACCTGCGGGGTCATTCGGACCCATGCCGAGCAGCTTTGTATTGATCTGGGCGATCTGGCTCATCGCCGCATTGGCCTGGTCGACCGACATGCTCAGATCATGTTCGGCATTCGACCGCAGCGTCTGGATGCCTTGCGTGGTGGCGTTGAGTTGGTCGGCCAATGCCTGGGCGGCTCTCACCGCCGAGATTTGCGACGACGAACTGCCCGAAGTGGTCGAGAGCGCCTGCAGCGCCGTGGTGAAACCAGACAACGCGTTCTCGAGCGAACCATCATCGCCGGGTGTGCCATAGACCGACTGCAGCTGGTTCAACACGCTCGCCATCTGGTCGGCATAGGCGCCGCCGGAAGTTTCGGTGCGAAGCTGGCTTTGGATGAACTGGTTCAGCTCCCGGCTGACGCCTGTGTTGCTAACGCTGGCGCCGGTATCGCCCGTGATCGTCTCGATCTGCGTCGCCGTCCGGTTCACATAGCCCGGCGTCTGCGCATTGGCGATGTTGGACGAGACGACCGACAGCGCCGCCTGGTTTGCACGCAAACCAGACATGGCGATGGAGAGGGCTGAACCGAGACTCATGTTAGCCGCCTTGGATCAGCACTGGCGTGCGATCCTCTCGAATGATCAACGCAACACGTTGAGCAGATCCTGAACCATGCTGTTGGCCGTGGTGATCACCTTGGTGTTCGCCGAATAGGCCTGCTGGGTCACGATCAGCTTGGTAAATTCATCCGCGATGTCGGTGTTGGAGCCTTCCAGCGAAGATCCGCTGATGGTGCCGGAGGCGCCGATGATCGCCGGCCCCGACTGGTCGGTGACGGCATAGGCCCCGCCATCCAGGCTCTTGAGGTAATTGGTGCCGTTGAAGTGCGACAGCGTCACCGAGGCCAGATTGAGTGTCTGGCCGTTGGAGAACGTTCCGATCACGAGACCACTGTTGCTGATGGCGACCGACTGCAGCTGGCCGGCGGCGTAACCATTCTGGGTGATGGTGTTGATGGTCGCGGTGCCACCAGTGGAAGCGTATTGCGTCAGGCCGCCATTACCAATGTTGAAGGACAATGCTCCCAGCGACTGGCCGCTCACCGTCACCCCGGGAATGGCGATGGCCGAACCAGTCGGGCTGGTGAGCGCGCCATTCGGACCGAATGTGAAGTTAGTGCCGACATTGACCCAGGCGACCTGCGGGCCGGAAGCGGCGGGATCGGCCTGGTAGAATAGATTCCAGGTATCGACATGGGAGCCGCCGAGCGAGGCGCTGTCGGTCTTGGCCCAGCGCAGCTGCAGGTTAACAGGCGTGCCGGCCGCGTTGTAAACCGTCACCGCGCCGCCGCTGACCGTCTCGGCATTGAAGGTCGCCAGATCGCTTCCGATGACAAAGCCGGTACCGGCGGTGCCGCCGCCGGTTCGCGCCACCGTCATGGCCGTGCTGAAGCCGAGCGCGCCAAAGCCCGGCGCCGAACTCGTCACCGAAAGATTCTGCGCCGTGCCGGAATGCAGCGTGATCGCACCGGTGCTGGGATTGATAGTGGGCGCGACACCGGTGATCGCGGCGATGCCATTGAGGATATCGCCGACGGTGCCGGTGGTGACGTCGATCGACAACGTGCCGGCAATCGCCGAGCCCGTGGTCCCCGCCCCTGAGTTGAAGGAGATGGTCTTGCCGTCGACGACGATGGTGTCGCCGGCCGCGAAGTTCGTGGTGAGCGAGTCGCTGGGCGCCGCCCCCGACAATGCGGTGGCGGCAGTGATTGGTGCAGGTGTTGCGGCCTTGTTCAATGCGGCGGAGCCGCTGACCGTGGCATCACCATAGGGAGGCGCGGGGGTACCGACCGGCAGCGGGTTCTGGCTGAAATCGGAGGGATTGAGACCGCCCGCCGCGGTCACGGTGCCGGCTGCGGCGGTGGCGCTGGCGGCCGTCGCCGGCGTGGTCGGCAGGTTGGCGGCGTATTGGATCGAGCTCGTGGCCTGCGCCGGGACGAAGTTGTTCTGGAATTGCAGCACCTGGGGCACGTTGCCGAGCGGGTTGCCGGTTTTGGGATCGACGGCGACACCCATCAGGTAATAGCCAGCGCCGTTCACCAGATTGCCATTGGCGTTCATCTGGAAGTCGCCGCGTCTCGTATAATTCGTCACGCCGCTGAAGACCGGTGCGTTGTCCACCGTTCCCGTCGCCTTCTGCACCGAGAAGAAGCCATCGCCGTTGATGGCCATATAGGTCGAGACGGTCGCGGCCGACACCGTGCCCTGCGAGGAGATGGTGGCGCGGGCATAGGCGGTGACACCGCCGGCGACCTGTCGATCGGGATTAGTGGAGTCCGGGACGAGATCGACGAAGTTGGTCCCTATGCCCTTGAACCCCGTGGTCTGGGCGTTGGCGATATTGCCGGAGATGTTCTGGAGCGCGAACGACTGCGCCTGCAAACCTGCAACGGAAGTATTGAGAGCATCAAAGATACCCATGTTCGTCTCCAAAATTCGATCCGGGCGGCGCCGGTCGGCAAAATCCTTGGCCGCAATCGAAGGAGACTGTCGCAAGCGCTATGCCAAAGAAAATTCCCTCGTTAAATCAACGCTCTTGGCAAAAAAATCCCGGCCAACGGGCCGGGAGATAATTGCCGCCCTGGCAAGATTTGCCGGGCTCTGCGGATCGGCTCAGCTGGCCGAGGGGGTGGCGGGGTGAAACGCCAGGGCGAGCCCGTCCATGCAATAGCGCAAGCCGGTGGGCTTCGGTCCGTCGTCAAATACGTGCCCTAGATGGCCTCCGCAGCGGCGGCAATGCACCTCGGTTCGCAACATGCCGAAGCTGCGATCGCTCGTGGTGCCCACCGCGTTATCGAGCGGCTGATAAAAGCTCGGCCAGCCGGTGCCACTTTCGAATTTGGTGTCGGATGAAAACAGCGGCAGGTCGCAGCCGGCACAGGCGAAGGTGCCCTTGCGATGCTCCTTGAGCAGCGGGCTGGATCCCGGCGGTTCGGTACCTTCCTGGCGCAGGATTTCATATTGCTGCGGTGTCAACTGGGCCCGCCATTCGGCGTCGGTCTTTTCGATTTCGAATTTGCCGGCGGCGCGAGCGGGCGCTGCGCGCAACCATTTGAAGGCGGCAAGCCCGAACAGACCCGCCAGGGTGGCTAGCAAGGCACGGCGGTCGATCATCGGCGTTTCCTCCGGTCATTTTCGATTGTCGTCATCACAGATACGGGACATCGGCGCGAAAGTTACACGTTGCAGCAGCCGCGCCACTCACGTTGCCGCGAGGAGCCGGACAGTTGGCGACTTTGTCTGCGGCGCCCTGCTCGAGGAGGACGATCATCAGCGCCGGGAAGGCGGCAACGGCCGCGCTCCGCTGTGCCGGCCCGCCCTCGCCCGACGCTCCTCGCGGATCTGTTCCGCGGCGCGGGCCTTCTCGCGCCGGCGAGCCAGCACCCCCTCCGTTGCCGCGCGGCCGCGTTCCCAGAGCCCGATGGCATGGCCTGCCACGCGGCCGACGACGCCGCCAGCCCAGACGAGTTCAAAGGGAGAAAATACCCGCCAGCGCTCCTCTCCCCGCAGAATGCCGCGTGCGACCAATTGACCGGCCATCGCACTGGTCGCGAGCCCCTGACGGCCAAAGCCGCTGGCCACCCACAGCCCTCGCCGCAGTTCGCCAATCTCTGGCATGCCATGGACCGTCTGCCCCACGGCGCCGCACCAGACGTCTTCGAGCGGGACATTTCGAAGGTCGGGAAAGACGGCGCCGATCCTTCGCTGGATCGCGCGTCGGTAACGATCGGGACGGCCCGCCCAGGTGGTTTCCGGGCTGGACCAGACCAGCCGGTCGCCATCGATGATGCGGAAATGATCGATCCCATCGGTATCCATCACCGATCCCCGGAAGGCGATGATTTCCGACAGCCGCTCCCCGAGCGGGGCCGTGATCGCCGCATAGCGCCACACCGGCAGCAGCGTGTCCGTCAGCCGCCGCATCGGCTGGCCAAGATGAACGTTGCCGGCGAGCACGATGTGAGAGGCGCGGAGCCGCGCGGAAGGCGTTGCGATCCGCTTGCGGATGCCGGAAAAATCGATCCCGACCACCGGCGTGTTCTCGAAAATGCGTGCGCCAGCCCGCTGCGCCAGCGACGCCAGGCCGTGAACATATTTGCGGCCGTCGATCTGGAAGGCGTGGGGATAATGGATGCCGTGGAAATAGCGCCCGGTCTTGAGCGCCTGGCGCACCTGTTCGGTCTGCCAGCCTACCGCCTCGGTCTCGAAATCCTCGTTCAGCATCTGCAACCGGGCGATCAGCCGTTCGCCAGTATCGACGTTGGATACTTCCAGCGCGCCTTCGCTCAGGGAGATGCCGGCGATCAGGTCCTCCGTGGCAGTGGCGCGGACGTAGTCGGCGCCCATTTTCGATAGCGACCAGAGCTCGCGCGCATCCTCAAGGCCCACCCGCTCGATCAGGTCGCCAAGCGCAAGGCCGTAGCCCGGCATTACCGTGCCCAACTGATGGCCCGAGGCGTTCCAGCCGACCTGCCGGCCCTCCAGCACCGCGACGCTGGCCCCGACCCGGGCGGCCTCCCGCGCCACGGTAAGGCCGGCCAGCCCCGCCCCCACCACGCAAATGTCGACGTCCAGGTCGAAGGACAGGCGCCCGCGCTCCGGAAGCTCCGGTGAAACCGATTCGTCGTCGGCGCTCATCGAAATTTCGCTCATGGCGTTGTCTTACGGATCGATCGTAAGCTTGTCACCTTGTAGATTGAACCCAGTTGCTCGAATCGAGATCGCCTCATGCGCCGACTGATGCTGTTGCGCCACGCCAAGACCGAGACCGATGCGCCCAGCGGTCATGATCGCGATCGGCGGCTGGATGATCGCGGCCATTTTGATGCGGCCGAAATCGGACGCTGGATCGGAGCGCATCCGCCCTTTCCCGACGGCGTACTGGTCTCCACCGCGGTGCGGGCGCGGCAAACCTGGGAAATTGCGCGCGAAGCCATGCGCGAGCAGGCGCCGCCCCCGCCGGTCGATTTTCTCGAGGAGCTTTACGGCGCCGAGCCCGAACAATTGATGGCGACAATCCGTGCCATGGTCGCGACCGGTCCAGAGCGTCTGCTTCTGGTCGGACACAATCCGGGCCTTCACGAATTGGCGCTCTTGCTGATGAACCATCGCGACGATGCCGGCCGGCAGGCGCTGGCCGCCAATCTGCCGACAGCGGGGCTGGTAATCCTGGATTTTGCGATCGAAGATTGGGACGGCATCGGTTTCGGCCGGGGGCGGTTCATCGATTTCGTGACGCCAAAGCTGATCAGGGCATCGGGCGACTGATCAAAATTGCGACGAAGACGGTGAATTTCCCTCAAGCCTTCGAGTCCGCACCTCCGAGTTTTATGATAGGGTGGCTCCTCGATCGGTCCGTTGAGAACGCAACTTCGCGGAGGCTAAAGATGTACAATTCCATTCTCGTGCCGATCGACCTGGCCGACACCGATCTCGCCAAGCCGGCGATTGCGACCGCCGCCACACTGTCAAGAACCTGGGGTGGACGGGTACGGCTGATGAACGTGCTTCCGATGACGCCGGTGATGCTCGCCGAATATGTGCCGGCCGATTTCGACTCCCAGCAACAACAGGTCTCCGAGGAAGCGCTCAACATCGTGGCGCGCGAGTCCGGCATCGATCCAGCGAAGATTTCGATCGTGGTCCGTCAGGGCGGTATCTATCACGAGATCCTCGAAGAGGCGGACGCCGTCCATGCTGACCTGATCGTCATGACCTCGCATCGACCGGCGATGCGCACCTATTTTCTCGGCTCAAACGCCGGCCACGTGGTTCGTTATGCAAGATGTTCAGTTCTCGTCGTGCGGCCCGACAAGGAAGTGCACTGACACTGACTGGGACGCAGTCTAAATCCGGCCCGGGCGCTTTCCGTAGGGCGGGAAACTACCTTCATGAAATCGAGTCCAGCAATTCTACGGCACGCTCTGGCGTCAACGACGCGGTGAGACTGACAGGACACTGCGTCGGACGACTGCTCGACGTCTCCTGTTGGCACATTTGAGAGATGTCGGCCGACCCTGACGATGTTGATCGGGGCGGACCGGAAGTGGTGGCTCGGGATTGTCCGGACCGCTTTTGACCCGAAGGAGACGTCGCCTCTGAGACACGTGGCGACAGCCGCCCCTCACGGGACGCCGAACGTTTCGCCAAAGGCTACGCCCGGACGTCGGCTTCCAGTGGCACAGGAGGAATTGCTGCCGCTGATCCATCGCTATCTATGATGCGGTCCGGTTTCTCGTCGGTCTCGTCAGACGATACGGATCTGTCGTTTGGGAGATCAAGTCGGGGGACAGATCCGGTTCGTCTTCGAGCACCTCGCGGATTGTCTTGCCTGAGGCGAGTACTTTCTTTGCCAGTTCGGCCGCACGCTCATAACCGATCGCCGGGGTGAGCGCAGTTGCAACCGCGGTGCTGGCTTCGAGGTGCCTCTGACACACCTGCACGTTCGCCGTGATCCCACTGACGCATTTGGTACGCAGAACCTCAATCGCATTCGTCAGGAGCTCGAGAGAGTGAAGAACATTGTAGGCAATCACCGGCTCCATAGCGTTCAACTGGAGCTGCCCGGCTTCGGCGGCGAGCGTGATTGTCAAATCGTAGCCGATGATTTGGAATGCGACTTGATTGACGACTTCGGGTACCACGGGATTGACCTTGCCAGGCATGATAGACGAGCCGGGCTGGAGGGGCGGAAGATTGATTTCATTCAATCCTCCTCGCGGGCCACTGGAGAGCAGCCTTAGGTCGTTGCAGATCTTCGACAACTTCGTTGCAGTTCGCTTAAGCATCCCGGAGAACAAAACGAAGGCGCCGGTGTCCCAACATGCTTCGATCAAATTCCCGGCGGCCACCAGCGGGAGATCTGAGATCTTGCCAAGCTCCGAAACAGCAAGTGATTGATAGTCGGGATTGGTATTGATGCCGGTACCGATCGCAGTACCTCCAAGATTGATTTCATGGAAGAATGCGGCGATCTCCCCGAGCCGCGACACGTCCTCGCGAAGAGTCGTCGCGAAGGCCTGGAATTCCTGGCCCAAAGTCATGGGGACCGCATCCTGCAACTGTGTGCGGCCGAGCTTTATCACTTCGCTGAATCCGCGCGCCTTTTCCTCAAACTCGATCGCGAGGCGCTCGAGCGCGCCCTTGAGCTGCCCGTGGGACAGCAGGATCGCAAGCCGGATTGCCGTCGGATAGACGTCGTTCGTGGACTGTGACAGGTTGACATCGTTGTTGGGGTGCACGACGTCGTATCGTCCCCGCGGCAATCCCATGATTTCGAGGGCGCGATTCGCTATCACCTCGTTCATGTTCATGTTGGTTGAAGTTCCCGCTCCTCCTTGGAAGACATCGAGAGGAAACTCTCTCCAAAGCACTCCTCCCGCTACCTCGCTGCAAACTTCGCAGATGACGTCGGCTTTGTTTTGCTCAAGATCTCCGAGAAGTGCATTTGCCCTTGCCGCGGCCATCTTCACGAACGCGAGCGATTTGATGAACATGGGAAAGTGATTGATCGGAATACCCGAGATCGGAAAATTTTCTATCCCGCGTGCGGTTTGCGGTCCGTAGTAGGCTTTGACCGGGATATTCACCGGACCAAGCGAATCGCTTTCGATGCGAACCATTGGAGATGCGCTCGTCATATCAAGCTCCCGTGGTTGTCATGGTTTCCGCGGAAAGACCGCGCGAGCCGGGACGTCAGTGAATGATCTGGTTGAGAAAAGCCTTCGTCCGGTCCGTGTTCGGTGCACGCCAGTGCGGCAGAAGCTTTATAGTCTAAGGCGAGACCTTCCTGTAGGCCAATTTGAATGAGGCCACTCAAATAGGCTCCATCCCAATCCCCTGTCGGCTTCATCGGCCCTCTCGTATGGTTGCGCAGAGTGCAACGGCGTGACCCCACAACTCAGTCAGCGGGCCCTCAAGAATTTCAAGTTTGGGCAGTCCGATCCTGGTCAAGCGACAGTTATTGACCCAAGTGTGAGGGTTTCCGAGCGGCAGTACTTCGCCGTCTTTTATTGCCACCTGTACCGGCCTGTTTCGACCCCTAGTGGCCTGGTTCGGAAATAGGAGTGACCTATTTTGTTTTTGCGCTGCGCCAGGTAAGGCGCGCTGCCGGGGGCCTTGCTCACACTAAAGCGCTTCCGACTTCGCGCTCCGTCTCAAATGCAAAGGCCGAGCACCTTGATGTGGCAGCCGCTGGATTTGGGCTGGCCTTTGGGAGGGG
>Ga0207702_10001389_pt1 | contig 24141 bp, 27 predicted proteins | sample KBSCornC62_FD_184302 | JGI IMG/M metagenome (GOLD analysis project Ga0207702, IMG submission 184302) | Corn rhizosphere microbial communities from Kellogg Biological Station, Michigan, USA - KBS Corn C6-2 (SPAdes) (version 2) | ecosystem: Host-associated > Plants > Roots > Rhizosphere > Soil ...
CCGATGATGGAGCCTACGATGGCGCAGGCCATGCCGACGGTGAGTGCTGTTTTGGCGCTGTCGGCGAGCGAATCGCGGCAGGCCGCAAGCGTGGCGCGGCCGCCGCGCGTCAGCGCTGCGATCAACACCAGCAGCGCCACCACGCCCATCACCGGGACGATCTCGATGCCGTTGCGCGACACATAGGCCGCCAGCAGCGCCAGCCCAAGCCAAAACACGTAGCGCACTACGCTGTTGGAGAAACCGAGCGTGATGCTGGCGCCGAGGATCAGCGACACCGTCAGTGCCAGTCCGATGCTGCCGGCATAGAGCGGCGTAAAACCCTGGAACAGCATGTAAACCAGTGCCGCCAGCGGCAACGCGAGATACCAGCGCGCCACCAGCGCCTTCCAGGCGCTCGGGATCTCCGGGCGCTTCATGCCGGTGAGGCCGTGCTTGCCGGCTTCGAGATGCACCATCCAGAACGCGGAGGCGAAATACAGGATCGCGGGAATCACAGCCGCTTTCACGATCACAGAATAATCGACGCCCAGCGTCTCCGCCATGATGAAGGCGACCGCGCCCATCACCGGCGGCATGATCTGGCCGCCCATCGAGGCGGTGGCCTCGACGCCGGCGGCGAAGGCGCGGCGGTAGCCGAACTTGATCATCAGGGGAATCGTGAACTGGCCGACGGTGACGACGTTGGCGACCCCGGAACCGGAGATCGTGCCCATCATGCCCGAGGCAAACACCGCGACCTTGGCCGGACCACCGCGGGTCCCGCCGAACAGGCCGAGCGACACGTCGGTGAACAACTGGATCATGCCGGCGCGCTCGAGGAACGAACCAAACAGGATGAACAGGAAGATGTAGGTCGCCGACACGTAGATCGGCACGCCGTAAAAGCCCTCGGTGCCGTAGGACAGATGCGTGACGATCTGATCGAAATCGTAGCCGCGATGGTTGAACGGCGCCGGCAGATATTTGCCGAAGTACCAATAGAGAATGCAGGCGCCGCACATCAGCGGCAGCGCGAGGCCCATCAGCCGCCTTGTGCCTTCGAAGATCAATACCGCGAGCAAGGCGCCGACCGCGAGATCGAGCTGGGTCGGATCGCCGTCGCGTGCAATCAGATCGGCGTAGAAAATCCACTGATACAGCCCGCACAGGAAGCCGGCCGCGCCGGTCAGCCAGCCGGCGGCGCGGCCGGCATTGCTCTTGGCGGTGAAGTTGCCGATCAGGCCGAAGGTCAGCAGGATCAGGAAGCCGACATGGACGCCGCGCACCACCTGGCTCGGCAGATAATTCCACGCCGCGACGTAAAGCTGAAACGTCGCGAACAGGATGGCCACGGCATAACCGAGATGCCCCCAGCCGCGCGGCCCAAAGCCTTCTGGAAATCCATGTTCGAAATTATCAAATTCAATTTTGACAGGCTCGTCGGCACCGTCAGCCCGCAGCATCGCCCGTTCCTCGCCCGATTCCCCGCGACGCTTATAGCATCGCGACTCGCGCGGGCCATGCTGCATCCCCGATATTGTGGTCCCGCCATCAGTGTTGCGCGGAATCGGTCACGCGAGGTGCGCGCATCAACTAAATGCAGCACGACGCATGGGCGGCGCGCGAGGCTTGCGCGGTCAAAACTTTATTTGAGCAAGCCTTTTTCCTTGTAATAGCGGATTGCGCCGGGATGCAGCGGTATCGGGCTGCCATTCGCCGCGTTCTCGAGCTTGATGCCTTTGCCGGCGACATGCGAATTCGCCAATTCCGGCAATGACTCGAAGATCAATTTGGTCATCTGGTAGGCGAGATCGTCCGAGACCGCCGTACTGGTAACGAGGTAGTTAATCACCGCCGCGGTCGGCACGTCCTTTTCCTGCCCGGTATAGGTGTTGGCCGGAATCAGCACCGAGGTGAAGGGCGGACCGATCTTGCCGACGACGTCCTTCGGCACCGCGACCACGGCAATATCGATCGAGGTCGAGAGATCCTTTAGCGACGCAACGCCGAGACCGGCCGATTGCAGCGTCGCGTCGAGCTGGCGGTTCTTCATCAGGTCGACGGATTCGGCGAACGGCAGATATTCGACCTTGCCGAGATCCTTGTAGCTGAGGCCGGCGGCGGCCAGGATGGCGCGCGAGTTGAGCTCGGTGCCGGATTTCGGCGCGCCGACCGAAAGGCTTTTGCCCTTGAGATCCATCAGCGTCTTGATGCCGCTATCGGCGGTGGCGACGATCTGGATGTAGTTGGGATAGATCGCCCCTACGGTGCGCAGCTTGTCGAGCTTGGCCTTGAAGCCGGCGTCCTCGTCGCCTTCCCAGGCCGCCTTCAGGGAATCACCGAGCGCGAACGCGATCTCGCCGCGGCCCTGCTGCAGCAGGATCAAATTCTCCACCGAGGCCTTGGTCGCCTGCACCTGGGTCTTCACGCCGGGAAGCCTGTCGCTGAAGATTTTCCCGATCGCGACGCCGAGAGGATAATATACGCCGGATGTGCCCCCGGTCAGCACGTTGACGAATTGCTGGGCCCCGGCCGCAGGCGCCGACACGGCCGCCGCTGCCGCAACGGCAGCCGCCACCAACCTGAAATACATGAGTATTATCCCCAAATTTTACGACCGGAAATTGAACGGGCGCGGGCGCGCGGTCAACCCATCCGATGGACGCAAGATGCCGCCTGCGACAAATGGCATTTTGCATACAAGCAACGACGCGAGCGTGTTTAGTTACACTCGAGGCGATGAAACCCGTTTGGCGGGCAGCAGGCACGGACGTGATGCCTTGTTCCGTCGCCATGGTTCGAGACGGCGCAAGAGCGCCTCCGGACCGCCCAGAACGGCTGATCGGCCCGCCCCGCAAGCTCCATCATCAGCGCGCGCAGTTCGCCTTGCGACGCGAACGGTCCGTAACGCAACCAGACAAAGGACGCGTCCGCGCCTTGCGCCGCGCGCCAGAGTTCGTCCGCATGTTCACGACCGAGCGGCTCGAGCCGCACCGAACGACCCTGAAACGGCTTTCGCTCGGGGAGCGGCCAAGGCGGTGTCGGTGTCGGCAGATCAGTCACGGCGGGCGACGTTCACGCGCGAACCGCCATCACTGGAATGTCATGTCCAGGCATTTGGAAATGTCGGAGCCAAGCCCGGAGGAGATGGTGATGCATCCGCGCACCTTCTGCGCGGACGTGTCGCTGGCCCAGATCGCGTAGCCGCCGGGGCCGAAGAACGAGTTGGTGTTGGGCGCCTCGGTCTCGGTCGCGTCGAACGAATAATGCGAATCGGTCTCGAAGATGCGGGGCTTCTTGACGCAGCCGCCATCGGTCTGGACGTTGATCACTTCCTTGTTGTCCCGCGTCAGCGCCAGGCTGACGGAGCAGCGGAAATATTCCGACGTCTTGGTGTTGAAGATGTAGGCGTAGGACTTGCAGGTCGCGGTGTTGAGCTTGCCGGCGCTCAGGCCACGGCTGCAGGCGATGCGCTGGTTGTGGCTGAGTTCGAAGTCATCGGCATGGGCGACGGGGACGAGCGCGGCCAGCGACAGCGCGGCGCCAAGGGAAATGACCCCGCAAATCTTTCCGCAAATTTTCATGGCGAGGCTCATCCGAATCATCCCTGTGAAGTGATTTTTGCAAATATGGCTTCTAGACCGAAACCGGAAGATAGTCGCGAAGCGCTGCGCGGGAAATCACAAAGTCGCGCGAAACGCCGATTGATAAGGGGTCGCGGGCCAACACCTTGGTCATATTGACGGGCGAATATCGTTCGTGATTTGTTCAAAAACGGGGCGCGCCTTTCAATTCTGACGAGCCGGCTGCTGGAGGATGCGAGAATGGATGCAAGGATGGATGCAAGAATAGATTCCCGGATGATGAAAAATTCAAAGACGCTGTTGCTGGCCGCGGCCTTCAGCGCGCTGGCGACGGCCGCGTTTGCAGAGGCCGCACCAACGGGGCGAACCCCTTGGGTGCTGAGCCCGGACATGGGTTACGGCTACGGCAAGGACGGCAAGACCTTCGCCTACAAGATGGGTACCAACAATGCCGGGGACCTGCTGAAGGGCGCCAAGAAGGTGCCGAAAGGCACGTTGTTCTTCATCGGCCAGAACGGACAGCTCTATATGCGGAGCAAACCGTACCTCAATGGCGACGGCAGTTTCATGTTCGGGCCAGACGAGTGAGGGCGGGGCTGCGCCAACTCTAGAATGCCGCGGCGAGATCCCTGGCGCCCGGCAGGTTGCTGTTGCTGTCCATCCGCGCGTCGGTCACCGCCAGAAGTTTCGCCACCGTGTTGTGGCGGATCGCGACCGGGTTGCGCTCATAGCCTGAGCGCTGGAAGAAATTCGAGGTCGGCACGATCTCGCGCAGCGCCTGCGGCATCGTCACCATGTCGAGACCGGTGCCGTCGCCGGTCAAGTTCATCATCTCGAGTTCGGCGGCGGTGAGCGGGCGGGTATAGCCCTTTTCGCGCGCGAAGATCACCGAGGTGAGCAGCTTGTGGGTCTGCAGCAGCGGGCCGACGTCGATGTCGAGCACCATCGCGTGGATCGCCCAGCCCTGCAGGGTGTCGGCGATCCTGGCATGCGCCGACCAGTCGTCGGGCACCGATTTTGCGACCGCGACCATCCGTTTCAGCGCCGCGATCTTGTGGTCCATCGCGACGCGCGCCGGCCCTGACAATGGCGCGGCCTTTGCCAGCAGCGTGTTGACCAAACCAGTGCCCTGCTCGGCGACCAGTTCGACGCTGTTGGTGGTGAGCAACTGGTTGTAGCCGATCGCGGTGGAGATCGCGCGGGTGCCGCCGTGCTCGATGCCGGACTGCACGTCGTAATTGCCGGTGCCGCCGGTCTCGAACGAATAGACCCGCACCGCCTGCTCGCGCGTCAGCCCCATCGCCGATGCGACGCGGGCGTAGGCGCGCTTGAACTCGAGCTCATTCGCCGGCCGCTGCGGCGTGAACTGGAATTGCTGCTGGGCGGCCTGCAGCAGATCGGCGACCACCGGGATCGCCTTGTGCTCGCGCGGCGGACGCGGCGGCTCGGGCTCCGGCGCCGGATTGACCGGCCGTTTCGGCCCGGCATAGACCGGCGGCTGGGTCAGCACATAGTCGTCGGCGTCGATCGGCTGATGGCCGCGCCGTTTGGCGTTGCGAGCGCGCCGCTTGTCGGAGATCGCCTGCCAATAGGCGGCGGCGTCCTGCTCGAACGCGCCGTGTATTTTCTGATATTCGGCGAGCTTGCGCCGATATTCCGCGATCGCTTGCGGCGAGACCGCCTGCGCCATCGCGTCCGCCGTCGCGGCCGGCAGCGCGCCTGAATCCATCGCGACCGCCTGCGGCCCGCGCAGCATCAGCGCGAGCGCGACCACCCTCAGAGAAATGCGAATCAATTGCGAGCGCATGGCCCGTTGTAGCAAGCAAGTGTGGCAAGTCAGCCCCGTAACAAGTCGGGGACGGCCTCTCAGCCGCGACTCTTTCCCCCTCGCCTCTTCACTTCCAGGCGAACACCGGCTGCTCCAGATCGGCGACGCGGGTGTCGCGGCCGGCGAGCACTTCGCTGAACTGGTAGATCATCGCCGCCGTCGGCGCATGGATCAGCTGGCCATTGAGCCGAAACCGGATCACGCGCCGCGTGCTCTCGGGGATCAAAGTGAAGTCGAAGGCATCGTCGCGTTCGATCTGCGACAGCGCGATCCGGTGCGCGGAAGCGACCTCATCGGGGCTCGGCGTGAGCACCGCGCCCCTGCCCGACCACACCACGACCGGCGTGATCAGATAGCCCGAGCGGGTCGGATAATCGTCGAGCAGGCCGAGCACGTCCGCCTCGCCGAGTGCGAGCCCGAGCTCTTCGCGCAGCTCGCGCAACGCAGCGATGACCGGCGTTTCGCCGGCGTCGCAACGGCCGCCCGGCAGCGCCCATTGTCCGCGATGGCTGCGCAGGCTGGGGGCGCGGCGGGTCAGCACGAAGGCCGTGCCGTCGGCCGCCGCATCCGCCTCCACCAGCACGATCGCGACCGCAGCCCGCTTCAATACGGGCTGAGGCTCGCTTTCCGGCAGCCGCGCGAAACCGGCGCACAGCTCTGCGATATTCCGCCGGGTGGTATCATCGAAAGGCCTGACCATGCAGCTTGACTACAACAGGCCGGCCGTTGATGAAATGACCCGGGCAAGCCTAATCCACCCCAACAAGGAAAACCCCTGATGTTCGACGAAGCCGCGGAAAAGCTCAAAGCCGACGGCTGGACCATCGCCGAAACCACCGGGTTCCTCACTTTGGTCGGACCGCTGTGGCAACGGACGGTCAATGGCCAGTCCGAACTCGCGTTGATCACCGAGGACAAGCACCACAATCGCCGCGGCATGGTGCAGGGCGGATTGCTGATGACGTTCGCCGACCGCGCCTGCGGCATGGTGGCCCGCACCGCATCGGGCCGGCCGACCATGGCGACCGTGCAGCTCGACGTGCATTTCGTCGACGCCGGCAGGATCGGCGAGGTGTTGATCGCGAAGCCGCGGGCAATCCGCGTCACCCGCAGTCTCGTGTTCGTCACCGCCGAAGTGACGGCGAACGGGCGTACGCTCATCACCGCCAATGGCGTGTTCAAGATATTGAAGGACGGAAGCTGAGACTTCCGTCATTGCGGGGGGCACTTGCGACGAAGCAATCCAGAGCCACAAGAAAGGACTGGATTGCTTCGTCGCTTCGCTCCTCGCAATGACGATCCCAAACAGCTATCCTGCCGACCGTTTTCCGCGTATGAAGGACCCGACCCGATGCAATATCGCTCCCTCGGCCGCAGCGGCCTGAAGATCTCGCCGATTTGCCTGGGCACCATGATGTTCGGAGGACCCGCCGACGAAGCGACCTCGGGGCGGATCGTGGCCAAAGCGCGTGAGGCCGGGATCAACTTCATCGACACCGCCGACGCCTATAATGCCGGCAATTCCGAGCAGGTGGTCGGCCGGGCGATTTCCAACAGCCGGCACAACTGGATCCTCGCGACAAAGCTCGCAAACCCCATGAGCGACGATCCCAACCAGGGCGGCTTGTCGCGGCGCTGGGTGTTGCAGGCCGCCAGTGACAGTTTGAGGCGGCTCGGCACCGACTACATCGACATCTATTATCTGCACAAGGAAGACCATTCGACGCCGCTGGAAGAAACCGTGCGCGCGATGGGCGAACTGATCCGGCAGGGCAAGGTGCGCTATTTCGGCGTCTCGAACTATCGCGCCTGGCGCGTCGCCGAGATCTGCAACATCTGCGACCGGCTCGGCATCGACCGCCCCGTCGTCAGCCAGCCTTATTACAACGCGATGAACCGGATGCCGGAAGTCGAGCATTTTCCGGCCTGCGGCTATTACGGCCTCGGCATTGTCACTTACAGCCCGCTGGCGCGCGGAGTCTTGACCGGCAAATACGCCCCCGACGCCGCGCCCGGCAAGGAGACGCGGGCCGGGCGCAACGACAAGCGCATGATGCAGACCGAGTGGCGGCCGGAATCGCTGCAACTCGCGCAGGAGATCAAGCGGCACGCCGAGAACAAGGGCATCACCGCCGGGCAGTTTGCGGTCGCCTGGGTGCTGAACTCCGCGTTCGTGTCAGGCGTGGTCGCAGGCCCGCGCACCGAGGAGCAATGGGACGATTATATCCGCGCGCTGGATTATCGTTTTACAGCCGAAGACGAAGCGTTGATCGATCGCCTCGTGGTCAGCGGCCATCCCTCGACACCGGGGTTCAATGATCCCGGCTATCCGATCGAGGGGCGCCGCGCGAAGACAGGCTGACCTTGGCGAGGGCTACCGCACCGGGTCATTCCGATCCATTAATTTCGTTGCGCCGCGATAGCCGATCGACGGCCAAATTGCTCCGCCCTTTTCAAACTGTTTACCGTAAGCGCCGGCAACGAGTACCGCTCCGCGCCGATTTCATCGGCGATTCACCACTCCGACAACTGCGGAAGTTCAATTTACGCTTCAGAGATGCCGGCCGTGTTGAATGACGGTCATAAAACATCACGGCGTCACCCATGTCGAAGCCCAATGCAGCATTGTTGAACCTCGATCACGCGCATTGCCGCGCGATTTGCGATGAGATCGGCGAACGGCTTGGCTTCATGATGAAGCCGGTCACTGCAACCACTCCGCCTCGGCTGCTTTATCTGATCGGCAAGCTTGCCGAACTCGAAAATTCCGCCGTGCCCCGATTGGAGTCCTCACCTTCGATCGTACCGTCGGTCGAAGATATGTCGGATGCAACAACCGCTTTCACCGCGGACGCCGCCGCCTGAGCCGCAGCCGGCTTATAGCGGGCAGCTTTCAGCTCTCACATATTCGAGCATACCGACATCGCGCCGGTGCGCGTGCAGGGCAGACCCTGGTCCGGATCGAAATAATGCACCGTGCCATTGGGTGGATCGCAGACCTCGGCGCCGCCGGTGTTGACGCAGTCCATGCCGTTGTCGTGATCGATGAAATGGCCGGGCGCGACTTTTACGTTGCTGCTGAAGTAAGGATCGGCCGGCGCCTTGCTTCGCTCGAGATGCGTAAACCTCCAGCCATGCTGTAGCATGCAGGCGCGATAACTCGCCGACGGCCCCCCGACCTGCGCGCCGATCGTGCCGTCGCATGCGGCCGTATCGCCCTGCAACTCGGCATCGGTTCGCGCGGCCTTGCCGACGGGAGCATAGGTTTCGGAGTAATTATAATCCGTCGCTTGCGCCGCTGAGCCTGCCATCAGCACTGCCAGCACGGCAGCGCATTTAAAGGCAGTGTGTTTTGTTACCGGATGTTTCATGACGACCTCCTTCTTGCAATGAAGGTTGGTCGGGCACCGTCATGCCGCCGTTCGAGGCGTCGGGATTACAAATTGGCAAACAAGTCAGCGTCGGCAATTGGATTGCGCAAACCGGCAGGCGTTTCGTGCGGCTCCGCTTCAACGCGAGCTTGTGGATGCGCCATTGCTGAACAGCCGGCCAAATCCCTCGACGGGATCGTCGATGTTGCTGGACCGCAGCAGGTGCCACATCATGGCTTGATTGCTGGTCACGACCGGCCGGCCGCAACGCGCTTCGAGCCGGCCGATCACGCCAGCCGACTTGATCGCGGTGCAACTGAGCAGACAGGCGTCCGCTTCAGGGGCGACATGACGGCTGGCCCACTCGAGGATCGCATCGGGCTGCAATTTCGCCATCTCGGTGTTGGTGTCGATGCCGAGATGGGCGCCGCCGACCACACGGATGCCGTTGGCCTGCAGAAACTCGATCTCGCGCCGGTGCACGTCATCGATATAGGGCGTGAGCAACGCGACCTTGCCGGCTTTCAGATGCGCGAGTGCGTGGAGGATGGCGTCGGCCGTCGTAAAGCAGCGGACGCCTGACGCCGGCTCGATCCGCTCGCGAATGCCGTGCGCGAGATCGGGCGCGAAGGTGGATACCGCCGTGCAATGAAACACGATGCAGCCGACCTGGGCATCGGCCAGCAGTTCCGACGCCGCCTCGAGACGGTCCAGCATCCGCATCAGTTCGGGTTTCGAGCTGCCGCGCAGCGCCAGCCGCGTGACCAGGAGCGAGACGCCCGCCACCTGCATGGCGCGCAGCTCCGGCTCGGCGACCGAATTGCCCGACGGGATCAAAATGCCGGCGCGAAGCCGCGCGCCGTAATCGACGGGAGGAACAGGCGTCGCCATTGCGGTCAGGCTCGCGGCGCGGGCGAAGCCGCGAGATCGCGCTGCGCCTCGTGCAGATAGGAACGGTTGATGTAATCGGCGGCGGGTTTGACGCGATCGCGCGCGGCTCGGATCAACGAGCTGATGTCGATCAGCGCCTGCACGGCGGCGTCGCTGGCGTCGCCGTCCCGCGGAAAGATCGCATCTTTGGTGTATTCGTCCCAGGCGCGCTCCGCGTACTCCCGGCTGACGCCGGTCTCCGCCATCGTGATCGGCGTCGCGCCCGCGCGATTGGCGAAGAACCAGTGATGCGCGCGCACGAAGGCGCGCATGAATTTCCGCATCGTCTCGCGGTTCGCGGCGGCCCAGCGGCGATCCACGTTCAGCGAGGTAAACTGAAAATCCGGCACCTCCTGCCGCGGCTCGCACAGGCTATGAAATCCCTGGTCGATCGCGATGTAGTTCAGCGGCGCGCCCTGCAGTCCGGCATCGATCTCTCCGGATTGCAACAGCTCCCACCGCGCCAGGATCGGCCCGACCGCCCGCATGTTGTAGTCGCGCGGATAGTCGAGGCCGCGCGCCGCCAGCAGTTTTATCACCAGCGACGAACTGCCGGCCTCGATCGACGATACCCCGACGGTCTTGCCGCGCAGGTCCTCGAATTTCCTTATGTTCTTGCCCGAGATCAGCGAGAACGGCAGCTTGTTGACGTTGCCGCCGACGATTTCGAGAAAGCCGCCGCTGCCATTGTCGAGCACGACATGTTCGGTAATGCCATAACCCAACTGGGCGCGGCCGTCGCGCAGCCGGTTGGTGACTTCGTCGACGCCCTCATAGAGTTCGATCGCAACGTCGAGTCCCTCCTCCTCGAACAGACGCTGGTGCTTCGCGATCCAGATCGGCAGATTGAAGTAGTTGCGCGAGACCGCGGTGAAGGTGAGTTTTGTCATGGGGGAGGTGGGCTGCTATGGTTCGGCATGCGGATGTTCAAAAAGCTCTTTGAGAAGTATGTGCCGGTCGATGTTCTTCCCCGCAAGATGCGGGTCGAGCAGATTGTAGGAGCGGTTTTCCGAGGACAGGCGAAAGACGATCTCCATGCTTGGTGCCTAAGAAACGGAATGACCGAGCGCGAGTATAAAATCTTTTTCGACGTGGTGGCTGAAAAATTGGGAGACGGTATTATTTCAACCGACACCGACACGATGATGAATGCTTCACAAGAAGCCCTCCTCGAATTGATGGACTATGTTTCGAGGAAGGCTCCCTGACGTTCAAGATGGCCCCGTCCATGTAGCGTCGTACCCTGAAGGCAGAATGAGCAAGACTGAGGCAAGCGTTGCAGCCGAGGCATAAATTAAAACGCCATGATGCTTCTTATGAATTTCGATACGCAGATATTGCTTGAGAGCTTTTCGAAATTGACCAAGCGCCGAGCCATAGGTGAGCCGTTCAGGAAATGTAACCGCAAGAGCTGGTCGTTCACGGCGAGGTACCATTTGCCAACTCCGGATTCTCGTAGTGCGTCAGACCCGGAACCGAACCACCGACATTTTGTAGGTAGAAAGCGCTGGTGCCCAGGGGCGGGATCGAACCACCGACACTGCGATTTTCAGTCGCATGCTCTACCAACTGAGCTACCTGGGCACTTCCGGGACCCCGCGAAAGAGGGCCGGGAGCGCCGGTTTATAGTCAGGCCGGGGACCCGTGTCCACCCGGCTACGCCGCTTGATCCGGCATTGCCCGATGGGCAATGCCGGGCGGCTTCGCCGGGCGCGGCCACGCTTCGCTCCCTGAGGCAAATCGCTGCGAAAACTCGCCTAATCGGCGTCTTCGTCGGCCTCGGGTCTGCCGGGGACGACGTAGGAGCCGGACAGCCAGCGGTTCAGATCGACGTCGCGGCAGCGGTCGGAACAGAACGGTTTTGCCGCCTCGGTCGCGGGCCTGCCGCAGATCGGGCATCGCTTTGCGGACGGCTTGCCCGCGCGGGCGGCCGAGCCGGCCTTTTCTGGTGCCTTAGCTGGCATTCAACCAGCCGAACCGCACCGGAAAACCCTCGCCGCCGAGCAGCGCGATCGACTCGTAGAGCGGGAGACCTACGATATTGGTGTAGGAGCCGACCATCTTGACCACGAACGATCCGGCGATGCCCTGCACCGCATAGCCGCCGGCCTTGCCGCGCCATTCGCCGGAGCCGATATAGGCCTGGATATCGTCCTCGCTGAGGCGCTTGAAGCGCACGCGGGTTTCGATCAAACGCTGCCGAAACGTCTCCTTCGGCGTCACCAGGCACACCGCGGTGTAGACGCGGTGGTTGCGGCCCGACAACAGCCGCAGGCATTGCGAGGCTTCGTCGACCAGATTGGCCTTGGGCAGGATGCGGCGGCCGACCGCGACCACCGTATCGGCGGCAAGAATGAAGGCGCCGCGCAATTCGTCATCGAGCTGCACCGATTTGAGCGCGGCGTCGGCCTTGGCGCGGGCGAGGCGATTGGCGCAGGCGCGCGGCAACTCGCCGCGCCGCGGGGTCTCGTCGACATCGGCCGGGCGCAGCGCATCGGGCTCGATGCCGGCCTGGTTGAGCAGGCTGAGCCTTCGCGGCGAACCGGAGGCGAGAACGAATTTGGGACGGCCCAGCATGCTGATGTTGTTTCGGGAAAGATCCGGGGTGAGAATTCGCGCGGAACCTATCGGAAGGGGCTGGCCGAGACAACCGGGGAACCGGGGTTTCGTGGCGTCATCTAACCGCCGTCCCGGCCTCCGAGCCGGGACCCACACATCGTCAGAATTTTGATGAGGCCGCGCTCCGGGTTTCGCGAACGCCGCGACCTATCCCGTTTGCTTTAAGCGCTGTATGGGTCCCGGCTCGGAGGCCGGGACGACGCGGGATATGTCGCCGGCGTGCGCCGGGACGACGAGAGATCTTCACTCATTCGATGACCCCACATTGGCAAAGCGCTTGCGGATGCGCATCGACAGCGCGTCGCAGACCTCGCGATAGGCTTCCAGTTTCTGCTCGCGATTGCCCTCGGTGCGGGTGGGATCGAACGTCGGCCAGTATTCGACGTCGGCCGCCAAGGTGCGCGTCAGTTCCAGCGCCTTGTGATGCGCTTCCGGCGACAGCGTGATGATCAGGTCGAAATTGAGCCCTTCCCAATCCTCCAGTTCCTCGAACGTCATCGGCTTGTGGCTCGAGATATCCTGGCCCAGTTCCGCCATCACGGCGACCGCGAACGGATCGAGTTCGCCCTTTTTGACGCCGGCGGATTTGACATAGAGCCCCTGCGGGAACATCCGCTGCAGCAGGCTTTCGGCCATCGGCGAACGCACGCTGTTCATGGCGCACGCGAACAGCACGGCCTGGGGAATGCGCGGGCGCGATGGCGCCGCCATTGTTCTTACGACTTTCCGATGCCGGGCGGGCTCACGACCAGTCGCGTCATGCTTCGCCCTTCCAGTGCAGCACGCAGATCAGCGTGAACAGCCGGCGCGCGGTTTCGAAATCGATCCGCACCTTGCCCTTCAGCCGCTCCTGCAGCGTGCGCGAGCCCTCGTCGTGAATGCCGCGGCGGCCCATGTCGATGGCTTCGATCTTGTCCGGCGTCGCGGTGCGGATCGCCTGGTAGTAGCTGTCGCAGATCATGAAATAGTCCTTCACGATCCGCCGGAACGGCGTCAGCGACAGCAGATGCGCCACCACGGGCGTGGAATCTTCGCGGCGGATATCGAACATCAGCCGGTTGCCGGTGATGCCGATATGCAGGGTGAACGGGCCGCCCTCGGCACCGTCGGGCGCGAACAGATTCTGCTCGATCAGATCGTAGATCGCGATCGCGCGCTCATGCTCGATGTCGGGACCGGAGCGGCCGATCGATTCCTCGTCGAGCGTGATCGCGACGATGCGTTTGCTGGAATCGTCTGCTGCCGGCGGCTTGCTCATGACGGATTTTTCGGCAGGTTCAGCCGCATGCCGACCGAGCGGGCATGGGCCTCGAGCCCTTCGGCATGGCCGAGGATCATCGCCGCCGGGCCCAGCGCGCGCAACTGGTCCGGCCCGCATTTCAGGATCGAAGTGCGCTTCATGAAATCGAGCACGCCGAGCCCCGAGGAGAACCGCGCCGAACGCGCGGTCGGCAGCACGTGGTTGGAGCCGCCGACATAGTCGCCAATCGCTTCCGGGGTATGGGGCCCAAGGAAGATCGCGCCGGCATTGCGGATTTTCGCCGACAGCGCGTCCGGATCCGCGGTCATGATCTCCAGATGCTCGGCGGCGATCGCATTCGCCAGCGTCACCGCGTCGTCGAGGTTTTTGACCATGATGATGGCGCCGAACTCGTTCCACGACGCCCGCGCGATGTCCGCGCGGGGCAGCGTCTTGAGCTGCGATTCCACCGCGCGCTCGACTTCGGTTGCCAGTGTGGCATCGTCGGTGATCAGGATCGATTGCGCGGAGGCGTCGTGCTCGGCCTGCGCCAAGAGATCAGCGGCAATCCAATTCGCATTGCCGGTGCGGTCGGCGATGACGAGCACCTCCGAGGGACCGGCGATCATGTCGATGCCGACTTTGCCGAACACCAGCCGCTTGGCCGCGGCGACATAGGCATTGCCGGGCCCGACAATCTTTGCCACCGGCGCGATGGTCGCGGTGCCCCAGGCCAGCGCCGCGATCGCCTGCGCGCCGCCGACGCGATAGATTTCCGACACGCCGCCGAGATCGGCCGCCGCCAGCACCAGCGGATTGAGTTTTGCATCCGGCGACGGCACCACCATCACCACGCGCGGCACGCCCGCGACCTTTGCCGGCACCGCGTTCATCAGCACCGAGGACGGATAGGCCGCGGTGCCGCCGGGAACATAAAGCCCGACCGCGTCGATCGCGCTCCAGCGCCAGCCTAGCTCGACGCCTGACGCATCGGTAAAGCGCTCGTCCCTGGGCAATTGGCGGCGGTGAAAAACCTCGATGCGATCGCGCGCGAATTTCAGGGCATCGAGCGTGGCTTTGTCGCAGGCCTTCACGGCGGCGGCGATCTCGGCGGCGGTCACGCGCAAACCCTTGGCGTCGATATCGAGCCGGTCGAACCTTTTCGTGGCCTCGATCAGCGCGGTGTCGCCGCGCGCCGCCACGTCATCGACAATGGCGCGGGTCGCCCGCTCGACATCGGCCGACGCCTCGCGCTTGGCGCCGAGGAACGCCGCAAAGCGTGGATCGAAATCGGCGCTGTTTTTGTCGAGGCGAACGGGCATGCTGGCTTTCTGCGGGGCTTTCTTGACGGCTTTCTTGACGGCTTTCTTGGCGGCGTTCCGGCTGGAATCGAAGGCCTATGCTCAATGGCGCGGCGACCCATGGCCGTCAACCCTTGAAACGAGGGCACCGCGCTCGTTCACGAGAGCCAAAGCGGGAGCTGTGCGTGCGGACCCCCCACCCCCGACCCCTCCCCGCAAGGGGAAGGGGGAGCAGAGGAGAACCGTCAAGCCCGAGCATCCGCGTCACGAGAGCCAAGGAAGAATGACACCAAGCGGCATCGAAATGATCTTCATTATGAGGCGTTGCCTTCTCCCCTCCCCCTTGCGGGAGGGGTCGGGGGTGGGGGTCAACGGGCATTGAGCTAGTGGTTACCCCGCAGCGGGGTGAAAGCGATCACGCATCGAGGCCCGGCGGTTCGGCGCCTTCGCCGAGGTCGCTGGTGCCGAGATCATCGGCGCCGAGGTCGGCCAGCTCGCATTCGAGGCATTCGACGTCGAGCCGCAGCGCGCCGCCATGGCTGAACAGCAGCACCACGCTGCCACTGGGCGGCTCGGCGGGATGAAACTCGATGCCGAGCAGCTCCAGCGCGGTTTCCTCCGGCGGCTCAAGGTCGATGTTGCGCGACTTGCACGACAGCACGCGGTCGAACCGCAGCGCCGAGATCAGCCGCCGCGCCGCGGTTCCACCCTTCAACGTCTGCTCCCAGTCCAGCCGGTTCATGCCGACCACCAGGCGCTTTTCGCTTTGCCGCCAGATGATGTCGGCGGCTTTCACGGCCGCGTCCTGGACATGCGCGGAGATCACCGCGAGGTCTTCGGCATCGAGCGCGATCAATTTGAGCAGGGCCGCCACCGCCATCACCCTTTAATCGCTGATGCGCTGGATCGAGGCGCCGCAGGCCGACAGCTTGTCCTCGAGCCGCTCGAAACCGCGGTCGAGATGATAGACCCGGTTGACCATGGTCTCGCCTTCGGCGGCGAGCCCCGCGATGACCAGCGACACCGAGGCGCGCAAATCGGTCGCCATCACAGGCGCTCCGCGCAGCTGCGCGATGCCGTCGATGGTGGCGGTCTCGCCGTCGAGGCTGATCCGCGCGCCGAACCGCGCCAGTTCCTGCACATGCATGAAGCGATTCTCGAAGATCGTCTCGGTGATCTGCGACGAGCCCTTGGCGCAGGCCATCAGCGCCATCAACTGCGCCTGCAGGTCGGTCGGGAAACCCGGGAATGGCGCGGTCGATACTCTTACCGGGCCGATGCCAGAGCCGTTGCGGGCGACGCGAATGCCTTCGTTGTTCGGCGTGATCACCGCGCCGGCCTCGCAGAGCACGTCGAGCGCCGACTGCAGCAGCTCAGGCCGCGCGCCGGCGAGCTGCACGTCGCCGCCGGTCATCGCCACCGCCATCGCATAGGTGCCGGTTTCGATTCGATCGGGCAGCACGGTGTGCCGCGCGCCGTGCAGCTTTGTCACGCCCTCGACGACGATGCGCGGCGTGCCGGCGCCGGAGACCCGCGCGCCCATTTTGTTCAGGCACTCCGCGACGTCCAAAATTTCCGGCTCGCAGGCGGCGTTGTCGATTACCGTGGTGCCTTTTGCCAGCGTCGCCGCCATCAGCGCCACATGGGTGCCGCTGACCGTGACCTTGGGAAATTCGATTCCCGCGCCCTTCAACCCGCCGGGCGCCTTGGCGATCACATAGCCGCCGTCGATCGTGATTTCAGCGCCGAACCTTTCCAGCGCCATGATCAGGAGATCGACCGGCCGCGTGCCGATCGCGCAGCCGCCGGGCAGCGACACTTTTGCCTCGTGCATGCGCGCCAAAAGCGGCGCGATCACCCAGAAGCTGGCGCGCATCCGCGACACCAGCTCATAGGGCGCGGTGGTGTCGATGATGTCGGCCGCGGAAATATGCAGGGTCTGGCCCTGGTATTGCTGATCGCCGACGCGCTTTCCGACCGAGGTGATGTCGACGCCATGATTGCCGAGAATGCGCTGCAATTGCGCGACGTCGGCAAGCCGCGGCACGTTGTCGAGGATCAGTGTCTCCTCCGACAACAGCCCCGCGATCATCAGCGGCAGCGCGGCATTTTTCGCGCCCGAGATCGGAATGGTGCCGTTGAGCTTGTTGCCGCCGACGATGCGAATGCGGTCCATGCAAAACCCTGCGGTTGCGATCGATAAAACCCTGCGGTTGCGATCGATAAAGTATAGGGCGAATGCAGGCCCGATGGCAAAAGCGTTGAAATTTGCGGCTATTTCATGGGGTTGGGCGCGAAACCATGGCGTTTTCGAGCGAACGGGGCTCCGGTTCGCGTGGAGAAAACGCGTCAAAACAAAAAGCCTAGAACCGGTTGATGTCCTCGCTCTCCAGCACCGGCTTCGGATAGCCGTTGCGCGCGACGCTGATCATGGCGCGGCCGACCCGTTCCGTGGTGGTCATCGAACCCGGCGCGACACGGACCAGCCAGCCCAATAGCGGCGCGGTCGCGACATAGATCGGCTGCGCCCAGGCGAGATTCGAGCGCACGCCGTGCAGCGGCTGGATGCCGGCGGGGCGGAACATGTAGGCCGCCTTGAACGGCAGCTTGAGCAGGTCGTTCTCGGTCTTGCCCTTGACCCGCGCCCACATCAGCGCGCCCTGCTCGGTTGAGTCGGTGCCGCGACCGGTGACGTAGGTGAACACCATGCCGGGATTGAGTTTTGCCAGCGTCGTCGCGGCCGCCATGGTGAGGTCGTAGGTCAGATGCCGGTAGCGCTCGGCGTCCATCCCGACCGAGGAGACGCCGAGACAGAACAAGCAGGCGTCGTAGCCGGTCAGCTGGGATTCGATCGCGGAGTAATCGAAGAAATTGTCGTGCAGGATTTCCTTGAGCTTGGCATCCTGCTTGCCGCCCGGCCGCCGCGCGATCGAGAGCACCCTCTCGACACCGGGATCGACCAGGCATTCGAGCAGCACGCCCTGGCCGACCATTCCGGTGGCGCCGAAGATGATGACCTTCACGATACGGCGAGGGTCAGGGCCGGGCGGAATCTCTTGACCGCGCCAACGATCACCACGATGAAGAACAGCAGCACGATGCCCTGCACCGCCCCGAAAATCGGTCCGGAAGGCGGATTGCCGGGCGCCAGCGCCGTCAACGCCGGGATCTTGAGGAAACTCTGGATCACCAGCACGAAGACGTTGAAATACAGCGAAACCAGCGCGGTCACCGCGTAGATCCAGCGCCATGCGCCTGACAGCTTCATGCCGTACAGCGCGATGCAGGCGATCGCCAGCAATACCAGCGAGAGCCCGGCGATGACGTAAGAGGGCTTGAACCCCTCGAACGGAAACGGGAAGCCGGTGGCGCTGGTCAGGATCGTAAACAGCAGAAAGATCGCGGTCAGGCCTCCCGGGCGATGCGAACCGAGCATGCCGAACATCACGATGATGCCGGCGACGATGGCGATCAGGCTGATGATCACATGGACCATCGTGAAGGTGGTCAGACTCATTCCGAAAACCATGATGCATCCCCATTTTCAAAATCGATAGAAGCCACGACGCGCAAAAGGCTACGACGCGCCCGGCGAAAAAGCCACATCGGATCGCGACTGAGATTTGCGCAGCCGTCGCCGGAATTTCTTGCACAATTGCGACAAATGGCGCGGACGACCGCGGCGATCAATAATAGCGCGGGATCGGCCCGTTATGCGGGGTCATCCGATCCCTCAGATCGAACAGCGCCTCGTCGACATAGCACCAGCCCCAGCCTTCCGGCGGATCATAGCCTTCGATGATCGGATGGCCGGTGGCGTGGAAATGTTTGGTCGCGTGCTTGTTGGGTGAATCGTCGCAACAGCCGACATGGCCGCAGCTGCGGCAGATCCGCAAATGCAGCCAATCGCTGCCGCTTCTGAGGCATTCCTCGCAACCGAGCGCGCTTGGCGTGACCTCGCGGATGCCGGCGATGTGCGTGCAATGCTTTGCCATTTCCTCGTTCTCCCGATGGCGCGATCAGAGCGCCGGCTTGGCGGCGTCGCCGAGAAAGGCGTGCAGCGCCGCCACCACCTGGGCACCCTCGCCGATCGCGCCGCCGACCCGCTTGACCGATCCCGAGCGCACGTCGCCGACCGCGAACACGCCGGGCACCGAGGTTTCCAGCGCCGACGCCTGATTGCGTCTTGCCTTGTCGCATTGCGCGCCCGTGACGACAAAACCGCCGCGGTCGACCATCACGCCGCAACCCCTGAGCCAACCGGTGGCGGGGTCGGCGCCGACGAACAGAAAGAGATTTCGGATGTCGAAATCGTTGTCGCCGCTCGACAGCCGGCTGCGCCAGCGCACCCGCTCGAGCGTCGCATTCGCCGCGCCCTCCAGCCCGACCACTTCGGCATTGAACATCAATTCGATGTTCGGGGTCGCCTCGATACGCTCGATCAGATAGCGCGACATGCTGGCACCGAGGCCGCCGCCGCGGATCACCATGTTCACCCGCCGCGCATGGCCCGACAGGAACACCGCCGCCTGCCCCGCCGAGTTGCCGCCGCCGACCAGCACCACGTCCTGTGCCGCGCAGAGCCGCGCCTCGATCGGGGAGGCCCAGTACCAGACGCCGCGGCCCTCGAACTCGGCGAGGTTTTCGATCTCGGGGCGCCGATAGCGCGCACCGCTCGCCACCACCACCGATCTCGCCTGCAGTACCTCGCCGCCCTCGAGCTTCAGGCCGAAGGTGCCGTCCTTGCGCGAACAATCGAGCGCGGTCACCTCCGCCGGAATCATCATCTCGGCGCCGAACTTCTGCGCCTGGTTGAAGGCGCGCGCGGTCAGCGCGTGGCCAGAGATGCCGGTCGGAAAGCCCAGATAGTTTTCGATCCGCGCGCTGGCGCCGGCCTGGCCGCCGAACGAGCGCGCATCGCACACCGCGACGCTGAGCCCTTCGGACGCCGCATAGACCGCGGTCGACAAGCCGGCGGGACCGCTGCCGACCACCGCGACATCGTAGACCTTGTCCTGCGCGACACCGCGGATCATGCCCATCGCGCGCGCGAGTTCGGTCTCGGAGGGATTGCGCAACACAGTGCCGTCGAGCGCCACTACCAGCGGCCAGTCCGAGGTCGAGGGCGAGTAACGCATGATCAGTTCAGCCGCATCATGCTCGGTGGCGGGATCGAGCAGATGATGCGGAATGCTGTTGCGGGTAAGAAATCCGCGCAGGCGCACCACGCCGCTGGAATCCGCGGGGCCGATCAGCACCGGGCCGCCGGCGCCGGCCTGGATCAGGCCGACCCGGCGCAGGATCAGCGCGCGCATGATGCGCTCGCCGAGATCGGCTTCCGCGACCAGCAGCGCGCGCAATTGCGGCGGCGGAATCAACAGCGTCTCGACATCGCCTTCGGCCACGCCGTCGACCAGCGCGACGCGGCCGGACAATTGGCCGATCTCGGCCAGAAACTGCCCCGGGCCCTGATCGATGACGGGCGTGACATGTCCGAGGCCGTCGCGCTGGGTGATGGCAACGTGGCCGGACAGCACAATGAACATCCCGGGACCCGGCTTGCCGGTCTCGAACAGCTTTTCGCCGTCCTTGTAGTTGCGGATTTCGGCAAACCGCCGCATCCGCGCGATCTCTTGCGGAGAGAGCGTCGGGAAGGTCTGCTCGAGGCGCGGGAAGAAGGCCGCTTGCGGCGTGGCCGGCGCCGCCGCGTGCGCCGTCGTTATGTCCTCACTCATGCCGTCTCATCCACCACCGAACACCAGACCGCTACTTGCCGGGCTTTCCCGCGCCGTCGTCATATGGCGAGGGGTTCTCGATATTGGAAGGTCCAGCGAGATCGGAAGGCACCTGGAGATCGCGCCCGCGCGCCTGCAATTTCCGGCGCTTGAGATTTTCGCGCAGCGCCAGCTTCAACCGATCCTGTCTTTGATCCCTGCGCAAATCCTGTCTTCCGCCCTTACTGTCATCATCCTGCATCGTGAACCCGTCGCGTGGCTTGTTCAAAACCGTCGGGAGAATAGACCGATGGGCGACGTCCCTGCCGAAATAAATGCCGTCGCGGCCCGGCCAGGGCGCCGGCGAGGTGACGCGGAACCGGATCAGGCCGTCGCTGATCCGGCTCAACACAGGCCGCAGTCGAGGCCCGACGGGGTCGTTTTGACGTTTTTCAGGTCCCGCCCGCGCTTGCGCGGAAGGGGGCCTTGTGGCAAGGATCGGCCCGCTCTGTAGGGCCTTTGGGCCGATTCTCGTATCCGGGGCATGCTGCCGTAGCTCAGTGGTAGAGCACTCCATTGGTAATGGAGAGGTCGACAGTTCAATCCTGTCTGGCAGCACCATTTATTTCAGCAATATCAAGCGGCGGCAGCCAGATGGCGCGCCCGCGTTTGGCGGTCTGCACGCAGAACAAAGCGTGAAGCGGCGTGCATCGGCGTGCAATATCAGTGCAGTCGGTTCGCTAGTTGTTCTCGCGAGAAACCTTGTACTGCCTCCTTTCGACTCCGGTGGCCTAATTTGATTTTGGCAGTGGCCTGATTTGGCCGCGTGAGAACAAAGTTCACTTTTGAACATTGCTCCACGGAACGAATCTTCCGACCGTCTCTTTTCTCAGCCGGAGGACGACGCAATGCGGCAGGGGGAAGTGCAGTGGAAGATGCAATTACCGTTCTGGTCGTCGAGGACGATCGGCTTATTCAGGATTTGATTGAAGAGGCCCTTTCGGAAGGCGGATTTGAATCAGTAATCACGGGATCGGGCGAGGAAGCCATCACGCTTCTGAAAGGCGATATCGCCTTTCGGGCGGTCATGACGGATATCAATTTGTCCGGCCAGCTTGACGGCTGGGAGGTCGCCCGCACCGCCAGAGAGACCGAGCCAACGATGCCAATTATCTATGTGACCGGCACACATGGCGAGGATTGGGCCTCCAAGGGAGTCCCAAATAGCATCCTGCTAAACAAGCCGTTCGCGCCAGCCCAGATCGTGACGGCAGTTTCCAACCTGCTCAATACTGGAAGCGCGCCGGTGACGCCTACTCAGTGAAACAGCCTAAGTTGTCGGCGCGTCTCCACAGGACTAGCCGCCATTGCTCGGGCGGCTTTTCCGAATGTGGGGCACGGCTATCCTTACTGGCGGGACTTCTCCGTCAAGCCATTCCTGTTCTTCCGCCAAGGCCCGCCACGCTTCTTCCATGCGTCGATATCGCTTGTAAGCAGGTCCATCTTGGGTCGGCTCTGCTTCGGCAAGCTGGGCGCAATTGTCGGCATTCTCCCTGAAAATCTCTGATGGCTTCATGGCCGCCTCCTGTGCCAAGAAATTAGTTCAGAGGCGTAAAATTTCAATACCATTGAAGTTCGGGTTTTCTTTCTGGATGAATAACCATGCAGAAAGGAACGTCGGTTCTATCAAGCCGTATGCGTTTCTTTCCGATCGGTTCGGAAGACTCGCTCTTTGCCGGGGTTCATCGCCCGCAGCATGGCGGTCCGCGCCATATGAGCCAAGCGCCGCCGGTCACGGCCGCATGGATCAGCATCTCTACGGCGGTTTGCCAGTGCGGTAATCGCTGCTCGGCCTCGGGTAGCTTCCCGAATATAGTTGGCGGCGTCACGCGGCGTCGTCATGCCGGGTATCGGGTCTTCGAGAGAATCAGACCACGGCACGCAATCGCCTCCACTCGAACGCATTCGATGATCGCTTGAGCTACTTCTCTAGCGCGCAACATCTGTGCCGGTGTTGGAAGCTTGGATTGTTTCCCGTCCATGACGCTTGGATACATAGTTGCCGCTCAATCCCAAAATGTCGGCTGCTGCCCCTCAAGGTGTGGCCCTATCCTTACGGCTCCGGTTCGGATCGCAAGGCCCGTCCTGTCGTCGGTCTCGACAGCGACACCGCACATCGTCGCGGCGCCGCTCGCCGCGACGAAGCGGCCGGAGGATATGCCGGTCGCGAAACGGCTGATTGGTTCGGTTCGATCCATACCGACGACGGACTCGTAGTCCCCGGTCATGCCCGTGTCGGTAATATAGGCGGTGCCGCCCGAAAGAATCCGGCAATCGGCACTCGGTGTATGGGTATGCGTCCCTGCGACGAGGCTGGTTCGCCCGTCGCAAAAATGCCCCATGGCCTGCTTTTCTCCAGTCGCTTCGCAGTGGAAATCAAGCACGATCGCACCGACGTTCCGCCCCAGCCGATACCTCTCCAGGATCCGGGATATGGCGCCGAACGGGTCATCCGCCGGCTCCATGAACAGCCGCCCCAACGCGTTGATGACCAGCGCGCTTGCCCCTTTCGGCGTCTTGATCTCGACCAGCCCCGAGCCTGGTGTGCCCGGCACATAGTTGACGGGACGAATGAGACGGCAGTCCTCGCGGACCAGTTCGAGCGCCTCCTTGCGATTCCAGGAATGATTGCCGAGAGTCACGACGTCCGCGCCTGCCTCCCGTATTGTCTGGTAGGCACTACGCGTGATTCCGAACCCGGTATCGGCCGAGTTCTCGCCGTTGACGATCGTGAGGTCGATGCTCCACCGCGATAGCAGCGGCGGGAGAAATGAGGACAGGGCTGCCAAACCCGCGGCGCCGACCACGTCTCCTATGAACAAAATTCGCATTGTCTGAGAATTCCCGGCAATAGCGCAACCGCAAGCTTAGCAGACCCGGACCGCCTTTAAAGAGCGTTTGCGACGGGGGCGCGGGGCACCGTTTGAGGTTCTGACCGAAGCGGAAGTGTCCTTACGCGCGAGCATGAATCCAAAACGCTGCGGATCGGGATGCTTCCAGTTCTCGACATAAGGGCGCACGAACTGTTGGTACGGTTTTTCGGCATGCACGGGATCGTCGGTGCTCGACGCGCCACGCGGAATCGCGCCGACGAGAATGCCGAGATGAACGTTGGAATCTCTCCGTCCCCGAATTCGGATCGGTCGGCGGCAGCATCCCGGAGCGGTCGTAATGCGAATGCCACGCACATTTCGCTCGCCGCGAATGGTAAGGTGCTGCATCGCGTCTGAACCGTGTAGTCGATCGCCCCGATGGCTTGAAACACAGAACCGAAATGATAGGGCGATTCGTTCACGGCTTCGTCTCCATCGGGAACTCCTCAAATATTTTTTAATGATGTTTTCGATCACGCGTTCGTCATCGAGCGTGATCGAAAATACGCGCGAAACCCCGAAATTAAGGCATCTTTCAGCTTTCATTAGGGCTCCATTAAGCACGGAAATTCGTTGTTCCGGCATTTGGTTTGGTTCTGCCCCGGTGTGACCGATGGGTGACAGCATTTTATTCAAAAG
>Ga0207702_10001390_pt1 | contig 24132 bp, 20 predicted proteins | sample KBSCornC62_FD_184302 | JGI IMG/M metagenome (GOLD analysis project Ga0207702, IMG submission 184302) | Corn rhizosphere microbial communities from Kellogg Biological Station, Michigan, USA - KBS Corn C6-2 (SPAdes) (version 2) | ecosystem: Host-associated > Plants > Roots > Rhizosphere > Soil ...
ATATCTGCGGCAGGTGTTCGATGCGCTGCCGCCGTGGGCGACGCAGTGGCTGGATCGCTTCGGATTGACCGATCTTGGCGCCGTGCAGGAGCGAATCACATCGAGCCTCGTGGCCGGCATCCAGTTCCTGGCGCCAAAAGCGCTGTCGATCGGCCAGAACACGTTCGATTTCGTCCTCGACACGTTCATCATGCTGTACCTGCTGTTCTTCCTGCTGCGCGACGGCGACGGGATCGTCGCCCGCATCCGCGACGCGATGCCGCTGCGCGGCGAGATGCAGCGCGACCTCGCCGCCAAATTCACGACCGTGGTGCGCGCCACGATCAAGGGCGGCGTCGTCGTCGCGCTGGTGCAGGGCGCGCTCGGAGGACTGATCTTCTGGCTGCTCGGCATCCATGCGGCCGTGCTGTGGGGCGTACTGATGACGTTTTTGTCGCTGCTCCCGGCGGTCGGCGCCGGCCTCGTATGGCTGCCGGTCGCGATCTGGCTGCTCGCGACCGGCGCGGTCTGGCAGGGCATCGTGCTGATTGCGTTCGGCGTCCTCGTGATCGGCCTCGTCGACAATCTCGCCCGTCCGATCCTCGTCGGCAAGGACACGCGGTTGCCCGACTATCTGATCCTGATCTCGACCGTCGGCGGCCTCGCGATCTTCGGCATCAACGGCTTCGTGATCGGGCCGCTGATCGCCGCGATGTTCGTGGCGGTCTGGGGCATCGTCGCGTCGCGATCGCAGGCCGGGGCCTGTTGACAGGCCCTACGCCGGAACCTCGCCGTAAAGAGAGGCAGCGCCGTGCTCGACTGGATCGCCGACCCGAATGCGTGGATCGCGCTGGCGACGCTGACGGCGCTCGAGATCGTCCTCGGCATCGACAACATCATCTTCCTGTCGGTGCTCGTCGGGCGGCTCCCGCCGGAGCGGCGCAACCTCGGACGCCGCCTCGGCCTCGCCCTCGCCATGGGCACGCGCATCGCACTTCTGCTGTCGCTCACGTGGATCATGCAGCTCACGACGCCGCTGTTCACGCTGTGGCAGGCAATCTCGGGCCGCGACCTGATTCTGATCGGCGGCGGGCTGTTCCTGCTGTGGAAGAGCGTGCACGAGATCCATGTCGCGCTCGAAGGCGAAGAGGACGACGAGAGCGGCGCGCCCCGCGTGAAGGCGGCGGGCTTCGCCGGCGTGCTCGTGCAGATCGCGCTGATCGACATCGTCTTCTCGCTCGATTCGGTGATCACCGCGGTAGGCCTCGCCGACCAGGTCGCGGTCATGGTGCTCGCGATCGTGATTTCGGTGGCGGTGATGATGGTCGCGGCAAAGCCGATCGGCGAGTTCGTCGACGCGCATCCGACGATCAAGATGCTGGCGCTCGCGTTCCTCGTGCTGGTCGGCGTGACGCTGATCGCCGAAGGCTTCGACGCGCACGTGCCGAAGGGTTACATCTACTTCGCGATGGCGTTCTCGATCGCGGTCGAGTCGCTGAACATCCGGTTGCGCGGCAAGCGCCGCGGCCGTGCGCCGGTCAAGCTGCGACGCCAGCATCTGGACTGAATCCTCGCGTCAGTTCCAGCGCGCCCGGCCCTGGACTGAATCCCTCCTCAGTTCCAGCACCCGGCGCTGGACTGAATCCCGCGCGTCAGTTCCAGCGCCCGGCGGTGCCTCCGACGCTCAAGCGGCCGGCGCCGAGCAGCGTGACGGCGATCGCGACGACGAGGAACAATCCCTGCAGCTCGAGCTGCCAGCCGCCCGTTTCGTTCAGCTTGAACAGGTCCCCCATGTGCACGAGGAGGACGGCGAACACCATGTTGATCGCCACGACGAGCGCGGCGACACGTGTCCACAGGCCGACGATCATGAGAATCGGCGCGAGCACCTCGCCCACGTAGACGAGGTAGCCGAACGGCTCCGGCAGCCCGGCGTGCTCGACGACGTCGAGGATGAAACCTGGCCCACCACGAATCTTGCTGATGCCGTGCAGCAGGATCAGGACGCCGAGCACGACGCGCAGCAGCAGCTTAGCGATGTCTTCGGCGCCGCGCGCCGTTGCGATCGTTCCGTTTGTCATGAAGGTCTCCGAAGTGGGCGATGCGAGGGCGCGCGCGCGGGGACTGGAATCCGGCATTCGTCGTCCCGATAATAGCGGAATGAGCCGATCGACGGAGCGACTGCCATGAACGAACTGCGCCTCGCGGGTGACCGCGGCCACGCCAGCCACGGCTGGCTCGACTCGTATCACTCGTTCTCGTTCGCGGACTACTACGATCCGCGGCACATGGGCTTTTCGGTGCTGCGGGTGATCAACGAGGATCGCGTGCAAGCGGGGCAGGGCTTCGGCACGCACGGGCACCGCGACATGGAAATCATCAGCTACGTGCTCGAGGGTGCGCTCGGCCACAAGGACTCGATGGGCAACGGCTCGACGATTCGTCCCGGCGATGTGCAGCGGCTGTCCGCCGGCACGGGGATCACGCACAGCGAGTTCAACCACGAGCGGGAAGGGGTTACGCACTTCCTGCAGATCTGGATCGAGCCGAGCGCCCGCGGCATCGCGCCGTCCTACGAGCAGAAGCATTTCGCGGCGGCCGACAAGCGCGGCAGGCTGCGTGTCGTCGCCTCGCCCGACGGGCGCGGGGGCTCGGTGTCGATCCATCAGGACGCGCTGCTGTTCGCCGGATTGTTCGACGGCGACGAGCGCGCCGAGCACGCGCTGCTGCCCGGCCGGAAGGGTTACGTGCACGTCGCGCGTGGCCAGGTCACCGTCAACGGGCATGCGCTGACGGCGGGCGACGCGCTGAAGGCCGACAGCGGCACGCTCGTGATCGAGCGCGGCCACGGCGCGGAGGTGCTGGTGTTCGACCTGCCCGACTGAGCGGGCCGCGGCTTCCGCGAAACGCGTCAGCGCTTCGGCGAGTCCATCGGCGCCGACGACGTTCTCGCCTTCTCCTCGGCCTTCGTCTGCGCGGCCGGCTGCGCCGCGCCTTCGGTCTTCGCCGCCGGCGGCGCTGCGCCTTCCGCCTTCGCCGCGGGTTGCGGCGCACCGGCCGCCGCAGGTGCGGGCGTGGTGTCGAGGTTCGCCTCGTCGGCGGCCTCGTCGTATTCGGCGGGCAGCAGATGCGCGATGCCCTTGTGGCAGTCGATGCACGTCTTGCCGCGCTGCTCCGCGGTCGCATGGTTCTTCTGCGCGCGCGGCCGCTGCTTCGCCCGCTCCATCGCCGTGAAGCTGTGGCAGTTGCGGCATTCGCGCGAATCGGTCGCCTTCATCTGCCGCCATTCGTTCTCCGCGAGCCGCATGCGGTTCGCCTCGAACTTCTCCTTCGTGTCGAGCCGCCCGACGAAGTGGCCGTAGAGCTCGCCGGTGGCTTTCACCTTGCGCGCGACCTTGTGCAGCCAGTCGCGCGGCACGTGGCAGTCGGCGCAAACGGCGCGAACGCCGGTCCGGTTCTGGTAATGGATCGTCGACTGGTACTCGACGTAGACGTTGTCGTGCATCTCGTGGCACGTGGTCGCGCAGAACGCGAGCGTGTTCGTCGCCTCCATAGCGGTGTGAAACCCGCCCCACAGGAGGATTCCGAGCACGATGCCGGCTCCCAGCAGAGCCGCGACCGAATAACGGACCGACGGGCGCCAGAGCCGGCGCCACCAGCTGCCGCCACCGTCTTTTCCGCTGGGCGGCACGGCGTCGCTCACAGGGCCCCCCACGCGCGCGGCTTCACCGCTTCGCTGCCCCCCCGGGGGGCGGAATTCGCGCCTTGGGGCGGCCCGGCGGCGCTCATTGCGCGAGGATCCAGTCGACGAGGTTGTCGATCTTGTCCTTGTCCTTCGTTTTCACGATGGCGTGCTCTTCCTCGTGACCGTCCTCGAACTTGACCTTCTCGCCCGAGGTGACGTGAAACGTGATCCGTTCACGCGCGTCGGGCTTGCCTTTGTACTTCGCGGCGACGTCCTTGTACGCCGGGCCTTCCTTCTTGCGATCCACGGCGTGGCACTTGAGGCAGTTGCTCTGCCGCGCGAGCTGCTGCGCGGCGGCGGCATCGACTGCAGCCGCGTCGGCCGATGTTCCGAGCGCGACGCCGAGCGCGGCGGCGGCGAGGGCGTGGTGGAGCGCAGGCTTCATTCGGTTCTCCGAGGTCGAAGGATAGTGCGGGCGGTTCCGCGATCGCGCGGCGATCACCAGTTCGTGTAAGCGACCGAAATGCCGAACACGTTCGCCGTGTAGCTCGGACTCGGCTGTCCGGTCAGCAGCACGTTGTTGCTCGACACCGGCGTCGCGTTGTCGAACGCCCAGTCGGTAGAGCTGTACCGCTGATACCAGTAGTTCGCCCGGAACGCCAGGTTCTTGCTGTATTGCCAGCGGCCGAAGAGCTGCAGCGAGTTGAGCCTGTTCCTCGCGTCCGGGATCGCCGATGACGGCGGCGTGATGGCCGGACCGGATTGCGGCGAGATCGCGGTGATCCCCTCGTTGTACAGGTACTGCACGCCGGCGCTGTATGGCTTGCCTTCGGGCTTCCAGTCGATGCCCGCGCCGACGGCGGTGTCCGTCGTGCGCGAGTTTGCGGTCCAGTTGCGATTCGGGTCCGCGGACTGCGCCATCGTCGTGGATCCCTCCGTCACCGATCCGAACGTCCGGCCGCGCTGATCCGTCTCGTAGCGGGCCCATGTCGCGAAGGCATAAAGGCTGATCCCGCCGCCGGCGGCGTACTGGCCGTCGAGCGTGTACGATTCGCCGACGGTACGACGTAATCCCAGGCATTCGCTCGGGAAGATGATCGGCGGCGACTGGTCGCTCAGCACCTGGTCGTTCGGACCGCCGCAATCGGGCCCCTTGTAGTCGCGTTTCCACCAGTCTCCCATCAACTGCACCGAGAACGCACCCGCCGGGGTGATCGTGGCCTGCGCCTTGACGCGGTCCTGGTTGTAGTCGGCGACGAAGAACTGGCGCAGCGTCGGATGGTTGTCGAAGTTGTTGGCCAGGAACGTCGGCTCCGTCACGAGGCCGGCGTACGGCCGATTGATGCTGAAGTCCGAGCCGCGCCGCTGGTCGTGGACGTACTTGACATAGCCGTTCACGACCTCGTTGCCGCGGAACTTGAGCTCGGCGCCGATCTCGTTCACGTCGGTGTCCGTGCGCAGCTCCTCTTCGGCGATCCGGTAATCGGTCTTCTTGTATTCGTAGAACCCGCGCAACGCGAGGCCGCGCATCAGCGGGTAATCCGCGTCGACCTGGAACCGGTTCTCCTTGATGCCCGGCACGGGGTTCGTGCGGATCAGATTCGAGTTGACCTGGTCGGGCGTCTGCCCGTCCGGTATCGTCGGCTGGCTCAGCGTGTCGCCGGGCGTGTAGACGAACTGACGCTGCGGCGTCGTGTTGTCGTGCTCGTTGTAGTGATAGTTCACCTTGACGAACAGCTTGCCGATCGGGCGCGACGTCAGCGTGACGTCGAACAGCGTGCTCTTGATCTTCCCGTCGAGGTCATCGGCCGGCATCGGGTAGGGCGTAGCGAGACCGGGCGTGACGAGCGGGGGAACGTTGATCGTCTGCGGCAGGAACGCGTCGTTCTGGCGCGCGACGCCGTACTGGAACGTCGCCGTGAGCCGCGTCGTCGGCGTGAAGTTGTAGCCGCCGGTCGCCTGGATCTGCTGGAAATCGTTGTCCGGCGTGAGCGCCATGCGGCCGAACCCGGTGGGAAACCCCACGCCCGAGTTCGGCTGCCATCCGCTGATCAGCGCGTACGGGTTCTGCCACGTGAAGCTGTTCTGGTCGTTCCGGTACTGCGAGAACCAGTAGGAAAGCGACAGCTGCAGCTTCTCGTTCTGGTAGCGCAGCGCGGCCTCGACCTGCGTCGTGTTGTCGTCGACCTGGTAAGGCACCAGGACGGAGCGCGGATTGCCGCCGCTGTTGCCCATGACGGCGCCGGTGATCCGCGTGCCGTCGCGCTGGTCGTAACGGAAATTCGCGATCGCCTCGAGACCGCCTCCGATCTGCCACGTGCCGCCGAACCGGTAGATGTCGCGCTCGGTCTTCACGCCGAAGCCCGACTGCTCGAACGGCAGGATTCCCGCGGCATTCGCCGGCGGTTGCGAATTGCCGGCGGTGATTCCCGCGAAGGCCGCAGGCAGCGTCAGCCGGTCGGATCCGAGGCCCTGGAAGATGAACTGTCCCTGGTCCGTCTGCGCGTGCGTGATCTGCCGGAAGTCGGCGGCGATTCCCCACAAGCCCTGCGTGCCGAACGTTCCTCCGATCTGGCGCGTCGGGACGCCGAGATTCGAGCCTGTCACCGTCCAGTACTGGCCGCTCGCCGTGTCGCGCGACAGCCAGTTCAGGTTCGCGATTGCGAATGGATCCTCGCGGAACAGTCCGTTCCATTCGCCGAACTTGTACCGCGACCCGCTGATGTCGGGATAGCCTATGCCGAGCTCGACGTTGTTCGTCTCGTAGCGCGTCATGTCGGCATTGCCGTAGAGCGGGACCTGGAAGAGCGGCTCGGCGGCGATGGAAGGAACGGCCAGTGCGGCGGCGATTCCGACCGCCAGCGCATGTACCCGGAACAACCTGTTGCGTTCGTGCGTCTTCATCATGGGCTCCCGGTCGTCCTGTGTTCAGCGCGTAAAGCGGGCGCCGGCAGGGTGGTTGCTGCCGTGCACCTTCACGTGGCAGTTGACGCAGGAGCTTCCGAGCATCTTGTCCGCGCCCAGGTTCGGCGGAAGGTTGTTGCCGCTGTAGTTCGTGCTCGGATGGAACGGTGATTCGTGGCACTGCTGGCACAGGAACGGCGGCCGCGTGACGAGCATCGGCGTCGCGTTCGTCCCGTGCGGATCGTGGCAGTTCGAGCAATCCTCGCGCGCCGGCGGATGTTCCCAGAGGAAAGGCCCGCGCTTCTCGGCGTGACACGTGTAGCAGGTATCGTTGACCGACGTCTTGATCAGGTTGTGCTCGCCGACCGAGCCGTGGGGCTGGTGGCACGACGTGCACGGCATCGCGCCCGTGCGGATCGGATGGCTCGACGCGCGCATGCTCGCGGCACGCTTGTCCTTGTGACAATCGAAGCAGACGCCTGCCTGCGTTTGCGCGACGCGCACCTGGTCGACGATCTTGTGCGGGTTGTGGCAGTCGTTGCAGGCGATGTCGTTGCGCGCGTGCGCCGACCCGGCCCAGTGCATGCGATCGCCGCCCTGGTGGCATGCGAGGCACGGCGCATTGCGCTGTTCCGCCGGCGCCGATCGCTTGAAGAGCACCGTCGGCGGGACCTTCGTGTTGCGGATGTGCTCGGTCGATTCACCGTGGCAGGCCTGACACGCCTTGCCGGTACCCCACGGCGTTCGCGCGTCGGCTTTGACGGCGTGCCGCGTGCCCAGCATGCTGCCGATCTCGTCGTCGTGGCACTTGAGACACACGGCGCCGGGTGCGCCTGCAGCGGCGGCCGACGCCGGGGCATCGGCCGGAGCGGCCTGCGCCAGCGCAGCGGGCGAGCCTTGGGACGGTGCTGTCGCAGGCGCGGGCGTTTGCGCCGCCGCGGCGGCGATCCATGCCAGTGCGACGACACCAACGACGCTGCTGAACTTCCACTTCGAGAATCGCATGGAACGCCTCCCAAGCTTACCTGCGATGCTCCCGGCGCGCGCGCGCCGCGGACCCTACTCGGCGACCGGGCGCTTGCGCAATTTCCGCTGCAACGTGCGCCGGTCGATCGACAGCGCGCGCGCAGTGGCCGAGATGTTTCCCCTGTTCTCGTGCAACACGTGATGGATGTATTCCCAGGTGATGCGGTGCACGGACATCGGCCGATCGCGCAGGGCGATGTCGGCGTTGCCGGCGTCCTGCAGCATCGCCAGGATCAGGCGATCCGCAGAGACGGGCGTTGCGAGGTAGTGCACGGCGCCGAGCTTGATCGCCTCCACGGCGGTTTCGATGCTCGGATACGCGGTCACGACGACGATGCGCGTCGTCGGGTCCACGCCGTGCAGTCCGGCGATCAGCCGCAGCCCCGATTGATCGGGAAGCTTGAGCGCGACGACGGCGTAGCGCGGCGCATGCTGCGCGGCGAGCGCAAGCGCATGCGCAGCGGTGTGCGCGATGCGCACGTCGAACCCGCGCGCCCCAAGCGCCGGGCCGAGCTTCTCGCACATGCGGGGTTCGTGCGCGAGCAGCAGCGAGCGGCCCGGAACGTTGCCGTTCGTAATGCTCGTATTCACCGCTCGCCTCGGATCCGTCCTTGTACGCGGCAACTGCGACTGTAATCGATGCTAGCCGCTCGTGGGCGGCGCAGGGTTGATTGAAGTCAACGCCACGCAACGCTCGCCCCGCCACGTCACGGCAGCTGGACGGGAACCCGATGTACGCTCCGGAGATCATCTGGTGTGAACGGTCAGCGTCCCTCGCTCGTCGCCTCGACCGGCGCCGCGCGACCCGCGTCGGCCCCTATTGCCGTTGCAACCAATCGTCCGGATATTAGGAGTACCTTTCGGGAGCTGGGGAGCGGCAAATCGCCGCACTCGCGACCGGCTGCGAGGTCCACCGCTATGAACACGCACCCGCGATCGAAAACCAGCATGTTGCAAATCCGCGACACAGCTCCGAGGCCATGACGCGAGTGCCGGAACCGGCTCGCCGTTCGTCAGCGCCGCCTGCGGGACGCGATCCCACGACGCCCGGCCAAAGTCCCGCAGGCGGTGGCATGTTCATGCCGCCGCGTCGCACGTGGCTGTGGTTCGCCGTGGCGCTGCTCGTGAATTTCCTCGCGGTCCGCCTGTTCATGCCGGGCGCGGAGACGCCGCTCACCGTCCCGTACACGCTGTTCAAGGACGAGGTCGCCAAGCGCAACGTGCAGTCGATCTACAGCCGCGGCGAAACGCTCAGCGGCCGCTTCGTCGCGCCGGTGACGTTTCCGCCGGCCTCCGAAGCGCAATCGGCCACGACTTCGCAGGCGAAGCCCGTGCGGGGCGTGCCGCGGCGCGGTCCGCCGCGCACGTCGGTGAATTTCGTCACGACGCTGCCGGCCTTCGTCGATCAGGGCCTCGAGGCATTCCTGATCGACCACGGGGTCGAGATCAGCGCCGAGCCGCCCGAGGAGGGCGGCGGCCCGCTCGCGACCCTGCTGTACGGCTTCGGCCCCGCGCTGCTGCTGATCGGGTTCTACGTCTGGATCTTCCGCCGCGCGCAGGGCGCCGGCGGTCTCGGAGGCGGCCTGATGGGCATCGGCAAGAGCAAGGCGCGGCGCTTCGACCAGGAGAAGGACGCGAAGGTGACGTTCGCCGACGTCGCGGGCATCGACGAGGCGAAGAACGAATTGGTCGAGATCGTCGACTTCCTGCGCGATCCGCCGAAGTACACGCGGCTCGGGGGCACGGCGCCTAAAGGCGTGCTGCTCGTCGGCGCGCCGGGAACCGGCAAGACGCTGCTCGCCAGGGCCGTCGCGGGCGAGGCCGGTGTTCCGTTCTTTTCGATGAGCGCCGCCGAATTCGTCGAGATGATCGTCGGCGTCGGCGCCGCGCGCGTGCGCGACCTGTTCAAGCAGGCTCGCGAAAACGCGCCGGCGATCATCTTCATCGACGAGCTCGACGCGATCGGGCGGGCGCGCGGGCCGATGGCCCTCGGCGGCTCGTCGGAGCAGGAGCAGACGCTGAATCAGATCCTGACCGAGATGGACGGCTTCTCGAGCCGCGAGGGGATCATCGTGCTTGCGGCGACCAATCAGCCGGACGTGCTCGATCGCGCGCTGCTGCGCCCGGGACGCTTCGACCGGCGCGTCGTCGTCAACCTTCCCGACAGGATCGGGCGCGAAGCGATTTTGAAAGTGCACACGCGCAACGTGCCGCTCGCGGACGATGCGCACCTGGCCGAGCTTGCCGCCGCGACGCCCGGATTTTCAGGTGCGGAACTGCGCAATCTCGTGAACGAGGCCGCGTTGCTCGCGGCGCGTCGGTCGCTGCAGACGGTGCGGCAAATGGACTTTCTCGACGCGCTCGAAAAGATCGTCCTCGGACCCGCGCGCCCGATCCTGCTCACGCGCGCCGACCGCGAGCGCATCGCCTATCACGAGGGCGGGCACGCGATCCTCGGCCTCGTCGTCCCGGGCGCCGACCCCGTGCATCGCGTCACGATCGTGCCGCGCGGCCAGGCGCTCGGCGTCACGTACCAGCGGCCCGACAGCGATCGCTACAACTATCCCGAGTCGTACCTGCGCGCACGCATCGTCGGCATGCTCGGTGGCCGGGCTGCCGAAGAGATCGTCTACGGAACCAGGACGACAGGCGCCGAAAGCGACATCGAGCAGGCGACGGCGCTCGCCCGCCGCATGGTGACGCGCTGGGGGATGAGCGACGACATCGGCATGGTGCAGCTCGCGCCGCGAGAGAATCCGTACCTGAGCGGACCCGAAGGCTACGGCGGCTCGAAGCCGTTCAGCGAGCGGACCGCCGAGCGCATCGACGCCGAAGTGCATCGGATCATCGATGAAAGCCACAGCGAGGCCAGGCGGCTTCTAATGGAGCATCGCAAGTCGCTCGATGCGCTGGCGAGTGCATTGCTCGAGCGCGAGACGCTGAACGAGGACGAGATCCTCGACGTCACCGGGCTGCCGCCGGCACCCGCGCTCGACACCGGGATGATCCGCACCGAGGAGACGGCCGGCCAGCGCTGAGGTCGCGTGGCGAGGCGGGCGGGATCGCAGCGGCCGCGTCGCTTCGTGGAGTGCGCGCAGCTCTCGCTCGTTCGTCCCCACACCTGGCGGTGTGTCCAGAAAAGCCAGGACGCGCCGCATGTGCGGTCTTCATCATCGGCCATGCCGGACTCTTTCGCCGGCCGCAGCAAAGGACGGGAATGGCCAAGCAGGACAGCAATCTGGGCGGCGCCTGGTGGGCGAAAAACCTCGACGACGTCGACAACGAGATCGCCCGCCTTTCGATCGCCTGCAACGTGCGCATCCTCGATCCGGGCGTCATCGAGCGCGTGCTGGAGAACGACGCGTCGGTATGCGGATCGCGCAATCCCGCCGGGTTCGAGAAGTTGCGCACCGCTCTCAAGATGCACTACCACATCCGCGGGCAGACCGCGGGCAGCATGGGGGAGGCGCAAACGGCGCAGATCGTGGCCGAGATCGTCGAGCGCCTGAAAACGCGCATCGGCGACCGCCTGGGGGGATCGAAGTAAGATCCCTGCGGGTCCGGAGTAGCATCCTCGTTCTGACAAACCGGCCACTCGGCGCGGAAGGGGAGCGATGGGCAGCGACGCCGGCTCGCGGGACGGCCATCCGCGCACGCTGCGGTTGCCGCTGACCGTTTGCCTGGCGCTGCTGCTGAGCGGCGCCGTCATCGGCGTAGGCGGAGCGCTCGCCGCTCATCACTACGTGCAGACGTCGCGCATCGTCTTCGACGCGACGGCGTCGGTGTTCACGCGCATGGGCCGCGAATCGGCGCTCGCGCTCGAGCGCACGACGGCCCCCGCGAAGCTGCTCGTCGATGTCGTGGCGGTGCAGGAGCTCGCGGCCGCTGCGGATCTGCAGGCGCGCATGCGACACCTGCCGGCCTTCGCGGCGGCGTTGCGCAGCAATCCCGCGCTGTCGGCGCTCTACGTCGGCTACGGCAACGGCGGTTTCTTTCTGGTCAGGCCGCTGCGCGACAGCGCGGTCCGCGCATCGCTCGGAGCACCGCCGGATGCCGCTTTCACCGTGCAAAGCGTCGATGGCCCGGCCGACGCGCCGGCGCGTGCGCAATTCATCCATCTGCGGGACGACCTGACGGTCATCGATGCGGCCGATCGTCCGGATTTCGCTTTCGATCCGCGTGCGCGCGAGTGGTACCGCCTCGCGATGGCCTCGGGACGCGAAGTGCTGACCGATCCGTACGTTTTCTTCACGACGCGCGAGCCGGGCATCACGTTCGCGCGCAAGTCTGCGTCAGGTGCGAGCGTCGTCGGCGCCGACATCACGCTCGCAAGCCTGACGGAACTTTTGCGGCGGCAAGCCGTCACGCCGTCGACCGAGCTGTTTCTGCTCACCGGTGACGGCCTCGTCGTGGCGCAGAGCGGCGGCGAGAGCATCACGCGCGGGACGGCGAACGGAAGCCTGCGCCTCGCCGCCTTGGCGGAGATTCCGACCGCGACGGCCGCGACCCTCGCCGCACGACATGCTTCTGATGCGACCGCCTCGACCTTCGAATTCACCGCCGGGGAGCGCGAATGGGTCGGTGCAATCAAGCGGATCGAAAGCGGTGGCGGCTCGCCATTCCATCTGGCGATGGCGGCGCCGGTCGACGAGCTGTTGCTGGATGCCCGCCGCATGCGCGAACAGTCCTTCTGGGTAACGCTCGCGCTGATCGCGCTGGCCGTGCCGCTTGCGTGGCTGCTCGCATCGCGCGTCTCGCGGCCGCTGCGCCGGATCGCGACCGAGGCGCACACGATCCAGGCGCTCGATTTCACCGAGGCACCCGCCGTGCATTCGCGTGTTCGCGAGGTCGATGGCCTGGCCGCGGCGGTGCGCGCGAGCCGGACGAGCCTGCGCCACTTCCAGGACATCAGCGGCGCGCTCGCCGCCGAGCGCAGCGTCGAGCGGTTGATCGCACGCGTATTGGACGAGACAATGCAGCTCGCCGGGGCCGACGCGGCGTCGGTTCATCTGGTCGATGCGAAGCGACGCGTACTGGAGCCCGCCCGCGCGATCGGCCGGGACATCGCCGAGGTGCCCTTCACGCTCGCGCCGATGCCGCTCGACGCCGTGGCCGCCGCGGCGCATCCGCTTGCGCGTGCGGTGCTCGAGGGAACCACGGTTCTCGTCGACGTCGCGCGCGACGATCCGCGCAACCGCGACGTCGTGCCGATCGAGGCGCTGCCTGCCGGCGATGCGAACCCGGCGCTGCTCGCCACGCCGCTCCGCGATCGCTCGGGCGGAATCATCGGCGTCCTTTGCCTCCTTACCGGCCGCGTGCGCGCGGCGGAGATACGGCCACATGTCGTGGCGTTCGTCGAAAAGCTGTCAGGCGTCGCGGCGATCTCGATCGAGACGCAGCGCCTGCTCGCGGAACAGAAGGCACTGCTCGAGGCGTTCATCCAGCTCGTGGCCGCGGCCATCGACGCCAAGTCGCCGTACACCGGCGGCCACTGCCAGCGGGTGCCCGAGCTCACGCGGCTGCTGGCGCAGGCGGCTTGCGATGCGCGTGACGGGCCGTATCGCGATTTCCGCCTGACCGAGGACGAATGGGAAGCCGTTCACATCGCGAGCTGGCTGCACGACTGCGGCAAGGTGACGACGCCGGAATACGTCGTCGACAAGGCCACGAAGCTGGAAACGCTCTGCGACCGCATCCACGAAGTTCGCATGCGCTTCGAGGTTTTGAAGCGCGACGCCGAAATCGCGTCGCTGAAAGCGCGACTCGAAGGCGGAGACGAAGCGGCACTGGCGGGCGCGCTCGCGCGCGAATGGCGCGAGCTCGACGACGACTTCGCCTTCATCGCCGCGTGCAACCAGGGTGGCGAATCGATGGACGCCGCGGCGATCGAGCGCGTGCAGCGGATCGCGGCGCGCACGTGGCAGCGCACGCTCGACGACCGGATCGGCCTGTCGTGGGAGGAACGCAAGCGCAAGGAGAGGACAGCGGCGCCGCCGCTGCCCGCGACCGAGCCGCTGCTGGCCGACGCGCCGGAGCACGTCATCGAACGCGGCGAGCACGAGCGGATGCCGCGCGACAACCGCTGGGGCTTCGCGCTCGACGTTCCGGAGCGGCGCTACGACCGCGGCGAGATTCACAACCTGACGGTGACGCGCGGCACGCTCACGCGCGAGGAGCGCTACGCGATCAACAACCACATCGTGCAGACGATCATCATGCTCGACAATCTGCCCTTCCCGCGCCATCTCGCGAACGTTCCCGAGCTTGCGGGCGGCCACCACGAGACGATGGACGGGCGCGGGTATCCGCGGCGGCTCACGCAAGCGCAGATGAGTCCCGTGGCGCGGATGATCGCCATCGCCGACATCTTCGAGGCGCTGACCGCCGTGGACCGGCCGTACAAGAAGGGCAAGACGCTGTCCGAATCGCTTCGCATCATGGCCCGCATGCGAGACGACCGTCACATCGATCCGGACCTGTTCGAGCTGTTCCTGACGTCGGGCGTCTACCGCCGATACGCCGAAAAATATCTCGCACCGGGGCAGATCGACGACGTCGACGTCGCCGCGTTCCTGCGGCGGCCCGACAGCATCCTCGAAACCGCCTGACGCCGTTGACGCATCCTCACGACCGGTCGGCTTCGGAGATCCACTCGTTCAGCAGCGTGTAGGCGATCGCGAGCACCACCGGGCCGATGAACAGCCCAATGATGCCGAATGCGACCAGGCCGCCGATGACGCCCGCGAAAATCAGCAGCAGCGGAAGGTTGGCGCCCTTGCGGATCAGGATCGGCCGCAGCACGTTGTCGAGCGCGCCGACGAAGATCGACCAGACGAGGAACAGTGTGCCCGCGACGGCCGAGCCGTTGTAAAAGAGCCAGACGATCGCGGGGATCAGCACGAGAATCGGACCGATCTGGGCTATGCAGAGCAGCAGGACGACGGCCGTCAGCAGGCCGGCGAACGGAATGCCCGCCAGTGCGAGGCCGATGCCCGCCAGCGTCGTCTGCACGAGCGCCGTCACGACGACGCCGAGCGCGACCGCGCGAATCGCGCGTCCCGCGAGCAGCACGACCTCCTTCCCGCGGTCGCCCGCGAGGCGGTTCCCGAACCGGAGCAGCGCTTCGCGTGCAATTTCGCCCCGGGTGTAGAGGATGATCGCGATGACGATCGTCAGCAGCGCCTCGAGGGCGAACGTGCCGATGCCGCCGAGCGCACGCCCGACCCACTGGGCGGCGTCCGCCGCGTACGGCGCGACGTGCGAGGCGAGACCCGACGTTCCTGTCGCGGCGATGGCCGTCCACCGCTCGGCGATGGCCGAGCCGACCAGCGGAAATCCGGTGAGCCACTGCGGTGCCGCCGGAATCGTCGCCGTGGGAAGCGCACGGACCCAGCGCATGATCGTGTCCGTGTTCGCGACCACCGTCTGGATCGCGAGCAGCAGCGGCACGAAGAGCACCAGCAGCATGCAAAGGGACATCAGCGTGACGGCGAGCGCGCGCCGCCGCAGGCGCGCCTGCACCGCGAGCATCAGCGGCCACGTCGCGACGACGATCGTCATCGCCCACACCGTCGCAAACAGGAAGGGCCGCAGGATCCAGAACGACGCCCCCATCAGGACTGCGAGCAGTGTGACGGCGAGCAGCGTGCGCGTCAGGTCGCGGCGCGCGACGGTCACGGCCAACTCGCGTTCGGTCATGGTCGAATCCTTGCGATCAACCCGGCTGCGTGGGGCGAAGTCGTCTGCGAGCCTGCGAGTCGCACGACGGCCTCCTGGCCGGGAACAACGGAAAACGATGCCCGGCATTCATGCCGCCGTCTCGACAATTCGCGACACCGCAGTGACCGATTGTCGAAAAAAGCGAAGACTGGCCCCCGAGCGGCGGTCACCATCGGCCGAGGACGGCGGCTGCGTCGCGCGAGGCGTCGCGCAGAATCGCCGCAGCGGTGCAATGCGACAATGCGCCGAAGCAATCTCGAGAACCGGGGCAAAACGATGGACATCGGCCGCCAGCTCGCCAGCAGTCAGGATCTTTCCACGAAGGTTTCGCTCGTCTTCCAGAAGCGCGCGAAGATCGCGCAGGAGCAGTTCGCCGAAACCGTCAGGAAGGCCTACGCGGAAAACGGTGTGGCCGAGCTCGTCACAAACCCCGCCGCCGCGGCGCGACTGTGGACCGACGCGCTGAGCTACGTCGTCGACAGTGCGCAGCGCTCGATCCTGTTCTGGGACACGATGCGCCAGCGCGGGAACAATTTCATCGAGCACACGCGGCAGGGCTTTCCGCCGATGCTGCACTTCAAGTACGAGACAGTCCTCGACGGGCGCAACTTCGCGAAGCCGGTGAACTACGCGCTCGTGCGCATCCTCCCCCCCGAGGGCGTGACCATTCATGCCGACCGGCGTCCGTACATGATCGTGGACCCGCGCGCGGGACACGGCCCCGGTATCGGTGGCATGAAGGACGATTCGCAGGTGGGGGTCGCGTTGCGCGCGGGTCATCCGGTGTACTTCGTCATCTTCTTCCGCGATCCGGAACCCGGTCAGACGCTGCTCGACGTGTGCGAGGCGGAGAGGCAGTTCGTGAAGAAGGTGCGTGAGCTGCATCCCGACAGCCCCAAGCCGGCGGTGGTCGGCAACTGCCAGGGTGGCTGGGCCTCGATGATGCTCGCCGCATCGAGTCCCGAGGACACCGGGCCGATCGTCATCAACGGCGCGCCGATGTCCTACTGGGGCGGCGCATGGCAGGAAGGCTCGGGCGACAACCCGATGCGCTACGCCGGCGGCAATCTCGGCGGCACGTGGCTCGCGTCACTGACGGCGGATCTCGGCGCCGGCGTGTTCGACGGCGCGTACCTCGTCGAGAACTTCGAGAATCTGAATCCCGCGAACACGTTCTTCGAGAAGTATTACAACGTCTACAAAAATGCCGACACCGAGCCACCGCGCTTCCTCGAGTTCGAGCGCTGGTGGGGCGGCTTCTACCTGATGAACCGCGAGGAGATCGAGTGGATCACGCGCAACCTGTTCGTCGGCAACAAGCTGTGGAGCGGCGACAGCACGGCACCCGGAGGCGGCGCGTTCGACCTGCGCGACATCAAATCCCCGATCATCCTGTTCGCGTCGATGGGCGACAACATCACGCCGCCGCAGCAGGCGTTCAACTGGGTCGCTGACATCTATGGCTCGACCGACGAGATCAAGGCGCGCGGCCAGGTGATCGTCGGTCTTGTGCATCGGAACATCGGCCACCTCGGCATCTTCGTGTCAGGCAAGGTGGCGCGCAAGGAATACACGCAGATCGTGTCGGTGCTGCAGAGCATCGAGGCGCTCACGCCGGGCCTGTACGCGATGTCGATCAAGGAGCGGAAGAACGCGGCAGGCGAGCTCGAGTACGAGGTCGAGTTCGAGGAGCGTCAGCTCGAGGAAGTGATTTCCCGGCTCAACAGGTTCGAGCGCGGCGACGAGCGGCCGTTCGAGGCGGTGGCCGAGATCTCCGAGTTCAATCAGCGTGCCTATGAGCTCTTCCTGCAGCCGCTCGTGCAGTCGATGTCGAACGAATACACGGCGACGCTTCTGCGGCAGTTCCATCCGCTGCGATTCCAGCGCTGGGCGCTCTCCGACGTCAATCCCTGGCTCGCATGGCTCGGTCCCGCCGCCGAGGCGGTGAAGGCGCAACGGCAGACGGTGGACCCGGGCAATGCCGCGCTGCAGGTCGAGAAAGCGGCGGCAGCCACCCTCAGCGCTTCGCTCGAGTGCTATCGCGCGGTGCGCGATGCCGCGAGCGAGGCCTCCTTCTTCCAGACGTACGGCAACGTGTTCTCGCTCTACGTCGCCGACAAGCGGGGCGTGAAAAAGCGGGCGGGGACGCCGGCGGCGGAGGCGCGCGAGCTGCCGTTCGTGCGGGAGGCGCTCGCCGCCATGGGCGAAGGCGGATACGCGGAGGCGCTCGCGCGCGTCGCGTGCCTGCTGGCGCGCAAGGGCGAGCCGCTGCTGCTGTCGTGGCTGCAGACGAAGCACGCGCTGATCGGCGAATATCGCGATCTGCTGCCCGCCCTCGCGCCGGACGCCTGGCGGCGCATTCGCGGCGAGCAGGAGATCATCGTCCGCTACGAGCCGGAGCAGGCGCTCGCCACGCTGCCCGAGCTGCTCGCGGACCCGCGGGATCGCGAACGGCTCGTCACGCTCGTGCAGCGGCTGTTTGCCGACGAGCGCGTCCAGCGCGCACGGCCCTCCGCCGAGCAGGTCGCGATGCTGGAAACCATTGGCAAGGCGCTCGCGGATGTGCCCTCGCGTTCCGCCCGCAAGGGCAATGGCGCGCGCAAGCGCGCGGGCAAGGCGCCGCGCAAGGGCAATGGCAAGCGCGCCGCCGGTCACGCGGTGTAGCCATGGACGAGAACGCGCACACGAAGTACCGCAAACTGCTCGATTTCTGCAAGGACCTGCCACCGACGCGCACGGCCGTCGCGCATCCGTGCGACGAGAGCTCGCTGCGGGGTGCGCTCGACGCCGCCCGGCTGGGGCTGATCGCGCCGATCCTGTGCGGCCCGCGCGGCCGCATCGAAGGCGTCGCGAAGGAGCACGAGCTGGATCTCGCCGGCATCGAGATCGTCGATGCGCCGTACAGCCAGGCATCGGCCGCCAAGGCCGTCGATCTGGTGCGCGAGGGCAGGGCCGAGGCGCTGATGAAGGGCAGCCTGCACACCGACGAGCTGATGGGCGCGGTCGTCGGCCGCGAAGGCGGGCTGCGCACCGCGCGCCGCATCAGCCATTGCTTCGTCATGGACGTGCCGTCGCACGAAGACACGCTGATCGTCACCGATGCCGCGGTCAACATCGCGCCGACGCTGGAGGACAAGATCGACATCGTCCAGAACGCAATCGACCTCGGGCACGCGCTGCACTTTTCCGAAGTGCGCGTGGCGATCCTGTCGGCGATGGAAACCGTGAACCCGAAGGTGCCGTCGACGATCGAGGCGGCCGCGCTGTGCAAGATGGCCGACCGCGGCCAGATCACCGGTGGAATCCTGGACGGCCCGCTCGCGCTCGACAATGCGATCAGCCTCGAATCGGTGAAGATCAAGAAGATCGACTCGCCGGTGGCAGGACGCGCCAACGTGCTGGTCGTGCCGGACCTCGAGGCCGGCAACATGCTCGCGAAAAGCCTGTCGTTCCTCGCGGGAGCGGATGCCGCAGGCATCGTCCTCGGCGCAAAAGTGCCGATCATCCTCACGAGTCGCGCCGACTCGGTGACCACACGGCTCGCCTCGTGCGCCGTGGCGACGCTCGTCGTCCAGGCGCGTCGCGAGGCGGCCGGCCGCGCGGTCACATGAGCTTTTCCGGCTGACGATGAGCGATGCGATCGCTGTCCTGAACGCTGGCTCGTCGAGCCTCAAGTTCTCGCTGTTCGCGGAAGCAGCCGACGGCCCGGTCGTCGTCGTGCGCGGCCAGGCGGAAGGACTCTATACGTCCCCGCGATTCGTCGCGAAGGATGCGGCCGGTGCCGTGATCGGCGAAAAGGCCTGGGGCGACGGCGTCGTCCTTGGACATGATGGTGCGCTCGACCACCTGGTCTCGTTCCTGCGCGACCGGCTCGCACAGCACCGCCTCATCGGCGTCGGCCATCGCGTCGTGCACGGGGGCCTCGACTATGCGCAACCAGTGCGCGTCGACGCGGATGTCGTCGCGGCGCTCGAAAAGTACATTCCCCTCGCGCCGCTGCACCAGCCGCACAATCTCGCGCCGATCAAGACGCTCCTCGAGCGGCTGCCCGAGCTGCCGCAGGTCGCGTGCTTCGACACGGCGTTCCACCGGGCACAGCCGCCGGTCGCGCAGGCATTCGCGCTGCCGAAATCGATCACCGAGCGCGGCGTCGTTCGCTACGGGTTTCACGGCCTGTCGTACGAGTACATCGCCGGCGCGCTTCCCGCGCACGATGCCCGCGCCGCCGCGGGCAAGACCATCGTGCTGCACCTCGGCAACGGCTCGAGCATGTGCGCGCTCGCGAACGGCCGGAGCATGGCCAGCACGATGGGCTTCACTGCGGTCGACGGCCTGCCGATGGGCACGCGCTGCGGCAGTCTCGATCCCGGCGTCGTGCTGTACCTGATGGACGAACTGGGGATGGACACCCGCGAGGTCGAGAAGCTCATCTATCATCAATCGGGCATGCTCGGCGTATCCGGTATCTCGAGCGACATGCGCACGCTGCTCGCGAGCGCGGATCCGAATGCGAATTCGGCGATCGACCTTTACGTGTATCGGATCGGACGTGAGCTGGGATCGCTCGTGGCCGCGCTCGGCGGGCTCGACGCGATCGTGTTCACCGCCGGCATCGGCGAGAACAGCGCGGTGCTGCGCGAGCGCGTCTGCCGTGACGCCGCCTGGCTCGGTGTCGCGTTCGACGCCGATGCGAACGCCCGTGCGCGCGATGCGACGCGAATCAGCACGGCAGCGAGCCGTGTCGCTGCATGGGTGATCCCGACCAACGAGGAACTGATGATCGCGCGCCACACGCGGGCATTGATCGCGCCGCACGCCCGTTGAAACCAAGGAGGCAACCCCTCATGCTCAAAGGAAAAGTCGCCGTCGTCACCGGCTCCACCAGTGGCATCGGCCTTGGCGTCGCGCGGGCGCTCGCCGCCGAGGGTGCCGACATCGTGCTGAATGGCTTCGGCGCAGCGGATGCGATCGAAGCGCTGCGCAAGGAGCTCGGCGCCGGCGGCGTGAGAGTGACCTACAACGCGGCCGACATGTCGAAACCGGCGGAGATCGCCGGCATGGTCGAGGCCGCAACGCGCGAGCTCGGCCGCGTCGACATACTCGTCAACAACGCGGGCATCCAGTTCACCGCGCCGGTGGAAGAGTTTCCCGTCGAGCGCTGGGACGCCATCATCGCGATCAACCAGTCGGCGGTGTTCCATGGCATCCGCGCCGTATTGCCGCAGATGAAGCAGCGCAATTTCGGCCGGATCGTCAACGTCGCGTCGGTGCACGGCCTCGTCGCCTCGACCGACAAGGTGGCGTACGTCGCGGCGAAGCACGCCGTCGTCGGGATCACGAAAGTGGTGGCGCTGGAGACAGCGACCACCGGCATCACGTGCAACGCCATCTGCCCGGGCTGGGTGTTGACGCCGCTCGTGCAGAAGCAGATCGACGCTATCGCCGCACGCGAAAACTTGACGGCGGACGCGGCACGTGCGCGACTGCTCGGCGAAAAACAGCCGTCACGGGAGTTCGCCACCCCGGAACAGATCGGCGCGCTGGCGGTGTTCCTGTGCTCGGATGCCGCGGCGCAGATTCGCGGCGTGGCGCTGCCGGTCGACGGGGGCTGGGTGGCGCAGTAGGCGGCGACCCGGCGCCCGTCGATGTCCAGAAAGGCGAAGACGGTGCGATGCGAGGTCGTTCACGATCGAAGTCGATACCGAAGCAATTGCGCGCGGCGTAAACGCGCTGCGCTGAAAGATCGGCATGCAGACGACGACACTCGAAAGCGCGGTGGCGCAGATCGCCGACGGCGCGAGCCTGATGATCGGCGGGTTCATGGGTGTCGGAACACCGGAGCGCATCGTCGACGAGCTCGTGCGCCAGCGCAAGCGCGACCTCACGGTGATCGCCAACGACACGGCGTTGCCCGGGGTCGGCATCGGCAAGCTGATCACTGCAAAGCTCGTGTGCAAGGTGATCGCCAGCCACATCGGTCTCAATCCCGAGACGCAGCAGAAGATGCTGGCCGGGGAGATGGAGGTCGAGCTCGTGCCGCAAGGGACGCTGATCGAGCGCATCCGCGCTGCCGGCCACGGGCTCGGCGGCGTGCTGACGCCGACGGGCGTGGGCACCGTGGTCGAGGAGGGCAAGCGCAAGCTCGACGTCGACGGCCGCGAGTACCTGGTCGAAACCGCACTGTCGGCCGATTTCGCGCTGGTGCAGGCGTTCCTCGCCGATTATCTCGGCAACCTCACCTACGCGCTCACCGCGCGGAACTTCAACCCGGTGATCGCCATGGCCGCCCGCACGGTGATCGTCGACGCGGAGCACGTCGTCCCGGTGGGGATGATCTCGCCCGATCACGTGCTGACGCCAGCGCCCATCGTCGACTACGTGATTGCCCGGGCATGAAACGTCCCCCCACGCTCGCTCCGCTCGCCGCCCCCCGGGGGGTCGGTCAGCCGGTCGGGGCGGCCCTTCCCGACTGACGACATGGATCCGCAAACCATCATCGCGAAGCGCATCGCGCAGGAGCTGACCGACGGCATGCTCGTCAACCTCGGCATCGGCATCCCGACGCTCGTCGCCAATCACGTGCCGCCCGGCATGCACATTTTCTTCCAGTCGGAGAACGGCCTGATCGGCACCGGCCCGATTCCGCAGGAAGGCCTCGCGCAGGCGCGCCTGACCGACGCCGGCGGCAAGCCCGTAAGCGCCATTCCGGGTGCGTGCACGTTCGACAGCGCCGTCTCGTTCGGGCTGATTCGCGGCGGGCACGTCGACATGACGGTGCTCGGCGGCCTGCAGGTCGATGCCGGGGGCAGGCTCGCCAACTGGATGATTCCCGGCAAGATGGTCCCGGGCATGGGCGGCGCGATGGATCTCGTCACCGGCGCGAAGCGCGTCGTCGTCGCGATGCAGCACAGCGCCAAGGGCAAGCCCAAGATCGTCCGCCAATGCACGCTGCCGCTCACCTCCGTGCGTACGGTCGACCTAGTCGTGACCGAGCTCGCGGTGATCGCGTTTCCCGGCGGGCGCGCGACGCTCGTCGAAACCGCGCCGGGCGTGCAGGTCGAGCAGGTGCTCGCGCTGACCGAGGCGGAGCTGGCGGTACCGGCGCAGGTGCCACAGATGCAGCTTTCATGAGGATGCGAAGATGGCTGTCGACGTCCCGCGCCCCGCGCTGAAGAGTCACAAAGCGCTCGTCATCGGCATCGCCAACGAGCATTCGATCGCCTACGGTTGCGCGAAGGCGTTTCGCGAGCTGGGCGCCGACGTGGCGATCACTTATCTGAACGACAAGGCGCGCCCGCATGTCGAGCCGCTCGCACGCGCGCTCGACGCCTCGATCTTCGTTCCGCTCGACGTGGCGACCGAAGGCGCGCTGGAGAAGGTGTTCGACGAGGTGAAGGCGAAGTGGGGCCGACTCGACATTCTCGTCCATTCGATCGCGTTCGCGCCGAAGGAAGACCTGAAGGGCGGATTGCTCGACTGCTCTGCGGCCGGGTTCGGCAAGGCGATGGACGTGTCGTGCCATTCGTTCGTGCGGATGGCGAAGCTCGCCGCGCCGCTGATGAGCGACGGCGGGACGATGTTCGCGATGAGCTATCACGGCGCGAACAAGGTCGTGCCGACGTACAACGTAATGGGGCCGGTGAAAGCCGCGCTGGAGGCGTGCTGCCGCTATCTCGCGTACGAGCTCGGGCCGAAGCGCATCCGCGTGCACGCGATATCGCCCGGACCGCTGAAGACGCGCGCCGCATCGGGCCTCAAGGACTTCGACCTGCTGCTGAACCAGGCCGCGCAGCGCGCGCCGATCGGCGAGCTCGTCGATATCATGGATGTCGGCTTCACGTGCGCTTTCCTCGCGACGCCGTATGCGCGCCGCGTTTCCGGCGAAACGCTCTATGTCGACGGCGGCGTGAACATCATGGCCTGAAGCGCGCTGCGCCGCGCGCCTCCCGCGTCAGGGCGGTTGCGGCGCGCTCGCCCCGCCGGTGCGGCGGCGCCACAGCACGTATCCGAGGACGATCAGCGCCGAGATCACGAGGTAGGCGAGCACGGTTGCGGCGACTGCGGGCGGCAGCGCATTCCGCGTTGCCACGACGAGCGCGAGTCCGGGGTTGCGCGCCGCGCTGCAGATGGCGACGGCCGTGCGGGTCGCCGCTTCCGGACCCGCCAGCGCATGACCCGCCGCCAGCGCCAGCGCCGTGACGGCCCCGATCGCCGCAGCGAGGCGAAATCCCGCACCCGCGACCACCTCCCAGACGTTGACGAGGACGAGGATCGTCAACGCGAAAAGCAGGACGCCGGCCGCGCGTGCGAGCTTCGGCTCGAAGGCGGCGACGTGCGTCGGGAAAGCCACGCGCACCAACATGCCAAGCGCAAGCGGCAGGAGCTGAGCGGTAAAGACCTGCCACGCGAGGTGCGACGGCGCGATGCTCGCCCGGCCCGCATACACCTCGTCGAGCGCAGCGACCCACAGCGGCAGCGACACGACGGCCAGCACGGCAACCAGGATCTGCAGCGCCGGCGCGAACGCATGATGACCGCCTGCGCCGAGCGAGCGTCTCAACGCGACGGGCGCACCGGGCGAAATCGCCATCAGGACGATGCCGACTTCGGCGGCGCGCGGCAGGTCGGCGATCCGGCACACGACGAGCGCGATCGCCGGGACGGCGACGAGCACGGCGAAAAGACCCTTGACGAGAAGGGCCGGGTGGTCGAACACCCAGCGGAATTCGCCGGGCACAATCGCGAGCCCGACGGCAAGCATGACGGTGAAAATCGTGACGGCCGCCAGGACCGCGAGAACCTGCTCGGGAACCGGCGCG
>Ga0207702_10001394_pt1 | contig 24100 bp, 16 predicted proteins | sample KBSCornC62_FD_184302 | JGI IMG/M metagenome (GOLD analysis project Ga0207702, IMG submission 184302) | Corn rhizosphere microbial communities from Kellogg Biological Station, Michigan, USA - KBS Corn C6-2 (SPAdes) (version 2) | ecosystem: Host-associated > Plants > Roots > Rhizosphere > Soil ...
GAGCCGAATCGGCGTCCGCTTTCCCGCGACCGGGGAAAATCGACTCTACGCGTTGGGCACACCGGTGTTGAAGCGAGTGCGGTTTCGTGAAGGCGAGACAATCCGCAGCCGAAATCAAACGACGCTGGTGATCGAATCCGTTGAAGAAGCAGCAGGCTTGCTCACTTACGTAGGCCATGGCCAACGCGTCAGCGAAGCGGACATCTCCGACGTAACCAGCGTGAGTTCACCGCCGGAACGGTTGATGGCTGGCCAAACCGAGGCCAACGAGGTTTTTGATCTGCGCCTGCGCGCGCTTGAAGTGCAGTGGCGCTATCGCCAATCCGAGGTGCGCGGCTTTCTCGGCGGGCGTCTTCAACTCATCCCGCATCAATTCTATATTTTGCAAGAGGTATCCGGCCGGCAAATACCACGCGTATTGTTGGCTGATGAAGTCGGCTTGGGCAAAACGATTGAGGCCTGTTTGATCGTGCAGCGGCTGCTGGCGATCGGCCGGGCTCGTCGCATTCTCGTGCTTGTCCCGGAATCGCTGGTGCACCAGTGGTTCGTCGAACTTTTGCGCCGCTTCAATCTGTGGTTCAGCATTTATGATGAGGCTCGCTGCGAATCCGCGGCGCCCAATGGTGAGAATCCGTTTCTCGCTTCTCAACTCGCCATCGCGAGCGTGACGTTTCTCAGCTCCCAGGAAACTCGGCGCGAACAGGCGATTGCCGCCGGATGGGATTTGATCGTCGTCGACGAGGCGCATCATCTGCAGTGGACCCCCGAGGTGGCTAGTCCGGAGTATCAAGCAGTCGAGCAGTTGTCGCTACGCACTCCGGGCCTCTTGCTGCTCACCGCCACGCCGACGCAGCTTGGCTTGCCCGGGCACTTTGCTCGCCTGCGTCTGCTCGATCCGTATCGATACGACAACTACGATGCTTTTGTGAAAGAGAACGACGGCTTCGGCCAAGTGGCAGAAATCGCCACGAAGTTAATCGAGCAAAAGCCGCTCAAACCGAAGGATCTGACCGCGTTGAAAAAGATTTTCAACCGCGATCCCCAGCGCTTGGAACAGCACCTCACGGCTCTGGCTGAAGGTCGACCCGGCGCGCGTGAAAACGTGCTCAAAACGTTGCTCGATCAACACGGCACCGGACGTGTGGTTTTCCGCAACACGCGCGCGGCGATGACCGGTTTTCCCAAGCGCAAATTCTGCCCCGCTCCGATCGAAGGAGCGCACCCGACGTTGCTCGCGCGGATCAGCCGCGAGTTCGAGGCCGAGGAACTCGGCAACGAGGCGAGTGTGCGCTTTTCCTTCAAAGAAGATCCTCGGATCGACTGGCTCGTCGCCTTGCTGCAAAAGCAGCGGCCCGAAAAGATTTTGTTGATCTGCAAATCGCAGCGGAAAGTCATCGCGATCGAAGCCGCGCTGCAGGCGCGGGTGAGTTTGAAAGTGGGCCTATTTCATGAAGGACTTCCTCTCGTTCAGCGCGACCGCAATGCCGCATGGTTTGCCGAGCCTGAAGGCGCGCAGTTGCTGATCTGCTCCGAGATCGGCAGCGAAGGACGCAATTTTCAATTTGCGCATCACCTGGTGCTCTTCGATCTGCCGCTCAATCCTGGATTGCTCGAGCAGCGCATCGGACGGCTCGATCGTATTGGGCAAACCACTACGATTCAAATTCACGCGCCTTATCTCGTCGGCAGCAGCGACGAGCTCGTGCTCGATTGGTATCACCGTGGGCTCGACGCGATCGAGACCTCGCTCCATGGCGGCAACGACTATCAGGAAAAGTTTCGGGACCGCCTGCTTACGCTCGCGTTGGCGGCGGGAGAGGGGAAAAAGTCGCCAAAGGAGTGGGACGCGTTGTTGAAGGAAACCGTCGCGTTTCGTGAAGCGCTTTCGGAAAAAATGCGCAAAGGCCGAGATCGGCTGTTGGAGTTAAATTCCTTCAATCCCAAGGTTGCCGAGCAAGTCATTGCGCGCGTGCAAGCGGCGGATGCGGATCCGTTCTTGAAAAACTTTTTGAGTGAACTCCTCGACCACTTTGGTGTGCGGATCAAAGACCACGAGGAGGGCGACGTTTTCTACGATCCAAGTCATGCCTTTATCGAAGGGTTTCCCTCGATTCCGGCCGAAGGCATGTTGGCGACCTACGATCGCCGTCGGGCGATTGCTCGTGAGGATATTCGTTTCCTTTCGGCCGATCATCCTCTGCTCAGGGACGCCTTGGACTTGTTGATCAACTCGCCCGCGGGCACGACAGCGTTCGGGCGGATCGAGGCCGATGAACCCAATTTGCTGCTCGAAGCCGTTTTTGTTTTGGAGACGGTCGCGGACTCGCGCTGGCACGTGGATCAATTTCTCGCTCCCACACCGATCCGGGTCCTCGTGGATGTGCGTGGTGATGATCTGACCGACGAACGGTCGGGAAAGGCATGGGCTGCCGATATCGAAGACGCACCGATCACCCGCTTTTTGGAACAACCGGGATTCACCGGTGAAGTGCTGAAAAACCTCACCGAAGCCGCCTCCGAAAAAGCGGAGGTGCGGAGTTTGACGATCCGCAGTGCCGCGCAGAAGCGAGCGCAGAGCGTATTGGGAGAAGAACTACAGCGGTTGACCGACCTGCAGAAGATCAACGATCATATTAGCCAAGCCGAGATCGAGCTGACGAAAGAGCAGATCCGAAACGTGCTCGACGCAATCGGCGCCGCGCGCCTGCGTTTGGATTCGCTGCGACTGGTGGTCGAAGGAGATACAGAGTAGACGCCGACTACAGGCAACGAAGCCCTCTCCCTGAGAGAGCGGACATTCTTCTCCGCCCAAATTCTAGATGCGGGCGAAGCTCGCGCTGATTTGCGAAGAGCGGCTTTGCCGCAATCGGTGAGGGCGGACAAGAATGTCCGCGCTCCCAGCGACAGAAGATTTATATCATCTCTGCAACTCCCTTTCACGCCTGCTGCATAGTCGGCATTTCCGGCGCCCGGCGGCGGGGTGGGAAATAGACTGAGTATATCTCCAAACAATTCGGATGCCGCGTCAGTTTCCGTCTGGCTCGGACCGTGACGTGGGCGCCAGCCGCCTATAGAACACCCAGCAGCGCGTGCGCCTGGAGGGCGGACCTCCGAAAGCCCAACGGACGCCGTGGTTTAGCCGGGATTTTGAGAACGCCGAAAAATGTATCGTTCTCCGATATAAGCGACCAGATCAGCATCCGGGTCTACTTAATGGGTTTTCAACAAACGTCTCGACTTTTATTTCCCAGCTTTCGGTTGGGCGGTTTCCCGATAGCGAATCTTTTGAGCGTTTATATACTGATGCCGTGAGACCTTTATTGGTTTTTGCCCTCTCCCTTGCCCTTTGCCACGCCCTCAAGGCTCAAGCGCAGCCGAATCCGGCGCGACCGCCTGACGCGGATTGGCCGATTGCCGCGAAGGACGATTCGAACATGCGGTACAGCACGTTGAATCAGATCACGGCCGACAATGTTCACTCGCTGCAGGTGGCGTGGACATTCGGCACCGGGGTGAATCGCGGACACGAAGGCGCGCCGATCGTCGTGGGTTCGACGATGTACATCATCACGCCGTACCCGAATTATCTCTATGCACTCGACTTGAAGCAGTCTGGCCAGATCAAGTGGCGGTTCGAGCCCAAGCCGGACGCGGCCTCTCAAGGCGAAGCGTGTTGCGACCATGTCGCGCGCGGCTGCGCCTATGATGACGGAAAAGTATATATCAACACGTTGGACGGCCAGACCATCGCCGTGGATGCCGAGTCGGGTCATGAAGTCTGGCGGACCAAACTCGGGGACATTCATATTGGCGAGACCATCACGATGGCGCCCATTGTGATCGACGGAAAAGTGATTGTCGGAAACAGCGGCAGCCAACTCGGTGTTCGTGGATGGATTGCTGCGCTGGACGGGAAGACGGGCAAAGTGGTCTGGCGGGCGTACAACACGGGGCCCGACTCGGACTGCCTGATTGGCCCCGACTTCCATCCGTATTACGCAGATGACAAGGGCAAGGATCTCGGGGTCACGACGTGGCCGGGTGAACAGTGGAAAATCGGTGGGGCAACAGTCTGGGGCTGGATCAGCTACGATCCGCAACTCCACCTGCTGTTCCACGGCACGGGCGATCCGGCGAGTTGGAATTCCGAAGTCCGCAAAGGCCCCAACAAATGGTCGAGCGGAATCTTCGCCCGCGATCCAGATACGGGCCAGGCCAAATGGTTTTATCAATACACCGTCCACGACCTCTATGGCCATGATGGGATCAATGAGAGTATTGTGGTCGATCTCGTCCTCAAGCCAGGCGAGCCAAAACAAAAGGTGCTCCTACACGCGGATCGAAACGGTTATCTCTACGTGCTGAACCGGGAGACGGGTCAGGTCATTTCCGCCAACCCCTTTGTTCGCATCACGGCTTACAAGGGTGTCGATCTTAAAACGGGTCATATTCAGTTCAACCCCGACAAGAAACCAGAGGTTGGGAAAACGATCCGAGACATCGCGCCAGCAGCTCCTGGTGGAAAAGATTGGCAGCCATCCGCATTTTCGCCGCGAACCGGATACATGTATTTGCCTCACCAAACGCTCTCGATGGATTTCGAAGAGATTCCGGTTAATTATATAGCCGGAACTCCGTACGTCGGCGCGGACGCTAAATTTTATCCGGATCCGCAAGAGCCTGGCGACGGAAGCATGGGCGCCTTTACTGCCTGGGATCCTGTCGCGGGAAAAGCGGTTTGGAATATCAAGGAGCGCTTTCCCGTTTGGTGCGGAACCGTGGCCACCGCTGGCGATGTGGTCTTCTACGGAACGATGGATGCGTGGTTCAAGGCGGTCGACGCGCGCAGTGGCAAAGTGCTTTGGAAATTCAAAGTCGATTCCGGTATTGTCGGCCAGCCGATCACTTACCTCGGGCCTGATGGAAAACAGTATGTCGCCATTTTATCCGGCGTAGGGGGCTGGCCCGGCTCAGTGGTTTCCAACGATCTGGATCCTGATGATCCTGTGTCGGACCACGGCTTTGGCGGCGCGATGCGCGACCTTCCTAAATATACGGCTAAGGGAGGAGCCTTGTATGTTTTCGCTTTACCCTAAAAGCCTTCATCGCTCGCGCGTGCGCATGGGCGGCCGGTGGTGCGTGGTCGCCGTAGCTACGACGATGTTGCTCTGCGGCTGCACCCGGGAAAAAAGAAAGTTCAGCGGCGGCGAACCTAACTCCAATGCGGCGGTGAGCAGCGTGCGGCTGATCGATTTGCAGCCCGGGGGAGCACAGCCCGTTAGCCATGTGGATAATCCTTTCGAACATAATGCGTATGCGACCTCGGAGGGGAAAAGGCTTTATAGTTCATACAACTGTGCCAGTTGCCATGCTCATGGAGGTGGCGATATCGGTCCCGCGCTGATGGACGACAAATGGATTTACGGAGCGAGTCCTGAAAATATTTATGCGAGCATTATGGAAGGCCGTCCCAATGGGATGCCTTCCTTCCGCGGCCATCTCACGGAGGACCAGGCGTGGAAAATCGTTGCCTATGTCAGAAGCATGAGCGCCCAGGTGCCGCAAGGGGTTGCTCCCAATCGGAGCGACGAGATGAAGAGCAGCCCGGCGGAGAATTCGAAGAAGAAGGAAAATCCCGCCCCGGCCGCGCCGCCAACCAGCGGAGAACAGCCCCAGTGATGCGATGCATTTCACCGTTTCTTTTGGCAGCCTTATTGGTTTCCGGCTGCGCGTCAAACCACTCGGCGGTTGCTCCGGCGAGCCGGGAGGCACACGCGATCAGCTCGCTTTGGTGGCAGTTCTTTTGGGTCCTTGGAATTATTTATATCCTCGTCGTCGCCACGGTTCTGATTTGTCGGTTTAAATCCCGCCGCGATCGCGCGAATATAAACTTGCCGCAGCCAGCCGACTCGATTCCGGGCGAATCGAAGACGCACCGAGTGATCGCCATCCTCACCGGTGTCTCGGTCGTTATCTTGCTGGGACTGCTGGTGGACGACCTCTTTGCCAGCCGAGTGCTGGCTCCGAAAAACGATCCTGGCGCATTGAATTTGACGGTGACCGGCCACCAATGGTGGTGGGAAATTGAATACGGTGATCAAGATCCTTCGAAGGTTTTTCAAACCGCCAACGAAATCCATATCCCCGTTGGCCGAACGATTTCCTTTACGCTGCGATCTCCCGATGTGATTCACAGCCTCTGGGTGCCGTCCTTACACGGTAAAAAAGATTTGGTGCCCGGGCATCCGGCTACGCTCGTTCTTCGCGCGGAGAAGCCTGGAATCTATTGGGGCCAATGCGCGGAATTTTGTGGGGCGCAGCATGCGAATATGGGGCTATTGATCAAAGCAGAATCTGCTTCCGACTTCGCCGTGTGGGAAGATGCGGCGCGAAAATCCGCCGTCGCGCCGATGACCGATCAACAGAAACACGGGCAGCAAATTTTTCTCAATAGCACCTGTGTCATGTGTCATGCCGTGTCGGGCACGATCGCGGGATCGCATAATGGCCCCGAACTCACGCACCTCGCCAGTCGGCAGACCATTGCCGCTGGCACGCTGCCGAACACGCGGGAAAATCTCGCCCTCTGGATCCAGGAGCCGCAACTGGTCAAACCGGGCGCACGCATGCCGGGCACAGGGCTTCAACCGAACGATCTAGCCGACCTCCTCGACTATCTACAAACACTGAAATGAGTTCCTCGGAAACAAAGTCTGAGACTGCGGTCATGCGATTGGTGGAGGCCCCGGATCAAACGCGACGCAGCGTCGACGAAAAAAACCTGCATCATGTCTGGTCGCGCGTGGAGGGAGTGATCGGCTGGTTGTGCACGACCAATCACAAAGAGATTTCACTGCGCTATATCATCACGGCGTTTGGGTTTTTCTGCGCGGCGGGCGTGCTCGCTCTCCTCATGCGTTTGCAGCTCAGCGTGCCGAATAATCGGCTGATCGGTCCGGATCTTTATAATCAACTCTTCACCGTTCATGGCTCGACCATGATGTTTCTTTTCGCCGTGCCGGTCATGGAGGGAGTCGGACTTTACCTGGTTCCGCTCATGATCGGGACGAGGAACGTCGCTTTCCCGCGCCTCAACGCCCTGGGTTACTACGTCTATTTGGCCGGTGGACTCGTACTTTACGGCGGACTTTTTTGTAACATCGGGCCGGATACGGGGTGGTTTTCTTACGTGCCGCTTGCCGGGCCGGATTTCTCGCCTGGTAAACGCGTCGATTTTTGGGCGCAGATGATCACGTTTACCGAAATTTCCGCGCTGATCGCCGGCATCGAGATCATCGTCACTGTTTTCAAACAGCGGGCACCGGGGATGTCGATCGATCGAATTCCGATCTATGTCTGGGCGGTCCTGATCACTGCATTCATGGTCATCTTTGCGATGCCGGCGGTGATGTTGGTGAGCACGATGCTCGCGATGGATCGCATGTCCCATGTGGCGACACACTTTTTCAACGTGGCCGAAGGGGGCGATGCGCTGCTTTACCAACATCTGTTTTGGTTTTTCGGGCACCCGGAGGTCTATATCATCTTCATCCCAGCCACGGGTTTCGTTTCGACCATCATTGGCACATTTAGCCGACGTCCCTTGGTCGGACATTCAGCCCTCGTGCTCTCATTGATCGCGACGGCGTTTATCGGGTTTGGTCTTTGGGTTCATCACATGTTCGCCACCCCCGTCCCGATTCTAGGCCGAAGCTTTTTCACCGGTGCGAGTATGCTGATCGCGATTCCCAGCGGCGTGCAGATCTTCTGTTGGATTGCGACGCTCTGGACAGGGAAACCCGTTTGGAAAAGTCCGCTCCTCTTTGTGCTAGGATTTTTCGCGATCTTTGTCCTGGGTGGCTTGACCGGCGTGATGCTCGCGTCCGTTCCGCTGGACCTCCAAGTGCACGATACATTCTTTGTCGTTGCCCACTTTCACTACGTGCTGATCGGTGGAGCGGTTTTTCCGCTTTTCGGTGCATTTCATTATTGGTTCCCAAAATGGACCGGGCGGATGCTGGACGAAGGTATCGCGAAGTTGACGTTTTGGCTCATGTTCATCGGCTTCAATCTGACATTTTTTCCGATGCATCAGCTCGGATTGGAAGGCATGCCAAGGCGCGTTTATACCTATCATGCGAATCTTGGCTGGAACGGCTTGAATATGGCGGCTTCAATCGGGGCGGGCGTGATGGGGATCGCTGTATTGTGTTTTTTATATAACGTTTTGAAATCACGGCGAAGCGGGGTGATCGCGGGGAATAACCCTTGGCAGGCACCGACGTTGGAGTGGGCGACGACTTCGCCTCCGCAGCCGTACAATTTTCTCTATCAGCCCACCGTGAACAGTATGCATCCGCTGTGGTTCGATCGGCCCAACCAGCCTTTCGTCGTGGGATTGAAGACCGATCGACGAGAAGTCCTGACCACGACGCTCCTCCATGCAGTGCCTGAGCATATTCACGAACTGCCAGAGGATAGCTGCTGGCCGATCCTGCTCACGGTGGTCATTTCAGGCACGTTGTTGGGCGTGATTTTTAATCCGTGGCCTTTCGTCATTGGGATGATTCCCATGTATATTGTCCTGTTCGCCTGGTTTTGGCGGGACATCGATTTGAAACACTTAGGGCGGGCTAAATAAATAGCGATGAAGACGGAAAACGTAGCGCTCGATGTTTCAGATTTGCCCGTCAGCGAGCTCGACCATCGCTCCCTGGTGTGGTGGGGCAACGTCCTGATGATGGTGATCGAGACAACGGTCTTCGCACTTCTTGTCGCGAGCTATCTTTACGTCCGGATGAATTTTGGACATTGGCCTCCGCCTCAGCCGAATCGTTTTCCGCCCTTGGCGGCGGAATATCCTTCCATTCCGATGGGCCTGACGACGGTGATTCCACTGCTGATCAGCTTGATTCCGATGATTTGGGCCGATCGCGCGGCGCTCAAGCTCAAGGCCAACGCCGTCCGCTGGGGATTGTTTCTGTCCATCCTGGCGGGCGGAGTGATCGCCTATCTTCGGTTTCGCGAGCTGCGTTATCTCCCCTTTGATTGGGACGATAACGCGTATGCTTCCATCGTGTGGACGCTTTGCGGGATGCACCTCATGCACATCGTGGTGGCGACGTGCGAGAATATCGTGATGTTCGCCTGGGCGGTGGTGCATTCGCTCGACAAGAAGCACGCGCGCGATGTGCGCGTGAACGCGGTTTATTGGTATTGGGTCGTTGGAATTTGGGTGCCCCTATTTTGCATTATATATGTCGGACCCAGAATATAATTTTGAAATCGGTCCTGCTCCGTCGGCACCGGTGAGCGCCGGTGCAGGCTTATCCGTGGTGCTAGGGTGGCTCTTGCCCCCGGTCTGGTGGTTAACCCAGTTTCAAGTGCGTTACGCGCTGGTCCCCTGGGCCTGCAAGGTGGGGAAACCGTGGTCGGTGCCGGCCGTCGGCCTCGTGGCTTTGGTTGTGGCCGGGATCTTTTTCGTGACGGCGAAAACTCGTGCTGTCCGTGATCGGGAGGATACGGCCAAACTCGTCGGGCAGGTCGGAGTTTGGTCCAGTGCGCTGTTTTTCGTTCTGATCGCCGCACAGTTGCTGCCGGACCTTTTTGTCGATGGATGCACGCATTGACTGTGCGAAGCAGAGGGTGCGCTGGCCGACGTTTTTCGTATTGGCCATCGGGACCGCTCCCTGCGCGTGGGCCCGTGGGTTCGATGCGGCGGAGTTGACCAGTTCGGTTTGGACCTGGTGGTCATGGGAGCCGGGTGTAATCAGCTCGCTCGTTCTTTCCGCGATCCTCTACGGAGTGGGTCTGTATAAACTGAGAAAGACGGCTTCTCGCAAGCGTCGGCAACATGAAGAGATTTTCTTTTATGGCGGTTGGCTGGCCTTAGCCGTGGCGCTCGTTTCGCCAATTCATCGTTGGGGAGGATGGTTGTTTTCCGTTCACATGGTGCAGCACGAGCTGTTAATGGTCGTCGCGGCGCCCTTGATCGTATTGGGCCGGCCGGGTTTGTTGATGCTGAAAGGCCTGCCAGCAAAGAGAGCGAGGAGCTTGATGGCGTTTTTCAAAATGATCGGAGCGACTGAACTTTGGTTTTTGGTGTCGAGCCCATTGCCTGCCTGGATTCTGCACGCGGCAGCATTATGGTGTTGGCACATCCCTTTTCTCTTTGAGGCGACTTTTCGCAGCGAGTGGGCTCACGCTTTGCAGCACGCCAGCTTCTTCGTCACCGCCATTTGGTTCTGGCACTCCGTTTTTCGCGGACCTCGGCGAGCGCAAGGATTTGGGGTGGCGGTGGTGGTCCTTTTCACGACAGCGATCCACAGCAGCGTGCTCGGAGCCTTGCTGACATTTGCGCCGCACGCCTGGTATCCGAGTTACAATTACACCGCGAGGTACTTCGGCTTGACGCCTTTGGAGGATCAACAGCTCGGCGGACTGATCATGTGGATCCCGGCAGGCTTGTCTTATGTTTTGGCGGCGCTGGCTCTTTTCCTGGCATGGATGAAACAAGCGAAGGCGGCGCAGCCGGAGCACGATCGTTTGTGGGGAATTCAGAGCGACGCGGCGGTTGATGGTTAGGTTTACCGACCTGGAGTACTCCGACTTGTCAACGCCTTGGACGGGCAAATTCATTTGCCCGCAATGAACGGTGAGCGACGTCTGCCGAAGGCGAAATAAATTTTGCCTTGGAAGGCGGCGAGTCGCCGCACTCCATGGCGGAATTTGCCCGCGTTTGAGCGGACGCTTCCTCATGGCGCGTTCGCACGATTTCGCGCATTTTTGCGCGAGCAAATCTGCCGCGCGCCTGTCCAGTCCTCTCATGACTGCTCGCGCATCTCGCAACATGGCGCTTATTATTGCCGCGACGGGCTTTGGTTTCGCGCTGGTGCAGCTCGACGTGACGATCGTGAATGTCGCTCTCCCTCGGATGGGCAACGAGCTTTCGGCCTCCGTCTCCGCGCTGCAGTGGGTCGTGAATGCCTACGCGGTTGCATTCTCCGTCTGTCTGCTCACGGCGGGGAGTATTGGTGATCGCGTGGGCGCGAAGAAAATTTATCTGGCAGGGTTTGCGCTCTTCACCGCGGCTTCGCTCGGTTGCGGGCTGTCGCGCGATATTCAATTTCTCATTCTGAGCCGCGCGATTCAGGGCGTGGGGGCGGCGCTGATGCTGCCGAATTCATTGACCTTACTCAACCACGTCTGCAGCCACGATGCGAAGCTTCGAGCGCGCTCCGTTGGGCAATGGACCGCCGTCGGCGGATTCACGATTGCGGCGGGTCCACTGGTCGGAGGACTGTTGCTGCATATCGGTTCCTGGCGGAATATCTTTTTTGTGAATGTGCCCCTGGCCATCGTGGGCGTGGCGCTGACGTTGAAGGTGCTCAAGGAAACCGAGAAACCCAAACACCCCGGAAGAACGGATTGGGCCGGACAAATTTTTTCCGTGCTGGCTCTGACGGCGCTGAACTATGCGTTCATCGAGGCTCGGCCTCTCGGACTGCTTCATCCTTGGGTCATAGGCAGCGCGCTGACCGCGGTGCTTTCGGCCGCAGCGTTTATCTGGTCTGAAAATCGCGCGAGCGCACCGATGCTTCCGTTGAGATTTTTCAAACTGCCGGGATTCAGCCCTGCCGTCATCTACGGCGTATGTGTGAATTTGGCTTACTACGGCGTGGTCTTTGTATTGAGTTTGTACTTACAGGAGCAACTGCACTATTCGCCGCTCCGAGCTGGACTCGCGTATATTCCCCTGACGGCCACTTTTATTATATCGAACGTGGTGAGCGGCGCGCTGACTAGTCATCGCGGTTCGCGGTTGCCGATGACACTCGGCGCTGTGATTGCGGCCGTCGGATTTGTCGCCCTCGCGGCTGTGCGCGAACACACGTCGTACTATTATCTCCTTCTCCCGTTCGTGTTAGTTCCGCTCGGCATTGGGTTGGGCGTGCCGGCGATGACGACGTGTTTATTGTCCTTGGTCGACAAGCGCGCTTCCGGCGTGGCGGCGGGCGTGCTGAATGCGGCGCGCCAAGCCGGCGGAGCGATTGGGGTGGCCGTATTCGGTGCGATCGCCAGCGCGTTTCCGAAAAATCTGGCCGACGGGGTGCGCTGGGATGCCATAACCGCGACGGTTATGATGCTCGTAATCGCCGTGCTCGCCAGGGCCACCGTAAAATCGCATCCGAGCAAAACGGGCGGGCCGGGATGAATGGCAACTCCGGGAGTTTACTTCTCGCTGCTTCTGCGGAAGGTACGCGATGAGCATCGCCATTGTCAGACTCGGCAGCCCCCGAAAAGTCGGCGAGGGCCTTCGCATCGGAACGGTGCGCCGACCGCCGCGAGGTGTGCCAAAGCGCGAGTTTTCCTCGGGAAACTGGTACGATGTTTGGTTCCCCAATCTCGCTCCCTCGCCGGACCTGTTGAAGTTCGCCCACACGACGAAAAGCGAAGCGGATTGGGAGCGCTTCAAACGACGTTTTCGCGCCGAGATGAAGACGCCTGGTGCCGAACACGATATTGCACTGCTTGCCGCACTTTCGAAGGAAACGAATCTATCCGTCGGGTGCTATTGCGACGAAGAACGCCACTGCCATCGGTCGGTGTTGAGGCAGTTGTTAAAAGAAGCCGGAGCGAAGTTAGAGTAGCGTCAGACTGGATGGGCCGATTCCGTAAACCGGCATCTCGCTTCTCGTTAACTCAGCGACCTCGCGATACCGTATTGAAGTCCGCGCAATTCGGCGAGTCCGCGAAGGCGTCCGATCAATGGATAACCGGGGCAGGCGGGCTCCGCGCGTTTGAAATCGTCGAGAATTTTGTGGCCGTGATCGGGTCGGAACGGAATTTTCCAATTCGGCTCCGCGGCCTTCATCCGCCGCGCTTGCTCCGCGACAATCGCGTGCACGACCGAATACATATCGGCACTCCCAGCTAAGTGCGCGGCCTCGAAGAACACTCCGTTCGCCGTGTGCAATACGCTCCGCAGATGAGCCGCGTGAATGCGCGGAGCGAAACGCGCAGCAATACCCGCGAGGTTATTATCTAAACGAGCTCCGAGCGACCCTGTGCAGTAGCAGAGTCCATTCACTGGATCTTCAGCCATCGCCAATATATCCGCAAGGTCCTGCTCGGTCGAAACGATGCGCGGAAGGCCGAGCACGGGAAACGGAGGGTCATCGGGATGGATCGCGAGCTTCACGTTTGCCGCCGCCGCAACCGGCACGATTTCGCGGAGAAAAAGTCTGAGGTGCTCTTTCAGTTTGCGCGCATCGATCTGACGGTACCGCGCCAACATTTCACGCAAACCGTCGAGGCTCACGTTCAATTTCACACCCGGAAAAAGATTCAGTGTCTGTTGGGTGAAGTCGTGGCGGCCTTTGTCGTCGAGCCCGTCCCAATATTTCTTCGCCGCTTCTCGCTGTGCCGGCGTGAAGTCAGCCTGGGCTTCGGGCCGCTCGAGCGCGAACAAATCGAATGCGGCGAATTTCACCGGATCGTAGAGCAGCGCCTCGGCGCCATCCGGCAGTTTATAGGCGAGATCCGTCCGCACCCAATCGAGCACGGGCATGAAGTTATAAACGACGATCGAAATGCCGGCTTTGCCCAGATTGATTAGGCTCGTTTTATAATTCTCTATACAACGCGCAAAATCGCCCGTTCGTGTTTTGATCGATTCGTGGACCGGAACCGATTCCACCGCAGTCCACCGCAGGCCTTCTGCGGCGATGGCATCTCTGCGCTCGAGAATCGCGGCGAGCGTCCAAACTTCGCCGTACGGAATTTGATGCAACGATGAGAACACCGCCGTCGCACCGGTCTGGCGTATTTCCCGCAAGGATACAGTGTCGGCCGGGCCGAACCACCGCATCGCCTCTTCCATCAACGGCAGCGTTTCGTTGTTCATCAAGTTAAACTCCAGAGAAGCAGGAGAATCCGCCGTCGACCGCGATCACCGTGCCGGTGACGAAGGCGGAGGCTTCGCTCAGTAAAAAGTGCAAGACGCCATGCAGCTCGTGCGCTTCGCCGAAGCGTTTGAAGGGCGTTTTTGCCAACACGGTGGCGCCGCGCGGAGTCGGTGTGCCGTCTTCCTTGAGCAGGAGCCGGCGATTTTGGTCGGCGACGAAAAAGCCGGGTGCGATCGCATTCACGCGAAGGCCTTGGCCATACTTGTTGGCCAATTCCACGGCGAGCCACTTGGTCAGATTGTCCACCGCGGCCTTTGCATTCGAATAACCGAGCACACGCGTGATCGCTTGCGGAGCGGCCATCGAGGAAAAGTTAATGATGTTTCCCCGTTTTTGCGCCGCGAACGTCTTTGCAAACACAAAGGAGGGAATGAGCGTGCCGTCCAGATTGAGGCCCAGAACTTTTCGGTACGCCGAAAGATCGAGATCGAGAAATGTCTGCTCCGGCATGATCGTCGCGCCGGGCTGATTGCCGCCGGCGGCATTGATCAACGCGTCGATCCGTCCAAATTTCGCTACGATTTCTTCCCGCACGCGCTCGAGCCCTTCGCGGTCCTGCACGTCGCAAGAAAATCCAAGGGTCTCGCCGGGCAAGCCGCGCGTATCCGACTTCGCCTGATCCAGCTTGGCCTGATCACGTCCGAGAAAAACGACCCGTGCCCCCTGGCCTGCGAGATAACGGGCCGCCGATCCAGCGAGAACGCCAGTGGCACCGGTGATGACAATCACGCGTTGCGAGAGATCGAAGAGCGAAGCGGGAGCGGAGGAAGTGTTCATGAATCAACGGTCTTTTTGCGAACCATGCCGGGCAACCAAAAGGTTTGCCCGGGAAAAGTTCTCTGTAACGGCCGAAGCCGGGGCACCGAACGCAATGCAGAACGTTGGGCCTCATCTGTCAAACCGCGGACAGAGGTGGGGGGACGGACTTTATGCTCTTTTTAGAGCGGTGAAAGCAGAGGCCGGCGAGGGAGATGCGGCAAACCATCCAAAACAAATCAAAATCTTTTAACGGATTTGGCTCACTCGCGGTTTGTTAACTTTGACGGCAAATCCCGATCCTTTGTCTCACCCCGGCCGCCGAATGGTTGGATTGAGCGAAGACGGGGTTGCTGTGCGCATGGACCCCACTGTGCGCGTTTCTACTCACACCATGAAAACCCCGAAACGAGTTCTTTTGAGCACGGCTGCCGTGGCGGCATTGGCCGCCTCCCTTCCGGCGCAACCGGCAACCGACGCGACTCCTCCAGCGAAGGATGAGACGATCGTATTGTCTCCGTTTACCGTATCCTCCGAAACCGTCGGACGCTACGCCGCCACCGAATCGACTTCAGGCACGCGTGTGCGCGAATCATTGATGGATTCGCCGCAAAGTATCACGGTCATCACGCGCGATCTCGTCGAAGATGTCGGCGCTACGCGCATTCTCGACGCTGCCAAGTACGCTGCGAATATTTCGGAATCGACCATTCCCAACGCGCAAGACCGCACCAATATCCGCGGTTTTCAAACGGATGGAGCGACGATCGATGGTTTTAACTTCTTCTCCTATGCCAACGTGGACCCGGTGCTGATCGATCGCATCGAAATCGTGAAAGGTCCGAATGCGATTCTATCCCCTCAGATCGCGCAGGGTACGGTCAACGTGGTGAGCAAACGGCCCTTCTTCAAAGACGCGGGATCGGTTGACCTCGAGGTCGGCCGTTACGATTCGAACGGAGCTGAACTGGATGTTAACCGAGTATTGATCGACGGAAAACTGGCGATGCGTGTCGTCGGCGCGGTCCGCGAAGCCGACGATCAAGCTCCGGGTAATTTCAACCACACTCAGGTCGCCATGCCGATGGTCACCTATCGCTTCAGCGACAAAGCACAGGTCACTGTTCAGGCGCAGTTCTATAATACATACAACGCCGCTTACGGAGGCATTCCGGTCGACTTCAGTGTCGGGACGAATGATCCAGCGGTGTTTCTCAAAACGATTCCGGAAGACCTCGATCTTTATGGCACGGAGATCCGTCGCCATTCGACCGGTCAACACTACCGGCTCTTTTTTGAAGCATCTCCCTCCGAACACTTTTCCGTACGCCTGGCGTTGAATCAAATTCATTGGGCGGGAGATAGCATCGGGCTTTCGGTTAACACCAGCCCGATCGACCCTTCGACTGGCCAGCACGTCCCGGAGGCTGGCGCCGGCGGCATGCTCCAACAAGATCCTAGCACGGGAAACTGGGTGTCCAGCGGTCGCTATATCAATAATCCGATTTTCGACGAATCGTCCGCCACCACGCCTTACGCGGCGGGAAGCTGGGGTTTCCAAACGCGCAATTACTATAATCTGCAGAACGATTACTCGTACCAATTAGATTTCGGCGACAACAAGTCGACCACGCTCGCCGGGTATATGGTTGATTACCTGAAGAACCCGAGTTGGAGCTATAATGTCGGCATCCCCAATATCGACATCACGCACTTCGTCCAGCAGCCGATCACGGTGTCGCCGACCAAGAATCTCGGTTACGGTTACGGGATTTCCTGGGACCAACAGGTTTATATTAGCGAGCAACTCTCCTTGCTCAAGGATCACGTCATCTTGTCGGGAGGTTATACTCACGCCGACTATCGTCAGTACTCGAGCGACATCTCCCGGGCCACGACCGCCCAGAACAAAGTGAAGGCAAACTTGCCGAACGCCGCCATCGTCGTAAAACCGATTTCGGAAGTCGCGATTTTCGCCGATACGACACGCCAGTCTCAGCCTAACGGCACCTCGCCGATCACGGGCGCGAATCCGACGACGACCGGCAAGCAATATGAAGTCGGCCTACGCAGTCAGTTGCTCGACCGTCGCGTCTATTCGACCCTGACCTACTTTAATATTACTCAAAACAACTTCAGTATCCCGAATCAGGCGAATGCGGTGAACCCACCGCCGAATCCGCCGTTTCCGCCGATTTTCACCGATCGCAAAGTCACCGGTGTCGAATGGGAAATCTCCGCAGCGATCAGTGATCAACTCTCGCTCATCGGCAACGTCGCCTACACGCACGCGCGCACGCCTCTTGGCCAAGTCTTTCGCGGTGTCGCCGAGCGCACGGGTGGGGCGCTGCTCAATTACCGTTTCAATAAAGGAGGACCGCTCAAAGGTCTTTCCGTTGGCATCGGTGTCGATTATATTGCGAAACGTCCCGGCGATAATCCGAGCCCGGGCACCTTCATCGCCAGTTCGAGCACGCCCGGTCATTTAGTGGTCGGTCAGCCCACGTTCTATCTTCCGGCACGCACACTGCTCAATCTGATGGCGACTTACAAATTCGACCAGCACTGGAAGGCTCAACTGAATATTGATAACGTGACCAACGTCGATTACATGGCAGCAAGCACTGCACGTAACACGGTGTTTCCCGGCACGCCCTTCAATCCCCGTCTGACGGTGACCTACGCATTCTAAAATCATCCAGCCGCTTCGAGAAAAACGGCGTCTTCCCGACGTCGGAAAATAAAGTTTCGTCTTTCTCGGGGCGGCTGGGGTATTACGCTCGATCCTCGATCACCCCGTGCCTCCACCGGACTCCGAACAATCTCGCTGGTTTTCCGCTGAGGTCTTGCCTCATGAGGGGCAGTTGCGCGCGTGGTTGCAGGCCCGGTTTCCTTTGCTGCCGGATGTGGATGATGTCGTACAAGAAACGTACACGCGATTGTTGAAGGCGCGAGCGACCGGACCGATCGCGTGTGTGCGAGGTTTCCTTTTTGTTACCGCGCGCAACTTTGCTCTGAATCATTTGAGGCATCAACGCGTGGAACGATCAGAGGGTATGACCGAGATCGATCCCGCCGCTTTGCCGGACGACGCCGAGTCCACTTCGGAAAACTTAGCGCGCGAGGAGGAGCTGCAGGCCTTGATGTCGGCGATCGAGTCGCTGCCAGAGCGCTGCCGCCAGGTGGTGACGCTACGAAAGATTTACGGTCTTTCACAAAAGGAAGTCGCCGCTCAGCTTTGTATTTCCGAGCACACCGTTGAAGCGCAAGCGGCTATTGGCCTCCGCAAGTGCATCGACTTCTTCCGTCGTCATGGCTACGGTCGCCACTTCCGCGCATGAACTCGACACCTGAACCATCTGACGAGATTCAGCGCGCCGCTTCCGAATGGATCGTTCGGCTCGATCGCGGGCTCACCGGCACGGAGCAGGACGATTATTCTCAATGGCTCGCGCGTGATCCCCGCCATCGCGAAGCGATCTCCTATATGCGTTGGGGGTGGGAAGAACTTGATCGTCTCGCTGGATTGGAAGCCTCTCAACTATCCGAGCCGGATCCCGATTTGTTCGCCCCAAAACGTGCCGGGCGTGCTCGCGGAAAAATCGTCTGGCTCGCGCCCCTCGCCATTGCGCTCGCAGCCGCCGCCGCGGTCGCCGTTGGACTATATATAAAACACGCTCCATCAGCAGCGCGTCAGAGTGTCCTGGCAGTCAAAACAGCGGAGCCCGATACGACCGCCTACGAACGTCGTCTGCTCGATGATGGATCGGTCGCGGAACTCAATCGTGGGACCGCTATTTCAGTCGAGTTCACGCCAGCGGAACGTCACGTGAAGCTCGTCCATGGCGAAGCGAATTTCACCGTCGCGAAAAATCCGGCGCGCCCGTTCGTGGTCGAAGCCTCCGGTGTTTCGGTGCAAGCGGTGGGAACTGTTTTCAATGTGCGCGCCGAGAACGGTCCGATCGAAGTGCTGGTTTCGGAAGGCACCGTGAAAGTGGGGAGCAGTTCCGGTGGCACGGCGGCGGAATCTTATTATATAAAAGCCGGCCAACGCGCACGGGTGAGCGTCGTGTCGGGTGGCATTCACGTGGAGATTGCTAACGTTACCCCCGATAAAGTGGACGAAGGGCTCGCTTGGCGGACGCGCACGCTCGATTTCGACGACGCGCCGCTCAGCGAAATCGTGGCATCATTTAATGCGCATAATACAACCAAGCTCGTGATCGGCGATCCTGCGCTCAAAACGATTCGCCTCAGCGTGACGTTTCGCTCCGATAATGTGGAAGGTTTTCTCAGGTTGATGGACTCCGACTTCGACATGCGTGCAGAACGGCGCGGTGACCACGAGATTGTGCTGTTGAAAAAGTAAGACTGCGCGCCGGGCGGAGTCCTTAAATGTTTGCCGGGATGGGTGACAGATCCAAACCTTGACCCTACCTGATCTACCCTCTCAAGAAGTCGTTTTTTTTCCGCGGGTGCCGCGCATTTCTCTGTATCCTGTTACTGATGTGGTCGCAGGCCGTTCCAGCACGCGCGGAGAAGCCTTTGCAGCATTTTGCCATCTCGAGTGGTCGCGCGACGCAAACGCTCAAGCAATTCGCCGCTCAAGCGGGATGCGAAATTGTTTTCTCCCCCGAAGTCTCGGGCGAGATCAGGACCCGCGCCGTGCGCGGTGAATATTCAGCCAAGGCGGCGCTGAGCCAAATGCTGGAAGGAACAGGATTGATCGCCAATCAGGATTCAACCGGCGCCTTTGCAGTCCGCCGTTCGCCGAGTGCGCTGCCGGTTAACGCACCGCACGCGAGCGCGACGCGAGCAACGTCGAAACCGGCATCGGAGACCATCGAATTATCCCCATTCACCATCTCCTCAGAAACGGTCGGGCGATATGCCGCAACCGAATCGACCTCGGGCACTCGTGTGCGCGAGTCGCTGATGGATTCGCCCCAAAGTATCACCGTCATCACGCGCGAGTTGGTCGAAGATGTCGGAGCGACGCGCATTCTCGATGCGGCAAAATACGCCGCGAATATTTCGGAATCGACCATTCCAAACGCGCAGGATCGCACGAACATCCGCGGCTTCCAAACCGATGGTGCGACCATCGATGGCTTCAATTTCTTCTCGTTTTCGAATGTGGATCCGGCGCTGATCGATCGCCTGGAAATCGTGAAAGGCCCGAACGCGATTTTGTCGCCGCAGATTGCACAAGGCACCGTTAATGTCGTCAGTAAACGACCGCTCTTCACCGACGAAAGCACGGTCGACCTCGAGGTGGGTCGTTACGATGCGGATGGAGCCGAGTTGGATGTTAACCGCGTTCTGATTGATAATAGACTCGCGATGCGCGTTGTCGGGGCCGTGCGTGAAGCAAGCGATCAGGCGCCGGGGAATTTCAATCACTCACAGGTCGCGATGCCGATGATGACCTATCGAATCAGCGACAAGGCTCAGATCACCGCGCAAGCCCAACTGTATAATACCTACAACGCCGCGTACGGTGGTATTCCGGTGGACTTCAGCGTGGGGACGAACGATCCCGCGGTGTTTCTGAAAACGATTCCGGAGGACCTGGATCTTTACGGCACGGCGGTGCGTCGCCACTCGACCGGTCAACACTATCGCATTTTCTTTGAAGCGGCGCCGACGGATCGCTTTTCGATCCGGTTAGCCTTGAATCATATTCACTGGGCGGGAGACAGCATCGGATTGTCGATCAATACCAGTCCGATTGACCCAACGACCGGACAACATGTGCCTGAGGCCGGTGCGGGCGGGATGCTCCAGCAAAACCCGAATACCGGAGCGTGGAATAGCACGGGTCGCTATATCGAGCATCCCATTTTTGACGAATCGTCCAATACCACCGCGTATGCAGCGGGAGCTTGGGCTTTTCAAACGCGCAGTTATTATAATCTCCAAAACGATTATTCCTATCGGTTCGATTTTGGCGAAAACAAATCGACGACCCTGGCCGGCTACATGATGGATTATCTCAAGAATCCCAATTGGAGCTACAATGTCGGACTGCCCAATATTGATATAACGCACTTCGTGAGGCAGCCGGTCACGGTTTCGCCGACATTGAATTTGGGTTGGGGCTATGGGATTTCGTGGGATCAGCAAGTTTATCTCAGTGAACAGCTCTCGCTGCTCAAAGATCACCTGATTCTTTCCGGGGGTTACACCCATGCCGACTATCGCCAATACGCGAGCGATCTTTCGCGGAGAACGACTGCACTGAACAAAGTGCATGCCAACTTGCCCAACGCAGCGATTGTCCTAAAGCCGATCGCCGAGATCGCCTTATTCGCCGATACGACTCGTCAGTCCCAGCCCAACGGAACCTCCCCGTCGACCGGGGCCAATCCGACCACGACGGGCAAGCAGTATGAATTCGGAATTCGCACCGAGCTGCTCGATCGGCGACTGTATTCAACGTTCACATACTTCAATATCAGCCAAAACAATTTCAGCATTCCGAACGAGGGCAATATCACGAATCCGCCACCGGATCCGCTGCTCCCGCCGATCTTCACGGATCGCAAAGTCACAGGTGTTGAATGGGAGTTGACTGCGGCGATCAACGATCAGCTCTCGGTCATCGGCAACTTCGCTTACACTCGTGCGCGCACGCCCCTGGGCCAGGCTTTTCGGGGCGTTGCGGAACGGACAGGGGGCGCTCTTCTCAACTACCGTTTCAATAAAGCCGGACCGCTCAAGGGCCTCTCCGTCGGAATCGGGCTCGATTATGTCGCCAAGCGTCCTGGAGACAATCCTAGTCCAGCCGGCTACGTCGCCAGTTCCGGCACCGATCAACTCGTGGTGGGTCAGCCTACGTTCTATTTACCCGCGCGGACTTTGATCAATGTCATGGTTGCTTATCGGTTCGCTGAGCATTGGAAAATTCAGCTCAATATCGATAATATAACCAACGTTGACTACATGGCCGCCAGCACCGCGCGAAATACGGTTTTTCCGGGCACGCCGATCAACCCGCGGTTGACGCTGGGATATAGCTTCTAGAGCCCTTTCCACTTCGTCCTGATCCAACGCCATGCACGTTACGTTTTTGTTCTCTTCTCGGTTCCGCTTCATGCTCGTTTTCCTTTGCTTTGCGCTCTCTGGATTTTCGGCGGGAAGGTCGGATTCGCTCGAGCTTGTTCCTCTGGAAATCACGAAGGTTGCGCCGATTCGCGTGGAGCAACGCCACGGCGTCTTCTTCGCCGATTTTAGCCGCGATGCCTACGGGAACCTCGAAATCGAACTCCCGCAGGAACCGAAAGCGCCGAGGGTCGTTACGGTGCGGCTTGGCGAAAAATTGGCAGACGACGGTGCGATCGACCGCAAACCGCCTGGGAGTATCAACTATCGTGAACTCACGCTCGCGCTCAAGACGGGCCGGCGCGTTTATCGGCTCGAGATCCCCTCGAAGCCCTTTCACCTCGGTGACGCGTCCGTGAAAATGCCGTCGACGATCGGCGAAGTGACGCCGTTTCGCTACGCAGAGATCGAAGGAGGATCGATACCGTTCGAGGCCGCGAGCGTTCGTCAATGTCGCGTTCAAGCGCCATTCGACGAAACAGCGGCGACCTTCGAATCCTCGGACGCGACCCTCAATGCCGTCTGGGAATTGTGCCATTATACGATGGAAGCCACGAGTGCTTTCGGCGTTTTCATCGATGGCGAGCGCGAACGCATTTCGTACGAAGCCGATGCCTATATTAATCAGCTTTCATTTTACGCGTGTGATCTCGACCCGCGTGTCGCCCGAGCAACCTATCATCGTCTGTTAAACCACCCCACCTGGCCGACGGAGTGGAGTCTGCACATGCCGATGATCGCGGCCGCTGATTACCGCGCGACCGGAGATGCGGTCCTCGCGGCGGAATCCTGGAAAGAATTGAAAGGAAAACTGCTTCGTGAAAAAGCGCGAGAGGACGGACTTCTGCGCGCGACGGCGATCGTGGACTGGCCCAGCGCCGAACGGGATGGCTACAATGACGGCAAGCCCGGGCCGGGTGATCCGCGGCAAATCGGTCCGGAGATCAATACCGTCGCGAACGCATTCTATTATCACGCGCTCCGCGAAACCGCTGTGCTTGCTCAAGCTCTGGGTAAAAGGGCAGACGCGTCTGAACTCAGCTCCGCCGCGGATCGAGTTTTTCACTCGTTCAACCGCGTTTTTTTCGACGCGTCTCGCGGCGTCTATATTGACGGTGAAGGCTCAGCTCATGCGTCGTTACATGCTAATATGTTTCCGCTCGCGTTTGGGCTGGTCCCGCCTGAGCGCGTCAATACCGTCGCGGACTTTGTTCAATCTCGGGGGATGGCCTGCAGCGTTTACGGAGCGCAATATCTGCTTGAAGCACTTTTCGCCGCGGGACGCCCCGGCCCGGCTATTGCGTTGATGAGCGCGCGAACTAAGCGGAGTTGGTGGCACATGATCGACCTCGGTTCGACTCTCACCCTCGAAGCCTGGGATTCGGAATATAAGAAAAACCTGACGTGGAATCACGCATGGAGCGCCGCGCCGGCCAATATTATTTCACGCTTTCTTCTCGGGGTCCGGCCAAGCAAACCCGGTTACGCGGAGGTTCTCATTTCGCCACAACTGGGAGCGCTAAGTTGGGTCCGTGGCCAAGTTCCGACCCCACTTGGGCCGGTAAAAGTCGCGGTGAAAAATGGTGCGACCTACGAGTTGGAAATCTCGGTCCCTCCCGAGGCAAAAACGCGAGTCGTTGTGCCGCGGCGACCTCACGGTGAGCTTGTGGTCGACGAAAAGCCTGCCGTGGGCACGGCGGAGGGTGAGAATTGGGTGATCGATTTCCCATCAGCTGGCGCGCACCGAATTCAGTCGCGTTGAGCCGCTTTCGGTCGCGTTCAATGAAACGATAGCCTGCAAGACGTCCTCCCGAGAGCGCGGGTTCAGCAGTCGCGGCATCGTCAGCTATTTAGGGTGAGCGATTGCTCACGTTTTCGTTATTCTAGCCACGAGCTTCGATATATCAGTGACGGGCGGGTTGCTTGCGCTCTCAGGGCGCGGTTTGCCGCTAGGGTTGCAGCGCTGCCATGGGGGTGACTTTGGAGGCACGGTGGGCCGGCAGCCAACAAGCGAACAGGGCAATGCCGATTAATAGTATAAAGACTGCAATGACGACCCATGGATCGTTCCCCGGGACAATCTCGAGGACTTTGTTCAGAAAGTTCATGAGCCCAAAAGCGCAAACGAGACCGATGATACCGCCGAGCGCGGCCAATCGGAGTCCGCTATATAAAAAGAGGGAAACGACATCGCGCGATTGCGCGCCGAGCGCCATTCGAATGCCGATTTCCTTTGTTCTCTCGTTCGCCAAGTTCGCGATCACGCCGTAGAT
>Ga0207702_10001399_pt1 | contig 24061 bp, 24 predicted proteins | sample KBSCornC62_FD_184302 | JGI IMG/M metagenome (GOLD analysis project Ga0207702, IMG submission 184302) | Corn rhizosphere microbial communities from Kellogg Biological Station, Michigan, USA - KBS Corn C6-2 (SPAdes) (version 2) | ecosystem: Host-associated > Plants > Roots > Rhizosphere > Soil ...
GGAAACGATATGCCGTAATCGCTGTCCGGGTCTTTGGGGATCAGGGCAATGTACTGTCGCTGTCGCATTCCGTTTCATCCGAACGGCTCGCATGAGCCGATATCACGTGTATAAATACACCTGAATTCTGGCCAAAATTCCACCGCAACCAAGAGTCCCCATGACCTACACCCCTCCGCCACGCGATCCCAAGGCGCCGCCGATCCGGATCAATCTGTTGTCGGACACCCAGACCCGGCCGACGCCGGCGATGCGGGAGGCGATGGCACGGGCCGAGGTCGGTGACGAGCAGATCGGCGACGATCCCAGCACCAATTTATTGTGCGAGCGGGTGGCCGAACTGCTCGGCAAGGAGGCGGCCGTGTTCATGCCGTCCGGCACGATGTGCAACGTCGCCGCGACGTTGTCCTATTGCCGGCCCGGCGATGAAATCCTGGCGCATGAGAGCGCGCACATCCTGGCCCGCGAAGGCGGCGCGCATGCGGCGCTTGGCGGTTTCCAGATCACCGCCCTGCCCGGCGCCGACGGCCAATTTACGCCCGACACCTTCCGTAACGCACTGCACCCGCGCACGCGCTACCAGCCGCCGCAGGTTCTGGTCAGCACCGAGCAGACCGCCAATATCGGCGGCGGCACGATCTGGAAGAAATCCGCGCTTGATGAGGTCGTGAAGATCGCCAAATCCAACGGCCTCGCCACCCACATGGACGGCGCGCGGCTGTTGAACGCCACGGTCGCGACCGGGATTTCCCCGCGCGACATGGCGGCGGGGTGGGATTCGGCCTGGATCGATTTCTCCAAGGGATTGGGCGCACCGGTCGGCGCGGTGATCGCGGGCACGCGCGATTTCATCGACGACGTCTGGCGCTGGAAGCAGCGCCTGGGCGGTTCGATGCGCCAGTCCGGCATTTGCGCCGCGGCCTGCGTTCACGCGCTCGACCATCATGTCGACCGCCTCGCCGACGATCACGCCAATGCGCGCGCGCTGGCGCGCGGGCTATCGCAGATCGCAGGTGTCGAGGTGCAGCAGCCCGAAACCAACCTGGTGTTCTTCGTCCCCGACAAATCAGGCGTCAGCGGCACCAAGATGGTCGAGGCGCTGCATAAGCGCGGCGTGCTGCTGGCGATGATGGACGGCCGTATCCGGGCCTGCACGCATCTCGATGTGACCGCCGAGATGATCGAGGAAACCGTCGCTCTGATGCGCGAGATCGTGCGCTCCGCGTAAGCTATTTCCCGAGCGCCTCATAAACCAGCGTCTTCAGCGCGGTCTGGATCCGGCCGCGCTGCGACAGTGTCTGCATCATGCAGATCACGAACATGTCGTCTTTGGGATCGATGAAGAAGAACGTGCCGGCGACGCCGTCCCACCGGTACTCGCCGATCGGCAGCCGCGAGCCCGGCGGCTGCATGGTTCGCACCGCAAAGCCGAGACCGAACCCGCTGTCGGCGCCGGGAAAGTAAAAATAGTCGCGGGCGATTTTTGTCTCTGGCCCGATATGATCCGAGGTCATCAGCGCGACGGTGTCGGGCTTGAGATAGCGCTTGCCGTCCAGGTTGCCGCCGTTCAGCAGCATTTGCGCAAACCGTGCATAGTCGCCGGTGGTCCCGACCATGCCGGCGCCGCCGGATTCCCAGCGCCGCGGCTGCATCGGATCGCTGATCCCGGCGAGCGGACTGGTGAAGCGATCGTCCGGCAAGGGCTGGGCCAGCCGCGCGCGCTTTGTCTGGTCCTTGATGTAGAACACCGTCTCGCTCATGCCGAGCGGATCGAGCAGCCGGTGCTTTTCGAACTCGAACAGCGATTGCCCGGAAACCACCTCGATGACGCGGCCGAGAATATCGGTGGAATGGCCGTAATCCCACAACGTCTCCGGCTGTTCCTGCAGCGGCAGTTTTGCAAGGCGCGCGGCGAACTCCGCATTGTCGAAATCGCCCTGGAACAGATCGGCATTGGCGTAGAGTTTGCGCACCGCGCTTTCGCCATAGAAGCCGTAGGTGATCCCCGAGGTGTGCCGCAGCAGATCCTCGATGGTGATCGGGCGTTGCAGCGGCTCGAGCGCGAGCGTGATCTTTGCGCTGTCGTCGCGCTTTTCAACGCCGACCTTCACGTCGGCAAAGGCCGGGATGTATTTCGACAAGGGATCGTCGAGCCCGAGCTTGCCGTCCTCCACCAGCATCATCGCGGCGACCGAAGTGACCGGCTTCGACATCGAATAGAGCCGGAAGATCGTGTCTTCGGTGATCGGCTGCCTCGTCTTGACGTCGCGGACGCCGAACGTTTCGTCATAGACGGGACGGCCGTGCTGCTGGATCAGGACGATGGCGCCGGGGATCTTGCCGGTGGCGACCTCGTTGCGCATGTAATCGCTGATGCGCTCGAGTTTTGCCGGAGAGAAACTCGATGTCGCTCGCGGCTGTTCGGCGCGGACCGCCGACAAAGCGCACGCGAACGCGAGCAGCGCCAGCGTCAGGCGATAACGGCTCGCAAAACCGTCAGTTCTCCATCGCTTCATAGATCAGCTGCTTGACCGTCTTCTGGATGCGCTGCCGTTCCGACGGCGTCTGCTCCATCAGCACGAAGAACATGTCCTGTTTGCGGTCGATGACGAAATAGCAGCCGCTGGCGCCGTCCCATTTCAATTCGCCGAGCGAGCCCGGCGGCGGCGGTTTTGCGTTGCCGGGATCGGTGCGGACGCCGAAGCCGAGGCCGAAGCCAAAACCGTCGCCGGGAAAATAGAAGTAATCGCGTTCGATGCCGGAGTTCGGCCCGACATGATCGGTCGTCATCAGCTCGAACGATTTGGGACTGAGATATTGCTTGCCAGCGAATTTGCCGCCGGCGAGCACCATCCGGGAAAAATTGGCCCAGTCCGCCATGCTGGAGACCATGCCGCCGCCGCCCGACTCCCATTTCATCGGCACGTCGGCGTGACTGATGAAGCCGACCCTGAAATCGCTGTCGTTCGGCATGGGCATCGCGATGAGCCTCTTCTTGCCGGGGTCGGTGACGTAAAACGACGTGTTGGTCATGCCGAGCGGATCGAGCAGGCTTTCCTTTTCGAATTGCAGCAGCGACTTGCCGCTGACGATCTCGATGATGCGACCCAGAATATCGGTCGAGTGGCCGTAATTCCACAGCGTGCCCGGCTGTTCGGCGAGCGGCAGTCGCGCGATGCGCTCGGCGAACTCGGCATTGGTGAAGTCGCCGTCATAGATCTTTGCGTTGGCGTAGGCCTTGCGGACCATGCTGTCGCCATAGAAGCCGTAGGTAATCCCGGAGGATTGCGCCATCAAATCCTGGATGGTGATCGCCCGCTTGAGCGGCACGAGTTCAAGCGTCTTCTCGCCATTGTCGGCCTTCTTCTCGACGCCGACCTTGGCCTTGCCAAAGGATGGAATGTATTTTTCGACCGCATCGTCGAGCTTCAGTTTGCCCTGGTCGACCAGCATCATCGCGGCGACCGAGGTGATCGGTTTGGTCATCGAGAAAATGCGGAAGATGGTATCGTCGGTCATCGGCTGCTTGGTCGCGGGATCACGCACGCCGAAGAACTCGTGATAGACCGGCTTGCCGTGCTGTTCGATCAGGAGGATCGCGCCGGGAATCTTGCCGGTCGCGACTTCATTCTTGAAGAACTCGCCGATCTTGCCGAGCTTTTGCTGGTTGAAATGGGCGCCGGAGGGAATATCGAAGGCGCCTTCCGCGCGCGCTTCTCCCGCGGCCAGCAGCATCAGCGCGCCGCCCGCGAGCGCGCCCACCATGTGACGACAATTCATCAACCCCTCCCCGGACCGATAGCCAGGGAGTGTAGCGGCCGGGTCAGTCGGCACAAGGGCCGCCGACGCCGGCAAGCGCCTGGGCGTGAAGCACGGCGCTATCCCGGGAGAAGCAGCAGAAGATGACGCGATTCAGCGATGGCGCCTGTGCTAGCGCCTCGACCGTCGACTCGACCGCAATATCCGCGGCACGGTCGGTGGGAAAACGATAGACGCCGGTGGAAATCGCAGGACATGCCAGCGAGCCGAGCGCGTTCGCCTGGGCGAGTTCGATGGCGCGGCGATAGCACGAGGCCAGCAAGCGCTCTTCACCCTCGGCGCCACCGTGCCAGACCGGGCCGACGGCGTGAATCACATGCTTCGCCGCCAGTCGATAACCTCTGGTGATCTTGGCGTCGCCGGTGGCGCAGCCATTCAGGGCGCGGCATTCCGCCAGCAATTCCGGGCCGGCCGCGCGATGGATCGCGCCATCGACCCCGCCGCCACCGAGCAGCGAGATATTGGCCGCGTTGACGATGGCGTCAACGCGCAGCGTGGTGATGTCGGCGACGATGACTTCCAGCCGCACTGGGCCTAGCTGGCGCGCCGGAAAAATCAGGCGGAGGCTGCCGCGCTGACGGTGACGCCCTTGTCGGCGAGCAGCTTCTGCAATTCACCGGCCTGGAACATCTCGCGGATGATGTCGCAACCGCCGACGAACTCGCCCTTGACGTAGAGCTGCGGAATCGTCGGCCAGTTCGAATAGGTCTTGATGCCGTTGCGCAGGTCGACGGATTCAAGAACGTTCAGGCCCTTGTAGCCGACGCCGACGTGATCGAGGATCTGGACCACCTGTCCGGAAAAACCGCACTGCGGAAATTGCGGCGTCCCCTTCATGAACAGCACGACGTCGTTCGACTTCACTTCATTGTCGATGAATTGCTCGATGCTCATATTCTTTCCCTTCGGGGCATATCCCCCTGCGGCACAGCCGGCCGGACCTACCCCGGCCTGTTTAACCCGTTACTGTCATATATGTAGCCCAAACCGTTGCGCATCCAAAGTAAAATGGCGGGGAGCTGGCATGCGCCGGGTGGTCGCAACCGTCCCAATGGATGGGCCCGATAGACGAGGCGTATGATTTCCTGGGATCGGCCGGGAGGCTTTTATCCTGCCGGGTCGTCCCTATCTAGGACGGGCACTCCGGGGGAACCGGTAGGCCAGAGCAACGTTTCTCTCCCGAACCGGAGACCGTCGTGACGAAACCAGCATCCGCTGCGGCTACCCTTGCCGCCCCTTGCCCGTCATTGTTTTCGGATTCCGGCGGTTCGGCCCAGAGATTGGTCGAGGCCTTTCTCGGGGTACGGGAGGAGACCGAGCGCCGCGCGGCCCCCCTGTCGCCCGAGGACCAGCTGATCCAGTCGATGCCGGACGCCAGCCCGGCCAAATGGCACCGGGCCCATACCACCTGGTTCTTCGAGCAATTCCTGCTCGGCGAACACAGCCCGGGCTACCAGCCGTTTCACCCCGACTATGCCTTCCTGTTCAATTCCTATTACGTCAGCGCCGGCCCCCGTCACGCCCGCCACCAGCGCGGCCATCTGACCCGGCCGAGCACTGAGGAAGTCACCGCCTATCGCCGCCATGTCGACGCCTCCGTCGTAAAATTCTTCCAGACCGCCGACGAGGACACCCTCGCAAAGCTCGGCCCGCTGGTCGAAGTCGGCCTCAATCACGAGCAGCAGCACCAGGAATTGATGCTCACCGACATCCTGCACGCATTTGCGCAAAACCCGATCCCGCCGGCCTACGACGGGGCATGGCGTTTTCCGGCTGCGACCAGCGGCGGCGACGAGACATGGATCAACCTCACCGAAGGCATCCACTCGATCGGCCACGCCGGCGACAGTTTTCATTTCGACAACGAAAAGCCGGCGCACCGCGCTCTGGTCGGGCCGGTCAAGCTGGCGCGCAACCTCGTCACCAATGGCGAATGGCTCGCCTTCATGGCCGACGGCGGTTACGACACCGCGACCCTATGGCTGATGGACGGCTTTGCCGCTGTCGGCAGCGAGGAATGGCGCGCGCCCGGCCATTGGCGGAAGGTCGACGGCGAGTGGCAGGTCATGACGCTGGCGGGGCTCAAACCGGTCGATCCGGACGCCCCGGTCTGCCATGTCAGCTATTACGAGACGGACGCGTTCGCGCGCTGGAGCGGAAAACATCTGCCGACCGAAATGGAATGGGAAGTCGCCGCCCGCGCCGGCCAGCTCAACGACGCCTTCGGCATCGTCTGGCAGTGGACCCGCAGCGCCTACGCGCCCTACCCCGGCTACCGCGCCGTCGAAGGCGCGCTCGGCGAGTACAACGGCAAGTTCATGGTCAACCAGTTGGTGCTGCGCGGCTCCTCGCTTGCAACCCCGCAAGGCCACAGCCGTATCAGCTATCGCAACTTCTTCTATCCGCACCATCGCTGGCAGTTCACGGGATTGCGGCTCGCCGACTACGCCACCTGATCGCTTCTTCTTGCTTGAATTCAACCGCGCCGGGACGCGCGTCCAGGAGATTGTCATGAATATGCTTGCCACCGCGTTGTCCGAAGCCCACCTGCCGGATGAGCAGACCACCGCGTTCGCGCGCGATGCGATCGGCGATCTGTCGCAGCGGCCGAAGCGGCTGTCGCCGAAATATTTCTACGATGCCGCCGGATCGGAATTGTTCGAGGCGATCACCCGGCTACCGGAATATTATCCGACCCGCGCCGAGCTCTCGATCCTGCGCGACCGCGGCGACGATATCTCGGCCATCATTCCGAGGGGCGCGGCGCTGGTGGAATTCGGCGCCGGCGCCACCACCAAGGTGCGGCTGCTTCTGGAAAATTGCGCCATCGGCGCCTACGTGCCCGTCGATATTTCCGGCGATTTCCTCAAAGACCAGGCCGACGCCCTGCGCAAGGATTTTCCCGATCTCGACGTCTATCCGGTGGCGGCCGATTTCACCACGCCGTTCGCACTCCCCGCGGCGATTGCCGGCATGCCGAAGGTCGGCTTCTTTCCGGGATCGACGCTCGGCAATTTCGAGCCGCACGAGGCCTGCGCCTTCCTGCGCAGCGCCCGGCAGATTCTGGGCGAAGGCGCGCAGATGATCCTCGGCGTCGACCTCGAAAAGGACGAGCGCGTGCTGTACGACGCCTATAATGACGCAGCCGGCGTCACCGCGCGATTCAACCTCAATGTGCTGGTCCGCATCAACCGCGAACTTGGCGGCAATTTCGATCTCTCCGCCTTCACCCACCGCGCGATCTATAACCGCGAGCGGCATCGCATCGAGATGCACCTGATCAGCCGGAAATCGCAGACCGTGCGCATGCTCGGAACCAGCATCGCCTTCCGCGCCGGCGAAAGCATCCACACCGAGAACAGCTACAAATACAGCCTCGAGCGCTTTACCGCGCTGGCGCGCGGCGCGGGCTGGACGCCGCGGGAGTCATGGACCGACGAGGCCGGGATGTTCTCGGTTCACGCGCTGGTCGCTTCCGACTGAGGTTTTGTCCGGAGCGAAACCGATTCCCACACCGCGACCATGACCATGATCGCGGAGGTGGCGATCGACAGCACGAGCGGCGACAATTGACCGGCGAACCAATAGAGCGCGCCGAGCGATACGATACCCACGCCATGCGAAAGCTGCAGGAAGCCGCGAAAGGTCTGCTTGAACAGGATGGTGCCGACCAGGAACAACAGCGGCCCGCCGATCGCGCACAGCGAGGTCCGCAGGTCGGAATGGCCCTCGGGATGCGTCAGCACCAGATCGTCCGCCACCGCCGAGACGATGATGCCGGCCACGATCGGCATGTGCAGATAGGTATAGGCCAGCCGCGCCAGCCGGCCGGGTTCGCTCGATTTCGAGATCTGCTCGGAGCCTGCTTCGGCGCCCTTGTGGAAATAGATCCACCACATCGCGATGCTGCCCAACAGAGCCGACACGAATGCGACGACGTGATTCCGGGTCCACGGCAGATCGGCAAAGGTCGCGCCGGTCACCACGATGGATTCGCCGAGCGCGATGATGATAAAGCCGGCGCAGCGTTCGGCCATGTGGCCGCCCTCGACCACCCAGTCGGCGACCGACGACGCGCCGTATTTCGGCACCCAGAACCGCACCGCCGGCGATATATATTCGATCGCGAGCGCGACCGCCCACAGCACCAGCCGCGCCTCGCCTTCGGCAAATCCGCCTGACACCCAGAACACGGCCGACACGGTGAGCCATGTCAGGATGCGCCACGCATTCCGCCGCGCCATGGTCTGGCCGGGCGCCGTCGACGCCAGCAGGAAGATCGTGCGCCCGACCTGCATGGCGCTATAGGCCAGCGCGAACCACAGCCCGCGCGATTCAAAGGCCTTTGGAATCGAGGTCGACAGCACCAGACCGCCGAGCATCAGGCAAAACAGCAGCACGCGAACCGGGGTGCGTTCGGGATCGAGCCAATTGGTGATCCAAGCGGTATAGACCCACAGCCACCAGACGCTGAGAAACAACAGCGTAGTCTGCAGCGTTCCGAGCGGGGTAAGGCGGCCGAGCAGCGTATGCGAGATCTGCGTCACCGCGAACGCGAACACCAGGTCGAAGAACAGTTCGGCATAGGTGACGCGGCTATGCTGGTTCGGCGCTAGCGGGCGAAACAGCGCGCCGCGTTGCTGGTCCCCCGCCATGCCCGGAACCTCTAGCCCTTCGCTCTAGCCCTCCGGCACCCCGGTCTGCAGCGCCAGCGCGTGCAGCACCCCGCCCATCTGGCCCTTGAGCGACTGATAGACGATCTGGTGCTGCTGGACCCTGGATTTGCCGCGGAACGAGGCCGAAATCACTGTCGCGGCATAATGGTCACCGTCGCCGGCGAGGTCGCGGATCGTCACCTCGGCGTCGGGAATCGCGGCCTTGATCATCGATTCGATCTCGCGGGCGTCCATCGGCATCCAGATATTCTCCAGCAGGGACAAGGGCTTTACGAATCGCACAGGCCTCGCGCGACCGTGACGGCCGAACCTAGCGCGGGTGCCCTTCTAGGTCACGCCTTTCAACACTATATTCCGCTTCCAATCGTTTTAAACCCGCTGGATCAGGCCCAGCCGATCACGACGGCCTGACCGAAAAAAGGCGCTGATATCATGAAACTCCCCGGTCCCGACCACCCGATCACGATCACGGCGAACCCGAAGCGCGTCCGCGTCACCGCCGGCGGCGTGGTGATCGCCGACACCACCCATGCGCTGACCCTGAAGGAAGCAAGCTATCCGGCCGTCCAGTATGTGCCGCGCGGCGACGCCAACATGGCCCTGCTAGAGCGTACCGAGCGTACCACGCATTGCCCCTACAAGGGCGACGCGAGCTATTACAGCATCACCGCCGACGGCAAGACGCTGGAAAATTCGATCTGGACCTACGAAACGCCGTTCCCCGCGATGGCGGAAATCGAGGGCCATCTGGCGTTCTATCCCGACAAGGTCAAGATCGAGGAAGTGGCCTGACGCGTCATTGCGAGCGTTAGCGAAGCAATCCAGGGCTCCATGTGCGGCCCTGGCTTGCTTCGCCGCGGAGCCCGTCATCGGGCCCGCCGAAGGCGGGACCCGTTGGCTCGCTACACTCTGAAGATCGTGAGCCCGAGGATCAGCAGCACTAGGAAGATCACGACGAAGACGTAGAACAGGAAGCGGGCGACATCGGCGGAAGCCGCCGAAATGCCGGTAAAGCCGAGGATACCGGCCACGATCGACACCAGAAAGAAAATCAGCGCCCATTTCAGCAGTGTCACGGTGTATTCCTCCAGTTCTCGCGCCGCAATGGCGGCAGTGCCCTTGCCATGCTGTCCTAAACTTCAGGCGGCGGAACTGGTTCCATCCATCTGGCGCAGCAGGATTCGCCAATCCCCGCCCGGCTGGGCCGTGTAACTTTCCCGGGCAAATGGGCCTTGCTGAATCGGGTTCCCGACGGCAACATTGTCCATGGAAACGCTGCCGGGGCGCAGATGACGTCGATTTCCCATTCAGATGTGTCAGCACAAGTGCGCGCGGTGCCGAAGGCAACCACGCGCAATTTCGCGTTCGACCGCGCACGCAGTTTCCTGACGCTGGTCGTGGTGCTTCACCACGCCGTCATTCCCTACACGTATTTCGGGCACCAGGATCCGAAGACCTGGATCGGTTTCGACGTCATCGTCACCGCCACCGACAGCTTCTTCATGGCGGCGTTCTTTTTCCTGTCCGGCCTGTTCGTGTGGCCGAGCCTGTCGCGCAAGTCGACGGCCACCCATCTGCGCGACCGCCTGCTGCGGCTCGGCCTTCCCTTCGCGATCGCCGCGGTCACGGTCATTCCGCTCGCCTATTATGCGATCGCACTCCGGCACGATCCCAACGTGACCTTCGGGGCTTTCTGGTGGAAAACGGTGACGGTCGGGCCCTGGCCGAGCGGCCCTATCTGGTTCGTCTGGGTGCTGTTCGCCTACGATCTGCTGGCGACCGTATTGCACAAGATGTCGCCGCACCTGATCGATCCGATCAACCGGCTGTCGGAGCGGTGCTTCAACGATCCGGCCAAATTCTTCCTGTTCCTGCTGGCGGTCACCGCGATCGTCTATGTGCCGGCGCTGATCCATTACAGCCCCAATCGCTGGTTCGAGTTCGGGCCGTTCTCGGTACAGGCGAGCCGCATCCTGCTCTATGCGACCTATTTCTTCATCGGCGCCGGCATCGGCGCGGCCCACCTCAACCAGGGGGTCCTGAGCGCGGATGGACGGCTGGCGAAAAGCAGCTGGGGCTGGGTGGTCGCCACCCTCATTCCCTATGCGCTGATGTGGGTGATGATCTACATCAAGCACCAAATACTGGGCAATCCCGACACGCAACCGGTGTGGTACCTCGCGATCTACAGTTTCCTGCTCGTCTGCTTCAGCGCGGCGATCCTGTTTGCCATCCTGGCGTTCTTTCTCGGCACAAAGCGCCAATGGAACATGCTCGACCGGATGCAGGGCGATGCCTACGGCATATTCCTGGTGCATTACCCGATCGCGCTGTGGCTGCAATACTGGCTGTTCGACTACGATCTGTCCGCGATCGCCAAGGCGACGATCGTGTTCGTGCTGACGGTGATTTTCAGTTGGGCGGTGGCGGCAGCGCTGCGCAAGATTCCCGGCGCCCACTACGTACTTTAGCGGATAGAATACCTGACCGAGATTGGCATCAAACCTGCATAAATTGCGGCAGGGAGAGGCGTGTCCAAGGAGGTTTAGCACCAGCTTGAAGGACACATCATGGAACTATCGGCCATTTTGATCGCGACCGCGCTCAGCCTCACCATGCTCGTCGCGGTCTCCGACTTACCCTAGAAACTTTGCCCCGATTAGTTGGCGCCGCCCATATAGGCCGGAAACCAGCCCTCAAAGCCGGCCTTCAGCGCGGCGATCGTGACGGGCGCTTCGCCTGACACCGTGACGGCGTCGCCGCCCGTCGTGCCGATCCGCGCGCAGGGCACGCCGGCGCCTTTCATCTTGGCCAGCACGAGGCCGGCGTCCTCAGCCTTCACAGTGACGACGTAGCGCGCCTGGTCCTCGCCATACCAATAGGCGTGCGGCACGATCGAGGCCGGCGCGGTCAACAGTTGCGCGCCGATGCCGCTGGCCATCGCCATCTCCGCCAGCGCCACCAGCAAGCCGCCATCGGAGATGTCGTGCACCGCGGTCGCTGTACCCGCGTGGATCATGCCGCGCACCACGTCGCCGTTGCGCTTTTCAGCCGCCAGATCGACCGGCGGCGGAGCGCCCTCCTCGCGGCCGCAGACGTCGCGCAGATAAACCGACTGGCCGAGCCAGCCCTGGGTATCGCCGATCAGCAGGATCGCCTCGCCCGCGGCCTTGAACGCCAGCGTCGCGGATTTGGTGAAATCGTCGAGCAGGCCGACGCCGCCGATCGAGGGCGTCGGCAGGATGCCGCGGCCGTTGGTCTCGTTGTAGAGCGAGACGTTGCCAGACACGACGGGGAAGTCGAGCGTGCGGCAGGCTTCCGCGATGCCCTTCAGGCAGCCGACGAACTGGCCCATGATTTCGGGTCGCTCCGGATTGCCGAAATTGAGGTTGTCGGTGATCGCGAGCGGCCGGCCGCCGACCGCGGTGATGTTGCGCCAGGCTTCGGCGACCGCCTGCATGCCGCCCTGATAGGGATCGGCCTCGCAATAACGCGGCGTGACGTCGACCGTCAGCGCCAGCCCCTTTGGCCCGTCCTGCACCCGCACCACCGCGGCGTCGCCGCCGGGACGCTGCAATGTATTGCCGAGAATGACGTGGTCATATTGCTCCCAGACCCAGCGCCGCGAGCACAGCTCCGGGCTCGCGATCAGTTTTTCCAGCGCCGGAATGATGCCAACAGGCGGCCTGACGTCCTGGGCGCGGATGGTCGGCAGCAGCGCCGTTTCCACATGCGGCCGATCGTACAGCGGCGCCTCATCGCCCAGCTCCTTGATCGGCAAATCGGCCATCACATCGCCGCCATGCTTGACGACAAAGCGCTTGCTCGGCGTGGTGTAGCCGACGACCGCGAAATCGAGCCCCCACTTGCGGAAGATCGCTTCGGCCTGCTTTTCCTTTTCCGGCTTGAGCACCATCAGCATGCGCTCCTGGCTCTCGGAGAGCATCATCTCATAGGCGCTCATGCCGGTTTCGCGGGTCGGCACCGCGTCGAGATCGAGATCGACGCCAAGATCGCCCTTGGCGCCCATCTCCACCGCCGAGCAGGTCAGCCCCGCCGCGCCCATGTCCTGGATCGCGATCACGCAATCGGCTTCCATGATTTCGAGGCAGGCTTCCAGCAACAGTTTTTCGGCAAAGGGATCGCCGACCTGCACGGTCGGGCGCTTCTCGGCGGAATCGTCGTCGAACTCGGCCGACGCCATCGAGGCGCCGTGGATGCCGTCGCGGCCGGTCTTGGAGCCGAGATAGACGATCGGCATGTTCACGCCGGAAGCCGCCGCATAGAAGATCTTGTCGGTGTCGGCGAGACCCACCGCCATCGCGTTGACCAGGATGTTGCCGTCATAGCGGGTATGGAAACGCACCTGGCCGCCGACGGTCGGCACGCCGAACGAGTTGCCGTAGCCGCCGACGCCGGCCACCACGCCCGACACCAGATGGCGGGTCTTGGGGTGTTCCGGCGCGCCAAAACTCAGCGCATTGAGGCAGGCGATCGGGCGCGCGCCCATCGTGAACACGTCGCGCAAAATGCCGCCGACGCCGGTGGTCGCGCCCTGATACGGCTCGATGTAGCTCGGATGGTTGTGGCTCTCCATCTTGAAGACCACGGCCTGGCCATCGCCGATATCAATCACGCCGGCATTTTCGCCCGGCCCCTGGATCACCCACGGCGCCTTGGTCGGCAGCCCGCGCAAATGCAGCCGCGAGGATTTGTACGAGCAGTGCTCGTTCCACATCGCCGAGAAAATCCCGAGCTCGGTGAAGCTCGGCACCCGGCCGATCAGTTCGAGAATGCGCTCATACTCGTCGGGCTTGAGGCCGTGGCTGGCGACCAGTTCGGGGGTGATTTGCGGCTGGTTCATGAGGCCCTTATTAGGGAGATCGGAGGGGAGCGAAAAGGCCTTTTATGGCGCGATTTCCCGATGTCCAGAGCTTTGCATGCGCACCGCGCATCCCTCCCGATTGCACATCGCGGTTGGATCGGATTTAAGTCGCAAAACCCGTAATTGAAGGCTCAAATCGCGTGGACGACATCACCAAAACCGCATACCGCCACCGCCCCGACCTGCATGTCGCCACCGAGGGCGAGTTCAGGGGGTGGCGGACCTGGACCCGCGACAATTTCGAGACCCATAATGGGCCATTCTGGCACCGCACCGAGGACGACGGCAGCATCCGCTGCGCGTTCCGGGTCGAGAAGAAGCACCTCAACGGCTCCGCCAAAAACGTCCATGGCGGCGCCTTCATGTCGTTTGCCGATTACTGCCTGTTCGCGATCGCCTCGACCATCCTCGAAGGCCCGGCAGTGACGGTATCGTTCGGCTGCGAATTCCTCGACGCCGCGCAGGAAGGCGAGTTGGTCGAGGGATCAGGCGAGATCACCCGCGCCGGCGGCTCGATGATCTTCCTGCGCGGAATATTGAAATCCGGCGAGCGGCCGCTGTTCACCTTTTCCGGCACCATCAAGCGGATCAAGCGGCGCACGCCGGGCCCCGCAGCCAGTTAGCCGGAGTAGCCGATTTGGAATCGGGGCGCGCGCCGGAAGAGTTGCCGGAAAATCTCGCCGAGATCGAAGCCGGCATTGCGCCGGCTCCGGTCACCCCTGCTGGCTCCGCAAAAGCCGCACGCGGATGGCGCGACTACGCGTTGCTGTTGATGCTGGCGTGCTGCTGGAGTTCGACCTATCCGCTGACCAAGATCGGCCTCGGCTCGATCCCGCCGGTCACCTTCATCTCGGCGCGCTCGCTGACCGCGGCGCTGTTCCTCACGATCATCCTCACGTTGCGCGGCATCCGCGTTCCCACCGATCTTAGGGCATGGAAGCTGTTCGCCTTTCAGCAGACCATCAACTCGACGATCCCGTTTCTGATGATCACCTGGGCGCAGCAATATGTGCCGGCGTCGAACACCGTGGTGCTGGCCTCGACCACGCCGATCTTCGCATTCGTCATCACCTGGGCGATTACGCGGCACGAGCCGGCGACGCTGCTGAAACTCGCCGGCGCCGTGCTCGGGCTTGCCGGCACCGCCGTGATCATCGGCCTCGACGCCTTGTCGGGGCTCGGCCACGACATTTTCGCCGAGCTCTTGATCCTGCTCGCGACCGTATCGTTTGCTTGCGCCACGATCTTTGGGCTGCGGCTATCGGAATACGACCCGATGGTGGTCGCGGCCGGATCGCTCTGGTTCGGCGGCCTGTTGTTGCTGCCGCCGGCGCTGATCATCGACCATCCCTGGACCTTGCATCCGACCACGGAAGCAGTGGTCGCCACCGTCGGCATGGGAATCTTCTCCAGCGCGCTCGGGCTGATGCTGTTCTACATGTGCCTGATGCGGCTCGGCACCCTCATCACCAACGCGCAAGGATACTTGCGCATTCCGATCGGCGTGGTGCTGTCGGTGCTGCTGCTGGGCGAAACCGTGCCGCCCAACCTCGTATTCGGACTGGTGCTTGTGATGGCTGGGGTCGGGGCAATGACGATTCCGGGCAGCTACGCGAGCCTGGTCGGCCGCATGCTGAAAGGCTCCCTGCCAACTCTTGGCAAGTGACTTGCGGGCATCGTCTGGTTGCCCGAGATATAGCACCGCACCGGCAGTCAGGTGGCGCGCTCCAGATGCGCCACCAGCCCCGCGAACAGGCCGCGGCCGTCGGTGCAACCCATGATGTCTTCGACGTGGTTTTCCGGATGCGGCATCATGCCGAGCACATTGCCGCGCTCGTTGACGATGCCGGCGATCGAATGCGCCGCGCCGTTGATGTTGGCGCGCTCGTCGACCGCGCCGTCAGGCGAGCAATAGCGGTAGAGCACCCGCCCCTCGCCCTCGAGCCGTTTTAGGGTCTCTTCATCGGCCTCGTAATTGCCCTCGCCATGGGCGACCGGCACGCGAATGACCTGGCCGGCATTGTAGCCGCGCGTGAACGGCGTGTCGGAGCGCTCGACCCGCAGATGCACGTCGTTGCAAATGAATTTCAGTTTTGCGTTGCGCATGAGAACGCCGGGAAGCAAACCGGCCTCGCACAGGATCTGAAAGCCGTTGCAGACGCCGAGCACAAGACCGCCATCGGCCGCAAAGCTGCGCACCGCATCCATCACAGGCGAGCGCGCGGCAATGGCGCCGCAGCGCAGATAATCGCCATAGGAAAATCCGCCGGGCACCACCACGAGATCGGTCCCCTTGGGCAGCGCGGTCTCGGCATGCCAGACCATCGCCGCCTCCCGGCCGGAGATAAGCTTCAACGCGCGCGCCATGTCGCGCTCGCGATTGATGCCGGGAAAAACCAGGACGGCGGATTTCATGTCAAAAAGTCCCGAGAGAATTCGGAGGAGTTTCGCCGGAGCGTCTAATGGGCAACGTCGCTTCCCGATTCAGCATTCTCATGTCAGTCAGAAGCTCATCGACTGACTCATCAAGTTCATCGACGCGATGCGATATATCCAGCAGTGGATCGTAAATCCGTCGGTTGGATATCTCGTCCATCGGTCAGCCAAGAAGTTCAAGCCGGTAATTCTCGATCACGGTGTTCGCCAGCAGCTTGTCGGCGGCGGCTTTCAGCGCCGCCTCCGCCTTTGCCGTGTCGGAACCGGCCATTTCGATGTCGAACACCTTGCCCTGGCGGACGCTGGCGACGCCATCGACACCAAGCGACTTTAAGGCGCCCTCGATGGCCTTGCCTTGCGGATCCAGGATGCCGGTCTTCAGCGTAACGATAACGCGTGCTTTCACGAGCAGGACCTTTGGTTTTGTTGCCTCAGCTCTTCACCAGCACCGGGCCGGAGCCCGCGGGACGCTCGTTTTCCATGAGGATGCCGAGCCGCTTTGCGACTTCGGTATAGGCCTCCAGGAGGCCACCGAGATCCCGGCGGAACCGATCCTTGTCGAGCTTCTCGTTCGACTTGATGTCCCATAGCCGGCACGAATCCGGCGAAATCTCGTCGGCGACGATGATTCGCATCATCTCGTTCTCGAACAGGCGGCCGCATTCCATCTTGAAATCGACCAGCCGGATGCCGATGCCGAGAAACAGTCCGGTCAGGAAGTCGTTGACGCGGATCGCCAGCGCCATGATGTCGTCGATCTCCTGCGGCGTGGCCCAGCCGAACGCCGTGATGTGCTCCTCGGAGACCATGGGGTCGTTGAGCTGGTCGTTCTTATAATAGAACTCGATGATCGAGCGCGGCAGCTGGGTGCCTTCCTCGATGCCGAGGCGCTGCGACAGCGAGCCGGCCGCGACGTTCCGCACCACCACTTCGAGCGGCACAATCTCGACTTCGCGAATCAGTTGCTCGCGCATGTTGAGGCGGCGGATGAAATGGGTCGGCACCCCGATGTCGTTGAGGTGCTGAAACAGGTACTCCGAAATCCGGTTGTTGAGGACGCCCTTGCCCTCGATCACCTGGTGTTTCTTGGCATTGAACGCGGTCGCATCGTCCTTGAAGTGCTGGATCAGGGTTCCCGGCTCCGGGCCTTCATAGAGAACCTTGGCCTTGCCTTCATAAATGCGGCGTCGACGGCTCATTGGGATGTACCGTGTGTTGTTGAAATCCATGAAATTGGTGTGCTCCGGATGACAAGGACTGCGATCCACGACGGAGCTGCCGTGAAGGCCAGAACTTGAACCTGACGACGGAAAACAGAACAAGAACCGGGCCTGAAGGCAACCTATCCGATTGGCCCCCCCAGTACAATCGATCCGGCCCTGGGGACGCCGAGTTTTACCCTCTTGTGTCGCGGCATTCCGTCCGTTGTTTTAACGATTCTCAGGACTTATCTAGGTATCAGGCGGCGCGGCCGCAATGTGGCCCCACGGGCCATTTGAGCGCCGAAACCGGAACCTCAGCCATGACCACATTCGACAAGCGCGAAGAGGGTTTTGAGAAGAAATTCGCGATCGACGAGGAGCTGAAATTCAAGGCCGACGCACGCCGCAACAAGCTGCTCGGATTATGGGCGGCGACGAGGCTCGGCCTGTCCGGCGACGCCGCCAATGCCTATGCCAAGGAAATCGTTGCCGCCGATTTCGATTCAGCCAGCGGCGCGGCCGGCAAGGTCACCGCCGACCTTGCCGCCAAGGGCGTCGCGGTACCGGAAGCACGGCTCCGTAGCAAGATGGACGAGCTGATGGCCGAAGCCATCGCGCAGGTGAAGGCAGGGAAGTGAATGAGGGCGAATGGCGAGTAGCGAATGGCGAATAGATAGCCACTCACTCACTTGACTCCCGATTCACCACTCGCCATTCGCCCCTTCACCCTTCCTTGAACCCATATTCCGGCACGTTGCCGCTGGCGCCGTAATATTTGTAGGGCAGGAATTTGCCGGACATCGTGATCTTGACGCGGTCGCCCTTCGCATTGGGCAGCCGTTCGATCGCCATGTCGAAATCGATCGCCGACATGATGCCGTCGCCATATTCCTCCTCGATCAGCGCCTTCCAGGCCGGGCCGTTGACCATCACCAGTTCGTAGAAGCGATAGATCAGGGGATCGGTCGGCGGCATCGGCATGCCGCGCATCGGCACTTCGTTGAGCATCGCGGTCTCTGACTTCGTGAGCCCGAACAGCTCGGCGGCATTCGCCGCCTGCGGTTTTGTCAGTTTCATCTGGCCGAGGATGGCGCCGACGATCAGCACCTCCGAATAGCCGCCGATCTTTTCGCAAATATGTTTCCAGCTCCAGCCTTGCTCGCGCTTGATGTCGAGCAGCTTTTCAGTGAGGTCGGATCGTTTCATGGGCTTTCTCCCCGTGTGGTGACACGAGATTTCGCACGCAAGTAGCGTGCCAAATCATCCGGGAAAGGCCATGATTTCCAAGGGTTTTTAGGAGCGTTTTTACGAGGATTGCCGCATGTCGGCCTCCAGCCGGGCAAGCTCGGTGGCGACATCGGCCTCGATACCGGCCGCCGTCATGTCGATCACCCGATAGCCGCGCTGCTCGAGCCAGGCCCGCCGCAGCGCGCGATCGCCGGCGATGGTATCGCTCTCGCCCGGATTGATCAGCTCGATCGCGATGCGATGGACGAACGACACGAAATCAGGGATTTGCCGCCCGACCGGCGTCTGCCGCTTGAACAGGCCGGCAAAACGGCGGTCGCTGGTCAGCGACTGCCACAGGATGCGCTCGGCATCGGTCGGATTGCGTCTCAAGAGACGCGCCAGCCCGCGCACGGTGCCGCCGCTGTCCGATGGCTTGGCGGCCTGGTTTTGTTCGGCGAGCAGCGCCCGCAGCCGCGTCGCCTGCTCGCCGTCGAGCACGCCGCCCTTGGCCGGGCCCTTGCGTCCCTCGGCAATCGCCATCACCACGCCGTGCAGCGTGTGCATGTCCTGCTTGGACGGATCCATCCGCGTAAAAATGTTGCGCAGATTGACCAGCATGGTCTCGCGCTTTTCGGCGGGCCGCAAAAATTCGACCTTGTCGAGTTCGCGCACCAGATTGTCGAAGAACGCGTCCATCTGATGCTGCGAGGCCGGCTCGGACCGCTCCGGCATCGCGAACGGCAACGCCCCCGCGGTCGAAAGCTTGAACCATTCATAGCCCATCAGCAGCACCGCCTGCGCGAGGTTGAGCGAGGCAAAGCCGGGATTGACCGGAAAGGTGATGATGCGGTTGGCGATCGCGACCTCTTCGTTCAATAGGCCTGAGCGCTCACGGCCGAACAGGATTCCGATTTCGCCCGTGCCCTGCCTGGTCTGCGCCACGATTTCGCGCGCGGCCTCTTCAGGCGCCACCACCGGCTTGGCCTGGTCGTGGGCGCGGGCGGTAGTGGCGAACAGCAGGGTACAGTCGGCGACCGCCTGCGCGACGGTGTCGAACAGTTCGGCGTGGTCCAGGATATGGTCGGCACCGGCGGCGGCGCGCTTGGCGTGGACGTTCGGCCAGCCGTCGCGCGGCTTGACGATCCGCAACCTCGTCAGCCCAAAATTGCCCATCGCACGCGCGGCCATGCCGATGTTCTCGCCGAGCTGCGGCTCGACCAGGATGACGACGGGGCCCGCGAGTTCGCGGCCTGATTTGGTCTTGTCGGTGCCCGAGCCGGACATCTCGCTTCACTTTCCGATCCAACGCCTGAGGATTTTGAATCCAGTTCCGAAGCCGTTGATTCAAAACCTCATTCCGAGCCGCAGTCGATGACCGCTTTGGCAGAATTTCTCAAGCGAAATAATCTACTTACCGGCGCGGGTGAATCTCGTGGTGGAAGCACCTCCCCGCGCTGTGCACAGCCTCATGAAGTCCCGATGCAGCCTTTGCTTGCGCGCGGTTCCCCTTCGGATACGGTATCAATCACAACCAAAACGAAGCTGCAAAGCGATCCAGATGGCCTGACCTCAATGGCCGCTGACACACCGGGAGGGCACGATGCGGGGCAGACGGTCACTGGCGATTATCGGCGTGATCCTGATCGCGGCGGGCGGGCTGCTGGCTTATTTGACCCAGACCTCGGGCGGCATCCGGATCGAGGATGTGCGCTTCAAGGGCGCCAACGGCAACACCATGAGCGCCCTGCTCTACATCCCGGCGAACGCGACCAAGCAGACACCGGCACCCGGCATCCTCGCGGTCCACGGCTACATCAACTCGCGCGAGACCCAGGACGGATTTGCCATCGAATTCGCCCGCCGCGGCTATGTGGTGCTGGCGCTCGACCAGACCGGCCACGGCTATAGCGATCCGCCCGCCTTCGCCAACGGGTTCGGCGGTCCCGACGGCCTGGCGCATCTGCGCAGCCTCGACTTCGTCGACAAGGCCAATATCGGCCTCGAGGGCCACTCGATGGGCGGCTGGACCATCCTCGCCGCGGCCACCGCGATGCCCAACGACTACAAATCGATGGTGTTGGAGGGCTCCTCCACCGGCAAGCCCTTCGCCGCCGAAGGCACCGCGAGCTGGCCGCGCAATGTCGCGCTGGTGTTCGCCCAGTATGAGGAATTTTCGACGTTGATGTGGGGCGTCGAGAAAGCCCGCGACGTCACCACCAGCCCGAAACTGTGGGCACTGTTCGGCAGCACGGGGCCGGTCGAGCCCGGCAAGGTATATGGCGATGTCGCCCAGGGCACCGCGCGGGTGCTCTACACGCCCGCCATGACCCACCCGGCCGAGCACATCTCCGACGAGGCGATCGGCTACAGCCTCGACTGGTTCGCAAAAACCCTGCGGGGCGGCACGCCCAGGCCGGCCAGCGACCAGATCTGGTTTCGCAAGGAAATCGGCACGCTGGTGGCGCTGATCGGCTTTGTCACGCTCCTGATCGGCGCGTTCGACGGCCTTTTGGAAGCGCCGCTGTTCTCGCGTTTGCGGCTGCCGGCCATTGCCGACGGCACCATGCCGACGCATGTCGCGGCGGAAGGCGGCCGCTGGAAGGCGGCGCTGGTGCTGTCCGCCTTCATCCCGGCGCTGACCTATTACCCGGCGTTTGCGCTAGGGGGCACTTTCGTTACGGCCTCGCGGTGGCTGCCGCAGGGCATTACCAACCAGATCATGGTCTGGGCGCTGATCAATGCGGTGATCGCGCTGGCGCTGCGACCGTTCGCGCCCACGCGCGCCAGCCGCGCCGGCATCGTTGGGCCCTCGATCGTGATCGCGCTGGCCAGCGTCATCATCGGCTATGCGGCACTGTGGCTGGCCGATCTCGCCTTCAAGATCGACTTCCGGTTCTGGATCGTGGCGCTGAAACTGATGAGCGCGAAGCAGTTTCTCATTTTCCTGATTTACCTCGTGCCGTTCACCGCGTTCTTCGTGATCGCGCTGCACGTGCTGCACCGGAATTTCTCCACCATGGCGACGCCGCGCGGCGCGCTTTATTTGACCAATATCCTGGCGCTGACGCTCGGCTTCATCGTGCTGCTCGGCTTGCAGTACGGAGCTCTGTGGCTGACCGGAAAGCTGTTCAACCCGTTGCCCGACCCCGGCTTCGTGCCGCTGTCCACCATCGTCGCGATCCAGTTCGTGCCGCTCTTGGCGATCTGCGCCGTGATCGCGACCTTCACCTGGCGGCGCACCGGCACCAGCCTGCCGGGCGCGCTGATCTGCGGCCTGTTCGTCACCTGGTATGTGGTGGCAGGCACCGCGACTCAGGCGCCGTTCTAGAGAGCCGTTCTGGCGGGAGCCGGCCGCCGAAACCGGCCGGCCGGGCCCAAAGCCGGCCCGGGCGGCCCCGCCCAGAGCGGGGCTGGCCTGCACGGCTATTCGCCTTCCACCCCCGTGGCCGCGATGCTATAGGGCCTGACCGGAACGGCTTCGTTCCCCCGCCCCACGCCAACAGACACTCTCAAGGTAAGGCCCGATCTCCATGGCAAAAATCAAGGTGACCAACCCCGTCGTTGAGCTCGATGGCGACGAAATGACCCGGATCATCTGGCAGTACATCAAGGACAAGCTGATCAATCCGTTCCTCGATGTGAACCTGATGTATTTCGATCTTGGGATGGAGTACCGCGACAAGACCGACGATCAGGTCACGGTGGATGCCGCCAATGCCATCAAGAAGGTCGGCGTCGGCGTCAAATGCGCCACCATCACCCCGGACGAGGCGCGGGTGAAGGAATTCGGCCTCAAGCAGATGTGGAAGTCGCCGAACGGCACCATCCGCAACATCCTCGGCGGCGTGGTGTTCCGCGAGCCGATCATCTGCAAGAACGTGCCGCGGCTGGTGCCGGGCTGGACCAAGCCGATCATCATCGGCCGCCACGCCTATGGCGACCAGTACCGCGCCACCGACATCAAGTTTCCCGGCAAGGGCGTCCTGACGATGAAATTCGTCGGCGACGACGGCACCGTGATCGAGCGCGAAGTGTTCAAGGCGCCGAGCGCCGGCGTCGCCATGCAGATGTACAACCTCGACGACTCGATCGCCGATTTCGCCCGCGCCTCCCTCAATATGGGGCTGTCGAAGAATTACTCGGTCTATCTCTCGACCAAGAACACCATCATGAAAATCTATGACGGTCGCTTCAAGGACATCTTCCAGGACATCTTCGACAAGGAGTTCAAATCGAAGTTCGAGGCCAAGAAGATCGTCTACGAACATCGCCTGATCGACGACATGGTGGCGGCCGCGATGAAGTGGTCCGGCGGCTACGTCTGGGCCTGCAAGAACTACGACGGCGACGTGCAGTCCGACACCGTGGCGCAGGGCTACGGCTCGCTCGGCCTGATGGCTTCGGTATTGATGACGCCCGACGGCAAGGTCGTCGAGGCGGAAGCCGCGCACGGCACCGTGACCCGGCATTACCGCGAGCATCAGAAGGGCAAGGAAACCTCGACCAACTCGATCGCCTCGATCTTCGCCTGGACCCGCGGCCTGTCGCATCGCGCCAAGCTCGACAACAACGCCGAGCTGGCGAAGTTCGCGGCCACGCTGGAGAAGGTCTGCGTCGACACCGTCGAAGCCGGCTTCATGACCAAGGACCTCGCACTTTTGGTCGGCGCCGACCAGCGCTGGCTCTCCACCACCGGCTTCCTCGACAAGGTCGCGGAAAATCTTACGAAGGCGATGGCGGCTTGATGACGCTCCGCTCAGCGGCCCTTGCCGCGCTGCTGCTGTCGGGCTCGTTCGCGGGTGCGACGGCGGCCGAGCTTCCCGGCGCGATCGCCGCACCCGGCGAGACCGTGGTGCTGACGACGCATGCCGAAGGCGCCCAGGTCTATGAATGCAAGGCCGGCACCGACGGCAAACTGTCCTGGCTGTTCCGCGAGCCGATCGCAACGCTGATGGCCGACGGCAAAACCGTCGGCCGCCACTACGCCGGCCCGAACTGGGAACATGTCGACGGCAGCGTCGTCACGGCGAAAGCTGCCGGCAACGCGCCGGGCGCGGCCGCGAACGACATCCCCTGGCTCAAGCTCGAGGTGATCGCCCACCGCGGCAGCGGCGTGCTGTCGCCCGTCACCACGGTGCAGCGGATCAATACCTTGGGCGGCAAGCTCGACGGCGCCTGCAACAAGGCCGGCGACACCAAAAGCGCGCCCTACTCCGCGGACTATGTGTTCTTGAAGAAGGGCTGAGCCCGTTGTTTCGTCGTGCCCGGGCATAGCCGTCCGCAGGACGGCGTCGCTTCCGCTCGCCTATGTGCCGGGCATCCTCGTCCTAGCAGAGCACGTCGGCGAGAAAGACGTAGATGGCCGGGACGAGCCCGGCCATGACGAACGCGAACCTCACGCCCCCGCCATCGCCTTTTCGATCGCCGCCAGCGCAGCGCCGGCCTTCGCGCCGTCGGGACCGCCGGCCTGCGCCATGTCCGGCCGTCCGCCGCCGCCCTTGCCGCCGAGCGCTTCAGAACCCTTGCGCACCAGTTCCACCGCGTTGAAGCGCGAGGTGAGATCGGCGGTGACCCCGACCACGATGCCGGCCTTGCCGTCTTCGGTGACGCCGACGATCGCGACCACGCCGGAGCCGATCTGCTTCTTGCCGTCGTCGACCAGGCTTTTCAGATCCTTGGTCTCGACACCCTCGATCGCCCGCGCCAGCAATTTTGCGCCGCCGACCTCGCGCACGCCACTCGCCGCCGCGCCGCCGCTCGACGTGCCGCCGCCCATCGCGAGCTTCTTGCGCGTGTCCGACAGGTCGCGCTCG
>Ga0207702_10001403_pt1 | contig 24048 bp, 16 predicted proteins | sample KBSCornC62_FD_184302 | JGI IMG/M metagenome (GOLD analysis project Ga0207702, IMG submission 184302) | Corn rhizosphere microbial communities from Kellogg Biological Station, Michigan, USA - KBS Corn C6-2 (SPAdes) (version 2) | ecosystem: Host-associated > Plants > Roots > Rhizosphere > Soil ...
GTTCTAACCTTAGTACGAGAGGACCGGGTTAGACGCACTTCTGGTGTGGCAGTTGTTCCGTCAGGGGCATCGCTGCGTAGCCATGTGCGGAAGAGATAAGCGCTGAAAGCATCTAAGTGCCAAGCTCATCCCAAGATAATGTTTCCCGGACGCAAGTCCCTGAAGACCACGGGCAGACTACCCGTTTGATAGGTTGGAAATGTAAGCGCCGCGAGGCGTTCAGTTGACCAATACTAATCGGTCGTGAGGCTTGATTGCTTTTTCAATTAATTGAAAAACAATTTTTATACTCGCGAATTGTTAATCCCATAGACTCCTGTGTGTAGTTTTCAAAGAATCAACAAGGTTCTTTTTGATCTTTTAATAATTTTGCGCGTTCATAGCGTGCTAATCAATTTGGTGGCATTACCGCAGTGGTCCGACCCGTTCCCATTCCGAACACGGCCGTCAAACGCTGCATGGCCGATGGTAGTGGTTGTATAGCTTCCGCGAGAGTAGGTAGCCGCCAGTCTTTCAAAAAAGCCCAGAGATTTTTTCTCTGGGCTTTTTTATTGGTTACATCAATTTCTGGGACGGACATGATGGTGCAGATTCATGTTCGTGTGCAATGACCTTTCGGCCGACCGGCCCGGCGCTAAAACAACAAGCATGAACCCACCGAACTCCCATCTACTCCGCGCGGTCGAACTGGCTATGGCCGCCGAGTGGGACGCCGCCCATGAACTCGTCCAGCAATATGAAGATGATGCCACGGCAGCTTGGATTCACGCCGTGCTACACAAGAGCGAGTGCGATTTGGATGTCGCCCGTTATTGGTGTCGCCGCCGACCGGATGGACCACGTCGCCGACGAACCGCGCGTTGGAACTCGCCGCCATTCAGGCTGACTTCTATCGAAATCAAAATAAGCCACAGAGGCGCAGAGACACAGAATCTGCGCCATCTATAGCACAGATAATAAATGGTTAAACTTGTTTTCCCACGGGCAAAGACATTTTCTTGATGGGAAAACGGGGAGCACTGATCGGTTTTCTCCGTGAACTGGCAATTCACAGTGAAACCCCGAGGGAAAAGGCTACGTGCCCAAGGGAAAACACTGCGTGCCCACGGGCAAAGGCCGGATATGGGTCATGAATTGCGGTTACTGCGCAACTTCCAATCAAGTCATTTATTTTTCTCAGATTTGTAGCCGGCTCGCCGGCAACCAATCGTTCTTTAATGGTATGGGTTCTGGGCCTAGCGGGATCTTTTCAATGCGGCCCTGAATGTATTGATAGCCAATGTTGTTTTCCCTAAATCTGTGGTTCAATTCCTCGATAATGTCCACTACGCTGTGTTCTGAAGCGAACATGTCATGCCCCCAAGCGTTCCATGTCCGGTGAAGCATTGCCTCCATTATGGAGAATACAACTTGAACGACATCCAAAGCCTTAACAGTGTCTTCTTGATAGTAAAAGTATTCAGCAATGATATCGCCATAAGTAAGCGAGTGGCGACTGACTTGTGGAAGTTGAGGCTCTTGGTGCTCTTCGCAAAGAATTTGGTGGATTTTTTCGTAAGCCATCTGCGGGCCGGGACTGTAGCAATCATCTTTGCCAAATCCTTTTCGCCACAGATGAATGATTTGAGTGCGAAATCCTAATGGCAAATCGTAGGTCAGCGCCTCAGTCTTTTTGTCTCTGCTCTGAAATTTTGAGAACAGATTCATCGTTACGAATAATTCTCCATCCCCACACACGAGCAAACCGGATTGCGGTCGCCGAAGACGTTGTCCACGCGGGCGACGTGCGGCCAGAATTTGTAGTCGTGCAGGCTCTTGGCTGGGAATGCTGCGGCTTCGCGTGTGTAGGGACGATTCCAATTGTCGCCGGCGATCTGGTCGGCGGTGTGCGGCGCGTTTTTGAGGAGGTTGTTCTTCGCGTCGGCTGCACCGGTTTCCACAGCGGTCATTTCGGCGTGGATGGAAATCATCGCGTCGCAGAAGCGGTCCAGTTCGTATTTGGATTCGCTTTCGGTGGGTTCGACCATGAGCGTGCCGGCGACGGGCCACGAGAGCGTCGGCGCGTGAAAGCCGTAATCCATCAGCCGCTTGGCAACGTCCTCGGCGGTGACGCTGTGGAAAGCGCGTAAATCCAAGATGCACTCATGCGCGACGAGACCGTTGCTGCGATACAGCGTCGGGAAATATTTTTCCAAGCGCGCCGCGATATAATTCGCGTTGAGGATGGCGAATTTGGTGGCTTCGGTAAGTCCGTCTGCGCCCATCATAGCGATATACATCCACGAGATGGTGAGGATGCTAGCGCTGCCCCACGGTGCGGCGCTGACGGGGCCGATGTGCTGCTTGGAATGATCCACGTCTTCGAGCCGCGATGTAAAGACCGGATGACTTGGCAGAAATGGAACGAGATGTTTCGCTACGCCGATCGGCCCAACCCCTGGACCGCCGCCGCCGTGCGGAATGCAGAAGGTCTTGTGCAGATTCAGATGGCACACATCCGCGCCGATGAATCCGGGGGAAGTGAGGCCGACTTGCGCGTTCATGTTCGCACCGTCCATGTAAACCTGGCCGCCGTTGACGTGGATGATGTCGCAGATTTCACGGATGGTTTCCTCGAACACGCCGTGCGTGGAGGGATAGGTGATCATCAGGCACGACAGATCGGCCCTGTGCGCCTCGGCTTTCGTGCGGAGATCGGCCACGTCAATGTTGCCATTCGTGTCGCACGCGACGGCGACGACTTTCATGCCGGCCATGACGGCGCTGGCGGGATTGGTGCCGTGCGCGGAAGTGGGGATGAGGCAGACGTTGCGGTGCGCATCGCCGCGCGATTCGTGATAGGCGCGGATGACGAGCAATCCGGCGTATTCGCCCTGCGAACCGGCGTTCGGCTGCAAGGAGATGCCCGCAAAGCCGGTGATCTCCGCGAGCCAGTCTTCGAGATTTTGAAAAAGAATTTGGTAGCCGCGCGCCTGGCTGATGGGCGCGAACGGATGGATCTTCGCAAACTCCGGCCACGAGACGGGGAACATTTCCGCGGCGGCGTTCAGCTTCATCGTGCAGGAGCCGAGCGGAATCATCGAGGCCGTGAGCGAGAGGTCCCGCGATTCGAGGCGCTTGATATAGCGCAGCATCTCGGTCTCGGAGTGGTAGCGGTTGAAGACGGAGTGGTTTAGAAATTCCGAGGTGCGCGCGGTGAACTGCGAGCACTTGGGCGCAAGGTCGCCGATGGAAAAATTGAGTGGTTTGCCGTCATTGAAGATTTGGAAAATCTTGGCGACGTCTGCAATGCTCGTTGTTTCGTCCAGCGAGATGCCAATGGCCTTGGGGCCAACCGCGCGAAGGTTTACCTGATGTGTAGCCGCACTTTTCAAAAGATCAGCGGCCGGCTGATTTGCCAACTCAACGCGAATCGTATCGAAGAATTTGTCGGTTGAAATTTTGCACCCTAGTTTTTCAAGGCCGGCAGCAAGCAATCCGGTCAATCTATGAACGCGAGCCGCAATCTGCTTCAATCCCTTCGGTCCGTGATAGCAGGCATAGAGCGACGCCATGTTCGCGAGCAAAGCCTGCGCGGTGCAGATGTTGCTGGTGGCCTTTTCGCGGCGGATGTGTTGCTCGCGCGTGCCGAGCGCGAGGCGCAGGGCGGGTTTGCCGCGCGAATCCTTTGACACGCCAACGATGCGTCCGGGCATCTGGCGTTTGAACTCATCGCGCGTGGCGAAGAAGGCGGCGTGCGGTCCACCGTAACCGAGCGGCACACCGAAACGTTGCGCGCTGCCGACGGCGATGTCCGCGCCGAATTCGCCTGGCGGTTTGATGAGCGTAAGCGCCAGCAAATCCGTGGCGACGGTGAGGATCGCGCCGGCGGCGTGGACTTTTTCGGCAAAGCCGGAATAATCATGAATCCCGCCGAAGGTGTCTGGATATTGCACGAGCGCACCGAAAACTTTATCGGTGAAGGCAAACGTTTCGTGGTTGCCGATGATGACTTCAATCTTCAACGCTTCGGCGCGGGCGCGGACGACTTCGATGGTTTGCGGATGGCAGGCTTCGGAGACAAAGAAAATGCTGCGGCCGTCTTTGAGGCGGGAAGACATCGTCATCGCTTCGGCAGCGGCGGTGGCTTCGTCGAGCATCGAGGCGTTGGCGATGTCGAGCGTGGTGAGGTCGGTGACCATCGTCTGAAAATTCAGCAGCGCTTCGAGGCGGCCTTGGGAAATTTCGGCTTGGTAAGGCGTGTATTGTGTATACCAGCCGGGATTTTCGAGCACGTTACGTTGGATAACTGGCGGCGTGATGGTGTCGTAATAGCCCTGGCCGATGAAGGAGCGGAAGACTTTGTTTTCGCTGGCGATGCGGCGGAGTTCGGCGAGCGCTTCAAATTCACTGCGCGCAGCGGGCAGGTTTAATTTGTTGCCGAGGCGGATTTTTTGGGGAACGGCGGCGTCGGTTAATTCATCCAAATTCTTATGCCCAAGCAGCGTCAGCATTTCGCTGGTTTCAGCGGCGTTTGGGCCAATGTGGCGGCTGACAAAGTGGTCGGGGTGGGCGAAATTTTTTTCGGTCGAATCCATCTGTCGAAATTAAAGTTAACGTTTCCAAAAAGCGAGTTGGATTTGTTCACAAACCGATTGAGACGGTCTTTTCTCGAACACAACAGGTTTGGTTGGCAAGTTAAAACAGCCACAACTAATGGTGTTTTTCGTCCCAAAAAAAAGCAGTTTCGCATTGTGGAAATGGCCGGTTTTCCCTACATTTTTCATATTCGTTGCCGCACCATATTTTACCCGGAATTGCACCATAATTATGTCGAGTATTTCTGATCCGTCGGAAGAGAAAAATGTTTCACCAGACAAGATTGCCGATGGCAATTACGACGCCTCCAAGTTGTCCTCGCTGAAGGGGCTCGAAGCTGTTCGCAAGAAACCCGGCATGTATATCGGCGGCACGGACGAACGCGCGCTGCACCATTGCGTGAGCGAAGTCCTGGATAATTCTGTGGACGAACATCTCGCCGGTCACTGCTCCAAAATCGAGGTGACGATTCATGTGGACGGCTCGATTTCAATCCGCGACGACGGGCGCGGTATTCCGGTGGACATCAACAAAGATTCCGGTCTGCCCGGCGTGGAACTGGTTTTGACGACGCTCCATTCCGGCGGCAAATATGGCCAGGGCGGCTATAAATTTTCTGGCGGCACGCACGGCGTCGGCGCGAAGTGCGTCAACGCCGTCAGTGAATGGTTCGAAGTGGAGGTTTCTCGCAACGAGCAGGTCTATCACATGGAGTTCGAGCGCGGCAAAACGACCAAGAAGCTCGACGTCATTGGCAAATCCAAGAAGACCGGCACGCTGATTACCTTCAAGCCGGATCCGGAAATTTTCCGGGAAACGGTGGAGTTCAAGACCAACATCATCGCGCAACGTCTGCGTGAACTGGCGTTTTTGAATTCGGGTCTGGAAATTGTTTTTACCGACGAGCGCCAGACGGCGACCGAGCCGGAGACGTTTTATTACAAGAACGGCGTCGAGGAATTCGTCAAGCAACTCAACAAGAGCAAGGAACCGTTGCATCCCAAGCCGATTTCATTTCGCAAGGAAACCCGCGAAAAGCTGGACGACAAGGAAATCGAGGTTCACATCGAAGTCGTGCTGCAATACAACGACAGCTACAACGACCAGGTGCTGTGCTACACGAACACGATTCACAATCCCGATGGCGGCACACATCTCTCTGGTTTCCGCAGCGCGGTGACCCGCGCCATCAACCAATACGCGAAATCGAATGAACTGCTGAAGGAAAAGGATCCGCAGATCACCGGCGACGACGTGCGCGAAGGTTTGACGGCGGTGATTTCCGTCAAGCACAGCGATCCGAAATTTGAATCGCAGACCAAGGTCAAGCTGCTGTCTCCCGAGGTGGAGCGCATCACCGGCTCGGTGACCTACGAAGGTTTGATGAGCTATTTTGATGCAAATCCGCCGGTGGCGAAGCGCATCATTGATAAAGGTCTCACGGCGGCTCGTGCGCGTGAAGCCGCTCGCAAAGCGCGTGAAGCGGTCCGCAAGAGCGCGCTGACCGGCGGTGGTTTGCCGGGCAAGCTGGCGGATTGCTCCGACCGCGACCCGGCGAATACCGAATTGTATATCGTCGAAGGTGATTCCGCCGGTGGCTCCGCCAAGCAGGGGCGCGACCGGAAATTTCAGGCGATTCTCCCGATTCGCGGCAAACTCATCAATGTGGAGAAGGCTCGGCTCGACAAGGTGCTTCAAAATAACGAAATCCGCACGATGATCACCGCCATTGGCACGGGCATCGGCGATGGCGAGGGCGAAGGCGCATTCAATCTGGAGAAGCTCCGTTACCACAAGATCATCATTATGACGGATGCCGACGTGGACGGTTCGCACATCCGCACGTTGCTGCTGACCTTCTTCTATCGCCAGATGCCGCAGCTCGTGAAGCAGGGCTTCGTGTATATCGCGCAGCCGCCGCTTTACTCGATCACGCGCAAGAAAAAGACTGATTACATTGACGACGACATCCAACTCAACCGCATCCTGCTGCAAAACGGCACGGAGGAAGTGAAGTTGAAAAATCTCGCCGACGGCCGTGAATTCACGCCGAAGCAATTGGAAGAAATTCTCTCGCTGCTCGAATCGCTGGACAAGCACGCGACGTATATCAAACGGCTCGGCGGTGATTTCGCCGATTACGTCGAGAAGCGGGACCCAGACGGCACGCTGCCGCAGTCCATGGTGAAGGTGCGCTCCGGTAACGACGAGACGGTCCATTATTTCCTGACGCCGAAAGAGGTGGAAGATTTCAAGCTCGCCAACAGCGACATTTTTGGCAGCGACACCGAAGTTGAGCGCAAGAAGGACGGTCCGACGCGGCGTGCAAAAGTTTCCGACCTGCACCTGGAGAGCAAGGCTATTTCGGACCTGCTGGACAAGCTGACCAAGAAAGGTCTGGCGGTGGATCATTACGCGGCGCAGGACAAGCCCTTGTTTGAACTGACGGAAGGCGAAGGCGAGCGGGCATCGGTCACGCCGCTGTTTTCGATTCCCGAAATTCTTTCCGGCGTGAAAGCCGTCGGCAAGAAAGGCATCCAGATGTATCGCTTCAAGGGATTGGGCGAAATGGACGCCAAGGAACTTTTTGAGACGACGATGAATCCCGTCCGCCGCAAATTGCTCCGCATCGAGCTCACCGACGCCGTTGAGGCCGAGGAGATGTTTGTGCGCCTCATGGGCGACGAGGTCGAACCGCGCCGCCAGTTCATCGAAGACAACGCGCTCAATGTCCGCAATCTCGACGTTTAATCGCACCCCAACCATTTTCCCAGAATCCGTATCATGCCAGACGAAACCGACTCCAATCAGCCGCCGCAATCGCCGGAACCCGCACCGCAGCAACCCAGCGGCGGCGCTTACACGCAGGGCGAGAAGCTTTCCAAGATCAACGTCGCCGACGAGATCAAGAACTCGTTCCTCGACTATTCGATGTCCGTAATTATTTCGCGCGCGTTGCCGGACGTGCGCGATGGACTCAAGCCGTCGCAGCGCCGCATCCTTTACGCGATGGAGAACCTGTCGCTGTTCCCGGGGCGCAAGCACATCAAGTGCGCGAAAATCTGCGGTGACACCTCCGGTAACTACCATCCGCACGGCGAAGCGGTGATCTATCCGACGCTCGTGCACATGGCTCAACCGTGGGCCATGCGTGAAAAACTCGTGGACGGCAAAGGCAATTTTGGTTCCGTGGAAAACGATCCGCCGGCGGCGATGCGTTATACCGAGGCGCGTTTGACGCATCTCGGCGCGTTGCTGATGCAGGACATGGAGAAGGACACGGTGGATTTCGTCCCGAACTACGACGAGCGTCTGACCGAGCCGAAAGTTTTCCCCGCCGCGTTTCCGAACCTGCTCGTCAACGGCGGCACGGGCATCGCCGTCGGCATGGCCACGAACATGGCCCCGCATAATCTTGGCGAAGTGATTGACGGCATCTGCGCGCAGATTGACAAGCCGGAGATCACGATTCCCGAGCTGATGAAATTCATCAAAGGCCCGGACTTTCCGACCGGCGGTTTCCTTTGCGGTGTCGAGGGCATCAAAAATTATTTCACGACCGGCAAAGGCAGTTTGAAGCTGCGCGGTCGCATCGGCGTCGAGGAGATGAAGGGCAACCGCGAACAGCTCGTCATCACTGAAATTCCGTTCAACGTCAACCGCGCCGGTCTCGAAGAACAGATCGCGAACCTCGTCAACGAGAAGATCATCACGGAGATCTCCGCGATGCGCAACGAGTCGGACGAACATTGCCGGCTGGTCATTGAACTCAAGCGCGATGGCAATCCGAAGGTTGTCATCGCCAAGCTGTTTCAGCACACGCAGCTGGAGATTTCGTTCAGCGTCAATTCGCTGGCGATTGATCACGGCCGGCCGAAAACGCTCAATCTCAAGCAAATCATCCAGTGCTATATCGAGCATCGCCGCGAAGTCATTTTGCGCCGCACGCGCTTTGAACTGAAGAAGGCCGAGGAACGCGCCGAGTTGCTCGAAGGTTACATCATCGCGCTGTCGAACCTCGATGAGTTCATCCACATCATCCGCTCCAGCAAGACGCGCGATGAGGCGCGGATCAAGCTGCTCGCCTTCGAATGGACTCGTGCCCAGGTGGAGCATTGGGGCGTGCTCATCCGCAGCGAGGCACGTCTGGACGCGGGCCGTTACGCGTTGACCGAGCGTCAGGTGGACGCGATTCTGGATCTGCGTTTGTATCAGTTGACCGATCTGGAAATTGACAAGGTGGACAAGGAATACAAGGCGTTGATCGAAGTCATCAAGGACTTGCTCGACATTCTAGCAAAAGAATCGCGCGTGATGGCGATCATCAAGCAGGAGTTGCTGGACATCAAGACGAGGCACGCCACGCCGCGCAAGACCGAGATCGTGCCGGACGAAGGCGAGATCGCCATCGAAGACCTTATCGCGAACGAGGGCGTCATTATCACGCTCACGCACAGCGGCCTCATCAAACGCACGAACGTCAGCCAGTATCGCGCCCAGCGCCGCGGCGGCAAAGGCGTCATCGGCATGACGACCAAGGATGGCGAGACGGCGGAGGACAATGATTTCGTAGAGCACCTGTTCACGGCGAGCACGCACGATTACCTGATGTTCTTCACGAACACGGGCCGGGTGTATGTCGAGCGCGTGCATGAAATTCCCGACATGGGCCGCGCCGCGAAAGGCCGGAGCATCGCGAACTTGCTGGAATTGAAGGCCGACGAAAAAGTCGCCGCGCTCATCCGCATCCAATCCAAGACGGACGCGAACAAGGAAGACGTAACGTGGCAGCAGTCCGGGGAATTGTTTTTCGCGACGCAGCAGGGCACGGTGAAGAAGACGTCGCTTGATGAGTTTTCCAATGTGCGCAAGGGCGGCATCATCGCCATCGGCATCGAACCGGGCGATATGTTGATTGATGTGAAGTTGACGCGTGGCAGCATCGTTGAGAACGACGACGTCAAAGATCCCGGCGATGATGTCGTGTTGATCACCAAAGAAGGCATGAGCATTCGCTTTCACGAAGCCGATGTGCGTTCCATGGGCCGCGCAGCGGGCGGTGTGCGGGGCATCAGCCTCGAAAAAACCGACGCGCTGGTGGCGGCGGCAATTGTGGTTCCGGACGCGGCGTTGCTCGTCGCGGGCGAGAACGGCATCGGCAAACGCACGGCGTTTGACGAATACCGCGTCCAGTCGCGCGGTGGCAAAGGCATCATCACGATGAAGACCGGCGACAAGACCGGCGGCGTGATCGGCGCGCTGACCGTGCGCGACAGTGACGAGATCATGCTCATCACCGTGGGTGGCCAGATGGTGCGCATTCCCGTGGGCGGCATCCGCGAGGCGGGCCGCAATACGCAGGGCGTCAAACTTGTCAATTTGGACGCGGGCGACAAGCTCCAAGCCATTGCGTCGGTGATCAGCGAAGACAAGGAAGAAACCTTGGACAAGACGACTTCCGAACCTGCCAGTGCGAATTAAATCAAACGCCGGCAAAATTTGCCGGCGTTCGGTTTGAAAAAGCTGGGGGCTCCGTGTAGTTTGGCCGGAGTCACGCACCACCGGGGTGATTTAAAATAATTTATTTGGAGGATTGCAATTCAGGAAGAGTTGTCCCACTTTTCAAAGCTGAAAATGTAATCTGGAATTGCGGACACATTTTCACCGGAAGAATTGTTCGAAGGTTTCGCGGTTTTGGTGTTACCACCTGTCAGTTTCATCGTCTGGAGGGACGCGGACATAAATCGGTTTCGGAGTATGATACGGATTTATGCTTTCTTGCCACGCAGGCAAGTCGCTGAATGCTGGTGCAGCAACCGCTTCCTCGTTTCGTGAGTCATAAAAGAATGCGAATGAAACAACCTGGCCGTGAAGCAGGAACCCGGAAAAAACTGGGCGGTCCGCTCCTGCTGTTACTGGTGGCTGCCGGTCTGTCGGGTTGCGCAACGTCAAGCACGGTGCAAACGCGCATACAGGATCGGTCCGCTGTGTATGCTGCGTTTTCTCCGGAGGTGAAACGGCTAGTGGCAGTGAGCCGGATAGAGGCCGGTATGGATACCAACGCGGTTTATATCGCCTGGGGTCAGCCGGACGAAATTCTCGAAAGCGGCAACGAGCACGGAGAATACAGCACCTGGGTTTATCGGGGGGGATTTCTGGAAGAAACCCGTTATTGGGTCGGACGGAATTATCCGCATCTGGAGCACGATTATGAGCCGCGCAGCTACGTGCGCGCGGAAATTGTGTTTTTTAATGACCGGGTCCAATCCTGGCGCACGCTGCCACAGCCGGCGTATTGAGCTGGTTTCAGCCGAAAGCAAATTTATAAAAAACAAAACACTACAACTGAATCTCGAATGACCAGGCGTTTCGCTGCTATCTCTCTCAGCTTGGTCGTTACGTTCGTTGGCCTCATGGGCGGCACCATCGCCGCGCAAGAGGTCGAGCTGTATTTGAAAACTGGCGATCATATTCGCGGAGTGGTGGTGATGGTGAATACAAACGAAGTAACCTTGTCCAATTCGTGGGTAAAGCTGCTGCCCATTCCGCTTTCAGAGATTACCCAGTGGCAGACACCGGCTGGTCAGGTTGCAACCAATCAAAATTCAGTGCCGGCAATTCCGGCGATCACATCTGCTCAGGCCGCCCAATTGGCCACCTTGGCAAAACCATCCGTCGCCAAGCCGGCCCCGCCCAAGGCGAAGTTGCACGGCCAGATTAATGTAGGGGTGGACACCCTGTTTGCGACCACGACACAGCAGGATTACTTTGGAAACCTCAAGATTACCTACGAGCACGCATACGCTTCAAATCCCAAGAAGTTTTTTAGAAATACTTCGCAGGTCAGTGGCGAATATAAGAAAACGGACGACCAGATTTCCGCCAATCGCGCCAAGGCCAGCAATAAAAGTGATTTCGACCTGGGCAAAGCCTCCTACGGGTATGTTAGTGTTGGCGGTGGTTTTGACCGGGTGCGCAAGATCGATGAGCAATATCAAATGGGTCCGGGCCTCGGTCGCCATCTGGTCCGAAACGATGATTTTGCGTTGAACGCAGAAAGCGGTTTGGATTACGAGGCGGAATATCGGTCGGATGCCTCCGACTTGGATTCGGTTTATCTCCGGCTGGCCGAGGATTTCACCTGGAAAATCCGGAAGAACCTGACGTTGACCAAAAAAATGGAGTTTCTCTCCAATCTGGACCGGACGAGCGAATATCAAGCCGGGCTCACGTCCAATTTAAGCTACGGGTTTTGGGATAATCTCACCCTCAATCTGACCGCCGAGGAAAATTATACGACTGAGGTGGCGCCGGAGGTGCAGCGAAATGAATTTGAATTTCGCCTGACTTTGGGGGCGATGTTCTGACCAGAAGCGTCTGGAGCAGGAGGATAACGCACCGTGGGAATATTAAAGAGCTGCCGCCTTTTCCCTTGCTTCCAACGTTGGAGTGACATTTTATTCGCGGTTTTATTATGAAAATAGTCAAAATCATAGCAGTGGTTGCCGGCCTCTTGGCGGCCGATGTCCTGAGCGCAAACGCCCAGACCAATGTCGTCCTCGTGACGAACGTGGTGACGGTGCTGGTGACCAACATCATCACGGTCACCAATGTGGTGACGGCAACACCGCCTCCGGCTCCCGAAGTCAATCCGCCGGTCGCCGAGAAAATACCTGAGTATCCCTGGAAAAGTTCGCTCACCGCCGGATTGACGCTGACGCGCGGCAACAGCCACAGCCTCATGTATTATGGCGGAATCGACACCGCCAAAAAAACGCCGAATAACGAATACTTGCTGGGCGCCTCCGGTTCCTATGGCAGCCAGGATTCCAAACAAAACGTGAACACCTATGGGGCTTACAGCCAGTGGAATCATTTGTTCACGGAAAGATTCTACGATTACATCCGGGTGGAGGCCCGACGGGATATTGTCGCCGACGTGGATTATCGACTCACGATTGGTCCGGGTGTCGGCTATTACCTCATCAAAGACACCAACACCACGCTCTCGGTGGAATCCGGTGCCGGCGTCGAATTCCAGCGTATTGGTGAAACCACCTTGGTGGGGACAAACAGTGTGCACTCCTACGACAGCCAGACGTTTGCCACGATTCGTTTCGCCGAAAAATTTGAGCACAAGTTCAACAGCCATGCCCGGGTCTGGCAAAGCGTGGAGCTGCTGCCGCAGGTGGACGAGATTGATAATTACATCGTCAACTTTGAACTTGGCCTGGAGACCCTTTTGACAAAATCCATCAGTTTGAAGACGTTCATGGTGGATAATTTTGCCTCCCAGCCCGCCTCAGACCGACAGAAAAACGACTTCAAGCTCGTCAGCGGTCTTTCTTACAAATTTTGAACTGGAATAAATGGAAAACGGCTTTTGAGAAATCTGGAGTCGCTTTGGGGGCGGATCAAGGCGCGAGTCGCTCGATTTTCCACGAGCCGTCAGCCTGCCGGAAGTAGCAGAAACGGTCATGCAGCCGGCTGGGGCGGCCTTGCCAAAACTCGATCCGCTCGGGTTTCAGGATGAAACCACCCCAGTTCGGAGGCAGGGGAACATCCGAAGGAAATTGCTTCTCCAATTCGCGCCATTTCGCCTCCAGAAACGCACGGTCGGGCACTGGCTCACTTTGATTGGATGCCCACGCGCCGATGCGGCTGCCGCGCGGACGGCTTTTGAAATAGGCCTCGGATTCCGTCGTCGGCAATTTCGTGACGCTGCCCGACACGCAAACCTGCCGCTCCAGATCGGACCAGAAAAAAGTCAGCGCCGCATTGGGATTCTCCGCCAGCTCGCGGCCCTTGCGGCTGTCGTAATTCGTAAAAAAAATGAAGCCGCGCTCATCCACCGTTTTCAGCAGCACCGTGCGCGTCGAAGGTTTTCCGTTTTTGTCCACCGTCGCGAGCGTCATCGCGTTGATGTCGGCGGGGCGATGATTGCAGATCGCACTCCACAGTTTGTAGAGGGCAATGCCGATTTTGCGCCAGCGGCTCTGAGATTTTTCACCCGTGGCTTCGCGGAACCAGCCTTCGAACTGCGTGATGGGATTGGCATTCAACGCCGCGCGGTCGAGCGCGCCGCGCTGATAATCTTCGCGGAAATCGCCAAGGTTCATTTTACATTCCACGGAACGCCGTCAGACCGAGCAGCAGGATGAAGACTGCGAAGGCCAGCCGCAGACCGCTGCCGATGCGGACACGCGCCTCGTTCGCCGTCGCAAATTCCAGCAGGTCGCGCAGCCGCCACGGGGTGATCGTGAACCAGATGCCGGCGACGACGAGGACGTAGGCCCACGCCTGGATGACCAGCACGAATGGCGATTCGCCAAGATGCAGTCGGCCCGTATCTACCATCAATTTGCCGAGCAGCAGCAGCACGACCGCCAGTCCGCGGATGGCCAGAAAATCCCGGACGAAAATGCAGGAGGCCACGCCGACCGCCGTGAAGCCGATCAACATCGCCGGTTTATAGGCTGAGAAGTCGGCAATGGGCTCGGCGTTCACGTTCCACACAAACCAGCCAGTCGCCAGTAACATCAGCGCGACGCCGGCGGCGTAGTTGCGCGGAAACTTCCGCACGCTGGCGGCAAAATCCTTCGGCCGGGCCAGCCCGTAAATCTGCGGCAGGCTCATGCCGGCACCCAGCAAAATGGTCAACAGGGACAGTTTCATGCTCGGAAATTAAACCACGAATTCACCCGAATAGACACGAAGAAAAGGAATTTGGTCAAAATTAGTTGCCGCCGCGCGCCAGTAATTTCCAAACGCGCAAAGCCTCCGTCGCGCCCCACGCCTGCGCGTCGCAGCCGCGCTGCGTGTGCGGGGCGTCGCCGTCGAGGATTTCGGGAAGCTGGCCGAGACAGCCTTCGTTCAGAATTTTCTTCACGCTGCCGAGATAAGCTTTTGCCGTGGCCACGGCTTCCGGCGAAAATTCCCACGCAGCCGCCAGCGCTTCGCAGAAGGTCGGGAAGGTCCACGTCCACGCCGTGCCGTTGTGGTAGGCGGGCTTGCGGCGCGTGTCCTCGTCGCCTTCGTAACGTGACCAATACGGATTCGGCGGATCGTTCAGCAAATGGCCGTCGCGGTAAATCGCGAGCGGAACCGACACCGGCAGCGGCGCGAGCGAGCGCAGCGCGCCCGGCACGACGAGATGTTTTTGCGCGGCGGCGACACAGCGTTTCGCCCGCTCGCCGGTCACCAAGCCGAGGCTGACGGCGAAAAGTCCATTGCTGCGCAAGGCGTCATCTACTGTGGCGTCGCGGGCGATGACGTGGGTGCCGCCAAGCAGCACGTCGGCGAACCAGCCTTTGTCTTCGAGCCAAAAAAGTTTCTCGAACGACGTGGTCGCGTGATTGGCGAGGTCGCTCCACTTCGTTTGATCGGTCGGCGCGGAAATTTTTTCGAGCTGCCGCAGCAGGCGAATCCAGAGCGCCTGGATCTCGACGGGATAACCTTCGCGCGGCGTGCCGGCGGGATAATTCGTATCCATCCAGGTGAAATGGCTCGGGCTCCAGATCAGCGCGGAATCGGTGTCCATGTGAATGCCGTTTGGCGTGCCCTTGGCATAATTATCCGCGATGCTCGCCAGCACATTGGCGATGGTGCGCCCTTGGTCATCAATGACCGTCTGGTAAAATTTCTTGTCGGCCAGATCCTCGCACACCACGGCGAACCACAGCGGCGCGTCGGTCGTGTCGCGATTGGAAACATCGTTGCCGTTGATCGTGTTCGGCAGCGTGCCGTTTTTTTCAAACCGCGCAAATGTGAGCAGAATTTGTTTTACCTCATTCGTCATGCCGGCGGCGAGCAGGCCACGTGCACAGATGAGGGAATCGCGGCCCCAATCGAGAAACCACGGATAGCCGGCAATGACGGTCTTGAAATCATCGCGGCGCACGACAAATTGCCGGGCGGCGATTTCCAGTTGGGCTTCGAACGGAATACCGATCGTCTGGTCGGCTCGTTTGTGCTGCGTTGGTTTTTCATCTGGCTGATCAGGAGACCGGCGTTCCGGTTCCGCCGTCAAAACCAGCGTGACTTTTTTGCCTTTCGACAGCGGCAGTTCAAACCAACCGGGGCTGTAGGCGTCGCCGCTGCCGGTCTGGCCGCGCGCTTGTTCAACGGGGTGGGGGATGTTCTCACACCATTCCGGCTGCGGATGATATTCGCCGCTGTCAGCGAGGACGTGCAGCTGACGATCCCGCGCGGGCGTGAAGGCAAAGCCGATTTTCTCCTTGAGCGGTTTGGAATGGGACGAGAAATGATGGTCGGCGCCGGGGTTGCGCTTGGTTTCGCTGTGGAAATTCCGGTCCTCGATGTCCACGCGCACGGTGAGGCGCACGTCAGCAGTGGCGGGCAGTTGTTTCCCGTGCGCGAGTTTTTCGCTGGGCCGATGGAATTGGAACACGACCGTATTCTGCTCGTCGAGCATTTCGGCGCGCAGGTCAATCTCCACCGTGCGTCCGTCGCCGGCGTTGGCGATGAACCGCCAGACGGCCGGCGAACCGGCTTCAAACGCCGCGAGATTTTTGAAATCGAGCGGCGACAGAAAGCCGTCGGCATTCACCCAGACGCGGAGGCGCTTCACCAAAACGTGGCGATCCACCGGGACGGTCGGATGCAAATTCGCGCCGAGGACGCAGTCGTATTTGGAATTCACGCGGCCGAAATCAACACATAGCCGTGCCATGCCGCCGCGATTGTTGGTGAGCAGGGCGAGGTCTTCCGGACGCGGGTGGCGGATTTCGGTTTCTGGTTCCGCCGGCAGAAAACGGATGGCGGCGGAAATGTTTTGCGAGGTCGTGGCGCAGCGTTGCAATAACAGCTCCGCTTCGGCGGCGGCTTCGCGCGGGGCAAAGCAGGCGACGTGAACATTGCCCGCCGGAATGGATTGGACGTGTATTGGCGTCTGGGGTCTGGGGTCTGGGGTCTGGGGAGAAAGCACCGCGCGGAAGGGCGCGGAATCTTCGACCAACAGCCAGTAGCCCGGCGGAACCATGGTGATGCGGCGGACATCGTGCAAGGTCCAGCGGATGACGCGCGGGAAAATATGTTGCTCACCGGTTTCGGACAACAGCCGGGTGAGCGGGGTTGGATTTTTTTGCGCGGCGAACTCGCTGGCGGCGGCGAGAAAATGTTTCGGCGAGCGTTCGACCTGTTCGGCAAGCCAGCGCCAGTTGAGGCCGTCCACGGTTTCGATCGGAATAATTTTATTCAGCGCTTCAAACGCAAACGCCGCCTGGGCGCGGGCACGCCGGTAATCGTCACCGCTCAAGCCAACGGGCTTGAACGTCGGAGCGAGACAGAACACTTCGCCTGGCTGAAGTTCGAAAATGGTTGCATCCTTCAGTTCCCGGACGATGGGGAAAGGCTGGCCCAGCAAATCAATCGCGCAGTGTGGCGGGTGAAGTGCGGTTTGCGGGAGCGAAACGGAATGCGCCTTGTTAATGTCGGTATTGGCCAGAACGAGCACGCAGTCTTTTCCATCTGCTGATTTGCGGAGCAGGGCATAGACGGGCGAATCGGGCGCGCTCAAGCGGGTGAGTTTTGCGCCATCGAAAAAGCAGGGATGATCGGAGATGAGCTGGTTGAGTCGCGCCAGTTCGGGGACAATATTGTCCTTGCTGTCCCAGTTCAGGCCAGTATTGCCATGAACCCGGATTTTTTCGGCGGCCAGCCATTCAACACCGCAGGTAAAACCGAAGCCGCCGCTGGGGCTGGTGAGTGCGCATAAGCGATTTCGCAACAGCGACCAGACGCGGCCTTTTTTCGCGAGCCGGTCGTTGTCGTGCGTTTCGGAATAGTGGACGTAGCTGCCGACACGCTCGTTCTGGCGGTTGGCGTAGTCGAGATAGCCGGCGACATCACGACCGGAATAATTTTGGAACAGCTCGGAGTAGGCCCATTGCATCCCGCCGTCCGTAAGTAAACTTTCCGTGGCGTCCCATGAACCGCCGAGGCCTTCGAGCAGAAAAATCGCCTCGGGGAATTCCGTCTGCACGCGGGCGATGATGTATTGCCAGGCGGGCGTGGGAATCTTGTAACCGGCGTCGCAGCGGAAACCGTCCACGCCGCGCCGGCACCAAATGAGCAGCGAGTCGGCGATGAGATCCCAGAGCTTGACGTCGTGTTGTTCCAGTTCGACGAGGTCTTCCCAAACCGTGCCCCACGCTCCGGGGCTGGCGAATTCACCGTCGGGTTTCTTTAGGAAAAACTGCGGGCAATTTTCCTGCAAGGTGGAGCCCCAGCCGGTGTGGTTGATGACGATATCAATTAAGACGCGCGCCCCCAGCGCGTGGGCGGATTGCGCAAGTTCGCAGAACTGGTCAATGCCCGTGGCGCGCTTGTCAAATTCGACGAGCGCTGGATCAACGGCCGTCAAGTCCAGTGCGGCGTAAGGGCTGCCAAAACGCCCAAAACGCGCGTAAGTCGTGGGCGTTGGATGCACCGGCAGCAGGTGAATGATGCGGCAACCAAGAGTGTTGACGATATGCGGCAACTGCCGGGTGAGGTCGCGAAATTTCCCCGACGGCGGCAGCGTGGCATAGCCGAGCGCCTCGAGGGATTTTAGTTGTGCCTCCAGTTTGGCGTCGTCGGTGGTGACGAGGTTTTTCGTCGGGCCAAACAGGCGGGTGAAGGCGCAGTAAATGGTGTTGGCGGTGCGCGCAAAATTTGGATGAACGGAAATGCCCACGTCGGAACCGTCGGGCCAGTGCTGCCAGTTTTTTTCGTCAAGCAAATAGGCCTTGGCTTTGAAATAGCCGACCTCGGCGAGTGGCAGTTCGATCTGCCAGCCATCGTCGGTGGGCTGCATCGGGAGATCGCGCCAGGACGAGTTGGCCACCACGGCGCGGCCGGCGTGGGCGGACAGAATTTCCTCACGGCGAGCGGCGGCACGGCCGAGGTTGGTGCGAAGGACAGCCCGCGCGTTTTTTGACGAGGAATTTTTTTCGGCGCGCAGCGTGAAAAGAATTTTATCACCCACGAAACACAGCAAGCGTTCGCCGGTCGCCGGATTCATCATGGGGTTGGGGCGTTCCACCTGAAAAAGATTTAACAGGAAGCGGCAGGTTGTGAAATCTAAAAGCGAAATTGCCCCCTTCTTTGGATTGCGTTGGCGGCGGCCGCCCTCTAACTTGGCAACGAATTTGCTAAATTTAACCCTATAATGGCGACAGGAACCTTAAATAACGGCGAAGAAGCTCAATTGTTGCAGACGATTGAGATGTTCGAGGTGATCGTGCAGTCGCAACCGAACGACACGCAGTCGCTTGAGATTTTGAAGGAGGCGTATTCCAAGCTCGGGCGCGAGCAGGAATTGGTGAACACTTCCAAGCGCATCGCCCAGGCTTATTTGCAGCAGGGGCAGCTGTCTTCCGCCATTCTGGAATACGAAACGGTTTTGCAGCGTCGGCCGGAGGATGCCGATGTGCGCGCGGCGTTGCAACAGATCGAGGACAAGGCAAGCAATGCCGTGGTGCAGCCGACGGCCGAATCGGTGTCCATGACGGACACCACCATGATGCGCCGCCGGTCGCGTTCGACCGGGGCTGATGATGTGGAGGACGGCCGCAAGACGATGTATAAGATTTACGTCGAGAGCAAATTGATCACGGCCGGGGATTTTGATTTGTGCTGGCGCCCGGAAGATTTGTCGTTGTCCCCGACGGATGCGTCTGTTCCCTTTATTCAGACGCTGCACGACAAAGGGATTCTACTGATTGAAAAATCGTTGCGGCTGATTTCGGACAAGTCGCGCGTGGCGTATCTGCCGCTGGATCGCTATGACGTGGACATGGATCTGGCGCGCGGTTTTCCGGCAGATGTGTGTCGTCGCTGGTGCGTGCTGCCGTTCGACCGGATGAGCAAGGCAATCCTGGTGGCGACGGCCAACCCCTTCAACCAGCAGGCGGCCAAGGAACTGTCCGAGGCCACCTCGCATCGTCTGCTCTGGTATATTGCCGCCCCCAACGACATTGTCGGCAACCTCCGTAAAGCGTTTCGTTGACCATGGCTAAAATTAAATCATTTGCCGAACGTATCGCCGACGCCCTCGTCGAGGACGGGTTGTTAAGCCCGAACCAGATCGAGGAATTGCTGGAGCGCCAGAAAAAAGAAGGTTCGCGGCTGGTCAAGCTGCTCATTGACAAGGATCGGCAATACGTCAGCCCCGACGACCTCGCGATGAGCATGGGCCGGGTCTTGAATGTCTCGCCCATCAATCTGGGGCGCATCAATATTTTGCCCGAGGTGGTCGAACTGGTGCCGCGGGAAATGGCACACAACCACAAGGTGGTTCCAGTCAGCCGGTTGGAAAACCGGCTCTTTCTCGCGATGGCCGACCCGCTGAACGTGATGGCGCTCGACGACATCCGGCGCGTCACCAAGATGGAGGTAACCCCGCTTATCGCCTCGGACAAGGCGATCACGGATAAGCTCACCGCCCTCGACGCCGCCAAGAGCGGCTCGATGGAGGACATCATCCAGGACGCGCAGAAGCGGACCGAGGCCGATGGCGAGGCCGATACCATTGAGTCCGTCAAGGACACGATGGAAGAGGTGAACCTTGACCAGTTGGCCGCATCCAGCGAGGAAGCCCCCGTCATCAAGCTGGCCAACCTCATCGTATTGCAGGCGATCAAGGACCGCGCGAGCGACGTGCACTTGGAGCCGTTTGAAAAAGTGATGCGCCTGCGCTATCGCGTGGACGGTGTGCTCATTGATGCCACTCCGCCGCCGAAGGTCATGCAACTCGCGCTCGCGTCGCGGTTCAAGATCATGAGCAACCTCGACATCGCCGAGCGCCGGTTGCCGCAGGACGGACGCATGCGCGTCAAGGTGAGCGGACGGGATTTTGATTTGCGCGTCTCGATTCTCCCCACGGTTCACGGCGAAAAAATCGTGCTGCGTGTGCTCGACAAGAGCAACCTTTCAGCGAGCATTGATAAACTCGGCCTCGACGACGGAACTTTAAAACAGTTCAAGACGGCCATTGATGCGCCGCACGGGTTGATTCTCGTCACGGGACCAACCGGTTCCGGTAAAACCACGACGCTTTATTCCGCGCTCAACGAACTGAACAATCCGACGTGGAACATCATCACGGTCGAGGACCCGGTGGAATTTCAGATTCCTGGCATCAACCAGGTGCCCACGAAAAAAGAAATTGGCCTCACCTTCGCCAACGCGTTGCGCTCCATTTTGCGGCAGGACCCGGACATCATCATGATCGGGGAAATCCGTGATACCGAGACGGCGGAAATCGCCATCGAAGCCGCGCTCACGGGCCATCAAGTGCTGTCCACCATGCACTGTAATGACGCCCCCGGCGCCATCGCGCGTCTGGACGACATGGGCATCGCGCCATTCTTGATTTCATCCTCGGTCATCCTTTCCTGCGCGCAACGCCTGATGCGCCGCATCTGTTCCCATTGCAAGGAGCCGGTGACGTATCCGGCGCAGATGTATGAAGATCTCGGCATTGACCCGATGATGTTTGACGGAGTTCAGCTGTTTCGCGGACGTGGCTGTGACCGTTGCAAAAAATCCGGTTATGTCGGACGTATGGCGATCATTGAGGCCATGACCATCACGGACCAAATCCGCAAGCTCATCATCTCCCGTTCCAACACGCGTGAAATGGCCAAGCTCGCCGTCAATCAAGGAATGCACACGCTCCGCATGGTGGCACTGGATCGCGCCCGAGAAGGGGCCACCACACTTGAACAGGTTTTGGTCACCACGTCCGCTTACTAATAGCCCCGGTTCGGATTTCGCGCTTGGGGCCCATCGGTGAGCCAGGGGGCCGGCTGGGCCATCCAGCTCGGCCTTTTTTCCACCGGTTTGGGAGCCGGTCGGGTGATGCCCGGCAGCGGATTGATACCCGTGGGACGGGCGGCATTATTTTCCAGCGTGCTATACGAGCGTCCGGCGGGATTGAATTTTGGCTGGGGCTGGAGATAAGGATCGGGCGCCGGCATGGCGGCGGGCGAATAGCCAGCCGGGGTTGCCAGTTTGTCCGGCGGTGAACTTGGCTCCATCAATGCCCGGAAACGTTCACGGTCCGCCACTTGTTCCGGCGTCAGTTTGGGCTGGGTTGGCTGCGCAAACACGCTCGTCCAGGCCGATTCCGATTTGCGGTCGTTGCCTGAATAAACGTCGCCCGGCTTCGCGCCAAAAAGCTGGTTTAAGCCACGCGCTGAACCCTTCAGGTTTTTCGGATCATCATTTGCAAACGGCCCGCGGAAAAACGGATTTTGATCCTCCTGATTCCTGGCGAATGGATTTTGGTCATCGCGTCCGAACAGGTTGCCGGCTCTCCCGTTCGTCACCGCCCCGGCCGCCGCCCGGCTTTGCCGCAACAGAAATTTTTCCTCCAGCGACAGTTTCTTTTCGTCGTCCGGATTTTTAATGCCGAGGATTTGTTCTGGGGTCTTGATGCCGAGGATTTCCTCCGGCGTCAGGAGCATCCAGTTCTTGCGCTTGTTCAATGCGTCCTGCACCGAGGGATCCGTATTGAAAATCTGCGGGCGCGGAAGAGGCAGGGTCGGTCCGGGGTTGCTGAACAACTGTCGCGGCGCATTGTAATCCCCGGCATTGATCTGGCTCTTGGAACCGCCCAAAAAGGAATTGGCCTTGTCCGCCGTGATGTCCTCCGGCTTGGAATTGATCGTCGTCTGCTGCGCCAATGCGGAAACCGCCGCCATAGCCAAGGCGGCCGGCATCAACCATCTGGACGGAAAAAGATTCATTTGCCTATGACACGCTAGAACAATGGACACCCCGCGTCAAAAAAGAACTCAATCATAGTTGATAGGAAAACGGGAGATCGCTGCCTTGGCTATCAAGTATTAACTCTGAACTATCAACGAATTCACTGCCGCTCATATTCGCCCTTGCCGAGGCGTTTATAGACTTGAAAACCCGACTTTTTCGCGTCCGAGATGGAAAGCGGCTTGAGTTTATGCGGCGTGCTGAAACCGGAGATGATCTTGCGCACCGGCTTTTTGCACGCGGGACATTTCGTCAATGGCTTGGCCGAGAGCGGGCGGTTCAAGGTGAACGTCCCGCCGCACGCCTTGCATTCGCCTTCGCACAGTTCGTATTCGTATAACGGCATGCGGCTATTTTTTCAAAAATGCGCTGAACAAGTCAATCGGCAGCGGCAGGAAAGTCGTCGTGTTATGCTCGCTGGCCATCTCGCGCATGGTCTGGAGATAGCGCAATTGCAGCGCGATCGGCTCCTTCGCGATCAGCGCGGCAGCCTGCACCATCTTTTCCGCAGACTGAAATTCGCCCTCCGCGTTCACGACTTTTGCGCGGCGTTCGCGTTCGGCTTCGGCCTGTTTGGCCATGGCGCGCTTCATGCCTTCGGGCAGGGACACTTCCCGCACTTCCACGGCCGTGACCTTGATGCCCCAGGGATCGGTTTGCTTGTCAATGATCTCCTGAAGCTTCTGGTTGATGACGTCGCGCTGGGAGAGCAAGTCGTCCAGCGGCGACTGGCCCAGCACGCTGCGCAAGGTCGTTTGCGAGATGAGCGAAGTCGCCTTCCAGTAATTTTCCACCTTCACCACCGCCGCGTTCGGATCCACGACGCGGAAATAGATCACCGCGTCCACCGTGGCGGGCACGTTGTCCTTCGTCATGATTTCCTGCTTTGGCACGTCAATCGTCACCACGCGCAGGTCCATCCGCACCATGCGGTCCACGACGGGAATCAGAAAAATCAATCCGGGGCCTTTCGCGCCTTGCAGTTTGCCCAGCCGGAAAATTACGCCGCGCTCGTATTCGCGCAAAATGCGCATGGCCTGCGGCAGGATGAAAATCGCCAACGCGACGATAATGATGATCAGCGGCGCGGACACGCCGAACATTTTCACAAGTCCGTCAATGAGTTCTTTCATGTGGTTTCCGATTTGTTTTTTGGTTTTACCTGTAAAGTCAGTCCGCTGATGCCCGTCACCTCGACGGGTTGCCCGGCTTCCACCGGCGTGGCGCTCACGGCGTTCCACGTTTCACCCTCAATGAAGATCTTGCCGCCTGCAGCATCAATTCGCGTAAGCGCATCCACCGTTTTGCCCAGCATGGTTTCAACACCGGCTTGAACCGGTTTGAATTGTGCGCGCACGCCGGCGCCGACCACAAACATGAAAAACGCCGCCGTCACCACCGTGGCCGGCACGATCCAGAACCACGGCAGTTTGAAACCCTCCCCGGCGTGGTTGAACAGCATCATTGCGCCTAGAAAGAAAGACACCACGCCGCCAAACGTCAGCACGCCATGCGTCGGCGCAAAAATATCTATGACGAACAGCGTAACGGCCAGCCCGATCAGCGCAATGCCCGTGATGTTCACCGGCAACACGGCCGACATGTAGAGCAGGATGAGCAGCGCAATCGCGCCCGCCACGCCGGGAAGGATCGCGCCGGGATTGCTTAATTCGCCAATGATGCCATACATCGCGA
>Ga0207702_10001405_pt1 | contig 24039 bp, 24 predicted proteins | sample KBSCornC62_FD_184302 | JGI IMG/M metagenome (GOLD analysis project Ga0207702, IMG submission 184302) | Corn rhizosphere microbial communities from Kellogg Biological Station, Michigan, USA - KBS Corn C6-2 (SPAdes) (version 2) | ecosystem: Host-associated > Plants > Roots > Rhizosphere > Soil ...
GGATTCGCACATGGCACGCGGCGTCAACAAGGTCATCCTGGTCGGCAATCTGGGCGCGGACCCGGAAACGCGCTACAGCGCGTCGGGCACTGCGATGTGCACCATCCGGATCGCCACCACCGACAGTTGGAAGGACAAGCAGACCGGCGAGCGCCAGGAACGCACCGAATGGCATCGCATCAAGTTTTTCGGGCGGCTCGCCGAAATCGCCGGCGAATACCTGAAGAAGGGCCGGCAGGTCTACATCGAGGGTTCGCTGCGCACCGACAAGTACACCGACAAGGATGGCGTCGAGCGCTACACCACCGACGTGATCGCCAATGAGATGCAGATGCTGGGCAGCCAGGGTGAAGGTGGTGGCGGTCCCCGGGGCGAAGGCGGCGGTTACCCATCGCGCGCGCCGCAAGGCCGTCCCTCGGGTGGTGCGCAGGGCGGCGGCGGGCGTCAACCTGCGCCGCCACCCCAGGACAACGGTTTCGAGGACGACGACATTCCGTTCTAAGTTCTACCAACCGGTTCTTTGTATCATTTAGTCACTAAGCCCGCGTATTTGCGGGCTTTTTTTTGTTACACCTCAGCAATCGCAAAGATCTGCGCTCGTGTTTATTTCCCACCACGAGCTTGCTGTAATTGCTGGATGAACGCTTCGACTTTCAAGGTTCGCACGCTGCTGCTTGCAGACGGCGAACGCATGCCCTTGTTGCTTAGCAGCAGCTTGCAACCACAGTACTACCCAACGCTCTTCATCACTTCCCAAGTAAGAAACGCCGGGAGAGCGGTGAATTCGATCTCTGCAGAGCTTGCATCCATCAAACGCCTCTACACATGGGCGGACCACCGCAAGATCGACCTTGAAACGCGGCTCGCCGCTGGTGAATATCTGCGGGATTCTGAGCTGGAGGATCTCAGTCGATTCGTGTGCGAGAGGCCGTTCACGGCCTCCAGGTGTCGCTCGGGCGCCAGATTGAAGTTTCGGGAAGCCAAGTTGCGGGATGCCCGTATTCAGGCGCAGAGCAGGTACAGGCATCTGATGTTTTTGACCCGCTATCTCCAATGGCTTTCTGAGCGCTTGGGGGAGGCACGAGTTGGCCTCTTGGATCAAAGCGCCCGAGCCGAAATCAGCGCGATGGTGGTTAGCCTCGGCGCGCGAAAACCGAGAAAAGCGGCGGGCAGTCGTCTGAACGCCAGAATGGGCCTGACCGTTGACGATCAGGAGAAGCTTATTCGTGTCTGTGGTGTACGGTCGATCGAAAACGCTCAGTATTTGGGTGTCGAGCAACGAAATGAATTGATCGTTCGGCTCCTGGTGGGCCTTGGGATCCGAGCCGGCGAGCTGCTAGCTCTGAAAACGGATGACTTCGATTTTCAAAAAGACGAAGTCGTGATTCAACGTCGACCGGACGATCCTGCTGATCCCCGGGCGCAGCAGCCTCTGGTGAAGACCTGTGATAGACGGCTGCCAGTAGCTGGTGGGCTCATGAAGCTCGTTTATGCGTACATCATGGGGCCGAGAAGGAGCTTCCAACGGGCAAGACGTCACAAGTTCCTCCTTGTGGTGCATCGGGAAGGACCGCACGCTGGGAAGCCACTTAGCGCAAAAGGGCTTGCGAAGGTCTTTCAAGGACTGCGGCGGCTCGCTGATCTTCCTTCGCTTTCGCCGCATGTGCTCCGACACACCGCGAATGAACGCTTTTCCGAACTCATGGACGAGGACGGCGTATCAGAAGCGCGCGAAGAGCAATTGCGTTCGTATGCCATGGGGTGGCGGGATGGTTCTGGTACAGCTGCCGTCTACACGCGCCGACATATCGCAGCTAAGGCTGCTGATGTCTCGAAGAAGCTTCAGGAGAAACTCAATGCCCGTAAGTAGGCATGCACCGAAGGCCGACAGCACTACCACATCCCATTTGGCGCGCCATCACGGCTATCACTTTGTCCCAAGCGAGAATCGGTGGTGCTTGTCGAAAGACATAATCATCTCGCTGGCATGGACCGAATATTGCCTATGCGGCCCGCTCGCCGTCGCACTGAGGCAGGCATTGACCTACTTTGCTGAGAACTACTCGGCCGGATATGTCGCTGGCCTCAACGCAGATTTCAAACATTTCGTGACGTCCGTAAAAGGGCAAGAAGAGACGCTCGAAGTTTTGACCGCAGCGCAACTTGTGAATTACAGAGCGCTACTCGGGGAGAACCATCTCGGACGACTATATAAGGCCTCACGAGTGATACGGCTATGGCACGAGCAACACATCATCGATGTTCCAAATGACGTGATGGGGCTACTCACTGACTGGAAGCTCAAGGGTGAGGTTAAAGGAACGGCCGTAAGAACGCGATGCCCGTACAAGGGGCCATTAACAGACATTGAGTTCGAGGCAACTCTTGACGCGCTTTACGGCGCTCTCGAAATGCGCGCTATTGAGTTGAGCACGTTTGTGTTAACGATGTTGTTCTATGCAACCGGGAGGCGGCCATGCCAGTTAAGAGACCTGAAAATCAAGGACTTCATCAGTGCACGAGCGAAAGACGGCCTGCCGGTATACATCCTTAAAATTCCGAGGGCTAAGCAATCGGACAAAGGCGATGATCCTTGGAGGACAGAGTTCAAGGACGCGGCTTTGGAGCCGGAGCTTGGCGAGGCGCTTGAAGCGCATGTTGCAAAGGTGAAGGTAAAGGCATCCTCCTTACTTCCAAGGATCACCGAGGAGATGATTCAGGAGACTCCGCTCTTCCCCAACTGGAAGGAAATCGCCACCGCAGGTTCGGCGACGAAACGAAGCCTACTTGAGGCCTTCCGCTCAGATTTCTTTCACCGAGCACGGGCGTCAATTTCATTCGCAGTTTCCCACTGCATCGATCAATTGGAAATACATTCCGAGAGGATTGATGGACCGATACATGTGTTTCCATACAGGTTACGAAGAACTTTGGCGACAAGAGCTGCGCGTGAAGGTCACGGGGACCTGGTCATAGCGGAATTGCTAGATCAGACGGATACGCAGAACGTAAAGGTATACACGGAAAATGTTGCCGAAAACGTGAATGCAATCAGTGCTGCAGTGGCGAAGCAGCTCGCGCCCATGGCTCAGGCTTTTGCGGGAGTACTGGTCGATTCAGAGGCACAAGCAAAGCGTGGCGACGATGTGACGAGCCGAGTGAAAACCAGCGACGGAACATTTGCCGGTACCTGCGGGAAGTTTGGCTTTTGTGGCGCACTGGCCCCCGTTGCATGCTACACGTGCATACACTTTCAGCCTTTGCTTGATGGCCCCCACGAGCAGGTACTACAAAGCTTAGTCAAAGAGAACAGCCGGATTCAGCAGCTGACTGGGGACAGGACAATTGCATCCATCAATGACCGGACGCTCCTTGCGGTGGCCGAGGTTGTCAGGTTGTGCAAGCTTCGCAAGGCGGAGTTGGGACAATGACCGACGTCCTCCCGTTCATTCCTAAGCGTGATCGAGACGCGAACTCGAATTTGTGCGAATTCATCCGGCTGTGTCGCGAAGATCTCACAGTGTTCGGTGCTGATTTGGATTGGAACTCAAACTATTGGGCCAAGTCGAAAGTTACCTTTGGAAATCTCGATGCCGGAAAGAAGCGCAAACTCGAAAGCGATTCCTACATGCAGCAACCATTTTTGGACTTCGCAAAGGCGTACCACCGCTATCGTCACGGCATGAGGCCTGCGAAACACAATATTGAGATGCGGGCCCTGAAGTGCCTGGAGCGGTCGTTAGCGGAGACAGGAGTAGCTCCTTCGGTGGAACACGCAAAAGGATTTGTGTTTGATCGGGCTGCTGTTCTGTGCGCGGAATCTTATGGGCCAGGAGTCGCCTATCGAGCGGGGTGCGAATTGGAGGCAATAGCAAAGTTCCTCATAGAAAAGCGACTCGTATCGGGTCTTTTCCCGTGGAGAAACGCCATGCCGCGGCCAGTCGACACTGTACGGACAGGAGCCACAGCAAGACGGTTGCGTGAGAAGAAGCTTCCTTCCGATGAGTTGCTGAATGCTTTGGCTGCAATATTTGCGAGTAGTCCCACTGTGGGTCGGGATGTCTTTACAAGCTCTATGGTTGCATTGTTGATGTGTGCACCAAGTCGATGTGGCGAGGTTTTGTTACTTCCCGCGGATTGCGAGGTGACGGAGGAAAAGCGTGGTGGGGGCTTGGCCCATGGTTGGCGGTTCTTCACCGGCAAGGGCGGCCTCCCAATGATCAAGTGGATCCCGGATGTTATGGTGCCGATCGCCAAGGAGGCTGTAAGCCGCGTATGGCGAATAACTGACGAGGCGAGAAAGCTAGCGGCGTGGCTTGAAGATCATCCGAATGAATTTTTTCGGCATGCTGGTTGCCCCAAAGTGGGCGAGGACGACCCACTCGACGAGTGGCAAATTGCCTCGTGTTTGGGATGCTTGGGTGGCGACGCCACCATGTTAAGGCGAGCGAATTTGAGGGCTGAATTGCGGAGGATCGGAATCGATACGAGGCATCGTGCATTCACCCTGCGTGATTTGAATGGTTGGGCTCGGGCCCGTCTTCCGGATACCTTCCCGTGGTTCGATGCAGAGCGCACACTCAAGTTTCGCGATGCTCTTTTCTGTATGCGCGCTCGCCAACTTCGCACGGATATGGGATCGAGCCCGGTGGTGTTGTGGCGACCCACTGTGAATACGCTGAATGACGACTTGGGGCAGCGTGAGGCCCCACCTGGCTATCGTACGCCGAATATTTTCGCCAGAAACCAGGTGGTTCTCGGGGAGGTGACTGGAAAAGTTACTAGCCATCAGTTTCGGCACCACCTCAACACGCTCGCGCAGCGTGGCGGTCTCGCGCAGTCAGACATCGCGAAATGGTCCGGTCGGGCTGATCCCAAGCAAAACAGGGTATACAACCATATGTCGGAGCATGAGCTCGCGGGCATGTTACGGGAGCACAACCCCGCGCTCTCGCTGGGCCCCTCGCTATCACAGCTTGCGGAAAATCTTGCCACGAAGATGCCGATGACGCGGCAGGAATTCAACATGTTGACCATCCCGACGGTTCATCTAACTGAGGTCGGATTTTGCGCTCACGACTTCGTGATGTCTCCCTGTCAGCGTTTTCGAGATTGCCTCAACTGCAACGAGCATTTGTGCGTCAAGGGCGACGATAGGCTTGCGCGATTGAAGGACCGACTCGAAATAGTGCGCGAGCAGGTCTGTAACGCTGAAGCGAAGCTCCAAGAAGGCTCAGCCGGAGCGGACCGCTGGCTGGAAGTTCACCGGCTGACCGTCCAACGGCTTGAACAACTTATCGCCATACTGGAAGACCCTGCTGTTACCGATGGAGCTATCGTGCGGTTGAACAACGCAAATCAGTTCAGCCCCTTCCGGAGAGCACTTGAAGCGGCCGAGGTAACGAACGAATCATCGATACCGGCGCTACCCGATCCGAGCGGTGATGATGATGGGTAGGCATTTACGTGAGGCCGATGTATTAGCGGTGATTGGGTTGTTGGAAAGATGGGATGGGGATCTTGGCTGGGAGCTGTTGCGGGGCGCATGCAAACAAGCGCTATCCATGAACGCATCTCGGCAAACGCTGGCCAGAAACCGCGCTATCACCGACGCGTTTCACGCAGCCAAACGCCGTCTGAATGAGGCGAATAACGACCGCACCGCCATGCCCGGTAGCTTGCGCATGGCCAGTGCGCGTATCCGAAGATTGGAAAGTGAAGTTTCTCAACTCCGAGAGGCCAACCGCATACTAATGGAGCGCTTTGTGAAGTGGCAGTACAACGCGTACGCGCGTGGGTTGTCAGAGCGAGATCTCGATCGTGCTCTCCCCTCGATAGATCGTGGGCGAACACTTCCGATCGGCCGATCGTAGGTTTCAAACCCACGGAAGCTCGCTACTTGAGTGCCCACGTGGCCTGCCTCCGTCAATCCTGGTGCGCAGCCATGGGATACGACATCAGGTTGCGCTCCCGCTATTCTTCCCTCCGATCCTCGCGTTGCGAGGTGAGACGAAGGGATCAGGGGGGATGCCTGACGCACCTGAACAACAAGCTCGCGCGAAAATCGATGCGCTGCTGACGGCGGCAGACTGGGTCATCCAGGACATGGCTGACTTCAACCGCAACGCGGCCGAGGGCGTCGCGGTGCGGGAGTTCCATCTCGAGAGTGGACCTTGCGACTACCTGCTGTTCGTCGGCGGCAAGGCGGCGGGCGTCATCGAGGCGAAGAAGGCCGGTGTCACCCTTTCTGGCGTGGCCGAGCAGGCCGCCCGCTACAAGCTCGCAGTGCCCGAGCACCTCGCGCGCTGGAACGAGTTCCTGTACTTCGACTACGAATCGACCGGCGACGAAACCTACTTCTGCGACAGCCGTGATCCGCATCCGCGCTCGCGACGCGTGTTCGCTTTCCACAGGCCACATACGCTGCATGATTGGTTGAAAGAACAGGACACCTTGCGCACGCGTCTCTCGCAGATGCCCGTACTAGACACACACGGTCTGCGCGACTGCCAAGTCGATGCGATTGGCGGTCTCGAACACTCCCTTGCCCACGATCGACCGCGCGCCCTGATCCAGATGGCCACCGGCGCGGGCAAGACCTTCACCGCCTGCACCTTTTCGTGGCGGCTGTTGAAGTTCGCCAAGGCCCGCCGCATCCTGTTCCTGGTGGATCGCAATAACTTGGGTGACCAGACGCTGAAGGAGTTCCAGAACTTTGACGCGTCCGGCACCGGCCGCAAGTTCACTGACACTTACATTGTCCAGCACCTACACGGCAATCGCATCGATCCCGATGCGAAGGTGGTCATCACCACGATCCAGCGCCTGTACGCCATGCTGCGTGGCAAGGAGCTATCCGAAGAGGACGAGGAACGCTCGGCGTTCGAGACCGAGACTGACGGCGAAGGCGAGGTCCCGCCCATCACCTACGACCCCGCCATTCCCATCGAAACCTTCGACTTCATCGTCACCGACGAGTGTCACCGATCCATTTACGGGCGCTGGCGGCAGGTGCTGGAATACTTCGATGCCTTCCTCATCGGCCTCACGGCCACGCCCAGCAAGCACACGCTCGCGTTCTTCAACAACAACCTCGTCTCGGAATACAGCTACGAGCAATCCATCGCCGATGGCGTCAACGTCGGCTTCGAAGTCTTCCGCATCAAGACCGAAGTCGGCGAAAAGGGCGGCACGGTCGAGGCAGGCTACGCGTTGCCGGTGCGTGATCGCCGCACTCGCGCGCTGCGCTACAAGGAACTGGACGAAGACCTCGCCTTCGCCAGGGAAGAGCTCGACCGCTCCGTCACGGTACCCGCACAGATCCGCGCGGTGCTCCGGTGTTACCGCGACACCCTGTTTACCGACCTGTTTCCGGGCCGCACAGGTGAATGGGTGCCGAAAACCCTGATCTTCGCCAAGGACGACCACCACGCAGAAGAAATCGTCACCGCCGTCCGCGAGGTGTTCGACCAAGGCAACGACTTTGCCAAGAAGATCACCTACCGCACCGGCGGCGACCCCAAGGCGCTGATCAAGGCATTCCGGGTCGATCCTTTCCCGCGCATCGCCGTCACCGTGGACATGATCGCCACCGGCACCGACATCAAACCGGTGGAGTGTCTGATCTTCATGCGCGACGTGAAATCCGCCGGCTACTTCGAGCAGATGCGCGGCCGCGGCGTGCGCAGCATCGCCGATTCCGACCTGCACCAAGTCACGCCCGACGCGCAGACCAAGACCCGCTTCGTGCTGGTGGACGCGGTGGGCGTCACCGAAAGCCAGAAGACCGTCAGCCAGCCGCTGGAACGCAAGCGCAGCGTCGCCTTCGACAAGCTGATCGACCAGATCGCGCAGGGCCGGCGCGACGACGACGCCATCTCGAGCCTCGCTGGCCGCCTCGCCGCACTGGACCACCGCATCGAGGACGAAGACCGTGCCCGCATTTCCGCAGCAGGCAATGGCGCCACGCTGAAATCCCTGGCCGCCGGCCTGTTGAACGCCATCAGTCCCGATATCGTCGAAGCGAAGATCATCGAACGCCACGGCAGCTTGGAAGTCGCCACCAAGGCACAGGCCAAAGCCGTTGCCGACGAACTGAAGGATGACGCCTGCGCGCCGCTGGACGATCCCAAGGTGCGCAACCTCATCAAGGACATCAAGCAAAAAGCCGACATCTTGATCGCCGAGCGCACGCCCGACGAAGTGGTGAGCGCGGGTTACGACATCAAGCATGCCGAGGCCCGCGTGCAGTCGTTCAGGAATTTCATCGAAGCGAACAAGAACGAACTGCTGGCGCTGCAGATTCTCTATGGTCAGCCCTACACGAAACGTCGGCTCACCTACGCCGCCATCCGCGAATTGGCCCAGCGGCTTGCCGATCCACCGTACCATCTGACGACCGCCGACGTGTGGCAGGCATACAAGCGCATCGAGGCCGCCTTGGTGCGCGGCGCGCCCAGCGACAAGGTGCTCACCGACATCATTTCGCTGGTGCGCTTTGCCACCGGGCAGAGCGAGTTGCTGGAGCCGTACTCCGCGCGCGTCGAGCAGAAATTCAATCTTTGGATCGGCCGCCAGATCAAGGCCGGCAAACAATTCACCGAGGAGCAAATGAACTGGCTGAAGGCAATCCGCAACTACCTCGCAGCCAACGTCGAGATCGCACCCGCCGACCTGCAGCGCGACACGCCATTCAGTGCGTGGGGCGGCGTGATCGCCGCGCGCAAGGTTTTTGGTGACGAGTTGAATGCAATGCTCGAAGAAATGACTGAGGCACTCGCTGCATGAAGGCGGATGTGGAAGTGCCGAATGGCAATGGGGATTCCACGCGTCGGCTACCGACTATTGATGTGCCAGCGCGTTGGACAGTGGCGCCGCTGCGCGACGTTGCTGACGTCGCACTAGGCAAGACGCCCGGCAAGGCGGACTACGTCAACGATGGCACACTGAAGATCATCAAGTACCGCGACCTCAACGACGACGGTTCTATCGATTGGGGCAATGCCAGCAAGGGTTTCGTGAACCCCGCGCGTGCTCCATCATTGAACTTGCGATCATTGCGGGAAAGCGACGTCCTTGTATCGGCGTCTGCGCATTCATCCGAGATTATCGGTCGCAAAGTGCTCCTCACCAAACAGGTACCGGAACGGTTCAAGGGAACGTTCCTCTGTGGAGAGATCCTGCGTGTGCGTTGCGAATCGCCAACCGCTCCGGCACTCGCAAACTTCCTGCACTACTTCCTGAAAAGTGCCAAAGGCTACAAGTCGATTCAGGCCAAGGTGCATGGGGTACACCTCATCGCCAGTCGTGCGGAGGAGATACCCGTTCCAATTGCTCCAGCTTCCGAGCAAGACCGCATCGTTTCCAAGATTGACCAGCTGTTCAGCCGCATCGACGAGGGCGAGCAGGCGCTGCAGCGTGTAGCGAAGCTGGTGGAGCGCTACCGCCAATCGGTGCTGAAGGCCGCCGTCACCGGCGAGCTCACCCGCGATTGGCGCGAGGCGCGCAAGCGCGCTGGCGAATCGGTGGAATCCGGCGAGGCCTTGCTCGCCCGCATCCTGAAAGCCCGCCGCGCCGCATGGGAGAAGGCCGAACTCGCAAGGCTCAAGGCGAAAGGCAAAATTCCAACCGACGATCGCTGGAAGCAGAAGTACCGGGAACCCGCGCAGCCCGACACCGCTGGCGGCCTGCCCTATCTCCCGGAGGGTTGGACTTGGGCGACGTTGCCTCAGCTCGGTGAGTTCGGGCGCGGGAAGTCTAAACATCGCCCCCGCAACGATCCAAAGCTCTACGGAGGCAAGTACCCATTCCTGCAGACAGGCACTGTGAGATCGAGCAACGGCCGCATCAGATCGTTTGACTCGAATTACAACGAACGAGGCCTTGCGCAAAGCAAACTGTGGCCAAAGGGAACAGTGTGCATCACGATTGCCGCGAATATCGCCGAGTCTGGAATCTTGGACTTCGACGCGTGCTTTCCGGACAGCATCGTCGGGTTCGTTCCCGCTGATGGTGTGATCGGTGAATACGTCGAGTTTTTCATTCGTACCGCACGAGAGTCGCTAGATAGGTACGCGCCCGCTACCGCGCAGAAGAACATCAATCTCGAAATTCTTGAACAAGTCGCTGTCCCGTTACCTCCGTTTCATGAGCAGCAATTGGTGTTTTCGCGAGCGGAAGAAGAGCTGTCCAGGATCGCCGAGGTTGAGCACTCGTTGCTTGGGGAGGCCATTAGATCGAAGGCCCTTCGCCACTCGATTTTGAAGGCCGCGTTCTCCGGCCAGCTGGTGCCACAGGATCCGCACGACGAGCCAGCGTCCAAACTTCTGGAGCGCATCGCTGCCGAGCGAGCGAGCATTTCAACGCCGCGCCGCAAACAAACCAAGAAAACCGCATGAGTACGATCGATTCTGCCCTCGTCAGCAAGGTCTGGAACTACGCGCACGTGCTGCGCGATCAGGGCATCGGCTACGGCGACTACGTCGAGCAGATCACCTTCCTGCTTTTCCTGAAGATGGACCAGGAACGCAACGACCTGCTGGGCGAATCCTCCGCGATCCCGGCTAAATGGCGATGGGACAAATTGGCGCCGCTTGCGGGCGACGAACTGGAAGGCCAGTACCGCCACACGCTGGAAGCGCTGGGCCGCGAGAAAGGTCTGATCGGCGCGATCTTCCGGGGTGCCCAGAACAAGCTGACCGATCCGGCCAAGCTGAAGCGCGTGGTGTCGCTGATCGACGCCGAAACCTGGATCGGGATCGGCGTGGACGTGAAGGGCGCGATCTATGAAGGGCTGCTGGAACGCAACGCCGAGGAGGTGAAATCCGGCGCCGGCCAGTACTTCACGCCGCGTGCGCTGATCGACGCGATGACCGACGTGGTGGCGCCGAAGATCGGCGAAACGGTGCACGACCCGGCCTGCGGCACTGGTGGGTTCCTGTTGTCGGCCTACGAACACATGAAGGGCCAGAGCCAGGACCGCGCTCGCCAGCGCAAATTGCGCGAGGAATCCATCAGTGGCACCGACATTGTGTCCGAAGTAGTGCGGCTTTGCGCTATGAACATGTACCTGCACGGCATTGGTAACGGCGAAAGCCCGATTGCGCAGCGTGACGCATTGGCCAGCGACGCCGGCGAACGCTTTGACGTGGTGCTGACCAACCCGCCGTTCGGTAAGAAGTCCAGCTTCACTGTGGTGGGCGAAGATGGTTCCCTCGCCACCGAGCGGGAAAACTACGAGCGTGAGGATTTCAAGTTCACTACGTCGAACAAGCAGCTGAACTTCCTGCAGCACATTATGACGATCATGGCCGACGGTGGTCGTGCAGGCGTGGTGCTGCCAGACAACGTGCTGTTCGAGCCCGGCAATGCGGGCGAAGGCATCCGTAAGCGCTTGCTGATGCAGTTCGACTTCCACACGTTGCTGCGGCTGCCGACTGGCATCTTCTACAAGCCGGGCGTCAAGGCGAACGTGCTGTTCTTCGACAAGAAGCCGCCGCGCGCGGATGGCTCGCCAAACAGCAGCGCGCTGTGGATCTACGACTTTCGCACCAACCACCATTTCACGCTGAAGAAGAATCCGCTGACGCGCGAGGACTTGGATGACTTCGTGCGCTGCTACGCGGCCGGTAATCGGGCGAAGCGCAAGGAAACCGAACGTTTCAAACGGTTCGGCGTGGACGATCTTCTGAAGCGGGACAAGCTCAACCTTGACAGCTTTTGGCTGAAGGATGACAGCCTCGAAGACGTGGACAACTTGCCGCCGCCGGACGAAATCGCGGCCGACATCGTGGACAACCTCCAGGCGGCACTGGATGCGTTCCAATCCGTAGTGGACGAGTTCGGCGCCAAAGCGGTCGTGCAAGTGGGGTAGCTGGATTACCAACATTGATTTGAGAGGGGCATCAATGGCGCTGACACAACGCGAACGCATCCTGATACTTGCGAAGACCTATCCTTCGCCCAGCGCCAAGCATGTCGAGACGTCCTGCGTTGCAGGCATCAACCAAGACGGTTCGATGCGGCGTCTTTATCCGGTGCCATTTCGGCTGATCGAACAGGACCAGCAGTTCAAGAAATGGCAGTGGATCGAGGTCGGGATCGAGAAAGCCGCGGCAGATCATCGACCTGAGAGCCACAAGGTAGACATTGGATCGCTTGCAGCGAAAGACGCTATTCCGACCAAGCGAGACTGGGCAGGCCGTCGCGAGTGGATCGACAAAATCCCCTCGTTTGGCGACTTCGAAGAAATCGAAAAGACCCGTAAGCATGATGGATTGTCACTGGCACTTCTTCGTCCGAAGCAGGTCCTCGGCCTTGTGATCAAGAACGCCCGCAGCAAGGAATGGACAGACGAAGAAAGGGAAAAGCTGACGCGCGCTCAGATGCAAGGCGATCTGTTTTCCGAGGCTCAGGCTCGCCAACAGGTCAGGGAGCTGCGCAAAGTTCCCTACGACTTCTACTACTCGTATCTGTGCGACACCCCGGAGGGCGAAAAGGAGTACAAGCACAAGATCGTCGATTGGGAGGCGGGCGCGCTGTTCTGGAAGATGTACACCGAGCACGGTCCCGCGGAATGGGAGAACAAGTTCCGCAGCAAACTTGAAATTGAGCTCACCAGTAAGGATTTGATGTTATTGATGGGGAACCAGCATCGGTTCCCGGACCAGTGGCTGATCGTGAGCCTGATCTACCCGCCTAAGCGAACGCCAGCGGACGACGGACAGATTCCGTTGCTTTGATGTGCTTGACGCTTGCGCCGCAGCGCTTGCTCACGGCAGTCGCCACCATGGAGCGGTGGCAAAAGTTGTAATCAGCTTCGAAACACAACAGCGCGCAGGTTGATTCCTCCACCAGTGTTGCCAGCTCAGTGATGGCATCCTTCTGCGTGGCGAGGTATGTGAGGAATCGGGCTGTGTAGCGCTTCCAGTCACCATCGGAGCGATAGCTGGTGCGCACCGGTCGAGGGCAACCAAGGCTACCCATGTGGATGTACGAAAGGCCCGATTCCTGGAGCACGCCAGCCAGCGCCCGTTTTGAATAACCTGGCTTGCGCGACAAGGGGAGCTCACGCACGTCTACAACGGTCTTGATGCCGTGCTTGGACAGCAACGACAGGAAGGCATCGATGCTCAGGCCTTCGTAGCCTATGGTGAAAACAGTCATTCTCGGGCCTCGTCAGCAGGCTTAATTCTAACCGCGCTGCTCCAGCATCGCTGGTCCGCCAGCGCCGAGTCTCGACTGAGGGTTAGCGTTCGGCCATCCGCTCCAGGTCGGAGACCACACGCTCCTGAGTCTTCGCGGGGAGCGAATTGAATGCCAGGATCAGCCGTGCGAGCTTGTCGTCGCTCGCGAATAGGTACGCGGGAGGCACGCCCAATGCGTCAGCCATGCGCTGGACAGTCCCGGGGTCCGGGTGATGAACACCGCGTTCATACCGATTGACGCGTGCACTAGCCACAAATTGATCCAACCCGGCTGCGATTCCGAGATCCTTCTGCGACAGCCCTTTCCGTTTCCGGGCGTCCTTGAGGCGCTTGGAGAGGACTGCAAGCGCATTGAGTTTCTGGGGCACGGTTTCGAGCCGGCAGGGGAGGCCCTACGAGGTTCGTAACTTCGCCTTGCGCTGCATACTACGAATTTCGTAGCATAGGGTATCGCAAGTGCCTAGCGGCAAGCGAGGTCGTATGCCTTTCCAACTTGTCTTCGATGACCTGACGGCCCTCAATATTCCTGTTGACGACTCGGTACTCGAAACGTGGCAAATCCAGCTTGGAAGGGCTGGCCATGCTGACGCGGTGGATGCTCTCCAAAGACGGCTCGCGAAGTGCATGGCCGCTGGATTGTCGGAATGCCTTGATCCTGATCTGCGACCGCCTTCCGAGGCACAGGTGAATTACGCAACGGCAATCGCACGCGAACTGGGCGTTTCCATCAGCGCTGAGGCGCTTCGATACCGCGGGGCGATGGCCGATTTCATTGGCCGGTTCGCCGAGCAGTTCAAGCGCCGGCGTGCGCAGCGATAACGCTGCGTGGGCTTCAGCCCGCTTGCAACGGCCTCCCGCGTTCCGTTGTTGCCCATTTCGGCCCGAGCTGGTGCCTACTAACGGTCTGGAGCCCATCCCAGTGATTTCAACGACGGATCTCGAACAATTGATGGCCGCATCGATCCAGGATATCCGGGCGGAACCGGCGTTCTTCCGCGCGCTCCTCGACGCAAACGTGTTCGTGCACACGCCAAAGGTTGAGCCGCCGGGGCGCTGCCAGTTCGTGATGTTCAGGAGCCCGGACAACGGACAGTACGTGATACCAGTCTTTACCGACAGAGCTAAGGCGGACTGGGCAGCGCGTGACAATGTTCGCGTCCTCGAGGTGAATGGTCGGGAGTTGTTCCGCTTGGCTCGCGGTGCCGCGCTGATGCTCAATCCGAACGATGCCCGATGTACGTTGTACCCCGAAGAGATTGAGCGCCTCCTGCGCGATGGCACGGTAGCGTCTGTGCAGAAGTGGAAGTTCGAGAACGGCGGCGAGGAGCAAATTTACAAACTTGAGTCACCGCCACGCGCACTGGTGAAGGCGTTGCGGAAGGCGCTCCCAGAAGTACGTAGCGTAGAAATCGCTTACATAGCCGGAATTCGATGGCCGAAGGAGAATCAGCCTGATAGTTTGCTGATCGTACTCGGGGGCGATGACAAAGTGGCGGAACGAAGCGTCCGCGCCGTGGCGACTGCGTTGTACGAGCAAACGGACAAGTCAGGACGCCCTGTGGATGTGGTGCACTTTGACAACCGGCGAGCGCGGCCGGCGTGGATCGAGGAGCTCGGCTTGGAACCCATTTATAGGCGTAGGTCGAGGAAAGCGGTGCCGGTTCTCAAGGGGTACAACTGAGAGCCGCTTTGTCTCAGCTTTTGCTCGCGTTCAAGCGCCGGCAAGATGTGACTTATGGAGTCCGGCTGTTAGTTTTGCCACAAGTCGGTCGATTCGATGATGTGGCACGAACGAGCCCTGCCATTTGGAAAGCCCTATTCAGTTCGGGCGTTGTCGGGCGAAGTGCTCGATCGTTCGGGTTGCCAAGACGGAGTGCTCGTGGCCAAAGAAGCCGAGAAGTTTGATGAGCTCCTTGTAACCGCTTGGGCCAAAGGTCAGTGTGTTCACCTGAGTCTGTACGCGATTGAACTTAGGCAACCACCCGGTAAGATCTGGTTTGAAGGTGAGCTTCAACCAACTCCAGCCGATGTTGAGGGTGGGCGCATTCGTTGGGTTCTTGCCCAGCGCCCGTTCGACTTCCTTGCCCAAGGTGACAAGCCGCTTTCGTTGTGCAGCAATCGCCTTGAACTCCCCTGCTGAGATCGCCTCTTGGTACTGGCTGAGCCACGCACGAAGTTCGGATAGTTGATCGCGCATCTGTGACGCCACCACGAATACGTCAGCTAGCGAAGCGGAGTCGCGCAGAACCAGGGCTGGTAAGGCGGGAAGAACGACATGAACACCCCAAATGTCATCATCCACCGGCGAGGCGGGGTAGAGATTCTCTCGGTGCATGGCGACTGCCTGCTTAAATTCACCCAGTGCCGTCGGCGGCGTTGGCAGAATTAGGCCCGCACGTTGAAATAGACGGCGCCGGAGCGGATGCGGCGTGTAGGGGCTGGCATACACCCATGCGCGAGCCAACATGCCCGCCCCGCCCCACACCAACTGAGAAGTGAACTTGTACGGGGTCGTGCGATTGTTCTTCCAAGCTGCTTCGTTGCATACCTGCTCGTTCGTCATGGTTTCGTTGAGCAGCAGACGTCCTAGAAAGTCTCGGCGTGGCACTTCGAGGCGCTCGGGATATTCGAGAAATCCATATGGACGCACGATGGAACGCTGCGTCAGTTCACTGAGCAGATCATCTTGGCCAAACCACGTATCGTGGAATTGATCGTCGACCAGGATCTGATCGCGCAAAATTATGTCCGTCAGCAGATCGAACAATGCCTCGATATCGATGACGGCTTGAGGAAACGCCGTCGACGGCAGTTCAGGGTCGGTGAGTGGCTTGATGCCCGGATTGTCATCCGGATCCAGCCCCCGAGTGAGGAGGTCGCTCACGGCCTGCAGTGACCAGTTGTCGGCGATAACGTGCTGTCCCATCGCAATCTTTACTCGTGTCCAAGAGTTGTATGGACGTAAGGCGAATCTGTATGTTCAGCGACTAGAGAACAGTAGGAAGTCAGCATGCCAACACTCCCGCCGCTGGATAAGAACGTCAACCATGCTCCACACGTCGTATTACTCGGTGCGGGAGCAAGTATTGCAGCGTACCTGCATTGGGGACGAAAGGGCTCGCAACTGCCATCGATGCAAGACTTGATTGAGGTACTTTCTCTTCGCGAGCCAATTGAGGACGCCGGTTACAACACAATTGGACTGGATTTCGAAGCATTCTATGATGACCTTTCGTCATCCGGAAAGAACGATGAGCTCAGAGCGGCTATTGAGTCTCGGGTATACAATTTCTTCAGCGCACTTACCCTGCCAGATGTGCCGACAATTTATGACTATCTCATTCTAAGCTTACGCGAAAAGGATATAATTGCTACGTTCAACTGGGATCCATTTTTGCTCCAGGCATACATGCGCAACGAGGTTGTGACAAAGACCCGACGCCCCAGAATCACGTTCTTACACGGAAACGTAAAGGTTGGCGTCTGTTACGCTTGTGAGATAGCAGGGGTAAATGGTCGTCGCTGTTCTCGCTGCGGCACTTTGCTGGAGCCGTCCAAGCTTCTCTACCCTATTAGACACAAGAACTACAATGACGATTTATTCATCAAAACCGAATGGGAAGTGCTGCGTGACAAGCTCAAGCGTGCTTATTTTCTAACGATCTTTGGTTACAGCGCACCTACCACTGACGTCGAGGCCCGTTCACTGATGCTCGATGTATGGAAGGCTAATTCATCCTTGGAATTAGCAGAGGTTGAGGTCGTAGATATTCGCTCAAGCAAAAATCTCGAGGTTACATGGCGTGATTTCTTCTTTAGCCATCACTACATGACCACCAAAGACATATTCAGCAGCTACATGTTCACGCATCCGCGTAGAAGCTGCGACGCTTTCGCCGCCGCTACCCTGATGTGTGAGCCATGGCACGATAACCCTTTCCCCAAGTTCAAAAGATTGCGCGAATTGCAGGAATGGGTCGCTCCGCTCATAGCCGAAGAGGATCGATACGACACTGAAAGTATGGAGTTTTCCGGCGACCCTCTTGCACCGAATGCAAAAATTGTAATCTAACGGGTGCTGGCGACAAACGGCCAAAAATTGCACATTTCGTCGTCCCCTGGAACATCACATTGATAGATCTTCGCGGATTCTATAAGCGGGAGGAGGGCGGGAACGTAGCCGTGAGCACCAGCCTTCGGGAAGGCGAGCGATCGCCAGAGGTAGCAATGAGTGCGTCACACAGACGCTAAGCAGCCTGGAGTAGGCGCCAGGCTGCTGGCCTCAGGGACGTGGTTTTGTTGACTCTGATCCTAGATTTCGTCCCTCGGCCCGATAAATTGAGTTTCTGCCGTTCGTGGGAGTTCTGACAATGTGGACAACGCTGTGTGCATGTTGGCGGTGGGTGTTGGGTCGATTTAAGGCCCCTAAACATGCCTATAAGCTTTTTCTCAGTGATTCTCGTTACACAGCGCAAGAAGCAGCTCGTTCGGGGGAAGTCGTAGCCATTTTCAATGACAGCGGAAAACCGAAATGGGCTTATTTCATGTGCCCTTGCGGTTGTGGCCAACAATTGGCGCTGAATTTGATGCCAACACAGCTTCCGCACTGGCGCGTTTCGATTCTGAGCGACACAGACTTCTCTGTCTTGCCATCAGTCGATTCCACAACGTGTGGCGCACATTTTTGGCTGCGTAATGGACGTATTACATGGTGCGAGTAGGCCACGCCATCGCCAGAAATGGAGATTCGTCACCGCGTCCCCAGTTGGCACGGTCGTCGCAATAGCAGTCTGCGCGCGGTGCCACTCGATTAGTGCGCACACGTGTCAAGTCGAAAGCAATTAAAACTTCCGATGACTTCCGCTCGCTTCCCATAAAACCCGTCAGGCGATGCAGGAGTTCACTGACTGCGAAGCTGGCAACGGCTGTGGTGAAGCTAATCACGGCCGGTGCAGGTACGTCGAGTTCAGGAGCATAGCCTTCGCGTACTTGTTTCGCACGCTCGGTGGGCGGCAGAGCTTCCACGCGCATTGCTTCTGGTGAAATCCGCCCTCGACAGTACAAACATGCTTCACCTGGCATGAGCGTCGTAACCCTGCCATGGACGCTTCGGATGTGCTGCTCCACCGAGTCAATTAGCACGCCCACGTCGATTACGGGCAACCCGTATTTGAGTGCGATGTTCATAAGGATGGCGCGCGGGATCTGTTTATCGGTGCATCCGAACACCAAATCGCAGTCGGTGATCCGCCGCGCTACGGCCTCATCTGTGATGGGATGAGGGATGGGCTCTAATCGCGTAGCTAAGCCGATCCGTTCGAGGTGGCGCTGCGCAATTTCAACTTTAGGTTTGCCGACGTCATCCATGGTTGCGCCGTAGACGCGGTTAATATTGGTTGCGTCAAACACGTCGCCATCGAACAACGTAAGCTGACCAACGCCAAGGCGGCAAAGCTGTTCGGCTAGTGGGGACCCCGTCCCGCCTAATCCAACAATGCCGATGTTCATGAGCTGCAACATCCGCTGCAGCTCCGGCCCGAATGCGCGCACTTGGCGATCGAAGACGGCGGGTACGGGTGCGTCGCCGCTTGTACCAGAATGGATTCGAAAGCGTTGTCCAACGACCACAACGTACGCGGAGGATCGGTGAGGGGCATAGACGCGGCCTGCAAATCCATCTTCGGTCATGACTAACGTGCCGTGCATACGATCCGGGATGCGAGCACGCAAGAATGGCAGCAGCTCATCTTCCTCGGCATCGTCTTGTGACGAAAAGCCGAGCCATCCGCAAGGATGAGAATGCGCAAACACCACTGACAACCGCTCATTACGAGCCAGCTTTGCTGCGCGAACGAGGGCAGCAGACCGAATCGAGAGCAAGTCTGTCTCGCGCCGCAAGTAGTCCTCCGCTGCCACCGGGATAACGGCATGGCTGACTAGCTTTTTGACACCGAGGGTTTCAGCTTGCCCGCACAATAGAAATGCTGCACCCTCCACGTCAGGGGGATCGAACAAGTACCTTCGCAGTTGAGCTACGTGTTCTTCCAGCAGAACGATACGCGAGGTCATGCTGGTGTGCGTCCCAAACCCTGTAGTTCGCGCTGAATAAGGGCGAAGAATGAGCGGAGGCTGTCGACGCCGGGTTTCCAGCCACCGTTGAGATGGCGTGAGAACCGTTGCCAGGGGCGCCCTAAATGCAGCTCCATCACTTCTGATGCCGGCGCAAACTGCCCGCTGGCAGCAATTCGGATCGGCGGATCGCAGTACCACATGTCAAGTGGCGTCATTGGGTATTGCGGTGGGATGCGTATCATGAGGTCGGTGATTTCGGGACTGAATCCGCCGCCCTTCACCGGAAATTGCCGCACGATTACGAAAGTGCTACCCGCAGGATCCGGTACCGCCTCCCATTGATAGCCGCGTTCTCGGAGAAACGCGGTATCGCGCTCAGGAATGGACATGATGCCGGGCTCCCGGATTAATGGTGCTGGGCGCCGTGTAGTACTTGCTGCCCGGCTTCACCTCGTAGGTCTGCTCGGGACGAATCAGGACGTCATCTGACGGACCGGGCGCTTCAAGCCAGAGGTCTCGGTCCGGTCCGATGGGTGGCTGTGGCAGTCCGCGCAGCTCCGCTCCGGTCATTTCCAGTGCGGGGGCATCGTACTTCACTTCGTCAATGAAAATCGGGATCACGCGGTGCTCACTGGCGCGCTCTGATTCAGAAGGGGGGGGGGCGGACATGGTGGGCTCCTAAGTGCAAGGTGTAGCTAAATAGTACATGCACGATAGCTAAATTGCAATGGTGAATTGTTGTGCTCTTTAGCTAATTGATGTAGACTAGCGATGTCCGGGAGAGAGTCTATGGCTGGCAAGAAAACCATGACGCTGAACCTTACCGAGGCAGAGATGGTCGCCTTGGAGCGTCTGTCCACTGAGAAAGACATGAGCAAGACAGCGGTCTTGCGTCAGGCGCTTAGGCTTTATCAGGTGATTTCAGTGCGGATGCAGGTAGGTGAACGACTCTTCTTCGAGGACGACATTGCGAAGGAGAAAAAGGAACTGGTCGTACTCTGACCATGGACGTCGCCCTTGAGGACCGCCATGCCGGTCGCATTGTTCCGGCCACGTTGATCGAACGAATCGATGTGGCCTATGCGAAACGAGTCGACGACCTTTGGCTTACCTTTCTAGCCGCAGCAATCGCCGAGGCAGAAGCAGCCGGCACGCCTGTGGAGTTGCTCGAACACACGCATTGGCGATGGACTGGCAAAGTCGAGCTGACCGCTCATTTGCTGTCATACCCTACTTTGGCAATCGAATGTGAGGAACGGCCACAGGGCCTGATGATGCTTAAGACCGATGGTGAGATCGCGCGGTCGCAAAACGAGCAAGGTAAGCCTTTGGTGTATGTAGAATTTCTTGCCACAGCTCCTTGGAATCTCCCCGCAGTCGTTGCGAGACCACGCTTCCGCGGTGCTGGCACCATACTGCTGCGCGCGGCTATCGAAACGAGCCTCGACCTCGGATTCAAGGGACGCATCGGTCTACACTCGCTGCGCGACGCCGAGATTTTCTATGCCCGCTCGGGTATGACGGCACTAGGCAGGGATCAAAAAAAGGAGAACCTTGAATATTTCGAGATGACGTCAACCCAAGCGATGGCGTTCATCCGATAGGAGCAAACCATGAACTTCGAAGCTATGCGCGAATGGCTAGCCCGCAAACTAGCTCACGCTGACGACACAGTCGCCGCAGCCGGAGGCAGCTCCCTTGAAGAGCTGCGCCGAGACACACAGATGCGCACGGTGACGCCTACAGTGCTTGAGACCGTTCCGACTCAAGTTGGACAAGTAGTTCGGTATGTACGCGAGCAAAGAGGTTGGAGTCAGCAAGATCTTGCCGACCTCGCTGACATCGATGAAGTCGAAATCGTGCGAATCGAGTCCGATCACGATGTCACCCTCTCTCCTCGATCGGTAGTGAATCTTGCTCGTGTTTGCAGTTTCTCGACGACGCGCTTCCAGCAGCTCGCGAACCACGTCACGGTTCACTCGGCAGCGTCGAATCTGTCTGCACTTCGATTTGCCGCGCGCTCGGCCAACATAGGTTCAGTCACGGCCGGTGAGTTCGACGCCGTGCGCGCGTTGGTTGACGTTTTGTCTGAAGATACGTCAGACGCAACGTGAAGAACCTCATCCTTGATCTCAGGACGACACGCGATATCGATTCACGCGTAGCCCGTCTGCATCGAGATCTCGGATACCGAGGAGGTACTGTCAAGCTCGAAGACGTTCGTGCGCTTCTGAAACTGGATATCGATTATTACAACGCCAACGATCCGGGACTGATGAGCGAGGTGATTCACAAACTTCGGGTAGGGGCAAAGCAGATCGTAAAGCGTCCTGGGTTGCTGGTGGACGCCATTCGAAAGTTCGATCTCAAGGCCCTTTTCATTCCTGATCGCAAGCGGATTCTGCTCGACGCAAACCTTCCCGACCTGAAGAAGCGCTGGAGCGAAGGCCATGAAGTGCTCCACAGCGTGATCCCTTGGCACAGCGAATACATGCTGGGCGATACCGCGATAACGTTGACTCCGAGCTGCCACGAGCGGATCGAGGCGGAGGCCAACTACGGCACAGGTCGTCTCCTATTCCCGAAAGACGATTTCATCGGTCTCGCTCAGGCGCATCCTTTGGATCTGGCCTCGATCAAAAGGATTGCGGGGCACTTCGGCAACACGATTACGAGCACGCTGTGGCGATGCGTAGAGCAAGCAGAAGAGCCCCGCTTGGGACTGATTGGCGAACACCCGCACTACCTTCGTGAAGGCAAGCTCCCAATCGAACACCTCATCCAGTCTCCAGCGTTTGCGATGCGATTTAGCCGATTCAATGAGTCTGATGCTCTTGCTCTGCTGAGGGGGTACTGCAGTTACCGTCACGCTGGCCCGCTTGGCACCGCTGAAGTCCTCATCGTAGACGATAACGGCGATTCCCACGTATTCCTCGCGGAATCGTTCAACAACCGTTATCACACGCTGACACTGGCGCAATACGTTCGACCGAGTGCAAAGCAAGTTGTCGTGCCCGCCCATAGCGTGGCTGCCAAGTAGGAAAGCTCGAAGGTTAGGCGGTCGGTATGTTGCGTTTCGAGCCCCTTGGAGTCCAAAACGCTACGAAACAAGCGATCAAAGTTACGTTATGACCATGAAATCACTATATACATTGGGTGTGCGCAACCCTTTGATCTGTACTGGTAGACAGAACCGTTCTAGTACGGAAGCGGCCGTGGCGCTCATCGAAACGTTCGAAGGCGGGTGCGATTGCCGGTTCATCCGCTATCGCCTCGCCCGTTCGCCGTTGTTCGTGCACTGCTGCCATTGCCGCTGGTGCCAGCGCGAAACCGGCAGTGCATTCGTGCTGAACGCGCTGGTCGAAACCCAATGCGTGGAGCTGCTGGATGGCGAACCGGAAATGGTGCTGACGCCGTCGGCGAGCGGCAAGGGCCAGACCATCGCGCGTTGCCCGCGTTGCCGTGTCGCGCTGTGGAGCCATTACGCCGGCGCAGGCCCGAAGTTCGCCTTCGTGCGCGTGGGCACGCTCGATGATCCCGATCGGTTCCCGCCTGACATCCACATCTTCACGATGTCGAAGCAGCCTTGGGTGATCCTGCCGGAAGGCGTGCCGGCGATGCGCGAGTATTACGACCGCGAGACGTACTGGCCGAAGGAAAGTCTGGAACGGCGCGCTGCGTTGCTGGCGAAACCTTCAATGTAGGTTGGGCTGAACCGGCGCTTCTGCCGGTGAAGCCCAACACTGGCGCTCATGACGTTGGGCTTCAGCCGATGGAGCCGGCATCAGCCCAACCTACAAAGCGGTTATTTGGGTTTTGGTCCGCGCATGGGGACTGCGTGACCATAAAGCGAGGCCGGGTCGCGTGACAGGTTGTTCTTTTCCAGCGCATCAAGGTACGACTGCCAGTTCTTGTCCTGGTTGCTGCCGAGGTCGTGCAGCGTTTCCCAGGAATAGATGCCGGTGGCGTGCCCGTCGGTGAAGTGCAGCGAGACGGCGTAATTGCCGACCGGCTGCAGTTCCATGATCCCGACCTCGCGCTTGCCGGCGACCAGCACCTGCTGGCCGGGGCTGTGGCCCTGCACTTCGGCGGAGGGTGAATACACCCGCAGGTATTCGGCCGGCAGCACGAAACGTTCGCCGGAGTCGAACACGACTTCAACCGTGCGTGATTTCTTGTGGAGGGTGATATCGGTGGGTTTGGGCGCGGACATGCCGATGATTTTACCGGCACATCGCCGCGGGCCCCTGATGCCCGTCAGCCGCGTGATTGGCTGGACCTGGAACGGCGCTGGGTAGACTCGCGCCATCCATGGCGCTCGCGCTGCGCGCCGCCTGCGGCGTTCGCGTTTGCAATTCCCGGATCGAGCCCGGGACAGGCTCTGCAAACGCAGTCGGATCGCCGCTGTGCGGCGTCCGGAATGACGAAGCTGAAGAACTACGCTTTTCCGCGCTCCGAGAAACTCGCCGCATCCCCGGATCAAGTCCGGGACAGGCTCTGCCTCCGCGCCCGAATCCCGAGCCTCAACTCACCGTGCCGAAGCCCGACCCCGCAAAGTCGATCCGCGGCGGCTGGCCGGCGACATCCAGCAGCACCTGCGCGTAGGGCTCGTCAAAGCTGACGGTGGAAATCTCGTCCCAGCCGAAGAACGACGGTTCGCGCAGCCATTCGGCATCGGGGGTGATTTCCTGCAACGTGAAACCGTCTTCCTCGGTCCCGAGCGGGCGGCCGATGTAGCAGACCTCGTGTTCGTCCTCGGTAT
>Ga0207702_10001406_pt1 | contig 24034 bp, 19 predicted proteins | sample KBSCornC62_FD_184302 | JGI IMG/M metagenome (GOLD analysis project Ga0207702, IMG submission 184302) | Corn rhizosphere microbial communities from Kellogg Biological Station, Michigan, USA - KBS Corn C6-2 (SPAdes) (version 2) | ecosystem: Host-associated > Plants > Roots > Rhizosphere > Soil ...
GCGCGATGGATATTTTGGCGCAGCATACGCCGCGTGAATTCGTCCTGCAGTTGGACGTGGGAACATGCATCGAAGCCGGCGTCGATCCCGTCGCATGGATTCGTGCGAATCCGGGGCGCATTCGGAGCGTGCATCTGAAGGATTGGGCACCAGGAAGCGAGAAGGAGGATAAAGGCTACCGCGTGCTTTTCGGCGAAGGCGTTGCGCCGTGGTCGCAGATCATTTCCGCCGCGACCGAGGTCGGCGGCGTCGAACTCTTCCTCATGGAGCAGGAGGGTAGCCGATATTCCGAATTCGAAACCGCCGAGCGCTGCTTGGCCAATTGGCGCGGCGTCACTCGGACGATTTGAGAGGGCCCGAAATTCTTGCTTCGACGGATCAAACCAAGTCCCGAGGCATTTAAGCAGGCGACGGCGATCGCGGACATCTTACATCGTCCGACCAGGTTCGGCGATACGCACCCAGAATGCACAGAGCATTGAAGATACACCGCGGCTGCCATCGCATAGGGAAGCAAGCGGAGCCGGCTTAGCCATCCGGTCTAGTCAAACAACCCAGATCAAGACGGTTCTGCACGGAGCAGAGGTGAGTTGGACTTTATTGTCCGACCCGTGGAACTCTTGCCGGGCGATATCCGTCTATCAACAAATAGAGATACCTCTGCATTTTATGAAAACGTTACTCTGGACCGCGTTCATTCTTTCGTCGGCGGCGGTCGCGCTGCCTTTGCGAGCGACTAATAATAGCGAAAACCCCAAGCAAGCCACGTTTCTCGGGTTAGTGGTGGCGGAAACGATTCCTCATGACTCACCTACGGCGATAGGAAGTACGTCGACCATTCCCTCCCTCGTCATCGATGGGGGCTATATTGAAGGGGGCGACCCGATTTCCGGCGATCGCGCGCCGACGCCAATGGCCGTCGCCGCCGGGGTTTCGTCAGCTTTGCGGACGCACGGATTTTCGATCGAGAACGGCCAGGCGACGGCTAGTCCCGTCCAGGTATTGACCTACCATTGGGGCGTGTTACGCAGACGGCACTGGCGCGACATCAGTTTGTCGAATCTCAATTCCAACTTGAAAGCTCGGCTCTCGCTCGTCGCCCGTTACGACACGGTCAGGGATTTAGAACAATATATTCTTGCGGACCGAGCGATGCATGGTGCATCCCACGCCGTATTGGATCAGCCCACTTATCTCGATGCGCGTCAGAACGCCGAGGATCCGCGTTATTTCGTGATCTTGACTGCGTACGATTTAAATGCGCTGAAAAATCGACAGGCCGTGCCACTATGGCGCGTTAAGCTCAGCGCCTTGGAAAACACCGGTTCGATGGCGAATGTTGTGCCCGCTCTCGCTGCAGCGAGTGGTCCTTACCTGGGGCAAAATCTCTCGCGACCGGAGTCGGTGCGAGTGCCTGAAAATGCATCGCTCGCCACTCAGGAACAGAATGGGCAATCGTATGCGCTCACGGCGGATTCGACCAACGGACTGGATCAGGCATTTCTCGAAAAACTGTTGAAGCACGAACACACCCAGTTCGCTGGTGAGGATCAAACCGAGTGGGATGAAACGAGTTGGGGACGGAAGTGATTGGTTGGCGTAGCGCGCGGCTCGGGGTCACGCGTGAGATCGCCAGTCAAGGGACGCAGCCGTGACTCATTGCGGCGGTTATGATCTTTACAATAATCCGAAGGTTCTCGGCATTGCGTGCAGCGTGGAGCTGCGGCGTTTACTAATCGTAGCTGCGCGTCTTAACGCGCGGATTTTGTCGAGCGCATTTGCACGTCTTGCGTGAAATCGCGCCGCTTCCGCGCGTCAAGACGCGCAGCTCCTTGGCGGGCGCTGAATCACGGAGCGAAAACGTCTAGGTGCGGACCGTAATCTCAGTGGGCTCGCCAGAACTTGGGTGACTTCGCGCCGATCCGAATTCGAGCAGCGCTCGTGTGCGCGTGCCTATGAATGGAACGGACGGTCAGTAACGGCCCTGTTACCTTCGCGAGCTTTGCGCGTGTGTTTCGTAGGTGTAGCTGAAAAGCAGCAGCATAGGCTGCGCATCACCCCTCACCTCATGAAAATGAATCCCACAATCGGCTCCGGAGCTGGTTTTGCGGTCGCGGTCGCCGGTTTGCTTTCACTGGGCGCGCCTACCTTGCAGGCCGGGGTCGCGTATGACGAATCAATCTGGGGCGACCTGTCGAACAGCGGCCTGGCTCCGACGCCTGTCACTCTGCAGAACGGCTGGAATAATATTCTCGGCACAACCGGACGCGGCGCCAACGGCGTCGATCGCGACTATTTCACGTTCACTGTTCCTACCGGCTACGTGGTTTCGTCTTTCGACGAACTTGCCGGCACGCAGGTGGGCGGTGCGGTTTCTTTCATCGGTCTGGAATGGGGACCGCAGTTGACGCTGCCGACCAATGCGTCGTCGGCCGCAGGCTTGCTCGGATGGGCGCATTATAGTGCCACCTCCACCGACGTCGATCTCTTGCCCTTGCTCCAAATTCCGAGCCTAGGATCGAGCGGCTTTGATGGTCCGTTGGGCGCAGGAGAATATAGCGTCTGGATTCAGGATTTTAATCCGGGTCCGATCAACTACGGTTTTTCCGTTCAACTTTCTGGTGTGCCCGAACCGAGCACCTACGGCATTTTCGCCGCAAGCCTGCTGGCTGTGGCCGTCGTCACGCGTAAGAAACTTCGTCGAACGACCTAACGGTTGTTCTTCATTGGTATAAAAGCACAAGCCGGCGAACGGGGTCGCCGGCTTGTTGTTTTATATAAAACCGAATGTCTAAGCTCAGCGTAGCTATTTAAACGCAACGAAGCCGCGTTCGTGAGAACGCGGGTCCTCTCTCTCGTTGCGTCGAGAGTTGAAAAGGCGCGCCTTACCGAACTTTTCCCGCAGCATTCTTCAAGACCACATTGCTGATAATGGCCTCGTCCGCCGTAGCGGGAAGATGCGAGGTGAAGGCAACACCGACATAAAACGGCTCGTCGAAGTGGAGCGTGAGCGGTGTTCCGTAAGGGTGGAGCGGCTCGCCATGCTCGCTGATGTAAAGCGTGAAGACATCGCCATGCTTTTCGATCCCGATGCGTTGCGCGGTTGTTGGCAGAGCGCCTTCACTGACGTTGGCGGGGCCTGCGAGGCGGCACGCTTCTTTGATAAACGCATTTTTCTCCGGGCGGCCCGCGAGGTGAATCAAACCCGCGCCATGTAAGGCCACCATCGCTTCTTTGGAGTCGTCATCCAAGTCTTGGCGAATGATCAATACCGCCTTCCGATCGCCGTAGCCCTTCGGGTTAGGGTAGGCGATGTCGGCGGCGAACGAGATATCCCCTTTCATTTTCTTCCAAAGGAATCGGAACTCGTCCCGGTTGTACCAAATATTATATCCGGCGGACGTAATCGTATATGTTTTGGTCTTCGGGTCGAAGGTCGCCGAACTGGGGACGAGTGCGCTCCCGACGTCGGACTGGCCTTTGAAAATGCCGATCGGGGTGTCGAAGTTTTTGCTCGCGCGATGAAATCCTTCCGGAGGCGGAACTTGCTTGTGCGTGGCAGAGCCTGGTTGCGCCCAATCCGGAACATCGGGAGGCTGAGCGAGCAGCGTGGCAGCCGCGAAAGTGAAAACGGGGCCGAGGAGCGAGGGGATGATTTTCATGGTAACGCCTTACGAAGGGCGAATCACCTTCCTCGGTCGAGGAGTCAATGGCTTCGCCGGAGGCAAAACCATTCAAACATTATTCTATCAGGTCAAATGGCGGCGGCGGCTGCGGGCGCTTTTTCGACCTTGATGCTTTCCCGGGCCACGGGCCGATTGATGATGCCGTCGTGCCAAGTCGCATCGACGAGAAACATCTCACGGCGCTCGAGGACCCCCGTTTGACGCTGAAGCAGTTTTAGATGGAGCAGCGCGGCGGCCTGTTCGCCCACGAGATCGTGGCTTTGATCAATGCCAGCGCCCGTGGAAGATGGGTCGATGTTGAGGTGGACGAAGCCCATTTTCGCGCGGACCTTGGGCGGAAGCAATTCGTGGTGATAGGGCTCGCTGCTGAGCAACACTTCTGGTCGATGCGTTTTCGCCCAACGCGTGATGCTCGCCGAGGAGAAATCATTCGCGAAATAGATGGGGACGTTGGCTTCAGAACGTTGGGACTGGACTAACAGGAACGCTGCCCGCAACGCGCTTTGTGTGCGTTCGTCCTCGTATTGGGTGATGGCGAAACCGATGCGCCGATACCCTCGCTCGAGCATTGCATCGCACGCAGTGAGCAGGCCCTGAAAGTGGTTGGTCGAAACCGTGGTCAGTTTTGGGCTGATCAAACTCCGTCCCAACGCCACGGTGCTGAACCAATCCCACTCGAGTGATAAACTCGTGTTTCCTTTAAAAAGAGGGCCGACGAGAAGACCGCGAATGCCGCGGTCGCGCAGAATTTGCGAGGCACGGCGCTGCGTCATCGCGGGATCGCCGACCCAGAAAGGTTCGACCGTGTAACCGAGCTGAGCGGCCCGTCGGCTAGCACCCTCGAAGTAGCGCGCGAAGGTCGGAATCTTTTTCCATCCGTTCGCCTGAGGAAAATTCGTGACGAAAGCCATTTGGTCATGCGTCTTCCGATCGCGGCGCCCATGCCGATAGGCGTTGAGCACGCCGAGGGCCGGGTCCGGCTGGAAATTCAGCCGTTTCGCTTCTTCTATAATCGTCTCCCGGGTTTTGGGCGCAATATTCGGGGCATTGCGCAGCGCTCGCGAGACCGTCATAATGCTGACGCCGAGTCGCTCGGCGACGTCGCGCATCGTGAAAGCTCCGGGCTCGGTCTTCGTTGTTTTAGTTAACATTTTCCGAAAGAGGTAGGGGATTCTGACTTTACGCTTTTTGAAAATCTTGGCGTTGGACGGCTGGCTCGCCAGTCATCCCCAGGGCTCATTGCTGTTTTTTAAAACTGAATCACAAGCCAATGTTACTGGTAACAAAAAACCGCGGTTTTCACTTCTCCAGGTTGGTGACTGCATCCCGATCAAGCGCCACACCGTCATAAACCCCTGCGCTCAAGCCTTCTTTTCTATGTCTACTCTGCCTGCCTTTCCCCTTCGTTTCGGCCTATTGCTCGGTGTTTGTTTCGGACTTCACACGACCCTCGCCGCTGAATCCGCGCCGACTTTTTTCAATGTGCGCGATTTCGGCGCGGTCGGAGATGGCAAGAGTCTCGATACTGCGGCGATTAATAAAGCGATCGACGCCGCGGAAAACGCGGGCGGTGGCACGGTCGTCGTCCCGGCTGGAAAATACCTGTCAGCCTCGATCCATCTGAAGAGCAATCTCACCCTTTATCTGAGCGCCGGCTCAACCATCGAGGGCGTCGACCCCACCGTCGCGGCTTACGATCAGCCGGAACCGAACGAGTGGGGCGAGACGTACCATTACCAAGACTATGGACACAGCCATTGGCACAATAGTCTGATTTGGGGCATCGGTTTGGAGAACGTTTCCATCGTCGGCCCCGGTTTGATTTATGGCAAGGGGCTGAACAATGGTTTCAACCGCTTCGCGAAGAACGGCCCCGGCAATAAGGATTACCGTTATCAAGACGGCGGACCGGGCAATGGAAACAAAGCGATCGCGTTGCGCGACTGCCGAAATGTCATCCTTCGCGACTTTTCGATCCTTCACGGTGGTCACTTCGGGATCCTCGCAACCGGTGTGAACAATCTCACGATCGATAATCTCAAGATCGATACCAATCGAGACGGAATGGATATCGATGCCTGCCTGAACGTGCGCGTGGCTCACTGCACGGTTAATTCTCCGTGGGATGATGGGATCTGTTTAAAGGCGTCTTATGGACTCGGGCGCGTCGCGCACTGCGATAATGTGACGATTTCCGACTGTTATGTGTGCGGCGGCTTCGATGAGGGCTCCGTGCTCGACGGCACCTTCAAAATAAGCACGCCTGAATATAAATCCTATCACACGGGCCGAATCAAGCTGGGGACAGAGTCGAATGGTGACTTCAAAAATATCGTGATCACGAACTGTGTATTCGATGGCTGCCGTGGGCTGGCGATCGAAAGTGTGGACGGTTCGCACATTGAAGATCTCGCGATTTCTAACCTCACGATGCGCCACGTATATGAAGCGCCGATTTTCATTCGCTTGGGCAGTCGGATGCGCGGACCGGAAAAGACGCCCATCGGTTCGATTCGGCGGATTAGCATCAACAACGTGGTGGTTTCAGATGCCGCCTGGGAACAGGGGAATGTGATTAGTGGAATCCCAGGCCACCCGATTGAAGATCTGCACATCAGCAATATTCGCATGGTCTTTCAAGGCGGCGGTTCCACTGAACTCGCTTCTCGCCAGCCACCGGAAAAGGAAAATGCGTATCCGGAACCGGATATGTTTGGAGAGATGCCCTCGTACGGCTTTTTCATCCGGCACGCCCGCGAGATCGAAATCACCGAAGCAAAAATCGATTACACAAAACCAGATGCCCGGCCCGCGTTCGTGTTGGAGGACGTGCAAGACGCCTCCTTCAATCGGCTGAATGTGGCTCGCGGCACCAATCATGCAGCGCTTTTCGAACTCAAGAATGTCGGCGGGTTTTCCGTCGAGGACAGCCGCGACGTTGCGACGACGAAGATCGATCAGGTGGTGACCGAGCAAAAACTCTAATCGGTATCTCGATGAAACGTTCCGTTCTTGAACTTATATTACTGCTCTGCTCCGTGACGTTGGCGGGTGCCGCTGACGCCTCGTCGGCCCCTGCTGATTTTAAGGATTGGCCGGCCGGCACGTCGCCGACCGAAGTGGGGCATCGTGTCGCAGAGCGTTTTCTCGCATCGCCGCACGTCGATTGGGGAAAGAAAAACCACTTTATTGTTTATCCCGAAGTCTGTGCCTGGTGGGGAGCCTTGACCTTCGCTCAACAGGCGGGTGATCGCGTCCTGACCGAAAAGTTGGTCGACCGTTTCACACCGATTTTTCTCCCGGAAAACGCGTGGATGGTTCCCCCGATCAATCACGTCGACGCCTCGGTCTTCGGTCTGGTGCCGCTCGAGATCTATCGCCAAACGCGACGCGCGCCCTATCGGCAGCTCGGACTCGCGATCGCCGATGGCCAGTGGGACAATCCACAGCCGGACGGCCTGACGAATCAAACACGCTATTGGATTGATGACATGTTCATGATCACGGCGCTCCAGGTCGCGGCCTTTCGCGCGACGGACGATCCGCGTTATATCAACCGAGCCAGTCATGAAATGGTCGCCTATCTGCAGAAGCTGCAGCAGCCGAATGGACTGTTTTATCACGCACCCGACGTCCCGTTTTTCTGGGGTCGCGGCGATGGTTGGGTTGCGGTCGGCATGACCGAAGTCCTCCGATCGCTGCCAAAAGATCATGCCGATCGTGCGGTGATTTTGGCTGCCTATCAAAAAATGATGGCGACCTTACTGGCGAATCAGACGACGGAGGGACTGTGGCGTCAGTTGATTGATAAACCGGACTCGTGGGTCGAAACCTCCTGCTCCGGCATGTTCACCTATGCATTTATCAATGGCGTGAAAGAAGGCTGGCTGGATGAGAAGACGTATGGCCCCGCGGCGCGCAAGGCCTGGTTGCGGTTGATCACTTATCTCAACGAAGACGGGCAGATTCGTGATGTCTGTGTCGGCACGGGAAAGAAGAACAACTACCAATATTATCTCGATCGGCCTCGCGTCGTTGGAGACATGCATGGGCAGGCGCCCGTCCTCTGGTGCGCCACGGCGCTGCTGCGCTGAGCGGAAACCCTATTCCCCTGGCCATTTGATTTACGGCGCGCTTTGGGTCGCGGTGCTGGCCTTGGTTGTGAGTGCGGGATTTGGGAGTCCCGCACTCCTCTCGCTGTAGTGGAAGCGAGACTACAGCGTATCGCCGACTTGGTACGCCAGGTATTCGCACGCGATGCGGTAGTCGAAGTCGGCGCTCGCGTGGGCGATCTGCGCGTTGGTCTGCTCGATCTCGGATTGATTGAGTTCGATGATCGAACTGAGACCTTGGTCGAAACGGTCTTGAGCCAAGGTGTGAGCGGCGGACGCGTTTTCCAGCAGATCGGCAGTCAGGCTCAGCCTTTCTTTGGCGTGCTCGGCGGCGTACCAAGCGAGTTGAACATCTCGTATGACGTTATTCTCTAGGTCTCGCAGCGCAGCCTTCGTCGCTGCTGCGCGCAACTCCGCTTCTTTCTGACGCGCATAGTACATTCCACCCGTGAAGATCGGCAGGCTGACGTTAACACCCACGGCGGCGTAGTTGTGCTCGAAGTGAGTCGAGCTTCCTTCCGGCACCACGCCGACGGCGCCCACGGCTGCGACGTTGGGCAAGCGTTGATCGCGAGCGGCCTGCGCCAAGTCTTGGTCGGATCTGACCAACGCGCGTTGGGCCAAGATTTCTGGTCTGTGATCGAGCGCGTCGTTGATCAGAACCTCTGGTCGCGGGGGCAAGACGGGAATCGCGGACGCGGTGGAGGTGAGCTGAACTCCGTTCATCGTCCGGCGTCCGAGCAAGCTCGCCAAGGTCGCGAGTGAACCTTGAAGGTTGTTGGCCGCATCGTCAGCCAGCAATTTGGCCTCGCCCATGGAGACCTGCGAGAACCGCACGTCGAGTTCCGAGCGTAAACGATTTGTCGCCAGACTTTGGGTCCGTTGGAAAAAAAGCCGCCGCGCCGCGAGGGTTTGTTCAGCCACTTTTTCGATAGCGCTTGCGGCCAACGCCGAATAGTACGCGCGGTCGACCGCCAGGATAATCTGGGCTCGGGTTGCGCTGACATTTTCCTTCGCGGCCTGAAATCGTTCTTTTGCCGACGCGGTTAAATTTCCCGTACGTCCAAAGTCGGTGATGGTTTGCGAGACGGAAGCACCCACGCCAACCCGATCGTAGAGTTGCGAGTTGCTCATCGAACCCGCCGCGATGCGCGTGACCTGTTCGCCCGTGTCCACTCCTGTGGCGTTCAAGATCACGTTGGGCATATAGCCAGAGCGGGCTTCGATCACTTGTTCGTGGGCCGCTCGAGCTTGTAACTCCGCGACCGTGATCCGCGGATGCGCGTGGATTGCTTCGGCCCTTGCTTCGGGCAAAGAGAGTTTTTCAGCGCGCGCGCAAACCGCGCAAACGGCGAGGATACAGAGAGGAAACAACCGGCTCATGCTTTGAGAACTTGATGTTGCGTGGGCTCGACGGGACTCGGCGCCGACAGGGTCGAACGGTCGTTGCGGTGAACGATCAGGTACGCCGCGGGCACGATGAACAGCGTGAGCACGACCGAAATCGCCAGACCACCGATGATCGCGAGAGCGAGTGGAGCGTAGGCTTCGCTGCCCGCGCCGAGTTTTAAGGCCATCGGAATCAGCCCGATCAACGTCGCCAGCGACGTCATCAACACAGGTCGTAAACGCACGCGGCAGGCGAGCACGACGGCGGCTTGAACTGCCATGCCGTCCTCGCGGAGTCGATTGATGAACTCCACGATCAAAATACTATTCGAGACCACGATGCCCACCATCATCACAACGCCCATGAGCGACATGACATTGAGCGTCGTGCCGGTGAGCCAGAGGATCAGAATCACTCCGGTCAGGCCGGTCGGAACCGCCAGCAAAATTAACAGCGGGTCGACGAAGGATTGAAACTGAGCGACGAGGATAAGGTAGACGAGCAACACGGCGAGGAGCAACCCGAGGCCGAAGCTGTGGAAGGAGGAGCGCATCCCTTCCACCATGCCTCGCACTTGAACGCGCGTGCCTTCGGGCAGGGTCGTGTCGTGAATGATATGATCCACCTCATTGCTGAGCGATTTGAGATCTTCGCCCTTGGGGGAAACGTAGACGTCAATCACGCGTCGCAGTTGATAGTGGTCGACCTCAGTCGGTGACTCGAAAGGCTTGAGCTCGCTCACTGCATCGAGCCGCGCAGGCGCTTTCGCTTGCGGCCCGCGAATCGGAATCGCTTTGAGGTCGGCGAGCGACTTCACGAAGCCCTCTGGGTATTGCACCGTGAGCATATAATCATTGCCCGTGCGCGGATCGACCCAGTAGCTGGGCGCGATCATTGCGCCGGAGGTGAGCGCCGTGATGACGTTGTGAATGACTTCCTTCGAGCTGAGACCGAGTTCGGCGGCGCGCTCGCGATTCACGTTCAACTGCAGTGCGGGGTAATCGACATCTTGCGGAACGAGCACGTCGTTCACGTCGGACAATGTGCGTAATTTCGAGGCCAGGCCCATCGCCGTGGCGTGGGCTGACTCCAGATTCGAGGCGCTGATTTGGATATCGATCGGCGCGGGAAGACCTAGGTTCAACACCGCGTCGACCAAACCGCCGGATTGGAAATAAGTGCTGACCTCCGGCACTTCTTTCGCAACCCGAGCGCGGACTCGGTCCATATAGTCGTAGCTGCCGACCTTATGTTTTTCTTTTAAACTGACCTGGATCGTCGAGGTATGCTGGCCCGAATTACTGGTGTACATCGAAGAGAAACCGGGCTGTACGCCGATATTGGATACGATGACGCCGAGATCCTCTTTAGATACTTCTTCGCGGATGATATTTTCCACCTTGGCTACGAGCTGTTCGGAGGCTTCGATGCGCGTGCCGGTGGCCGCTTTGAGATTGATCACGAACTGGCCGGGATCTGTCCGCGGGAAGTAGGACTGTTTAACCAAGGGAAATAGAGCCAAGCTTAGCAGAAACACACCGGTTATCGTCAGCACGGTGGTGAACGGACGAATCAGCGACCGGTTGAGAGAACCTTCATAACGACCGAGCAGCGCTTTGAACTTTCGATTGAACGAAGCATTGAAGCCGCGCGCGTTCTCGTCTTGGTGGTGCGCACCTTTGATCAGCTTAGCGCAGAAAAGAGGCACCACCGTCATCGCCACAACATACGAGGCAAATAGGGAAAGGACGACCGAGGTGGCGAGGGCGACGAAGAGGAACTTGCTCACGCCATAAAGAAACACGACGGGGAAGAACACCACCGCGGTCGTGAGGGTGGCCGCGAGCACGGGAAGCGCCACTTCGCTGCCGCCTTTTTCCGCGGCGACGTCGGGTTTTTCGCCGAGTTCCAGGTGGCGAAAAATATTTTCCAGCACGACGACGGAGTTGTCGATCAATCGCGAAAATGCGAGAGCCAGTCCCCCGAGCACCATGGTGTTGACGGTTCCGCCGCCGAGCGAAAGAGCGAAGAAGGTCGCCAGCGCCGAAAGCGGAATTGAAAGAAACACCGCCAATGTCGCACGCGGGCTGCCGAGAAAAATCAAGATCATCGCTCCGGTCAGCGCGAGACCGATAGCGCCTTCGTGAATGAGATTGTCGATCGCGTTTTTAACAAACACCGACTGGTCAAACAGCACGTTTGCCACGAGCTGCTTGGGAACGTCGAGCAAGTGAGAGACGCGTTCCTTGATCCCGTCGACGACGGAAATAGTATTCGCATCACCGCCCTGCTTCAGTACGGGTAAGTAGACCGAGCGCTGGCCATCGACCCGCACAATATTGTTTTGAATCTGCGCCGCGTCCTTTGATTCGCCGACATCGGCGATCAGCACGGAGGCTTGCCCATGCGTTTTCAACGGGAGATGGTTGATCTCATCGATGGTATTTAACTGACTATTCGAATAGAGATTGTAGTCGTACGGCCCGATCCGGACGTCACCAGCGGGCAAGATCAGGTTGGAGTCGTTGATCGAACGCACCACATCCATCACGCTCAACTGGTGCGCTTCGAGTTTGAGCGGATCGACATAGACCATGATCTGCCGATACTTCCCGCCGAAAGGCTGGGGGACCGAAGCGCCTGCGACGTTCGCCACCTGATTGCGCACGGCATATTGGCCCAGATCGCGCAACTTGGTTTCGTTCAGACCCGAGCCCTTCAATGTGATTAAACACACCGGTAAGCTCGACGCATCGAACTTTAATACAACTGGAGGCAGAGTCCCTGGAGGCAAACGTCGCAAATTCGCGGAGGCCAAATTCGCGATGGTACTCACTGCCGAGTCTGCGTTCACCCCGGATTGAAAATAGACTTTGATCAGACTGACGCCGTAAAGAGAGCGGGACTCGATATGATCGATCCCGCTGGCGAGGGTGAAGAAGCGTTCGAACCGGCCGGTGATGTCGTTTTCAATCTGTTCGGGCGGCATGCCGGAGTAGAACGTCGCCACGACCACGACGGGAATTTTGATCGGCGGAAACAGGTCGACGGGCATCCGCGCCAGGCTGGTGATGCCGAGCACCGCCATGATCAAGCACGCGACGACGATAAAATACGGATAGCGGATCGAGAAACGTGACATCGCAATTTATCTGGAAGATTGAAGGACGCCGAGCAGCGCGGCGCGGAGCTGATCGAGGGGGAGATCGGGTTGATTGCAGAGCGCAACCAACGCCGCTTCGCGCGTGCGGATTTTTTCAGCGGCAGCGGGAATTTGATCCCCAATGTTCGCGGGAATGGAGAGCACGCCGTGGAGATCGCCGTGTAACCAGTCGCCGGGTTTGATTTTCAGTCCACCGATCTCCACTTCCTGACCTACGTCCACGACATGGACGTAGCTGTGAGATACGGCGACGTGCCGTGCGAACAAAGCGAAGCCGGTCGATTTAATCCGCGGTAAATCGCGGACTGCGCCATTCGTGATCGCACCGATACATCCCAGCTTTCGCAACAGTTGCGCGTGAACTTCGCCGACAAAACTGCCGCTGTTTTCTCCGGCGTCGAGATCTTGCACGACCGCGATCTTCGGTGAGGGCAGGCTCAAGATATGATCCCACCAACTACTATTGTCTATATACGCGTGGCCGTCCATCGAGGGCGAGCGCCCGCGGATCCGCACGGTTACAGCATGACCGACGATGGGTGGAAACGTGGGAAAAAGGCAGCGAATGGTGGAGTCGCAGTAGCCCTCGTTACGCAAACGCACTTTGAAGGTTTCGATCGCATTCGCCACCGTACAAGTATCGAGTTGCTGGAGCGCCGCGAGGAGATAAGGAGACATGAGAGGTTGGGGACTCATTTTGCAGCGACGATGGAGATGAAGCTCGGCTCTACTTTCGTTCCTGCTGGAACAGCCGCGGGATTTCCGAGCAGAACGATTTCTCCATCGGTTAAGCCGCCGAGAATTTCGATCCGGTTGGATGTTTCTATTCCGGTTCGGATCGGCGTTTCTCGCAGAGTCCCTGCCGCATCGACGGTCCACGCCTCAGGTTTCACGCCGCGTTGGACGGCTTGAATCGGCAGCACCAATGCATGCTCATGCAATACCGGAGTCAGCGTCGCTTGCGCATACATTCCGGGCACGATTGAGAGGTCCGCATTCGCCACGTCCGCTTCTACTTGCATGGTGCGCGTGGCCCAACTAACGGCTTCGCTGAGTCGCGCGACTTTCGTCTGGATAATGCGTCCATCGTCGAGAGTGATTTTCACCGGCATCCCGATTTTCACTTGGTCCAAATTCGACGTGGAGACGGGGAAGGCGGCGCGCAGACGCGTCGTTTCCGCCAATCGCACCAGCGGCTTGCCCTGTCCGCTCGGCGAGGTGCCGCCTTGAACCAAATCTCCAGGGTTTGCATCCAATTCGGTTACGACCCCATCGAAGGGGGCGACCAATCGCGTTTCCGATTCTTCTGCCAGCAAGCGATCGAGTGCGGCTTGTGCGACTTGCACTTGTTCGCGCGCGGAGGCGAGCGCCGCCTCGGTCGAACGATCTTTTTCGAGAGCGCTGTCGATGTCTTGTTGCGCCAGCAATTTCGGGTCGGACTTTGCGACTGCGGAGAGGCGAGCAAAACCCACGTGCGCATCATCGTAGGCCGCTTGCGCGCGATTCACTTCGCTTTGATTTTTTCGCAAGAGCGCCCGTGCGCCGGTGATGTCTTCGGACAGGAGGGGAATTTCCAGCTCGGCCAATGTGTCGCCTGCCTTGACTCGCGAGCCGAGGTCCACCGAAAGGCTTTTGACGAAGCCGGCCACCTTCGCGTGCAAATCGACTTCGTACCAGGGACGGAATTCCGCGGGGAAAGTCACGCTCTGGGACAAATTCCCGCGTTCCACCCGAACAGCCGGCACCGTCGGGCGCACTCCCTCGCTGACATTTTCGCGATGACAACCTGTCATCGAAATGCTGATACACAGCAAGGAGGCCGCCGACAGGCAGCAGATAGCGTTGGACGAGAAAAACCAGGATTTCATTAGATTAAAGGCACGGTGTTTTTCGGACGCGGGAGCCGCACCGTGAAGGTGCTGCCGACACCGAGTTCGCTGCGGACTTCTACGCTCCCGTGATGAGCCGCGCAGATGGCTTTGACGATCGCGAGGCCGATCCCCGCTCCGCCAGCGCCGCGATTTCGAGCTTGGTCCACGCGGAAAAATCGGTCGAACACATGAGGCAGCGCTTCCGGTGGAATACCTATGCCCGTGTCATCGACCGCCAGGAGGGCTTCGTGGTCTCGATAGCAAATGGACAGCGTGACCTTGCCTCCCTCGGCGGTGTACTTGATCGCGTTGTCGAGCAGATTGACGATGACCTGTTTCAACCGCGGACGATCGCCTTCGACGATCACGGCGGTCTGTGCCTTCGCTTCGAGCGTGATGTGTTTGTCCTCCGCGAGCAGGACCATTTGATCGGCGGTGCTCGCTGCCAGCTTGGCTAGATCGAAATGCGAATATTCTTTTTTGGCTTCTCCCGCGTCGAGACGAGAAAGCGCGAAAAGCGTTTCGACGATCAAGACCAGGCGCTCGACCTCTTCGAAAAGGGTGCCGGTCGTCTCGCGCAGATCGCTCGGCAAGTCGGTCCGTTGTAGCACGGCTTCCAGCTCGCTGCGCAAAATCGTCAAAGGTGTCCGGAGCTCGTGCGATGCGTCAGCGAGGAAACGGCGGTTGTGCTGAAACGCCTCGTCCAACCTCGTGATCATGCGGTTAAGCGATTCGCTCAAGTGCTTGAATTCGTCCTCGGTCGTCGGGACCGGCAGACGTTCGCTGAGATTGCGCGAGGTGATATTTTCCGCGCTCTCGATAATCTCTTCGACCGGATGAAGCGCACGTCGCACGAGGAGAAATCCGCCCGCCAGCGCCACGGTCGCGACGACCAGAAATCCCAGCGTCAACGAAATGAGCAACCGGTCCAATTCCTTGAAAGCGGGGGCGAGCGACTCGCCGCACTGCACCATGATGCCGGAAGATGTTACAACGGTGCCCACAGCCATTTCGACGCCGTTCGGCATCGTCTCGTGGAAAGTGCCCGGTTTGGGTTGAGCCGGCCAGATCACCTTTGGGTTGAAACTTTTATCGGCGGGCACACCCGATTCGTACGCGATGCTGCCGTCCGGGCGGACGAGTCGGATGAAACGACTCGTTGCCTCTGGTGCGAAATCGCCGGCGATGCGCCCGGCAACCGTGTTAATCGCATTCTTGTCGGTTTGGGCTTCGTCGAGAAAGGAAGCGATTCTCTGGGCGCGTCGTATCTGAGTTTTCGATACGCTCGTTTCGAGATAGCGCCGGACGCCGTTATAGAGGAAAATGGTCGCGACGGTATAAACGAGAACCAGGCCGGTCGCGTACCAGAGAATGAGGCGGAAGCGGAGGGAGCGCGTCTTCATCAAAGCGGCTCGTCGGTCAAACAATAGCCGGCACCCCGAACGGTCCGGATCAGCTTCAACTCGTGTCCGTCGTCGATCTTGGTCCGGAGGTGGCGAACATAAACGTCCACGATATTGGTCAGGCCTTCGAAGCTTTCGTCCCAGACGTGCTCGATGATCATCGTGCGGGTGAGCACGCGACCGGGATGGCTCGCTAAATAGACGGCGAGACCATATTCCTTAGAGGTGAGATCGACGCGCTTGCCGGCGCGGCGAACTTGTTGGCGCATCCGGTCTATTTCCAGGTCCGCAATTTGGATGACATTGTTGCGCGTGATCGGTGGACGGCGCAGCAGGGCGCGGACCCGTGCAAGCAGTTCCGCAAACACGAAAGGCTTCGTCAGATAGTCATCTGCACCCGCTTCCAAGTTTTCGACCTTCGATCCGGTCGTGTCGCGCGCCGTAAGCACCAGGACGGCGGTATGATTATTTCGCTCCCGAATCTTGCGCAGAATTTCCGTTCCATCCATTCCCGGCAGCATGAGGTCGAGTATGATCAAGTCGTACTCGAACCGTGACGCCAGACTCCATCCACTCGGGCCGTCGTGAGCGAGATCGACCGCAAAGCGCTCGGCTCGAAGTCCGCGCGCAATGATCTCGGCGACCTTTTTCTCGTCCTCGATCAACAGCATTCGCATAGGAGGGTAGCACTATACCAGATGGTGGATTAACCAATGTTGAACCGTAGATTAAAATTCGTTCAGAAACTTTTCTGAGAGGTTTGCATCGGACAAGATGCGGGCATGAAAAAGTTTGTTCTGACCGCCTTCATAGGAGCCGTGGCTTCTTTCGGCTGTGCTCCCGTTCGTCCGACCGAGGTAGGCGGTGTCGTCGGGCCGGCCCCGGCCATGGCCGCCGCAGCAGCTTCGAATCCGAGTGGAACGTTGATGGTCTATTCGGCGTTCGAAACGAACTCTCTTGGCGCCAGTCCATTCAACGACGTGCGAATGCACACCGCTTACGAGATTTATTCAGATAAAGGCGCCTTGCTATATAAAATCGAGAATCACGCTGGCGGTCTTGGCGAGGCCCCCAGCCCGGTCAAGTTGTCGCCCGGCATTTACCGAGTCGTGGCTAGGAGCAACGGCCATGGGCCGGTGAGTGTCTCCGTGCGAATCGAAAACAATCGCGTGACTGCGGTTCATCTCGATTCGGATGGCCCGGCGATCGCTACGTCGGCTGAGCCGGTCCGCTTGCCGACCGGAGAAGTGGTTGGCTGGAACGGCGCGCGATAGACTCTGTAATCGAAATCGCACTACATCTGTAATCTTTCTCGGACGCCGCTTGGTTCCGGGGTTCGAGACTCGGCTGGTTCGCATGGCGCACAATTCCTCTCTGTCGGACGCTCAGCGCATCGCTGATTTAGAGAAACAGCTTCGTGCTCTGGAGGAAAAAAATGGCGCGTTACAAGCGCAATTGCGGAGCCTGCGCGCGAAATTGGTCCCTCCGTCAGCGTTGAGTGCCGAAGAACGGGCGGTTTTGGTATTCTGCGTCAACGCGAAACGCCCGGTCGGCTCCTTGGATTTACTGGAGCAATTGGGCGTTTCGGAACTGCGCATCCATTTTCTGACCGAAAATCTGATGAGGATGGGCGCGTTGGAGAAAACCGCGGCGTCGAACGACCCCGAACCGACCTACGCGATTACCGCATTGGGCCTGACCTTGCTCGATCTTCCGGCGGAAACGGAAACGCAGACCTAGCGCACTCGGGGGAGAGTCGCATAAGCGCGGCAGGGTAGGCGGACGAATCTCACGGGCTGTGCCGGACTGACTTTGTCTGAGTGCGAAGAATGGTTGAAGACTGAGGAGGTGAAGCCGTTTCGTCACCGTTCTGTTACGCGGTTCACCAGATCGTAACATAAGCCACATCAAATCGTCACAAAGCGGCCCTAGCATGGGTGTCTCTCGGCACTACGACCTCGAGAGAATTCTACACCATGCTATCACTACACTGGAAAAAATGGAGTCTGGCTTTTGGCGTCGCTGCTTTTGCAGCGGTTTTCGCCGCGCCACTGTCGGCGCAGTCTTCCGACGCGATTTTGAACGCGTTGATCAAAAAAGGAGTTCTGACTCAGCAAGAAGCGGATGATATTCGAAAGGATGCTTCGAGCCAGGCCGCGCCAGCGCCGGTGGCGCCTGCCGCGCACGGGGTTTCTTTCGCTGACTACGTCCAATCTTTCCGCATTTTTGGAGATATTCGGCTTCGCTACGAAGACCGCACTGCCCGCCAAGGCGACGATCACATCGAGATGGATCGCTTCCGTTATCGGCTGCGCTTTGGTTCTCTGGTTCAAGTCTCCGACGATCTATCGTTTGGTCTGCGCTTTGAAACGAACACGAACGCCCGAAGCGGCAACGTGAACTTTGGCGCGGGTAACGGTTCGAATCCCACGACTGGGCCGAATGGTCCGTTCTCCAAGGATTCATCCGGTCTCTATGTCGGCCAAATCTACGTTCAATATAAGCCCACGTCGGACGTCGTGTTGACCGCCGGCCGCATGCCGCTGCCGATTACAAGCACCTCGCTTGTCTGGTACCAAGATGAAAGCCCGGAGGGCCTTGCTGAGAAGTTCAAGTTCACGGCCGATAATGTCGAGCTGACCACGAACCTCGCTCAATTTGAATACGCCGGCACCGGAATCCACAATAATCTCGGCTCAGCGTCTAATACGGATCCGTTGCTGATGTTCGCCTGGCAGGAATCGGCGAAGATCAAGTTGGCTGATGCGAGTGTGTTCAACATCAGCCCTGTTCTATATAATTACGTCAACACGAGCCAAACGCGGAATCCTTCCCCGTTCAAAGGCGTCTATAAACCGGGCGCAGAAACTCCGCCCAACAACCTGCTCGTGCTCGAAGTTCCCATCGACTACACGATGGTTGTGGGCGGGACCCCGATCAAATTCTTCGGCGACTATGCGCACAATTTCGACGCCGACGCGCGCGCTCGCAAGTTCGGCCGGCCCGATTTGAGCAATCAGGACAACGCATTTCAAATCGGCGCGCAGTATGGCGACGCCAAGAAGAAGGGGCAGTGGGACGCTCGCGCGTTCTATCAAGAAACCCAGATCTTCGCGGTCGATACCAACTTGATCGACCCTGATATCTTCGACTCTCGGGCTAACCTCAAAGGCTTTGTCTTGCAGGCGCACTACGCGATCAGCAGCGGCGCTCAACTCGGTGTCACGCTGGCGCGAGGGAATCCCGTCAATAGTAGCGTGATCACTTCAGGCAGCTCCGGCGACACGCTCGCGCAGAATGTTCGCTGGGATAACTACAGCTTAGCTCAGTTCGACTTGATCGTGAAATTCTAACCGACCTTCTTATGACCAAAAAAACTCTTCTTTTTGCTGCGCTCGCCACGTTGACCGTGACCGTCGCATCCGCCGCCAAGCTGGTGATCAAAGGTTCTGACACGATCGGCGCGAAGCTCGTCCCGATGTTGTCGGAAGATTACAAAGCGCAAAACGCGGGCACCACGTTTGAAATCGCGGCGGAAGGCTCGACCACGGGCATCTCTGCGATCATCGACAGCACCGCTGACATTGGCATGGCGAGCCGTCCGGCAAAAGCCACCGAGGTCAGCGCGGCTGAAGCAAAGGGCGTTAAAATGACGCCGACCATTATCGCGTATGACGGCATCGGTGTTATTGTTAATTCCAAGAATCCGATCACGTCTCTCACCCGCAAACAGATCGAGCAGATCTTCACGGGCGATATCACCGACTGGAGTGCCGTTGGCGGCACACCGGGTCCGATCTCTCTTTATACACGCAACACGTCGTCGGGCACCTATTCCGAGTTCAAAGAACTCGCGATGAAGAAGCGCGATTACGCCGCGAGCTCGCAGAAGTTGGCGGGCAACGAGCAGATCTCCTCGGAAGTGGCGAACAATCCAAATGCCATCGGCTACGTCGGTCTGGCGTATCTTAACGTCCCGAATATCAAAGCGGTCTCGATCGATGGCGCGAGTCCTTCCGTTGAAAGTGTCCAACAGAAAAAGTATCCCTTTGCTCGTCCGCTCTATTATTACACGAATGGCGAGCCGAAAGGTGAAGCGGCGAAGTTTGTCGACTTCACGTTGAGCTCGGCCGGTCAACAGACGGTGAGCAAGGTGGGCTTTGTCCCGGTGAAGTAGTTTGTAGTCTGGTTGAGTTTGCGCGGTGATTGTACCGCGATGAGCAGCCCTCCGTTTAGCGCGGAGGGCTGTTTCTTTTTGACCGTATATAATGTTAGCTGTCCCCCCTGGGAGCGCGGACATTCTTGTCCGCTTTCATCCCGCGCGGAGCGCACACCTCTCGCACCCGAGTGTTTGGTCAAAAGGCGGAACGGGCACTGTTGCACAAACGTAACGGTGGGCATCTTGACCGACTTGAAGGTCGGAGGCGACGATCTCTACGCACGCATGGCGTGCCTCTCGATGTCTACACCCGCCGCCACTCCGACCGCCACGTTCGCTATCAACCGCACGAAAACCCGGTTCTTCGGGCTGACGTCGGACGAGTGCGTGCAGGCGTTCTTTGGGGGCAATGCGTTGATCGCGGTCGTCGTGCTCGGCCTCATCACGATTTTTCTTTTCCGTGAAGGGCTCGATTTCTTTCACGAGGAGCGTGCGTACAACCTCGCGGTCTATCGCAAGGCGGGACTGGAGTTCGTCGATTTCGCGAAACAGGAAGAAACCGATCATACGGCGCTCACGCGTTTCATCGCGAATATCCGCATGAAGTCTTTGGCGGAATTGACGACAACGCAGCACCTCACGCTTGCTGAAGCGAATCGTCAACTCGCGCCCTTCGACGCCTTTGCCGACAAGTACAGCGATGCGATCGATCCCGTGCGTTCGCTGGTTTCCGATTGGACCGATTTTGCCACGAGTTTGAAGACGCGTTACGGCGTGGCGGAAGAAGGCTCGCAAGGCGCCAAAGTGAATCCGTCCGAAGCTGCGGTGAAAATCGCGCAGATCGATCCGGCCAAAGAATTGAAGCCATTGCTCGACGCCCGGCCGAGTTTTCATGCGGCAAATGCCCAGGTCGCCGCGACGTTGCACGAGTTGGTCGGTAAACTTCCGGCCGTACCCACGGCGGCACTCCAGGCAAAAATGGGCCGTCTCGTCAGGTTGACCAATCAGTTTGTCGACGGATTTCCCAAAGTGGAAAACCAACTTGCGACCTGGGATTATACAAAGCCCGTGCCGTTCTATGCTGCGTTTACGTCTTTCTTATTCGGACGCGATTGGCTGACGGCGAGCTTCTGGCAAGACTGGTATGGCATCGTTCCGCTTTTGGTCGGCTCGTTGATGGTTTCGTTCGTTGCCCTCGTCATCGCTGTCCCGCTTGGCGTGGCCTCCGCGATTTACGTCAGCCAGATCGCCAAACCCGCTGAAAAACGCTTCGTCAAGCCGATGATCGAGTTCATCTCGGCGTTTCCTTCCGTCGTGCTTGGATTCTTCGGGGTCGTCGTATTGGGCGAATTGATACGAAACGTTTCTCACGTGTCTTGGTTGCGGTGGCTGCCCGGATTCCCAATTGCGGAGCGACTCAATGTCCTGACCGCAGGTTGCTTGCTCGCATTGATTGCCGTGCCCACGATTTTCACGCTCGCTGAGGATGCGATTCAGAACGTGCCGCGGTCTTTCAAGGAAGCCTCCTTCGCGCTCGGCGCGGGCCGCCTGCAAACGATCGTGCGCATCACCGTGCCCGCGTCGCTCTCCGGAATTATCTCCGCCGTGCTCCTCGGATTCGGTCGCGTGATCGGCGAAACCATGGTGGTGCTGCTCTGTGCCGGCAATCGCATCGCCATCCCGGATTTCACCCAAGGGCTCGCGGTGTTCACTCAGCCGGTACACACGATGACGGGCATCATCGCCCAAGAAATGGGCGAGGTGGTGCGCAATAGCCTGCACTACCGCGCGCTCTTCATGGTCGGCATCGTGCTCTTCTTCCTCTCGCTGCTGATCAACTACCTGGCGCAGAAAATTGTCACCCGCTATCGCCTGCCGATCGTTTAAGCCATGACGGACACGACGCTCAATCCTTTCGCCGCTCGGCCTACGTGGTCGCGGGTCATCGAGAAGACCGCATTCTGGATTTTTCGCGGGGCGACTTATGTTATTCTACTCTGCGGCCTTTGGATTTTCGGGAATATTCTAGTCAAGGGATCGGGCACGATTTTCACGACGCATGCGCCGTTTCTGAACACGGATTTCTTCACCAAGTCACCCGAGACGCTCTACGTTTTCGAGTATCAGGGAAAGAAATACGAGTTGGGCAATACGGAGTACCGTGCATTTCTCGCCCAGGAAACCGCGGCCGCTAAGGCCGGAGGAAGGCCCGCTCCCCATTTTGAAAACGTGCAATCGATCGTCTATTCTGCAGGAGGTATTCTTCCGTGCATCTTGGGCACGATCCTGCTTGTGATGGGATCGATGACGATCGCGCTCGTCCTCGGAGTATCCAGCGCGGTTTACCTCAGCGAATACGCTCGGCAAGGACCTTGGGTCAGTTTCGTCCGCCTCGCGATTCTTAACCTCGCCGGTGTGCCATCGATCGTGTTCGGACTTTTTGGATACGGCATGTTTGTTGTTTTTTTTGGTTGGAACGTCTCGCTTCTCGCGGGCTGGTTCACTCTCGCGTTTATGGTTTTGCCGGTGGTGATTACGGCGAGTGAGGAAGCGCTCCGCGCGGTCCCCAAAGGTTTCCGGGAAGGTTCGCTCGCCCTCGGTTCGACCAAGTGGCAGACGATCCGGAAAGCAGTCTTGCCTTACGCATTACCAGGCGTGCTCACCTCTTCGATCCTCGGGATCGCGCGCGTCGCCGGCGAAACCGCGCCTATCATGTTCACTGCCGCCTACGTGATGCGCGACAAACTTCCCTGGCAAGTTCAGGGCATTAAAGAATTCTTTCTGCAGGGGGTAATGGCTCTTCCTTACCATATTTACGTCGTCAGTTCGAAGATCCCGCAGAACGAGTATACCGAGCGCGTTCAGTACGGCACTGCGCTCGTCTTCCTTCTCATCGTCGCCGCGATCGCCGGGATATCTATCACGCTGCGCAATAACCTCCGCCGTCGTCACCAATGGTAAACACCACCTCCACTATGCCGTCCTCCGAAGCCATGAGCGGATCCAGCAGCTCCGTCCCGACTTCGCGCCCGTTTGCCGTGTCCTCGCATCCCTCTAAAAACGAACCGACTCGCACCTTGATTGAAGTCGCCAATCTCGATTTTGCGTACGGGGAAAAACAGGCTCTCTTCGACATCAATCTGAACCTGGATGAAAAACGGGTCACCGCTTTCATCGGCCCATCAGGCTGTGGCAAGTCGACGCTTCTGCGCTGTTTCAACCGCATGAACGACTTGGTCGATTCAGCTAAGATCAAGCGCGGCCACATTAAGATCAATGGCCACAATATATATCATAACAATGTCGACCCGATCCGTCTCCGGAAGCGCGTCGGCATGGTGTTTCAAAAATCGAATCCGTTTCCGAAATCGATTTATGAAAACATCACCTATGGCCTGCGCATTCAGGGCGAGAGCAACAAGGCGCGTTTAAATGAAGCGGTGGAGAAGAGTTTGCGCGGCGCGGCGTTGTGGGAAGAAGTCAAAGATCGCCTGCACGAAAGCGGTCTCGGACTTTCCGGGGGCCAGCAACAGCGTCTTTGCATCGCGCGCGCGATCGCCGTCGAGCCCGAGGTCATCCTGATGGACGAGCCTTGTTCGGCGCTCGATCCGATCGCGACCGCGAAAGTCGAGGAACTGATCCACGAGTTGAAGCGTGACTTCACGATCGTGATTGTGACCCACAGCATGCAGCAGGCGGCACGGTGTTCGGATAAGACGGCCTTTTTCTATATGGGTCGGCTGATTGAGTACGCGCCGACTCAGACGATTTTTATGAATCCGTCCAACCCGCAGACCGAAGCCTATGTGTCGGGCCGCTTTGGCTGACCCGGTCCGAGTTGGACTTTTAACGCACTCGCCAGCTTGTCCTGTTTGTCGATATAAACCTATATGAAACGCTTTTTTGATGCCGAGCTGGAGACCTTTCGCTCGAGGCTGCTCTTGATGGGAGAAAAGTCCATCGAGCAAGTCCGGCTCGCGTTGCGGGCCCTCGTGGAAGAAGATATTGCGCTCGCCGATCAAGTGATCGCCGGGGATGACGAGCTCGATAAGCTGGAGGTGAGCATGGATGAGGAGGCGGTGCGCTATATGAATTTGCGCAATCCGATCGCTTCCGAGCTGCGGCTGTTGATCGTCGGAATGAAGGCTTCGCACGATCTTGAGCGGGTCGGCGACGAGGCGACCAATATCGCGAAACGCGCAGTGAAGTTGGCGGCGGAGCCTCGGTTAAAGCCATACGTCGATATTCCG
>Ga0207702_10001409_pt1 | contig 24011 bp, 25 predicted proteins | sample KBSCornC62_FD_184302 | JGI IMG/M metagenome (GOLD analysis project Ga0207702, IMG submission 184302) | Corn rhizosphere microbial communities from Kellogg Biological Station, Michigan, USA - KBS Corn C6-2 (SPAdes) (version 2) | ecosystem: Host-associated > Plants > Roots > Rhizosphere > Soil ...
GTTCCCGCCTGGGACGAGGCATCGGTGATTGGCGCGATGCTGAAAAGTACGCTCGCACGGCTGGATTACCCCAATTACCGTCTGTTCGTTGGCTGCTACCGGAATGATCCGGCGACAACGGCTGCCGTCGAAAGCATATCCGACCCGCGCGTTCAGCTTGTCGTGGTCGAAGAGGACGGACCGACGACCAAGGCCGACTGCCTCAACCACATCTACGACGCGCTGCTCGCTTACGAGCTCGAGCATAAGCCTGCCGCCGCCGTGGTCCTCCACGATGCAGAGGACGTGGTTCATCGGCTGGAGCTTTCGATCTTCAATTCCCTGATCGATCGCGCCGGGGCGATCCAATTCCGGTGCTTCCTCTGCCGGACCCCCGATCGCGGTGGATCTCCGGCCACTATTGCGACGAATTTGCCGAAGCCCACACGAAGGAACTGGTGGTTCGTGAAGCGGTCGGCGCCTCGATCCCGCTTGCCGGAGTCGGCTGCGCAATCGCGCGCGATCCTTTGGCGCGAGTGGCGGCGCTTCACGAAGGAACCCCATTCGCCGGTGGAAGCATGACTGAGGACTATGAACTCGGTCTCCGCCTCGGCGAACTCGGCCTCAAGACCATGTTCGTTCGAATTCCCGCAACGCCAGGCAGCCGCGCCGTGGTGTCAAGCCGCGGCCATTTCCCGGGAAGCTTCGGCGAAGCCATCCGGCAGAAAGCGCGCTGGCTTGGCGGGATTGCACTGCACGGCTGGGATCGCCTGGGCTGGAGCGGGGGCTTCGGCGAGCGCTGGATGCGCATGCGCGACCGTCGCGGGCCGATCGCGGCGCTGCTCCTATTCTGCGGGTATTCAGCGGCCCTCCTGTGGTCGCAGATGTGGGTTGCCGAAGCCCTTGGTGCGCCAATGCAGCTCACGATCGATCCGGCGCTCGCGACCCTTCTCTGGATCAACCTGTGGCTGCTGCTTTGGCGTATCGCCATGCGCGCCCTGTTCACCGCTTCCGATTACGGATGGCTCGAGGGACTGCTTTCGATCCCTCGGCTCATCGTCGGCAATTTGATCGCCATCTGCGCCGCCGCCCGCGCGCTGTCTCTCTATCTCGGCAAAGCGCCGCGCGTGTGGGACAAGACAAGGCACACGTTCCCGGCTGAATATCGTTCGTGAGCGCCCCCGTCCGATTCCTGGCGCTGACGGTCGCCGGCTGGACCTTGATCCGGCTGACCGCGCTCGGAGCGGTCTCCGGCTTTACGCTCGGTTACGCGAAGCCGGCGCGGCTTCCGCCGCCTGTTCCGTCGCAACTCGCGAGCTTGCCTCTGGACGATTCCGCACGGTTGCAGGCTTACCCCTATGGCGCTTACGCACCCACCGCATATCCGACGGCGCAGGTAATGCAGGTGCGTGTTCCGGTGCCCTATTACGTTCCGGTTTACATTTCCGCGCCTGCGACACCCGCGGTAGCGGAGCCTCAGCCCATCCCGCTTCGCCCGGCCTGGCATTTGCCCACCTCGGCATCGACCTTCGTGCTCGGCGACTATCCCTCGCTACCCGCACCCGACCAGGACCTGCTGGCGCTGGCCGCATCCTCACGCGGGGCGATTTCCACGCCGGCAGCGATTTCACCGCTTGCTCCGGAAGCGCGGTTCAAGCGCTGGCAGTTATCCAGCTGGGCCTTCCTGCGTGGTCCCGCCGTCCCGGACTCGCTCGCAACAGCCGGTCAGCTCGGCGGAAGTCAGGCTGGTGCCCGGCTGCTCTACAATTTCAACCGCTCGATTGCCGCCTCGCTCAGGCTAACGAGTCCAATCGGCGCTTCGACTGGAGCCGAGCTCGCAGGGGGCGTGCGCTGGATTCCTTATCGCTCTATCCCAATCGCAATCACAGCCGAGCGACGGCAGTCGATCAGTCGTCTCGGCGGCCGTTCCGACTTTGCGTTGTTCGCGGAAGGCGGCCTCTATCGCCGGCCGCTACCGCTGCGCCTGTACCTAGACGGCTATTTCCAAGGGGGTGTTGTCGGAGTCAGCCGCCACGACTTGTTCGTCGATGGCGCTGTGACGGTAAGCCGGCCGCTGTTCGGCCGGATCTCGGCGGGTTTCGGAGTGTGGGGCGGCGCCCAGCCGGGTCTTTCCCGCCTCGACGCCGGCCCCAGAATTTCCCTGCACGTGCGCCGCAACATCTACGCGCATTTCGACTGGCGCCAGCGCATCGCGGGAACGGCGACGCCCAACTCGGGCCCGGCGGTCACCCTCGCAGCCGATTTCTGATTTGGTCTAAGCCAAATTTTAACGCGTCCGGCTTACTCACACCCCGCGTAGAAACCGCAATCGGGGTGGGTAATGGACGATCAACCGAATCTGCAGCAGTTCCTTAGCGAGGTCAGCAGCTTCAGCGCTGAAGAAGCAGCACCGGTACGTCCGGCGAGCGGACCGACCGCTGTTCCCCCGATTGGGCAGGTGGTGGATATCGCAGGTTCCGGCTCGCAGGTCCGTCTCGACGCAGCGACCCTCAATTCGCTCAGCAACCATTCCGATCCATCCGTTGCGATGTCGGGCCAGGTTGGTAGCCAGGTGAAGATGGTGGTCGGCAATGCCTGGCTGATCGCCAACGTCCGAACCATGCGCGCCGGCGACAGCGGCGACATCATCGCCAACATCGATTTCCTTGGCGAAGGCTCGCGCGACGCTTCGGGCAAGATGACTCATTTTCGCCGCGGCGTGACCCGTTACCCGATTCCGGGTTGCCAGGTGATGCCGGTCACCACCGATGATCTGCGCTCTGTCTTCGCTGCCGATGACAACCCGCATGTGGAGATCGGCACGGTTTACCCGACCGATGACATCCGCGGCGCGCTCTACGTCGACCCGATGCTGTCGAAGCATTTCGCGGTGCTGGGCTCGACCGGTACCGGCAAATCGACGTCGGTGTCCCTGATCCTTCATCGCATCTGCGAGCTTTCGCCCGAGGGTCACATCGTGATGATCGACCCGCACGGCGAATATTCCGCCGCGTTCAAGGATTGCGGCGAGCTGGTGAACGTCGACAATCTCCAGCTGCCTTACTGGCTGCTCAATTTCGAAGAGCATTGCGAGGTTCTGCTGACCACGCAGGGCGCCGACCGCCAGCGCGACGCCGATATTCTCGCCAAGTGCCTCCTCGCCGCCCGCACCAAGGGCAAGGACATGAGCCAGTTCGGCAAAGTGACGGTGGATTCGCCGATTCCGTACCTGCTGGCCGATCTCAACGCGATCCTCGTCAACGAAATGGGTAAGCTCGATCGCGCCGGTGACACGCTGCCGTTCCAGCGGCTGAAGACCAAGCTCGACGAGCTCAAGGCCGATCCGCGCTACAGCTTCATGTTTTCGGGCATGCTGGTATCGGATTCGATGCCGAGCTTCATCGGCCGGCTGTTCCGCCTCCCGGCACAGGGCCGGCCGATCTCGATCGTCGACGTCTCGGGCGTTCCATCCGAAGTCACGTCCGTGGTCGTTTCGGTGCTTGCGCGAATGGTGTTCGACTATGCGATCTGGTCGCGGACGGAAGCGCAGCGCCCGCTGCTGCTCGTCTGCGAGGAGGCGCACCGTTACGTTCCCAAGGATGAGAATGCGACCGGCCAGGCCGTCCGCAAGATCCTTGAGAGGATCGCCAAGGAAGGCCGTAAATATGGCGTTTCGCTCGGCCTCATCACGCAGCGTCCATCCGACTTGGCCGAGGGTGTGCTGTCGCAGTGCGGCACCATCATCTCGATGCGTTTGAACAACGACCGCGACCAAGCCTGCGTCCGTGCGGCGATGCCGGAAGGCGCGCGCGGCTTCCTCGACGCCATCCCGGCGCTCCGCAACCGCGAATGCATCGTCTGCGGCGAGGGCGTCTCGATCCCGATCCGCGTCAGCTTCGACGATCTCGAGCCCGAGAAGCGTCCGGCCTCGTCCGACCCGAGCTTCGCCGCCCTGTGGCGCGAAACCGGCGGCGAGGAAGGAATCATTCAGCGCACCATCAAGCGCTGGCGCGGTCACGGCCGCTAAGTCGCCGAGCATAAGCACACGCTTGCGCCAGCAAGCGAAATCTATGTCTAGAGACGGCGAAGCGCGGCCGACCTGCGCTCAAGCGCCCTCAGGCGGGCAGAGCGACAGGACCGACGTCACGCGATTCACTCGCGTGACAGCATCCTCATAATGTCCGTTTTCGACCCATTGCGGACATTCGGCATCGTGCTTTAATCTGCCCGGAAAGGAGGCAATCCATGCTGCAAGCAGCCATCGCCTTGCTCGGCATCGCCGCTCTGACGGCGATGTCATTAAGGGCAAACCAGCGCTTCAAAGGAGAGGATCGACTTCCAATGCAGTGGTGGCTGGATGGGTCAGTAAACTGGACAGCGCCGCGCCAAATCGCTCTCGCATTTACACCTGTTTTGGGGACTTTCTGCCTGCTTGGTGCAGCGGCCCTCACCACCTTAACCCCACCGAGGACTGGTCAAGAAGGTCTCGTTATTCCGGCCAACATCGCGATGGCCGTTGTCTTTGTCGGAGCGCATGCATTTCATCTGTGGATGATAGAGCGGACTATTCACCCCAGACATTGATTGGGTCCGCTTTCCACCGATCGCGGACACCGCCGGTCTAAGCGACGACAGGCACGGTCTCCGCGACCGCTGCACTCCGCTGAACGTACAGCAGCTTCGGCGCGAGCTTCCAAAGGGCGATCATCCCCACACCGAACCGATCCGCATTGTGTGCGGGCAGGACTGCAACTGTCGACTTCCCAATCGGCGACAACATCATCCGTTCAGGCTCCAATCGATTGCATCTGTTTCAGACGCGCCTTGAACGCCGCTTCGTCTGCCGAGCTGATCTCCGCCCGCGTCTGCAGCCGGACGTCGAGCGGGTTCACCGCCTGTCCATTCACCTTGACCTCGAAATGCAGGTGCGGGCCCGTCGAGAGGCCGGTCGAGCCGACATAGCCGATCACCTGCCCCTGCCGAACGAGTTCGCCTGGCCGCGCAACGATGCCGCTCATATGACCGTAAAGGCTCACCACCCCGCCGCCATGGGCGATCTGGACTTCATTCCCGTAGCCGCCAGCCCAGCCTGCAGCGATCACATGGCCGTCGGCTGCGGCGACGATCGGGCTTCCATAAGCCGCCCCGAAATCAAGGCCCGCGTGGAATCGTTCGTAGTGAAGGATCGGATGGTAGCGCATCCCGAACCCGGAGGTGATCCGGCCGGCAACCGGTGCCATGAAGCCGGAGCTCTGCGCCTGCCCGGCGCTGCCGTCGAACCAGTCGGAATGACCGTCCGCGTTCCATTTCAGGAGCTCGACGCCTCCACCGCCTTCGGCATGGTGAAGCGCCGCATATTCGAGTTGGCCGCTGCCCTTGGCGATCACCAGATCGAACCGGTCATAAGGCGCGACGTCGCTGCCGACATCGATCTTGGTCGAGAGCGCGTGGAGATAGTCGGCAGTAATTTGCGGCGAAACTCCGGCATCGCGGATCGACCAGTAAAGTCCGTCGGTGACGGCGCCCTGCACGCGGATAGCGTCGGCTGTCTGGGCGATAACTGGCTTCGCCATCTGTTCCGGAGAGAGCACCGGCCGCGGCGGAGGCGGCGTATCGTCCGCCGTCGCGCCGAGCATCGGATTCATCTGGAATTGGGTGGCTGGGGCTGGGCTGGTTGCAGATTCGTATGAAATGGGCCGCAAACCCGGCGAAAGCGCAAGAGCTGCCGCGCAAAGCCCAGCGAGTGTCGCGGCTCCGCGAAACCAGCGCGGTCCGAGCGGTTCGGCGGCGAGGTCGACAATGAAGCTGAATCCCTGCGGCTGCGGCCCCATTGCCAGGGCGGCCGGCCGGCCGCGGACGCGACGAGCCACTGCCGCGCGCGCCGACGATCTCATTTTAATCCAATGCGCTTCAGCGCCCATCCGGCAGCCGCTCCTTCAGCGGCCCTCGTTGCCGGAATAGGGTTAATTCCCATTTAAAATTCCGGGAACTTGCGCTTTCTCCGAGCGCTGCCACATTCGATTGAAATGGCCTTGCGTACTGACGCTCCAGTCCGGGCGATCCTCGGGCCCACAAACACCGGGAAGACGTATCTCGCGATCGAGCGGATGTGCGGCCATTCGTCCGGGATCATCGGCTTTCCGCTGCGGCTTCTGGCGCGCGAGGTCTACGACCGCGTCGTCGCGATCAAGGGCGAAAGGAAGGTCGCGCTGCTGACCGGCGAGGAGCGCATTGTGCCTCCGGAAGCGCGCTACTTCCTGTGCACTGCGGAAAGCATGCCTGTCCCTGGCGGCGACGAGCATCGTTCAGGCGAGTTCCAGCGCGATTTCGCTTTCGCCGCGATCGACGAAGCGCAGCTCGGCACCGATCCTGAGCGCGGCCACGTGTTCACCGACCGGATGCTCCGAGTGCGCGGTCGCGAGGAGACTCTGATCCTCGGCTCCGACACGCTCCGGCCGATGGTCCGCGAGTTGCTGCCCGATGCGGAAATCGTGACCCGCCCGCGTTTCTCGACGCTGCGATTCGCCGGCTCGGCGAAGCTCTCGCGCCTGCCGCCGCGCTCCGCCGTCGTCGCCTTCTCCGCTGAGCAGGTTTACGGTCTGGCCGAGGCTCTGCGCCGCTTCCGCGGCGGCGCTGCCGTCGTCATGGGCGCGCTGTCGCCTGCGACCCGCAATGCGCAGGTCGCGATGTTCCAGCGCGGCGAGGTGGATTACCTGGTCGCCACCGACGCGATAGGGATGGGCCTCAACATGGATGTTTCCCATGTCGCGTTCGCCGGGCTGGAGAAATTCGACGGACGCCGCGACCGCCGTCTCACCGTCGCCGAGATGGCGCAGATCGCGGGCCGCGCCGGCCGCCACCAGCGCGACGGCACCTTCGGAACGCTCGGCCTCAGCGGCGAGGCCGCCGAATTCACCGACGGCGAGATCGAGGCGATCGAGGAGCATCGCTTCCGCCCGCTCGACTTTCTCTATTGGCGCAATCCCGATCTCGATTTCACAGACGTGACCGCGCTGATCGCCAGCCTTGAAATGCCGAGCGACGATCCTGTGCTGCGGCCCGCTCCACAATCGGTGGACCTCGCCGTATTGAAGATCATCGCCGAAGACCCGGCAATCGCCGCCAGGCGCGGAATCATTGCCCGGCGGCTGTGGGCTGCGTGCGGCCTTCCTGACTTCCGCAAGGTTGGCCCGATGCACCATGCGCGAATGGTCCGGCGCGTGTTCAGCTACATCGGCGAGGGCGGCCATATCCCGCACGAATGGTTTGCTGCCGAAGTTGCCCGGCTCGACAATGTGAACGGCGATATCGAGATGCTTGCCGACCGCCTCGCCGGAATTCGCAGCTGGGCCTACATCGCCCATCGCTCGGACTGGCTGAAGGAGCCGGCGAAGTGGGCGGAGCGCACGCGCGAGGTCGAATCGCGACTCTCCGACGCTCTCCACGAGCGGCTGACCCAGCGCTTCGTCGACCGTCGAACATCGCTTCTGGTCCGGGACATCGGCGCGCGCGGGAGCGATGCGCTTCCAGTCACAGTCGCCGCAGACGGGGAGGTCAGCTTCGGACCGGAACCGATCGGGCATCTTTCCGGCTTCGACTTTCGGGTCGACCCGAACGCCCGGCTCGCTGACAAGCGGCTTCTCCTGGCGGCTGCGGAGCGTCGGCTGGGCGAAGAGCTCGACCGCCGAGCAAATGCGCTCGTCGATGCACCCGATGAGGCTTTCGCCCTGATCGTGGAAGCGGACGGACGGCTGGCGGTGGCGTGGGAGGGCAATGTGCTTGCCCGGCTCGCGCCCGGCCGATCGTTGCTGGAGCCAGCATTGCGCACTGCGCGCGCGCTGGACAGGCTCTCCGCGCAAAGCCGAACGGCGCTTCGCGGTAGGCTCGAAGCGTGGCTGGAGGGGGAGATCGGCCGTCATCTCAAGCCGCTGAAGACACTTGCAGCCGCCGCCGGCGATCCGGCGAGCTCGCCCGGCGTACGGGCGCTCGGCGCGATGCTTGCCGATGCTGGAGGCCTGCTCCCACGGCGCGCGATCACCAGCGCCATCGGTTCGCTCGAGCAGCGGGATCGGCAGCGGCTGCACCGCCTGCGGGTTCGTTTGGGGCCGCTCGACGTCTTCGTGCCCCAATTGCTGAAGCCAGCAGCGCAATATTGGCGGGCGGCCCTTGTCGCGGTCCGCTCGGGCGAACCGATGCCGAAGCTGCCGGCAGCCGGAGCCGCCACCCTTCCCGCCAGCGCCGACCAGCGAGGTGCGGCGCTCGCCTATCGGCGCGCCGGGCGCGACTGGATCCGGATCGACCTCGCCGACCGGCTTGCAAGCCACGCTCACCATATTCGCTCGGCTGGGGGCGCGGACCCGGTCGACTCTGCGCTCGCCACCTCAATTGGGCTCAGCGATGCAGCGCTGGCCAGCCTGATGGCGGATGTCGGCTTCGGCCGGAAGGACGGCGCCTGGACCTGGCGCGGCCGCCGCGACCAGCGCCGCAAACCGGGCAAGCCTGTCCCAAACGCCTTCGCCGAGCTGGCGAAGCTCCGGCGGCAATGAACACGATCCGTCATGCTGAACTTGATTCAGCATCGATGAACACGGCTGCCGGGAATTCTCGCCGGGTTTCATTCCTGGATTCCGGATCAAGTCCGGAATGACGATCTCATGAGGATCGATCGGTTCCTTTTCTTCGTTCGATTGTTGAAAAGCAGGACTCTCGCCCAAGCACTGATTGATGCCGGCCACGTTCGAGTCGACGGAAAGCGGGTGGAGAAGCCCAGCGAAACTGTCCGTATCGGAAGCATCATCGCCTTCCCGCTCAACGAGAAAGTGCGCGTGCTGAAGGTACTCTCTCTGCCTACCCGTCGCGGCCCTGCGCCAGAAGCTCGCGTATGCTACCAAGAACTGGGAATTGACGAGCCGAAGTCCGCGACATAGCGAGGCATCAAAGGGAGCCAGTCACTCATGACCTACGTCGTCACCGACGCCTGCATCAAATGCAAATATATGGATTGCGTCGAGGTTTGCCCCGTCGACTGCTTCTACGAGGGCGAAGTGATGCTGGTCATCAATCCCAACGAGTGCATCGATTGCGGAGTCTGCGAGCCCGAGTGCCCGGCCGAGGCGATCGTCCCGGACACCGAGAGCGGGCTCGAGAAATGGCTGGAGCTCAACTCCAACTTCTCGGCGGACTGGCCGAACATCACCCGCAAGAAAGACAGCCCCGCCGACGCCGACGAGCACAAGGGCGAAGAGGGCAAGTACGATAAGTACTTCACACCCGATCCGGGCACGGGGGATTGACCGAGCGGAGCCAATCCGGGGGATTGGCGAGTACGATCAACGCGCGCAGCCTGGCCCGGGGGACAGGCGAGCATGGTCAAGGCATTCGCTAGCGCCCGTTTCCACCCGAAGCGGACATTTGGGCGGAGCGCGTATCGCACTTTGTTGTCCTTGTAACAGCGGTTAGGCTCAGTGAGATGAGCAAACGAAGATCGACCATTTGCGCAGCAATAGCGATGGCGCTGTCAGCCTGCCACGCTGACCCGCAAGACCTTCGCGTCCTGTCTCAAGTCGGCTCGCCGGATGGCAAGCGTGATGCCATCTATGTCGAGAACATGAGCGGTGGTGCGACCGTCGGTCCGTCTGAAGAGGTTTACGTAGTTCGGAAAGGGGACTTTCCGCGCCTCGCGGACCGCGCTTTCACAGCAGAACGGGTCTGCAACCTCAAGATTCGGTGGACGGGCAATGCAGAGATTGAAGTCGGTTACTGGGCCAGCAAACCGGTCAATGACAGATCTATCCTACCGCGCCCTGTCGACGTCCGAACAAAGTGGCTGGGTTCTGATCCTGCCAACGGGTGCTAGCCCCCAAAACAGACGCGGGTCACGTCACCTCGACTACGGCGCTACCGCCGGCTGAGCAATTTCTCGACGATATAATCCGCCGCTTCCTCGGCATTCATCTCAGTCGTATCGATCCGGATCTCAGCATTTTCCGGCTCTTCGTACGGGCTGTCGATGCCGGTGAAATTTTTGAGCTCGCCCGACCGGGCCTTGGCGTAGAGGCCCTTCACGTCGCGCTTCTCGGCTTCGGCGAGCGGGGTATCGACGAACACCTCGATGAACTCGCCTTCGGGAAGCATCCGCCGCACCATGTGCCGCTCGGCGCGGAACGGCGAAATGAAGGCGGTAAGGACGATGAGACCCGCGTCGGCCATTAGCTTGGCGACCTCGCCGACGCGGCGGATATTCTCGATCCGGTCAGCCTCGGTGAAGCCGAGGTCGCGATTGAGCCCGTGACGGATATTGTCGCCGTCGAGAAGGAATGTGTGCCGCCTGCGCGCCGCGAGCTTCGCTTCCACGAGGTTGGCGATGGTCGATTTGCCGGCGCCCGAAAGGCCGGTGAACCACAGCACCGCCGGCTTCTGCCCCTTCAGTGCGGCGTGAGTCTCCCGGCTGACGTCGAGATGCTGGCGATGGATGTTGAGCGACCGGCGAAGCGCGAAGTGCAGCATGCCCGCCGCCACGGTCGCATTGGTCACCTTGTCAATCAGGATGAATCCGCCGAGCGCCCGGTTCGGGCTCCCGTCTCCGGCCAGATAGGGTTCGAATACGATCTCCCGATCGGTCGAGACCTCGCTCACCCCGATGGAGTTCAGCGCCAGAGTCTTCGCCGCGAGATGCTCCAGCGAATTGACGTTCACCTCATACTTCGGCTCCTGGATCATCGCGGTGACCGTCTGGGTCCCGATCTTCATCCAGTATCCGCGTCCGGGGAGCAGCGGCTCCTCGTTCATCCAGACGATCGTCGCTTCGAACTGGTCGGCGACTTCGGGCGGATTGGTCGCGGCGGCGATCACATCGCCGCGCGAGCAATCCACCTCGTCTGCCAGAGTGACCGTCACCGATTGGCCCGCAACCGCCTCGTCGAGATCGCCGTCCATCGTGACCACGCGCTCGATCCGCGTTGTTTGCCCCGACGGCAGGATCCGCACTTCGGTGCCCGGCCCAACGCTGCCCGAGGCGATCTGCCCGGCAAAGCCGCGGAAGCTCAGGTTCGGGCGGTTGACCCACTGCACCGGCATGCGGAGCGGTTTCGTCGCATCGGCGGTAACGTCGATTTCAACGTTGTCGAGATGTTCGAGCAGGGTGGGACCTGAGTACCACGGCGTCTTCTCGCTTCGCGTCGTAACATTGTCGCCGGAGGTGCCGGAGAGCGGGATCGCAACCCAGTCCTTGATGCCGATCTTCTCCGCGAATTCGGTATAGTCGGCGGCGATCGCTTCGAAAGCATCCTGGTCGTAATCGATCAGGTCCATCTTGGTGATCGCCAGAACGAAGCGGCGGATCCCTACCAAGTGCGCGAGATAGCTGTGCCGCCGGGTCTGGGTCAGCACGCCCTTGCGCGCATCGATCAGTAGCACCGCGAGGTCCGCCGTCGACGCGCCGGTGATCATGTTGCGCGTGTACTGCTCGTGCCCCGGCGTATCGGCGACGATGAACTTGCGCTTCTCGCTGGCGAAGAAGCGGTAGGCAACGTCGATGGTGATGCCCTGCTCGCGCTCGGCGGAAAGCCCATCGACCAGAAGTGCGAAATCGAGCTTGCCGGCCTGGGTGCCGATCTTCTTGCTCTCGGCTTCGAGAGCATCGAGCTGGTCATCGAAAATCTGCCGGCAGTCGTAGAGCAGCCGCCCGATCAGCGTCGATTTGCCGTCGTCGACGCTTCCGCAGGTGATGAAGCGAAGCATTTCCTTCGCTTCATGCTTCGCCAGCCATTCGGAGACGTTGGTCGCGACCAGGTCGCGTTCGGCTTCCAGCACCCGCGACATCAGCGCCCTCCCGTCACCCCAGCGAAAGCTGGGGTCTCAGCGAGAAAAGTGCGTCGCACCAAATCCGTCCTGAGATCCCGGCTTTCGCCGGGATGACGTGCGCGGCTCGAATGACATGAAGTCAACGTCCTCATGTCAAAAATATCCTTCCTGCTTCTTCTTCTCCATGCTCGCCGCGCCGGCGTCGCGGTCGATCGCTCGGCCCTGCCGCTCGGACGTGGTGGTGAGGAGCATCTCCGCGACCACTTCCTCGACTGTCGACGCCTCGCTTTCGACCGCGCCCGTGAGCGGGTAGCAGCCGAGCGTCCGGAACCGCACCTTACGCATTACCGGCTGCTCGCCGTTCAGCGGGAAACGGTCGTCGTCGACCATCAGCAGCAGCCCGTCATGCTCGACCGTCGGTCGTTCTTCGGAAAAATAGAGCGGGACGATCTCGATCCCCTCGCGCAGGATGTACTGCCAGATGTCGAGCTCGGTCCAGTTGGAGAGCGGGAACACCCGGACGCTTTCGCCTTTGTTCTTTTTCACATTGTAGAGCGACCAAAGCTCCGGCCGTTGCCGCTTCGGGTCCCAGCGATGCGAGGCGCTTCGGAAGCTGAAGATGCGCTCTTTCGCCCGGCTCTTCTCCTCGTCACGCCGGGCGCCCCCGAACGCCGCGTCGAACCCATATTTGTCGAGCGCCTGCTTCAGGCCTTCGGTCTTCCACATGTCCGTGTGCAGCGGCCCGTGGTCGAACGGATTGATCCCCTGCGCCTCCGCCTCGGGATTCTTGTGGACGAGAAGCTCGACCTGCGGATCGGCCGCGACCTTGTCGCGAAGCTCGTACATCGCCTTGAACTTCCAGGTCGTGTCGACGTGGAGCAGCGGGAAGGGCAGGGGCGCCGGATAAAAGGCTTTTTTGGCCAGGTGCAGCATCACCGCCGAATCCTTGCCGATCGAATAGAGCATGACCGGCTTCTCCGCCTCCGCGACAGTTTCGCGAAGGATGTGGATGCTCTCGGCTTCCAGCCGGTCGAGGTGCGTGAGTGAAGGCGCGGTGATCTGGGTCATCTTCATGTTGAGAGGAACTTGGGATCCCAATTTCGGGATGCAATGGGAGGAGCCGCTAACCTTTGACTCTCCGGCTGGCAAGCCGCGACCCTTTTCTTTACGGGTCATCCGTCCCCGGGGAGCTGCGGAGTCGCAGCTGAGAGGCGGCAATTCGGCCGCGACCCGCTGAACCTGATCCGGTTAGCACCGGTGGAGGGAGAGAGAAAAATGCCTGACGTACCTGTCCTGAGCGAAGCCGAAGGGCCAGCCCGTACCGAACTGAAAGTCACCACCGGCCCGATCCGCGGATCGCGCAAGATTTACGTTGAGGGGCGTGATGGTGTCCGCGTCGCAATGCGCGCGGTGGACCTCGAGCCTTCTTCGGGCGAGCCGCCCGTCATCCTCTACGACACCAGCGGCCCCTACACCGATCCAACACAGCGCATCGACATCATGGCCGGACTGCCCGAGCTCCGCCGCGACTGGATCCGCGGCCGGGGGGACGTGGAAGAAGTGACGCAGCGCGAGGTCCGGCCCGAGGACAACGGCCAGCTCGGCCCCGACCGTTCGGGCGGCGTCTCGCCCTTCCCCAGCGTCCGCAAGCGCGTGCTTCGCGCGAAGCCCGGCTGCAACGTCACGCAGATGCACTATGCCAGGCGGGGCATCGTCACGCCCGAGATGGAATATGTCGCGACGCGCGAGAACCTCGGCCGCGAAGCCGCGCTGAACGCCGCCCGCGACGGCGAAAGCTTCGGCGCGTCGATCCCCGATTTCATCACGCCGGAGTTCGTCCGTGACGAGGTGGCTCGCGGCCGCGCCATCATCCCCAACAACATCAACCACCCCGAATCCGAGCCGATGGCGATCGGCCGCAACTTCCTGGTCAAGATCAACGCCAATATCGGCAACAGCGCCGTCGCCTCCGACGTCGCGTCCGAGGTCGACAAGATGGTGTGGGCGATCCGCTGGGGCGCGGACACGGTCATGGACCTGTCGACCGGGCGAAACATTCACGACACGCGCGAGTGGATCGTCCGCAACTCGCCTGTTCCGATCGGCACCGTGCCGATCTACCAGGCGCTCGAGAAGGTCGGCGGTATCGCCGAGGACCTGACCTGGGAAATCTTCCGCGACACTTTGATCGAGCAGGCCGAGCAGGGCGTCGACTATTTCACCATCCACGCCGGAGTCCGCCTGCCCTACGTCCCGCTGACCGCGAAACGCGTGACGGGTATCGTCAGCCGCGGCGGCTCGATCATGGCCAAATGGTGCCTCGCCCACCACAAGGAGAGCTTCCTCTACGAGCGCTTCGACGAGATCTGCGAGATCATGAAGGCGTACGACGTCGCCTTCTCGCTAGGCGACGGCCTCCGTCCCGGCTCGACCGCCGACGCCAATGACGAAGCCCAGTTCGCCGAGCTCTACACATTGGGCGAGCTGACGAAGACAGCCTGGGCGCACGACTGCCAGGTGATGATCGAGGGCCCCGGCCACGTGCCGATGCACAAGATCAAGGAGAATATGGACAAGCAGCTGGAAAGCTGCGGCGAGGCGCCCTTCTATACGCTCGGGCCCCTCGTGACCGACATCGCGCCCGGCTACGACCATATCACCAGCGGCATCGGCGCCGCGATGATCGGCTGGTTCGGCACCGCGATGCTCTGCTACGTCACGCCCAAGGAGCATCTCGGCCTTCCCGACCGCGACGACGTGAAGGTCGGGGTCGTCACCTACAAGCTCGCCGCCCACGCCGCCGATCTCGCCAAGGGCCACCCCGCCGCTCGCCTCCACGACGATGCGCTGAGCCGCGCCCGCTTCGAGTTCCGCTGGCGCGACCAGTTCAACCTCTCGCTCGATCCAGAGACCGCCGAGCAATATCACGACCAGACCCTCCCCGCCGAAGGCGCCAAGACCGCCCACTTCTGCTCGATGTGCGGCCCTAAGTTCTGCTCGATGAAGATCACGCAGGAGGTCAGGGAATTTGCGCGGCTTCAGGAGCAGCAGTCGGAAACGGTTAATGCGGATGCAGGCATGGCCGCCATGTCCCAACGCTTTCACGAAGAAGGCGGCGAACTCTACCTCCCAGCCGCCGAATGACACGGAGTACCAACAAATGAAGACCACCCGCCTCGCCGTCGCCGCAGCGCTCCTCATGGCCAGCACCGCCGCCGCCGCCCAAAGCGCGAACGACGCGCGCTGCATCCTGCTCGCCAATGCCTTTGCCGGCGATTCGAAGGATGCGAAGCAGCAAAAGATCGCGGAAGATACGCTCTATTTCTACCTCGGCCGCATCGCCGGCCAGCCGACCGCCGCCCAGATGAAGGCCGCGTTCGACCAGCAGGGCAAGACGATCACCGACGCCAATGCCGGCCCGCTGATGAACGATTGCGTCAAGCCGGTTCTGGCCAAGGTTCAAGTGCTCCAGGCCCTTTCCACCGAGAAAGCCGCGCCGCAGGCGCAGCCGCCTTCGAAACCACAGGGGCGGTAAGCGACCCAATGAACCTCACCGGCCTCCTCGTCCCCACCTACCGCAACATGCTGGAGACCCTGAAAGGCCTGCTCGACAAGGCCGAAGCGCAGCTCGGCCACGACAAAGCGGAGGCCCTGCTGTCGGCGCGGCTCGCGCCTGACATGTTCCCGCTCGCGACGCAGGTCCGCTTCGCCGTCGCTCAGGCCTACGAAGGCCCGCGGCGGCTTCGCGGCGAGCCCGACCGGCCTGAGATCGAAGAGGTGCTGAACGAGGGCCGCAATGCCGGCGAGCGCCCCGGAACGCTCGCCGAAGCCCGCGCCCGTATCGATCAGGCGCTGGGCTACCTCGCCACGCTCGGCCCAGACTCGCTCGACCAAGCGCCCGAAAACGAGCCGATTGCGCTCGACCTGCCGATGGGCATCGTCTTCGATCTTACCCGGGTCCAGTTCGCTCGCGACTGGGCGCTCGGCCAATTCTATTTCCACGTGACGGCCGCCTACGCGATCCTCAGGAAAGAAGGGGTCGAGATCGGCAAGGCGGACTACGTCCCCCACATGTTCCCCTACATCCGCCCGGGGACGATGCCGGCCCACGAATAGCCATGCCCGGACAAACCTCCGACTGCGATCGCATCTATGAACAATGGCATCGCTTCGCCAGGGATCGCGATGTCGAGCGCCTGCTCGCGCTCTACGCCGACGACGCGGTGTTCGAGAGCCCGCTGGTCCCGGCCATCCTCGACGACATGAGTTCGGGCGTCCTTCGCGGCCGCGCCGAGATCCGCCGCTTTCTTGAAGAAGGTACCCGGCGCCGGCCGAACCACCTCGTCCGCTGGTACCGGACTGGCGAGTATCTCACCGACGGCAGGACCCTGATGTGGGAATATCCGCGCCAGACTCCGGAAGGGGAGCAGATCGACATCATGGAAGTGATGGAGATCGATCGCGGCCTCATCCAGCGCCATCGCATCTACTGGGGCTGGAAAGGCTGCGCACTGATCGCCCCGTCGCTGCTCCGGCTGTCGGCGGAATGACCGCCGCCGCCATCGCTCGCCCGGCCTGACCGGCCGAAACAGCCATGCCCGACGCCGACGCCCTCTTCCTGCTGCCCAGCGCCGTCCGCCACGATCCGCGGGTTGCCGCGTGGTTCGATCTCCTCGATCCGATGCGGGCGATGGTCCAGCCCTGGTTCGAGCGGATTCGAGCGCTTGGGCCGGACGTGACCGAGACCCTGCACGACCATATGCCAACCGCCTGCGTCGGCCAGGCGGCCTTCGCATACGTCAACGCCTTCACCGCCCACGCCGCCATCGGCGTCTTCCACGGCTCCAGCCTGCCCGATCCGGCTGGCCTCCTCGAAGGCAGCGGCAAACGCATGCGCCATGTGAAGCTCAAGCCCGGAGCGGAGGCGGATGAGACAGCGCTCGCCGCTCTGATCGACGCGGCCTATGCGGATGTGCGGGCGAGGATGGCGTAAACCGGGCCGCCTACTGCTCCCCGGAACTGGCCGCCCCCGCATTCACTGGCCACGGAAGAATCCGCCCATATTTCGAAACGGCTCGAATGACGTCCGGATCGGACCGCAGCGCCATTTCGGCGGCATACATCCTGCGCCCGTAATCGCTCGGCAGCGGCGGCGAGTCCGGCGGTAGCATGAACCGCACCACGTCTTCGCGTGTCGTTTCATTGTCGAGCGCGCGCAGCAAATCCTGCTTGGCCGCCCCCGCATCGCCCAGGCACAGGTGAAGCGTCGCGGCAGTCGGGCCGGTTTCCACCGCCAGCGCCTGAGCCGCCGAAATTGCCGCCTCGGAATTCCGCCCAAGCTCGTGGAGCATGCAGGCGCGCTTGTCCTGCATTGCCGCCAGGGGTGTCACGCCCACGTCGGGGCCCCATTTGCGTGCATCCGCCAGGACTTCGTCCATCTTCTGGAGCCCTTCGCGCGGCTTTCCTTCACGAAGCAGAAGGACTGCGTAATTGGCGCTGACGTTCAGCGCGTTGGTCTCGGAGCCGAGCGGCCAGATGTGCTCCGCGCGCTGGTACAGCTGCTCCGCCTCATCCCAGCGGCCCAGCTCCGACAGGACATCGGCCAGCCGCGGAACCATGAAGACCAGCTCCTCGTCCTTTTTCGGGGCGTCGAACAGCGGCAGCATCTCGCTCGCCGCAGTTTCAAAATCTCCGGCCGATTCCAGTGCCGATAGATAGTCCCGGGCGGCGAGAGACGTTCGCCCCGCCTCCCACCGCGCCTTCGCCTCGTTCAGATAGATCGACCATTGCTGCTTCAGCTCGGGGCCGGCCCACGTCTCGATGTCCGGCCAGACCGCCGAATATTGCTTCATCATCAGCAGGTCGCGGCTGTCGCTCGGGGTCAGGAGCTTGGGGATGAGCGCCTTCGCTCCGGCGGGATCGCCGTCGATGATGTGGAGCTTGATCGCCTGCGCCGCGAGGCTGGAGCGGCTGTCGAGATGTTTGCCCTCCCAGCCGATCTGGAGCAGCCGGTCGCTGACTGTCCGCTCGCGCACGTCATCGTGAAAGCCGTCCAGCCGCCGCATGAAATTGTCGATTTCATAATCATCGATCGTCCGCGCCGTGGTCGGATCGGCATCGACCGCGCGCATCAGATATTCCGTCGCTAAATCCGTTCGGTTCAGATAGGCATTGATCGTGAAGGCCAGGATCAGCGGACCGCTGTAGCCGCGCAGCAACTGCGCACTTTCGGCCGCCGCGTCCGCCGCGTCGAGCGGGCGGTTGCGGATCTGCAGAAGGCTCGCGCGTACGAACTGGACGAAGCCGCGCACCTTCGTCGGAGCCGGGAGCTTGCCGAGCGCTTCGTCGGCTGCCGCAAGAGTCGCCGCCGGATTGCTGCCGCCCGCCCCCAATTTCGCGACGAAGGCCTGGAACACGCCCTGCTCGGACGGCAACGCCAGTCCATCGAGCGGCGGCAGGAATTTCGAATAAGGCGTCTCGGTCTGGGGCGCGCTGGGCTCGTCGGCGGGCATTGGGCTTGCCGCAGCCACGGGCGCCGCACAGGCAGCGAAACACAACAGCGCCGCAATCGCGATGCGGTGGAATCCCCCCGTAGCTTTCGTCACATAGCCTCCTCCTTCGGCATGCTCAGCCTAACGCGCAAAGGGCGAGTGTCCAGCCGGCCTTCTCCAAGGCAGCGGCAAGCGCATGCGCCATGTGAAGCTCAAGCCCGGAGCGGAGGTGATGAGGACGCGCTCCAGGCGCTGATCGAGGCGGCGTATCGGGATGTGAGGGAGAGGGTGGACTAGGAGGCAACCTCGCCACCTCGCGACTAAGGCCACTGTGTGCTGGCGCCCCGCGGCGTGCAGGACGCCTAACGTCGGAATTCCAATTGCTGTCTTAATCGTTGCCGTTTACCCGCTGACATGCGGGCTAGGATTGATGCCGTAGAGATGAGCACCAGTATGGCGAAGGAAGTTCCTTGCCCAATTTGGGGAACGCCGGCGATCTTGTTGGATGAGTATCCAAACCGTGATGGTGTTGGGATAAACTCACCTAGAGCCGGTGGACGATATTTCATTTCGCGTAGTGCTGAGATCGCTTTGCGCAACGCTGACGAGCTTACGCGCATCAAAGTCACCCACGAGATTGTCGATCACAATGCATTGTCTTCGACCCCCGAAGTTCTAACCTCGACGATTGAGGGATTAGCGGCGGTTTCACTGCCCCGACCGCAAGATCGAGCCAAACGACTTTTGGATTATCTTGTGAGAGAGTCATCTCATCTGGGCCACAAGCTAGAAGGTTTCAGCGTAGTAGATACCGTGGCCGAGCCGGGATACTTCTACATCGGGAGTAAAGCTGGACCCAAAGCGTGGCCGCTTTTTGCATGGAGCGATTCTTCGCAAGATGCTGAAGTCGTTTTCCTGTTAGAAATGCTCTCTGAAAGCGGGGCGGTTCGCTTGGGTGACAATAGCCCCATTCCGGAAGTAACGGTCCTTCCCAAAGGCTACGAACTCGTTTGGTCGTCAGCTGGTGATGTCCAGCTCGACCAAGCATTTGTTGCAATGTGGTTCGACGAGAGCATGGCCGAAGCTTACGAATTGGGTATTGAGCCAGCCGTACGCGAATGCGGTTATCGTCCCTTACGAATCGATCAGAAGGAACATGTCAATAAGATCGACGATGAGATAATTGCTGAGATTCGGCGCTCCCGGTTCCTAATCGCTGATTTCACTTCTTATGAGAATCGGCCATGCGGCGGAGTGTATTTTGAGGCAGGTTTTGCCCTAGCGTTGGAAAAGCCCGTAATTTGGAGCTGCCGTGCTGATCTTATAGATCAGGTGCATTTTGATACGCGACAATTCAACCATATCGTTTGGAAAACGCCGACAGAGCTCAAGACGAAGCTCGTGAATCGCATAGGAGCCATCTTGGGAATTGGACCTTTCCGTCAAAGCTAGTGCGAGTAGCAGCCGTCCGTGACCGCTGGATCGACCGTGAATTGTAGCACTGCGCCTGATTGGAGTAACAACTTTAGTCAGTGCCTCTACGATTGGCAGGGGCTCGAAGCGGGCGCTCTCGCGCTTGCTGCCGCGCTAGTTGGGGCCTTCGTCCTACAACGGCAAATAAGGCAGCAGCGGGTGCATAGGGCGGACGAGATATCTCGTCGGCACAATGCTGCGAGACTCACGCTCCCATTAGCATTGTCCGCGATATCAGAGTTGGTTCAGCGTATTGCCAACCAAGTTGGAGACGAGTTCGAGAGTTTCGGGCCGGACGGCGCAAGAACTATCAAGGCCGTCTTGGACGATGCGGTCGGTTGGGATGGCTTTGAGCCCATAGCGCTGCCCAACGAAGTGCTGATATCGCTAGAGAAGTTTGTGGCATCCCTAAGTCGGGAGCAGGATATCCGGCATGTGGCCGAGCTGGTAGGCAGCATTCAAATATTGCTCGCTAGATACAACGGGTTCGACTTCAAACAAGCTGCCGCGCAACAGAATTTGGTGGGGCTGTTGCTGGATGCGGCCAAGGTGAGACTTCTAAACGACAAAATCTACAACTACGCACGTTTCGTTGACGAAAGCTCCTTTGGTATCGTGGGAGTTATCGCGCCGGGGATAGCATGGGACGAAATCCACGGAAAAGCTCAAGGTCTTCTTTTTAATCGGCAGAGACCAGATGTATTATTCCCTGGTCTACGAGAGCGGGTCGACGGCTATAAGAAGAGCAATATCAGTCCGTGGAATGAAAAATTCGAGGCCTGAAGGAACCTAGAACGGCATCCTCGATCAAGGGAGATTGATCCGTGATGGAATACCTAAAAAAGCAACTGGATGCTGGCCACGACATGGCTACGATTATGAGTGTCGGTGGCAACACGCAGGTGGCTTTGAAAGTTAAAGTTGAAGGTGCCGATTCAGTAGGCTTGGTGGCCCGCGTAAAAGGCCTAATGGGAGGCCTTAGCGAACCGAGACTTATTCCTTGGGCGTGCATCGCATACCTCAGTTGGGACTGATTCGAACAACTCTCGAAACACTCTAATGTACGCTCGCGACGTCCCGCCCGGCACAATCTTCTATCACGGCACCAAGGCCAACCTCGCCGTGGGCGAACTGATCACGCCGGGCTTCGGAAGCAACTTCGCCGACCGCGAGCTGAAGCATATCTATTTCACCGCCACGCTCGACGCCGCCACCTGGGGCGCGGAACTGGCCAAGGGCGAAGGCCGGGGCCGGATCTACATCGTCGAGCCTACGGGTGAGTTCGAGGACGATCCCAACCTCACCGACAAGAAATTCCCCGGCAACATCACCGCCTCCTACCGGTCGCTGCAGCCGCTGCGGGTCACCGGCGAGGTTGCTGACTGGGTGGGCCATAGCCCCGAGCAGCTGGCCGCGATGCGCGAGGGTCTAGCCCGCCGCGCCGCCGAGGGAGGCGATCACATCATCGATTGATCGGCGCTCCCGCAGCCCGTCAAATCCCGAATATCTTCACCGAGGACCGGAACTTCATCGCGTCGAGTGCGCCGAAAATCGCCTCCAGGCTCCGGCCTTTCTCCACCTGCGCCCGAACCGCGGCGACGCACTCCCGGTACCTCGGCCCGAGCGCGGGGTGCTCCAGATAGGCCCGCGCCTCCTCCTCGCCTGACAGGCCGTAGAATTTCGCCGTCGGGCTCCGGCCCAAATCCCGGTGCTGCGGGAAGATGAACCACATCCAGTGGCTGCGCTTTTCGCCCGCCCTGATCTCCCCCAGCGCCTGCTCATACACGCCGTCTGCCTGGGCATCGACGAAGCGCTGCAGGTTGAAGGCCTGTCCTGAGCTTTGTCGAAGGAGGTCCTCCGTCATTCTGTGCGTATACCACGCCGGCCAATTCGCTGTCCTACAGGGGCGCTCCTGTGCTTTATCCTGACAGATGAGCCGTCAGCTACTTTCCCACGCCCCATTGCACCGGACGTCATGCCCTCGCGCGCGTGAGCTCGCGAACTTTGTGAACTTTCGCTTGAGCCACCGAGCAGAAGCGGAGCTTCTGTCGAAGAGCTGGCGAAAGCCGGCCGGCCACCGGCCAGAGGCCGGGTGGATCGACGTCACGCGATTCATTCGCGTGACCCGCCTCCCCTCACGCGCGCACGCGCGTTGGTCAGCAAACTTAGCAAACTTTCAGCTGGAGCAGCCGAGCGAAAGCAGAGCTTTCGTGGAAGAGCCTGCGACAGTCGGCCGGGCTCGCGGAGCGAGCTTCGACATCACGGGATTCACTCCCGTGACGGCTGCCTCCCCCAAAGCGAAAACCGCCGCCCGTTGCGGGGCGGCGGCTTCGCCTTTCGTGAGAGGTGTTGGTTGCGATCAGGCGTCGGCCAGCTCGCCGCGTTCGGTGACGGTCTCGCCGTTCATCGGCGCGTCGCCGGAGCGGATGCCCATCGCCCGTTCCTTCTGGTCCATCGCGGCGGCTCGGCGCAGGCGGTGGCGGAGCGACAGCGACGGATTGTCCTCGGTCGGGCCGCGGTACGCCGCCTGCACATGCGGGCCGAAGCGCGACAGGTCGAATCCGTTGGGCAGGTTCGAGGGTTGCTCTTCCTCCGCCGCACGGGCCGTAGCCGGAGTCTCGAGCGTTCCGGCGTCCGGCCGGTTGCCCCATGCGAAGGCGGAAGTTTCGGGCGCGACGATCGGTGGCTGCTCTTCTGCAATCGGGGCGGCGGCGCGCACCGGCTCCGGTTCGACATATGTCGTCTCGGGCTCGTATGCCTCTTCCTCATACACCGTCTCGCGGGTGCGGCGGCGGCGGGAAAGCGCGTAGGCGATGGCGCCGAGAACGATCAGCGCGACAATCGCAGCACCGAGGATCTCGCTGGTGCGATTCGACTGCGTCTGCTGGTTAGCGTTGGCTGCGGCAGGCGGCGGTCCGGCGATCTGCGCCAGTGGCGGCGGACCGGCGGGCGGGGCCGGAGCAGTCGTCGCCGCCGGAACCGTGGCGACCGGAGTCGCCACCGGGGCAGCGGCAGCTGGAGGCGGCGGAGCGACATGGTGAGTCGCTGCGGTCCGGACCGGCGCAGCCGCAACCGGTCGAGCGGTCGACGCTACCGTATGGTGCACCGTGGTACGGCTTGTGGTGGTCGTGCTGGTGCTCGTCGATGGGCTGCTGTCCGGAGTCGCGGTCGAGATGTCCGGAACCGCCACCGTCGGGGTAGCATCCGTCGCCGGGGCGCTGTCGGTTGCCGGAGCAGTCGAGGGGGCCGTCTGCGTCGTATCGGGGGTTGCCTGCTGCGCGAGCAGGGGGGTTGAAGAAAGCGCCAAAGCCGCGGCAATCGCGGTGGCGCCGAGTCGGGCCTGGAGTTTGTGCTTGGTCATAGTGAAGCAGCAACCGCCGTTCCGCATTTGCGGAGCCAGCGTTATCGGCAAGCCGCTTGGTAACGCCGGTCAAGCGACTGCCGTGCGGTTGACGTTGAGAGAAGCGGGTCGCCGGCGCTTCGATCGGACTCGGCGGTATTAACGGCGGGGAGAATGGCATGACGCTTGAAGTGATCGGATCCGGGCTCGGCCGCACCGGCACGAAGTCGCTGCAGACCGCCCTCAACATGCTGGGCGTCGGGCCGTGCTATCACATGGTCGAGGTCTTCCACGACAAGGAGCGCAAGATGCCGCAGTGGATCGCGGCGTCGCGCGGAGAGGCTGACTGGGACGCCGTCTTCGACGGCTATCGCTCCTCCGTCGATTATCCAGGCGCCGCTTACTGGCGAGAGCTGGCGGACTATTATCCGCAAGCCAAGGTGATCCACACGGTGCGCGATCCCGAAGCCTGGGTGGAATCGACCCAGTCGACCATCTTCCGTCCCGACGGGGTGGCGATGCGCGCCTTCGCCGACGGCGGGATGATGGCCGATTTCTTCACCAGCTTCACCCGCGACCTCACCGGGCACCTCCACGACCGGGAATGGCTGGCCGGCTATTTCCAGCGGCATACGGAGGCGGTGAAGGCGGCGATCCCGCCCGAACGCCTGCTGATCTATGAAGCCGGGCAGGGGTGGGAGCCGCTGTGCGCCTTTCTTGGCCTGCCGGTCCCAAAAGAGCCTTATCCGCTGGAGAACACCCGTGCCGAATTCATCGCCCGGCGAGCCGCGGCGCCACAAGCGACCTGATCATGGGAAGGCAGACCTCCCATGCCCGAACCCTGCACTCTCCGCGCCGGCTCGCGGCGCGCCGTCCTGTCAGCCCAGGATCACCGCGGCGAAGCCGCCGATGAGCAGCAGCGCTGC
>Ga0207702_10001410_pt1 | contig 23999 bp, 20 predicted proteins | sample KBSCornC62_FD_184302 | JGI IMG/M metagenome (GOLD analysis project Ga0207702, IMG submission 184302) | Corn rhizosphere microbial communities from Kellogg Biological Station, Michigan, USA - KBS Corn C6-2 (SPAdes) (version 2) | ecosystem: Host-associated > Plants > Roots > Rhizosphere > Soil ...
CGACACAGTGCGGGACTGCGCGTGTCCCACAGGTGGAGGAGTGCGCGGCGAAGATGTAGTTGCCGCCACGATCCGAGAGAAGAACCGGATGCGCTAATGAGCGCCCGTCCGGGTCTGTGCGGGGGGCACCAGGCAACTGGTGTCCCTACCGCGATCGAGAAGACTTTGTATTTCATCGGCCTCCATTCTGCCTGAGCTATTGGCAGTTCGCCAAACCCTCCAAAAGGTGGGTTAAACTCTAAACGTGACGAAGCGTCGATCCAAAGGAGCCTACATGATCTCGGCGGTGGCCGAGATGTATGGTATTCATCCGCAAACCCTTCGATTGTATGAGCGCGAAGGCCTGCTCAAGCCATCCCGCACAGACGGGAACACGCGGCTTTACACGGACGAGGATCTGCAAAGACTTGAGTTCATTCTCAATCTGGCTCGCGATCTGGGCGTGAACATCAGCGGGATCGCCATCATTCTGCAAATGCGCGAGCGCATGGAAGAGATGCAACGCCAGATTCAGGATTTCGTGAAGTACATTCAGCAAGAAGTGCTGGCGCGTGCAAACGCTTCGACAGATGCTTCCCGTGGTGCCATTGTTCCTATACGCCGTCCCTTTCCACCGTCAACCGTCGTCCGGAAGAAGTGACCCGTCTAGTTTTGGAGATCATCAGTTGAAAATGCTGCCCTTCAAGCTGATTTATAGCGATGAGTACTATTTGCCGATTGGGCAGCACGTCTTTCCCGCGGAGAAGTACCGCCGCATTTATCGCCGGCTGATTGAATCCGGGATCGCCGATACGTCCGACTTCCTCGCGCCCCAGCCCGCTTCCGATCAGGACATCCTACTTGTCCACACTCCGGCCTATGTGAATAAGCTAAAAACCGGAACCCTCTCCCCGAGGGAGGAGCTGCAGTTGGAAGTCCCGTACTCTCGGGAACTGGTACATGCCTTCTGGCTTGCCGCGGGCGGCTCTATCCTCGCGGCCGAGCACGCGCTCTCCGATGGCATTGCCATAAATATTGGCGGCGGATTTCACCACGCCTTCCCGGACCATGGCGAAGGCTTCTGCATGATTCATGATGTGGCGGTGGCGATTCGCCGCACGCAGAAGGATGGGAAGATTCGTACGGCGATGATCGTGGACTGCGATGTTCATCAGGGCAATGGCACGGCCGCCATCTTCGCGGGGACCCGCACCAGCAGTGCTCCGCTGCCTTCAAACGGTCCGGCGGTGCTAGGGCGCAAGCCCCTCATGCGTGGTGCCCACGCGGGGGACGTGTTCACCATCTCCCTGCATCAGGAAAACAACTATCCGATGTACAAGCCTCCATCCTCGATCGACGTCGACCTACCGGATGGAATCACCGATGACGACTACCTGGCCTGGCTCGATAACGCTCTCAGTTCCGGCTTACGGCAATTCCAGCCGGACTTGATCTGTTATGTCGCAGGTGCGGATCCCTACAAAGAAGACCAATTAGGCGGTCTCGCGCTTTCTCTGGAAGGCTTGAAACGGCGGGATGAACTTGTTTTCCGTGTAGGCAAGGCGCAGAACATTCCCGTGATGGTTACCTACGCCGGGGGCTATGCGCAAAAGGTCGATGATACGGTTGCGATTCACAGTAATACGGTGGTGGCGGCTAGTGAGGTCTTTCAGGCTGCGGCCAAGTAAAACCCGGAAAGCTGTGGTCACAAAAGAATCCCACAGCGGCTCGCGAAACAATGATGACGAAACCCGTGCACGACACGCCGCACGCTCAACCTGCGGTGAAGCAGTCTTCCTGTAGCATCTCGATGGCATGAGTTTGTTTAGGGGCTCCGGAAATCCTGCGGTTTGGCTAGCGCTGGCTGCCGGCCTGCTCGCGTTTGGCGTGCAGTCGGGGGAGACGGGGTCTGCGGATACGATGCACCGTTTGCAGACGGCACATTCTTTCTGGACTTCCGAACCGCCGGTATTCCCGAATGAATATCCTGAATTCGGCGTGCATGGCCGCAACGGAAGACTCTACGACTGGTACGGCATCGGCCAGCCTCTGCTCTTGCTGCCATTCGATATCGTCGGCACGGGTATTTCGAAGCTGCCCATCTTTGCGGACTACGGTAGCGACACCGATCCAACCGTCCGTACGGTGTTCGCCACCTACGGCGTCAACATTCTGATCAGTGTCCTGACTGCGCTCGTCTGTTACCGGTTTCTTCTTCTCCTCGGGTTCGATGTGGCTCAGTCCGTCGCTGGCGTTCTCGCCCTGCTGTTCTGTACGACCCATCTCCACTACACGCAGAACACGATGGAGAACAATTACATTCTGCTGCTGACGATGGCCGGCTTCAGTTATCAGTACCAATGGTTGCGAACCGGGGAGAGACGGGCGTTGGCGATTGGCTCGGTCGCGTTTGGATTGAATCTGTTGACCCGTCTGACTACCGGCTTGGATCTTTTGATGGGCGGTGTCTTCCTCTTGCTCGTGCTGGCATTCGAGCATAGCGAGCGTTCTCGGGTGTGGTCGCGGGCGATTGAGTACGGGAAGGTAGCCTTGCCTCTCTATGCTGTGTTCGTGCTTCTCGATCGCTTCTACCAGTTCTACCGCTTTGGCGAATGGACCACGACCTATGTGAAGTACTTCACCATCGAGCACCGGCTGCAGGATGCGAGTCTGCCTGCAAACTACCCCTGGACCACGCCGTTCCTGAAAGGTTTTCTCGGTCCGCTGATCTCGCCGGAAAAGTCCATCTTCCTTTTTGATCCGCTCATTGTCTTGAGCATCGTGATTTCTGTACTCGGCTGGAAGCTTTTCTCTCCCAGCGTGAAAGCTTTCCTGATCTCCACACTTCTGCTGATCTCTGCCTATATCGGTTTTTACGCGCGCTACTACGAATGGAGCGGGAATTTCGCTTGGGGCGACCGCTACGTTTCGAGCGTCGTAGAAATGGCGGCGTTCATTTCTGTCCCGCTGTTACTGAGATTTCGCGAGCAACTTGGCAGAGGGGTCTGGGTGTTGGGGTGGTTTTTAGTGGGGGTGAGTCTGGTCATCCAGTTGGCATCCTTGGCGTTCTGGCTCCCGCTCGAAATTTATCAAGGCGACGACCTCGGGCACCCGCAGTGGGTCATCTGGCTGCGCTTCAAGAACATGGTCGCCTTTGCGCTGGGGAAAATGGATGCCTGGAATCTGAACACCGATTCCATGGGCTATGACCAGTGGGACTTTCAGCACATCACCTGCTGGAATTTCTTGCCCTTTGTGCTGCGAAGGATAGGGGCGGCGCCCCAATGGGTAGTGGATTTGGCGTTTGCGGTCTGGGCAGCCGGGCTCGCGCTTTTGGGCGGGGTGCTTCTCCGCCTTTTTCGCATCGCCCGGCCTAGGACAGGTGAGGGCTAGCCTCTACTCGACCGTCACCGACTTGGCCAAGTTTCTCGGCTGATCGACGTCGCAGCCGCGGCGCACCGCGATGTGGTAGGCCAGCAACTGCAAGGGAACGATTTCAAGGATGGGCAACAGTTCTTCCGGAGCTTGCGGCACGTAGATGACGTGATCGGCGGCCTCCTTGATCTCATGGTCGCCTTCGGTTGCGATGGCGATCACTTGTCCGGAACGAGCCTTCACTTCCTTCAGGTTGGAACTGGTTTTCTCGTAACGCAGCATCGAAAGCGGGTCTTTGGGATCGCGGGTCGCGAGGATCACGACAGGGAGATTCTCATCGATCAGCGCGTTCGGCCCGTGCTTCATTTCCCCGGCAGGATATCCTTCGGCGTGAATGTAGGAGATTTCTTTCAGCTTCAAGGCGCCTTCGAGCGCGATCGGATAGTGAATCCCGCGCCCCAGGAAGAGGAAGTCCTGAGACCGAACATACTGCTTCGCCAAGTCCTCGCAGTCTTCCTCATGCGTGAGCAAGTGCTCGAGCTTTCCGGGAATGCGAGTCAGTTCGTGCACCAGGTTGCGGGCTTGCTCGTCGGAAATGGTCCGGCGGACTTCGCCTAGGTAGAGCGCGAATAGATAGAGAGCCGTGAGTTGGGCGGTGAAAGCTTTGGTCGATGCCACGCCGATCTCAGGTCCGGCGTGGGTGTAAATGGTGCCCGCAGCTTCGCGCGTAATCATCGATCCCACCACGTTGCAGATCGCCAGGGTCTTTGAACCCTTTGCCTTGGCTTCGCGCTGAGCCGCAATCGTATCGGCGGTTTCGCCGGACTGGGAAATCACAATCGTGATCGTATCCACAGGAACAATCGGGTCGCGGTATCGCCACTCACTGGCGTAGTCCACTTCCACTGGAACCCGGGCCAGGCGCTCGATCATGAACTTGCCGGCCTGTGCCGCATGCCAACTGGTTCCGCAGGCGGCGATATTGATCTTCTTTACCGCTTTGAACTCGGCTTCTGTAATTTCCATCTCGTCGAGGAACACGCGGCCGGTTTCCTGCGAGATTCTGCCCAACGTGGTGTCGCGAACCGATCGCGGCTGCTCGTAGATTTCCTTGAGCATGAAGTGCTTGAAGCCGCCCTTTTCCGCCATGATCGGGTCCCAGGTGACGTGCTGCACCTGGCGAGTAATCGGCTGACCGTTGAAGTCGGTGAGGCGCACACCCTCGGGAGTAATCACCGCCAGATCGCCGTCGGCAAGAAAGAACAAATCGCGTGTGTGATAGAGAATGGCGGGGACATCAGAGGCTACGAAGTATTCGTCTTTGCCGAGTCCAATGACCGCTGGCGGCCCATTGCGCGCAGCTACAATCTTGTTCGGCTCATCGACAGAGATGACGGCCAGGGCAAAAACCCCCGTCAGTTGTGTAACCGTCTTGCGTACGGCTTCTTCGAGGGATGGCCGGTGACCGTTGCCCGTTTGCAGGTAATACTTCTCGATCATGTGAGCAACGATTTCCGTGTCGGTTTCGGTTGTGAACCTGTGGCCTTCCTCGGCCAACTTCTTTTTCAGCGAAACATAGTTCTCGATGATGCCGTTGTGAACGACCACCACTTTGCCCGTGCAGTCGCGGTGGGGGTGAGCATTCTCCTCGGTAGGACGTCCGTGCGTAGCCCAGCGGGTATGACCGATGCCGTAGGTTCCGTCCATCGGTTTGAGGCGGATGACCTCTTCAAGATTCCGCAGCTTGCCCTCGGCGCGCCGGATCTGCAGGCCGTCACCGTTGCCGCACACTGCGATTCCAGCCGAGTCGTATCCGCGATACTCCAGCCGCCGCAGGCCGTCCAGGATGACTGGAACGACCCTTTTCTTACCCACATATCCCACGATTCCACACATGGCAAACTGCTCCTAAATTGTTGTGGGGAGGACTCTACAAGACCGAACTGCTCTAATCTTCAAAGGAATACCGGAATTCTTCAATGACCGGATTGGTCAGCACTTCCCGGGCGATTCTTCCGATTTCCGTTTCTGCCTCGCTGCGGCTCAAACCACCGTCCAGGGTGATTTCGAAATATTTGCCTTGTCGTACGTCCTGCAAACCCTTATAGCCCATTTTGTTGAGGGCGCCCTGAATCGTCTTGCCTTGGGGATCCAAAACGCTCCGTTTCAGCGACACGTGCACGAATGCTTTCATGGGGATGCGCTCATTATACGGCAACCCCGGTTATCCCCTTCAATAACCAAAGTTTTCGATCGCCGGCGTCGCAACCGGCATCCGGCAGGAACCCGGGACCCTCATCCGATCCCTCCGGGCAGGCCGTGAGTCCAACCCTTGTGTACGTGAATGGACAGGTGGCAGGCTTGAGCGGTTCGGTCGCAGAACAACGTGGGGATCACCGTCGCCTCGCCAGGGAATGTGAGCATTACCGGTGACCTGACCTATGTACAGTCGCCGGTCTCGGTTCTGACACCTTGAACCCGAGCACCAACGCGGGTGTCTTAGGTATTTACATCAATGGAAACATCAACCTCTATCCCAACCCTCAAGGCAACCTTACGGTGAATGCCAGTTTGGCTGCTTTGGGGAGCGGTACAAGCGGATTCTCTACCCCCGCCGGAGGCATCAACACTTGGACGATTGTCGGCGGCCGGGCCGAGGACCAGGCACATTCAGTCAACATTGGCGCCGGAAACACTTACTACGACCAACGCTTCGCCAATAATTTCGGCCCGCCGTGGTTCCCGACGGCCGTCCCACAGCCAGGACAGCTTGCCACCCCATCGTCTGAGACCATCACCGTGACTCGAACTTCTTGGAAAGAAGTCAACCGCTATTGACCGGTTGAAAGGGATAGACTTTTGCTGCCTTCCCAGTCGAGTTTCGAATCTGCAACGCCAACCTGCGGGTCGCCGCAAGGAAACGATCGCGTGCCGCGGCAGAGGTGACGGCAAGTAGAGTTCAGCGAGAATCGATCCTTCATCGCCTGAGTTTGGCCACCAGAGAATGGACCACGTCAGGCATCATCGGCTTGCGGATGAACTCATCTACGCCGATTTCTTTTGCCTCGTCGTTGAAGGTGCGAACTTCCGCTTCCGAAAGCGCGGTGAGAATCACCGAATAGGCGTGCCGGGTAGCGGGATTCGAGCGCAGTTTGCGGACTACTTCATGGCCTCCCATGTCGGGGAGATTGAGGTCGCATAGAATCAGCTGCGGCCGGAGATCCGAAGCACATCTTAGGCCTTCTTCGCCGGAGAATGCCGTGCGAACTTCCAGGCCTTCGCGGTTTAGCAGGTTGGCCATTGCCGTCGCGAGCCCGACGTGATCATCGATGAGCAAGGCCTGCAGCGCGCCCTTTTCCGGTGCCGGGCCCGAAGTCCCGGCCACGGTCGGTTCCGCATCCACGAGCGCTGAGCGCAGAACATTCAGCAAAGAGCCGACATTGACGGGCTTGGTGAAGTAGTGATCGAAGTGATCGGGTGCTTCAGGCGTCTGCCGTTTTCTGAATCCGGAAATGGCAACGAATAGCCGGTTGCGAAGGTTCTGTTTTTTTCTCAACTGTGCTGCCAGTTCGTATCCATCGATTCCCGGGAGTCCGATGTCGAGCAGAACGGCATCAGGCTTCAGATCCGACAATCCGGCGATCGCCGAAACAGCATCCGTGAATAACGTGACCCGGTATCCGGCGTGCTCGAGAGCGAGCATGAGGGGTTGTGCCACATCAGGGTTGTCTTCGACGAGGACGATCGAGCGCGGGCAAGCGAAAGCAGGTGCATCTTGGGCCTCGGGAGAAGAAGTTTGATCGGGCAAGCCAGGCTCGAGCGGCAGTCGCACTGAGAACTTACTTCCCATCCAAGGACCACCGCTCTCAACCGTGATGCTCCCCCCGTGCAGTTCCACAAGGTGCTTGACGAGCGCGAGACCGATGCCCAGGCTGGCTTCCCCGCGGCTGTCAGAGAGCGGTCCGACACGAACAAAGGGCTGGAAGATCTTCTCTAGCATGTCTTGCGGAATGCCCCTTCCGTTGTCTCCGCATCGCAGCACAACCTCGGAACCTTCTCTCGTACCCGAGAATTCAATTCTTCCCCCACGCTCCGTGTATTTGGATGCATTGCTCAGCAGGTTGCCCGCGACCTGTTCGAGGCGCGCTTCATCCGCCCTAAACGTCACAACTTCGGCGGGCAAGCGAAGCACCAGTTCCTGCCCCCGTTCCGCCATGGTTGATTGAATGCCCCCGGTTACATGTTGCAGGAATTGTGCGAGGTCGATGCGTTCTTTCTTCAACTGAATGTGGCCGTGGGTGATGCGGCTAAGATCGAGAAGATCGTCCAACAAACGCTGCATGAGCTTCACTTGTCGATCCATCATCTCGTTTAGAGAGACGCGCTCCTCTTCGGACACGCTGCTGGAGAGCAACTGCACGGCGGTGGAGATGGCCGCCAAAGGATTTCTGAGCTCGTGGCCGAGCAAACTCAAAAACTCATCCTTACGTCGATCTCCTTCCGCATGTTCTTCTTCCATCCGCTTCCGATCGGTGATGTCGTGGACAATGCCGATGAGGCGCGTCCGAACGCCGCTCGGATCGTAGAGAGGGGTTATGGCAACCTCGCCATACCGCCGGCCAGCGGGGTACACCGACTCCTCCTCCCAGCGCACCGGCTTCCCGGATCGGATTGCTTCGCGGTAGTGGTTCAACACCAGCTCACGCGAGGGGGGAGGAATAATGTCACGTACCAGCGAGCCTACGACCTGTTCTCGGTCGAGGCCGGTTGCAAGCAGGAAGTCGCGACTTACCGAAACAAACCGGAACTCACCATCCGGTTCGACGGCGATGTAAAACACGATCCCAGGAACGTTCTCATAGATGGCTGACAGCTCTTGTTCGCGGGCACGCAGGAGCACGGCGACATTGTCCAGCGCCATAAATTCCCCCAATCGATGTTGCACCCAAAACCGGTCGAACGAGATGGCGGACGTGCTCAAGTGTCTTCATGCTATGGAACAAAAACCAAACCGTGCAGGTATGAAGCTCAACGATTAACGGTTCTGAATTCTAATCGAAACATCAAGGTCTTTGCATGTTCGTTCGATTTCGTGAGCTGGTTCTGAAGAATCCTCGACGATGGTGGTCGCGGGCAGGCCTGAACGCTGAACGGGCGATTTAGATGGGATGACCTTCGCCATGACCGCCTGCGAGGTCAACGCGCGACTTTCGTCCGGCGCCTCGAAACAGCGCCTTCAATGCGCGTACAACCCAGCGCAGCAGGAACGCGATGATTAGCAGAAAGCCAGCGACCATTACGGCGGCAGCGTAAGGATGCTGGCTGGCAAACCACGTCAGTGATACCGCTGCCGCGTCCTCACCTAGGCTCAAGCCGATATTGGAGAATGGTTCAGGAGATGGAGTCACGGCCGCTCGAACCGCGGTTTTCGTTCCGTGCGCAGCGAGCGCAATGAGCCCGCCAACCACTGTGGCCAAAAGTTGTTTTCCTAAAGAGAGGTGGGAGGTTGCACCGTAAGCCAGCAAAGCCGCGACCGGTACTCGAACGAAGGTGTGCGCTGCATTCCAGATGAGATCAAAAGCCGGCACCTTGTCGGCAAAGAATTCGACACCGAACAGCACGGCGCTGGCGCCAATGATCCACCAGTTGTCCAGGAGTCCAAGAGAGGTTGGTAACGATACAAGACCGAAGTGCCCGAGCAGGCCCAGCGTGGCAACGGTCGCATACACATTGAGACCGGCTGCGAAGCTCACCGCAGCCAGTAAGGCGACGAGTTCGTTTGGCCGGAAGCCCATGCACACAGCATAGCGCGCCGCGGGCGCATGTTCTTACCAATTCCAAGCCGCAACCCCAGGCAGGTGGGATCACGACTTGAAAGAAGCTGTTGCCGGGATCGAGAGCTCGAAGCTACGACAAAGCGCAAGGCACGAGGTAGCAGATGGTTTGTTCTTATTTCTGAGTTACAGTCGGAACAATTCGCGTAAGCGCCGAGTTTGGGCACGGGCGACCGGGATTTCGGTTTGCTTTTTGTCATCCATGCGCAACTGGTAAGAGCTCTTAAACCAGGGCACTACTTCCTTGATGCGCTGGGTATTCACCAGATAGGAACGGTGGACGCGCCAAAACAGATTCGAATCGAGGCTGTCGAGTAATTCCTCAAGCGTACGGCAGTTCGACTGGCCTTCCATTCCGTTCGGCCCCGATGTCACCACCGTGATAATGCCGTCTTCAATAGAAGCAAAGCAGATATCGCGCTGGTTGACCAGTAGCAGCCTGCCATTGGACTTCAGCAGAATCTTGGATGCTTGAGGCTTTTGAGCTTCGAGCATCCGAACCAGCGTGTCTAGCTTGTCGGATGAGGAGCTTGCCGGTTCCATGGTGGCTCGCGCTTTTTCAACCGATTGTGCGACTCGTTTCTTGTCGAATGGTTTTAAAAGGTAATCGACGGCATTCACTTCGAAGGCCTTGACCGCGTATTGGTCAAAGGCGGTGGAGAATACGATCTTTGGCATCGGCAGCTTCTTGTCGAGCAGCTTTTTGATCACTCCGAATCCGTCAAGTCCGGGCATCTGAACGTCCAAAAAAACCAGGTCGGGATTGTGCTCCCGGATCAGGTTGACCGCCTCGAGACCGTTCTTGCCCTGTGCGACGACCTCCACATCGCCGAGATCCTTCAGCAAATAAGCGAGTTCGTCGCGGGCAAGCTGCTCGTCGTCAACAATCACTGCCGATAGTGACACGCTTCTCTCCTGCTGAGAAAGTATAGCCGAGGAAACTCCGTTTCCAATTTTCTACGCGGTCCTTGACCGCCCTTGGATCGAAGGGCCTTCGTCCGGTTCTCAACCTATAATCGGTGGACATGCAGTTTTTCACCTATCTTTGTGGCAACCTCGTGCTTGTTGTTGTTCTCGCGGCGGGTTCCCTTGCCCAGACGACGTATCTCGGTTTCGATCGCAATGACTATCCCGGGGACGCTTCTTTACCCGTTCTGCGTCAGACCTTCGATTACGTGGGCTACTGGCTGAACAATCCGCCAGGCTCGGCCTCAAACGGCTGGGTGGGGAAGAGGAATGTTTTGAAGTCGGCCAGCTTCGGATTTCTCGTGCTCTTCAATGGACGGCTTTACAAGGAACTAAGGCGTGATCCCTCGGCACTTGGGCAAAAAGACGCACTCGAAGCGGTGGCTGCGGCCAGGCGCGAAGGTTTTCCCTTGCGCACGGTCATTTTTCTTGACATTGAGGAAGGCGGCAGAATGTTGCCGGAACAGAAGACCTACATCTACCGTTGGGTGGACGAAGTTAGCGATGCAGGATTTAAGGCTGGAGTGTATTGCTCAGGAATCCCCGCAAAAGAAGGGAAAACCAGTATTACTACTGCAAACGACATCCGCGCCAACGCCGAAGGACGGCAGATTGTGTACTGGGTTACTAATGACGTCTGCCCGCCCGCGCCAGGGTGTGCCATGTCCAAACCGATACCATCCGAGAGCGGTGTGCCATTTGCCGAGATCTGGCAGTTCGCGCAATCTCCGCGCCGCAAGGATTTCGCGCGCATGTGCCGCAACTACAATCCGGATGGGAACTGCTATCCACCAGGGATTGATCCGGCAACCCATCTGCACGTGGATGTGAACACGGCGACGAGCCCGGATCCATCGGGAGCCAGGTAGCGCGGTTTCGGAGCGCCCCCTCGAGAGGGCCCGAGGGGTCCGATTTGCACTCTGCCCCTGGGGAGTGCACAATAGCACGTTGCCCGCAGTTGAGCCACGGAGTGGGGTGAAAAAGAAAGACGCGTTCGGCGGCCTGCGCGCATCGTAATAGGTGGTAAAGGATTTACTAGTCGGCTTCAACATCCCCGCGGACTGGGCGGAGAACCGGTAAACCCGGCAAACCGCAGCGAGCCCGCTGCAGCCGCTGGAAGCTTTCAACATCCCCGTTTCGGACATGAGCGGAGTGACAGGTGGGTCCACCTGCTCGCCCGCGCCATCCGGAGCTGAAGGCGAGACAATATGGCTACTGCGACTGAAATTTGCAGTCTGGAAAATTATCTGGTTCTACCCGATCGTTCCATGGATGACCGCATTGCTGCGGTCAAAGAGGCTTTGGGTACTGATCTTCTGATCCTTGGCCACCATTATCAGCGTGACGAAGTCATCCGCTTCGCCGATTTTCGCGGCGACTCTTACAAGCTTTCCCAGCAAGCGGCCGCCGCGGGCGGTAAGTACATCGTCTTTTGTGGAGTGCATTTCATGGCGGAGAGTGCCGACATTCTGGCTCGGCCCGGCCAAGTCACCGTCCTTCCGGACCTGAATGCAGGCTGCTCGATGGCCGACATGGCCGAGATCACACAAGTGGAAGACTGCTGGGAGCACCTGGTTCGGGCCGGCCTGACGGACGACTCCGGTGTGGGTATCACGCCGATCACTTACATGAACTCGACGGCGGCGATCAAAGCTTTTTGCGGCGAGCGGGGCGGCCTCGTGTGTACTTCGTCAAATGCCCCTGGCGCCTTTGAGTGGGGATTCGCCAGAAACCCGAAACTTTTATTCCTTCCTGACCAACACCTGGGCCGCAACACCGGATACAGAATGGGCATTCCACTTGACGAAATGGTCGTCTGGAACCCGTACCAACTCAATGGCGGCATCGAGCCTGATCGACTGAAGAAAGCCCGGGTCATTCTGTGGAAAGGTCACTGCTCGGTTCACCAACGGTTCCTGCCTGAGCATGTGGACAATGTGCGCGCAAAGTACCCGGGAATTCGCGTGATTGTGCATCCCGAGTGCCGATGGGAGGTCTGCCAAAAGGCCGACAGCATCGGCTCGACCGAGGGCCTGCTGAAAACGATTCGCCAGGCGCCGCGAGGGACGATGTTCGCGGTGGGAACGGAAATTCACCTGGTCAACCGCATGGGCAAGGAGTTCGCTGAGGAAGGGAAGAAGGTCATCACGCTCGACGACTCCGGCTGCCTGTGCACGACCATGTTCCGCATCTCCCCGCAGCATCTGTGCTGGGCGCTGGAAAATCTCATGGATGGCAACGTGGTGAACCAGATCAAGGTGCAGGATGAGGTGAAACACTGGGCGCGTGTTGCCCTCGATCGGATGCTCGAGATTCACTAGTGTGGGAGGCAGGAGGAGCCTGCTTAGTGGGTCCTTCTGGCCTTCATGATCCGCTCATCCACGGGCTTGCGACCGGCAAAGCCCTCGCTCACTCCGTGCCAATGAGAAATTGCCTTCTCGCCGAGCTTCCAGCACAGCAGAATGAGCTGTCCGTCCACTTCGCAGGGGAAATCCAGCAGCCCGATATCGAGGTCCTTCACCTGCACTCCGATGGCATCGATCTCCCCCATGGCATCCTTCGCCCGCTGTAGGGCCTTGTCCCGCTGCGCTCTCCGCGAGGCCATGTGCACGACGTTCAAGGACATGCCGCCGCGAAGATGGATTTGCTGCTGTAATGCGTGAAACTCGGCTTCGACAGACTCAATGGCCTGCTTCGCCTCAATGGCGGTCCGGAGAAGGGATTCAAGAACCGGCAAGAGATCTTGCGCTTCGTCGAGGGTAAAGGTACGGGAAGACATTCGGATACAAGAACATTCTACCCTGTCGGCCTCCGGACCGCTGAGGGAGGAAAATGTCGCCGCTGAAGGGAAAATCCTTCTGCAAGGATGAGACCGAAGGCCGTTCTAGGCACAGGCAGGGGGTGTGGCACACGTTGGTACAGTGTCCAATTTCCTGCGGAATGTCTCTGTTACAATTTTTGTGAGCTGTTGGGTCAAACCTGTTCCATGCACCCTTCGTTGCGGGGTCTTCTCTTTATGCGGAATTTTGACCGGAAATACTCGCTGATCGCCGCGGTTTCCGTTTTTTTCCTTATTATCATTGCATCCGGATGTACAGGTTTTTTTGTGAACCCCTCGCTTTCGTCGCTCGCGATTGGCCCGCAAGACCAGACCATCCTTACTTCGCAGACATTGCAAATGGCTGCCACGGGAAACTTCAGCGATGGTTCCACACAGAACCTAACCGGGAAGGTGAGTTGGAATTCTAGCGCTCCATCTTGCGCGACGATTAACTCGGGCGGGTTGGTGACTCCGGTGAAAACCATCACCGGCGTTTGCAATACAACGATCAGCGCGGCTTCGGGTACGGTCAGTACCGCGACGACGACGGTTACGGTGACCGGGGGCACACCAACCAAGATTATGCTGACCGGTTCGACAAACACTCCTCAGGCCAACAGCGCGATCACCTTCACAGCCACGGCAACCTTCAGTAGTGGCCCGCCACAGGACATTACCAGTTCCGTCACCTGGATCGTGTCTGATCCGACGAATCTAACGCTCACGAACGGCGCTGGGAACGGAACCCTTTCCGCAGGTTCGTCAGGTTTGACGATTACCGTCCAAGCCAGTTTCGCGGGCGTGCTCAGCAATACGTGGACGTTGCAGGTTCAGTAACGCCTCACCCAGCAGGAGCAATTTTCCGGAACTTGAGTCGATCGCGCCGGTGCCTACTGTCGCATTCCCGCCTTCAGCTTTCGTCCATTCCCTTTCGTACTCTGTTCCGTCTGGGATGAGCCGGCTAGAGTCCTTCTAGCACGTCGCAAGCATTCCTTCATGCCTGGGGATGTACATGAAGTACTCGGTCCTTCTCGTGCTCACCGTGTGCTTGGTTGGGTGTGGGGCAAGCATCAACCCAGCGGTACCCTCGCTAGGTTCTTCGTCGGCATCTTCAGGAAATAGTTCATCCTCCGCTTCAGGAAATCCCTCTTCCGGCGGTTCCTCCTCTTCCGGCAGTTCGTCCTCGTCCTCGTCTTCGTCTTCTTCCTCTTCGGGATCACAGGGCGGGCAAACGCCTTCGGTGCAACCTCAGACCTATGACATGCTGGCATGGATGACGATGGATCCAAGCTTGGCATCTAGCCACCATTTGTCAGGCAATGCCAACCCGATTTATACGACCGTCGAGTCCAGTCGCTTCTACTGGACGAAAACCGGGCAAGGATTCCCCTGGGACATCCAGCTTTACGACAACAACTACATCTATCTGTGGGTGACCGAGTTGAACTGGAAGGATCCGAGTACATTCAAAGTCTTCCATGACCCGACGCTCGGGGACTATAACCTGCCGCTGGTGCCTCGATTTGCGCAGGGAGGTTTCCCTGGATCAAGAATCACGATACCGCCTTCGAATACGACCTACGAGACCCATTCCGACTGTAATACCTTCATCGCGCAGAAACTCGGCGGTGTGGTGAACACGGTCTGGGGACCATATCAGGAAACCCTCGGAGGGGATTTGCCAGCCAACCTGGATACCCTGGTCATCAGCTACCAGTACAGCTGCGACAAGAACCTGCAGAACTGCAAGAACAAAGAAGAATTCCACGTGGCCAAGCCCTACGGGCTGGTAAAGTGGCAACATCAGTCCTTGCAGGCGGATGGGACCTATGCACCGCCCGATAACGTGACCGTTCTCAATCTGGTCAAAACCGGCCAGGTGCAGCCGTACACGATCTGCTTCTGACCCGCCATCCAGAACGTTCCGTGTTCTCCGGGGTGCCGGGTTTCTCAAGTTTTCGGAATATGACAGCAGTTGTTCCCGTAGAATAGATCTATGCAACTCCCCGTATTCGCGCTCTACGCTGGCCCCGATCAGGTGATGACCGTGACCTCCGGTATTGCCGGGGTGATTGGCGTCCTGCTCATGTTCTGGAACAAGGTCGTGGGTGCCTTCGTGAAAATCGTGCACAAAGTGCGCGGCACAACCCCCGAACCCTCTACCTCTACCCCGCCAAAAGGTAGTCCGACTTCTCAGGCCTAACATTTTGCGCAAGAAGGCAATCGTCATTGGACTCGACGGGCTGGAACCCACAATCGTTGAGGCCATGCTCGATCGTGGCGAACTTCCAAACCTTGCCCGGATTCGTCGCTCGGGCTGGTATTCACGCCTGAGGACAACTTACCCGGCGCAGACCCCGGTGGCATGGTCCTCCTTTTCTACCGGAACCAATCCCGGCGGGCACGGGATCTTCGATTTCATTTCTCGCCACCCTGAAACCTATTTGCCAGACGCCGCCCTGAGTCGGTTTGCGCCTCCGAAAAGCGCATTCGCCCCGCCGCGAGTGGTCAATCAGCGAAAGGGAACGCCTTTCTGGCAGACGCTTTCACAGGCCGGGGTTTCGAGCACGGTGCTGCGCTGCCCCTGTACCTTTCCCCCGGATGAGATCCATGGCCGAATGATCTCTGGAGTAGGCGTCCCCGATATTCGCGGAGCGCAGAACAAGGGCACTTTTTACACGCAGGACTCGCATGTGCAGGCGCGCGAGAGTGAGCAGGTGGTGAACCTGCCCCCGGGCATGCAGTTCAAGACGCACGTGATCGGACCGAGAAACACGAAGCAGTCGCCTGCCGGCGATATCACTTGCGAGATTCTGGTCGACGGGAATCCGGCTTCGCGCTCGCTAGGGATCTCTACCGGCGGCAGTTCTTCGCGCGTGGATGTTCCTGTAGGCAAGTGGAGCGATTGGGTGCGTTTCAAGTTCAAGCTCTCGATGCTGCAATCGGTTACCGGGATTGCCCGCATCTACGTTCGGCAAATTGAACCCTGCATTGAGTTCTATGTCTCTGCCGTGAACTTCGATCCGGCTGCGCCGCTATTTCCAGTGTCTTCGCCATCCGCCTACGCGAAAGATGTTGCCGGTCAAATTGGGCTGTTTTCGACCCTGGGCATGGCCGAAGATCATAATGGCCTGAATAACAGCCGCTTCGACGAGAAGGCGTATCTTGATCAATGCGAACTCATCATCGCGGAGCGCGAGCGCCTCATGCGCTACGAACTCGGCCGCTTCGAGGAAGGCTTCTTCTTCCTGCTATACGACACGCCGGACCGCATCCAGCACATGCTTTGGCGGTTTCGCGAACCAGAGCACCCCGGATACGAAGCCGATCTTGCGCGAGAATATTCAACTTTGATCGAGCAGCAGTATGCGCGTTGTGACAAGTTGCTCGAGCTGGTTTTCGACCATGCGGATGAGGACACGTTGTTCATCGTACTTTCCGACCACGGGTTTAACAGCTTCCGCCGCTCCTTCGATACCAATACCTGGTTGTGGCAGAACGGTCTGCTTTCGCTCAGGGACGGCAAGAAACCAAGCGACGGCTTAGGCGAGGGCGCCGAGGTTATCGATTGGTCGCGGACCTATGCTTACGCGGTTGGTCTGGGCGGGATTTATCTGAACTTCAAGGGCCGAGAGCGGGAAGGGATTGTGGAAGAGGGAACGGAGGCCGAGCGGGTGCGGAATGCGATCGTCTCCGGACTCTCGGGCATCGCCGACCCTGCGACTCAGCGAGAGGCGATCAGGCATGTCTCCCGACGGGACGAAATCTACTCCGGCTCGTACGCGGTCGATGCCCCGGATTTGCTGGTGAACTTCCGCCCCGGATTTCGGGTCTCGTGGCAAAGCGCTGTCGGAGGTTTCGCGGATTCGCTGATCGAAGACAACAAACGCAAATGGAGTGGAGACCATATCATTGATCCCGAGGCGGTTCCGGGAATATTGTTCATGAACGCCAGGCCGGCTGCCCCATCCCCTGCTGGCCTTGGCAAAGGTGGGCACACACCCTCGATCATTGACCTTGCGCCGACAATCCTGAATCATTTAGGAGTTCCGGTTCCTGAGATCATGGAAGGTCGTTCTTTAATCTGAAATGAAGATTTGTGTCTTTGGACTCGATTGCGCTGCGCCGGAGGTGGTTTTCGGTGATGAACGCCTGGTAAACCTCCGCCGGCTCATGGATGCGGGGAGCTACGGGCGTCTGGAAAGCGTCTATCCGCCCATCACGGTTCCGGCATGGATGTGTATGTGCACCAGTCAGGACCCGGGATCTCTCGGTGTGTACGGCTTCCGCAACCGGATTGATTATTCCTACGACAAACTGGGATTCGCGAATTCGGCCTCGATTAAAGCGCTTTCGATTTGGGACCAACTTGCACGCGAAGGCAAGCGCTCCATCATCATGGGCGTGCCGCCGAATTATCCTCCGCGGAAGATCAACGGCATCAGCGTCGGGTGCTTTCTCACGCCGGATACAGCCCAGAACGACTTTACCCATCCCCCCGCGCTCAAAACCAAGATCCATGAGCTCGTCGGTGAGTATCCGGTGGATGTGAAGCATTTCCGTACCGACCGCAAAGACTGGCTCAGAGACGAAATCTTCAAAATGAGCAAGAAGCACTGGAAGGTCGTTCGCTGGCTCTTAAAAGAGCAAGAATGGGACTACTTCCACTACGTAGATATCGGCCTTGACCGGATGCATCATGGCTTCTGGAATTATTTCGATGAAAAGCACGTGCTGTTCGAGCCGGGCAATCCCTACCAAAACGCGATTCCCGACTACTACTTGTGGCTTGATGATCAGATCGGCAAAGCCCTCGAACTGCTCGACAATGACACGATCGTGCTGGTCGTCTCCGATCATGGAGCGCAGCGCCTCGATGGCGGAATTGCCATCAACGAATGGCTGATTCGGGAAGGCTTGCTCGTGCTCAACCAATATCCTGCGACCCTCACGCCGTTTGACAAGCTCGACGTGAACTGGGGCAAGACGCGCGTCTGGAGCGAAGGCGGCTATTATGCTCGCGTCTTTTTCAACGTCGAGGGACGCGAGCCCCAGGGCGTAGTTCCGGCGAGCGAGTACGAGCGATTGCAGGACGAGATGAGGGCCAAGATCGAAGCCATGACCGACGACCGGGGCAATCGACTGAAGTCACTGGTCTTCAAGCCGAAGGATCTCTACGAGAATGTTCGCAACGTTGCGCCGGACCTCATCGTGCATTTCGGCGAGCTCTATTGGCGTTCGATCGGCACGGTTGGCCACTCTGCCATTCATGTCCGGGAGAACGATACGGGTCCCGATGGCTGCAATCACGCGCAGTACGGAGCCTTTATTCTGGCGGCCCCGAATCTTCCAATGAGGGGCGAATTCGAGGGCGCGCGACTGCTGGACATCGCGCCCACATTGCTTGATCTCGGCGGCTACGAGATTCCTGAAACCATGCAAGGCCGCTCGCTCGTCGCCGGGCTGGAGAAAAAATCTCCTACTGGCGGATCGGGCGATGGAGAAGCCGAAAAGACCATTCACGATCGCTTGGCGGGTTTGGGCTACGTCTGAAGGCTCAAAGCCGACTTCACACGTTCGTACAAATCCGCCTCGTCCATTCGCCGAAGACCATCTTGCCCCTTTTCTAGCCTACTCTGGCCAGCTCTCGAAGGTTACAATGGCAGGCACCACATGAAGACCCTCGCGCTGGGCTCAATCGTTTTTCTACTGGCGTTCCTCTCCGCCTGCGGGGCGGGAAGTATGGACAGCAACCCTCCCCCTCCACCACCGCCTCCTCCGGTCACGATCAGCGCGAACGTTGCCGTAAACAGCACGACGAATGGTCCCTTCAACTTGGCGATGTCCACGTCGTTTCAGCCGGCGGAGTGGGATTACCAGTTTTTCACCGATGTCCCCAGTGCAGTCACTCCCCTGGGAAATGTGCTGCCTAGTCACATCCGACTGCAAACCGTTTCCCAAGGTGTTCCGCAACGGACGGCAAATACGTGGGACTTTTCTGTTCTGGATGCCATTACACTGCCAGTACTTACGGTGGGAGATCACAGCCCGGAAATGCAGCTGGGCTGGGCGCCATCCTTCATGTGGTCAGGCGGGGGGACAAGTGGGACTCTCGATGCGAATGCCTTTACCGCGTACGCACAGAACATGGTGCGCTACTACAACACCGGCGGGTTTACCTCACTGGACAATGTCTTTCACGTCTCGCCCTCTTATCCGAACCACAAGATCACCTGGTGGGGCATTCTGAATGAACCTAGCATCAACGGGTTCAGCCCGACGACCGGTGCAGCCGATTACGCCACGGTCTATAACCAAGTCGTGCCGGCAATGAAATCGGTGGATGGAAACATCAAGTTTGCCGCCCTGGAACTGTGTTGCGGCACCGAAAATTGGGTGCAGACGTTTGCTAGTAACGTCAATGTTCAGGTCGACGTGCTGGCTGCGCATTACTACTCTTCTTGCAACCAGCGCGATACGGATACGCAATTGTTCGCCTCGGTGCCGGGTTTTGCGGCGAGCGTGCAACAGATTTACAACAATCTGTCGCTCAATCCATCTCTCGGTAACGTGCCTGTCTGGATCACCGAGAACAACGTCAACGCGGATTTCAGCAACGGCTCCGGGCAGAGCACATGCAATCCGGGCCAGGTGTTTGTAAGCGACCACCGCGGCTCAAGCGCCTTCTTTGCCGCCTGGCGCCCTTATGTTTTTTCGCAAGTCGGGAAAGCGGGAGCTCAACTGCTGCATCATTGGGAGTTCAATGCTGACCCGCAATTTGGAGAATTGAACTGGTCCGGCAACCAGGCTCAACTCCAGCTCAGTTACTGGGTGGACTACTGGCTGGCGCGCTACTTTCCCGGCGGTTCAGGCGAGCATCTCTTGAACTTCACAAATACCAACATCGCGCAAGTTGAAGTGCTCCCCATCCTGAATACCGATGGCAGCGTGGTGATCATGGTCTCCAATCACGCGGTGGCATCGGCCACAGACAACAACGGCACGGGGCTCACGGCAAATATTTCGCTCGACATTAGTGCTTTGGGACCATTCACTAGCGCGAACCAATTGGTGATCGACTCGAGTACGAACGTGGCGAATGGACCGAACGCGAACTCCATCCCGGTTACATCGCCCATCAGGCTGACGATGACCGGCTACAGCGTAGCCTTTCTCGAACTTGTGCCGTAGGTTCTGTTGTCACTGCTTTTTCTTTTTCCCGAACAGGCCGCCTATGGCGTTCACAACGCCTTGGGCGCCAGCTCCGGTGCCGGCGCCGGTCGCGTTGCCTCCGAGTTGTTTCTGAAGTTGGTTGCCGAGCTGTTTCCCTAGCTCGCCGTTGACCATGCCTTTCACATCCGGCATGAACTTCGGATCGGCCGCCGTACCGGTAATGAAGAATGGAATGCTGGTTCCGTTGCCGCTCAGGCCCGCCATTTTCGACAAACCGCCTACCATGGCTCCATTGAGAGCAGCCGTCATGTGGTAGTCGAGCGCGTTCTGCGGGTTCATGTTGCCGCTCCCGGTAATCGTGCCGATGGCAGGAATGATCAGGCTGATGTTCTGCGTCTGGATGCCAGTCGGGCTGTAGTGCACGTCGGAACTGAAGTTCTGAATGGTCGTATCAGGGCCAGTCTTAGCGCCGCTCAGGGCGGAAATCGCAGCTAGCTTCGATCCCATGTCAAAACCTGCGAGCTTCGTATCTGCAAGTTTGACTGGGCCGGCGATGTTTAAGGCGTTTACCGCGCCGTTAATCGTCAAATCGGCAGTTAAGGTTCCGCCTTGTAGCGAAGAACCCTTGGGAAGCTCAATACCCAGAGCCGGCAATAGAACTTCAAGATCTTCGACAGGCATGTTGTCGGCGTTCAGCTTCATGTTCAACACGGCCGTCGATCCGTGGAGGTCGTAGCTTCCGCTGAGTTTTGCGCTGGCATGCCCGAGCGAAACATCGCCCTGCGTCAGTACGCCGGTGGATTTCTCAAGGTCATAGCTGGTCGCGTATTTCAGTGCGACCGGCTTCGAAGCGGGCGTTCCCTTGGGCGAAAGCTTGAGGCTGCTGGCGGTTGCGTCTCCCATGCTGCGCGCTTTATTTCCGTCTGACTCAAGATTCCCCGAGAAATTGACCGAGCCGGCGAACCCGGAGGACGGATCAATAAAGCCAGACCTCGCCAGGTCAAGCTGGTTGACGGAGATTTTCGCTTGGAGCGGAGTCAGAGCGGTATCGTTACGGTTTACAGGTCCGCCGGTGCCATCGAGTTTTGCGTTTCCCCCGCCCGGCAGGTCCGCTGAGAGCGTGAACGGGAACTGCGAAGAGAGGGAAAAGTTCTTCACGGTTACGTCGACATTCCGGTAAATGCGTGCCTTAGAAGGCGCGTTGGTGTCGGCCACCGAAATCTGGCCGCTACGGATGTTCAGGGCGCCGACGGAAAGATTTTGTTCGAGGCCCTGTTCGGATTGCGTCTTTTCCCCCGGGGAAGGCGCCGAGGCCTTGGAAGCGGACTGGGTTTGACTGGCCGCTGGTTTCGGCGGTGCAGGTTTGGTATTGCTCGGGGGAGAGGATTCGCCCTGCGTTCCTCCGGAAGGATTCGCGCCCTGGGGGTTGCCTAAGCTTGAGAAGTTCCATTTGCCTTGCGGCGTTCGCATGAGACTCACCTGGGGGTGGGTGAGCGTGATATCGCGCACCTCCAGCTTCTTCGAAAAGACCAGAGGCATCAGGTTCACGCCTACGTCGAGCGTGTCCGCTCGCACAAATGGACGGTTCGAGAAGGCAGGATCATCTGCGATCGAGATGTTGTCAGCTGCCAGGCTTCCGGACCAAAGCGATAATTTGAGATTGCCGACCGTCACCTTGCGTCCGAGGGCATTCGTGAGCTCCGATTCAATTCTCGGCCGGAACATGTTGACATCGATCAAGAAGGGCAGGACGAGGACAACAACGACAAGAACTGCAATGACAATTGCGATCCACTTCAGCAGACGCTTCATAAACTTTGAACCTCCTGCCAACCGTTCTGTTGGATGACTCAAATGTGCCTGAAGTGGGCTGCGCAACCCTCGACAGGCCTAACAAAAACAGCACCCCCGTGGGCTCTGGGCGCAAGAAAAAACAGGCTGCAATCGCCCAGGCCGGAGCAAACCAGGAACTGAGACTTCCTGCCTATTCCATGGTTGGGTTCGAACCCGCGAAATCGTTGAGAATGGGCACGCCAAACAGCGCCCTGCAATCTGCTTCGCCCCGAAGGAATCCTCCCCGCAACCGCCTGAGCTTCCTAGATCTAACCGACTGCGACCTGATCTGGTCGACGAACCGCGACCGACAGGGCATGATCGAGATCAGCGATCAGATCTTCCACGTGCTCGACTCCAACCGACAGCCGTACCAGTTGCTCGCTCACTCCCATTTTTGCCCGATGCTCGGCAGAAATCATGGCATGCGAGGTGAGCACTGGAATGGACACCAGCGACTCGGCTCCTCCAAGGCTTGGTGCCAGCGTAAAAAGTTGCAGGGCTTCGCTGACCCGCTTCGCATCTTCCCCCGTGCCTTCTACCTCGAAGCTGAGTACACCCCCACCGCCCTTCATCTGCTCCATCGCCAATGCGCGTTGCGGATGGTCTTTGAGGAATGGGTAATTGACAGAGCGGACTTTGGGATGAGCCGCCAGGAATTCGGCGATGCTAAGCGCGCTTGCATTTTGGCGCTCTAGCCGAACCCCCAGGGTCTTGATCCCGCGCAGCAGCATAAAAGCGGCATGGGGATCCATGACCCCGCCGAGAGTCGTCCGGGTGCTGCGAATCGCATCGATCAGGTCTTTGCGGCCGGCAGCCAGGCCGCAGATCAGGTCCGAGTGACCCCCGAAATATTTGGTTCCGGAATGCAGAACCAGATCAATTCCAAACTCGATGGGGCGTTGATTGATGGGTGTGCCGAAGGTGCCATCGATGGCGCTGATCAGCCCGTGCTCTTGCGCGATCGCCGCGGTTTTGGGAAGGTCGACGACTCGCAAGGTTGGGTTGGTGGGCGACTCCAAGTACAAGAGCTTGGTGTTCGGCCGCACGGCCCGGACATGCTGGGTGTAATCGGTGGTATCGACAAAGGTGGTCTCGATGCCGAACTTCGGCAACCAACTGGACAAAAACTTGGTTACGCCACCATAGATGTCCCGTTGTGCGACGATGTGTTCGCCGGGCCTTACGAGCGCCATGATCGAGGTGGTGATGGCATTCATTCCGGAGGCGAACAGGAGCGCGGCATCGGCCCCTTCCAGTTCGGCAATGCGTTTCTCCGCCGCGGTGTGCGTCGGATTGCCATAACGCGTGTAGAACATGTCAGTGTTGGTCGCACGTACTTGCTCGTCGGAGTCAGTCACCTGAAAGGTCGAGGTCTGATAGATCGGCTCTGACACAGGCGCGTTTTGCTTATCGAGGTTCGCGCCGCCATGAACGGCTTCGGTCTCCGGACGAAAACGATGTTTTGCCATACGGCTCTCCTGGGCGATCATGAAATGGTAACGTTGAGGGTTGCCCGGAGCAAGGGGCAGCAAACCCACGGGGAGGTCGGTATGTCGAGGCTTCGCAAGAAATCTCCATCGCGGAAGGGCCGTAAAACTTCAAAAACGCTGCCCCGCGGCAAGGCAAAACGCCATGTCTGGAGCCAGCTTGAGCTGGAGACGTTGAACCCTCTGCTGCAGCGGCAGCTGGTTACCGGAAACAAGGTGATGTTGGCGCGCATCCTGCTCAAAAAGGGATGTGTCGTTCCCTTACACAGCCATCACAACGAGCAACTCTCCTACGTGATTGAAGGTGCCTTAAGGTTCACGATTGGGGCTAAGGACACGGTCGTGCGTGCGGGTGAGGTGCTGACCATCCCGCCCCACCTGCCCCACCTGGTCAAAGCCCTGCGCGATACCGTCAGCCTCGACATTTTTCATCCTCCCCGCATGGATTGGATCCAGAAAACTGACGCCTACCTTCGCAGGTGAGACAAGCGGGGGAACGATGTCCGGGAAAGGCGGATGCGGGCGTCC
>Ga0207702_10001418_pt1 | contig 23938 bp, 23 predicted proteins | sample KBSCornC62_FD_184302 | JGI IMG/M metagenome (GOLD analysis project Ga0207702, IMG submission 184302) | Corn rhizosphere microbial communities from Kellogg Biological Station, Michigan, USA - KBS Corn C6-2 (SPAdes) (version 2) | ecosystem: Host-associated > Plants > Roots > Rhizosphere > Soil ...
ACGGCGCCTCCTGCGCTGATCTTACTTCGAGATAGTAAAACTGTGGAGAGAATGCCCGTGTTGTTCGTCGGCCACGGTTCGCCGATGAACGCAATCGAGAACAACGCGTTTACTCAAACCCTGAGGGACCTGAGCGCTCGCCTGCCAAAGCCGAGGGGAGTATGCGTGGTTTCGGCACATTGGGTAACTCCTGGTACGCACGTGCTGGCCTCGCCTCGTCCGCAAACCATTCATGATTTCTACGGATTCCCGCCCGCCTTGTACGAAGTTGAGTACCCGGCGCCTGGCGCGCCGGCCGAAGCTGAAAAGCTTGCGGGCAACCCGGTCATTGTGCCTGATGAAAAGTGGGGACTCGATCACGGCTCGTGGAGTGTATTGCGCCACATGTATCCCAATGCCGACGTGCCGGCTTTTCAGTTGAGCCTGGATGAACGGCGGAGCTTGAAAGAACATCTGGAACTGGGTCGGGAGATTAAGCAACTGCGCGAGCGCGGAGTTTTGATTCTGGGGAGCGGCAACATCGTGCACAATCTCGCGCGCGTTGATTGGAGCGATCCTCACGGGGCATACGATTGGGCGCGGGAGTTCGATGCCCAGGTGAAGTCCGCCGTGGATGCGCATGATGGTTCTGCGCTCGCCGAGCCTCATCGGTGGGGATCTTCGCTGCTGGCGACGGCTCATCCTACGATTGAACATTACGCACCCTTGCTCTATTGCATGGGCAGCACGGACGAGCGGGATGCGGTGTCGTATCCGTATGAGGGATTCGATTTTGGAAGCATCTCGATGCGGGCGGTGTTGTTTGGAGGAGAGCGGGCTGCTCAGTGAATCGATTGAAGGTCAAAATCCCCACCCTCCCGCGAACTGCGCGGCAAGGATGGGGCACCCTCAGATAGATCTCACCACACGCGGCAGCGGTTTTGATTCACCATCGCAGAACCTGCTTTGCAGTGGAATGCCTGCTGGAACTCGGGCATGTTGGAGACTACGCCGTTGGTGCGATACCTTTCTGGAGAGTGCGGGTCTACGGTGGCGCGCAGGCGTTTGGTTTCGTCGCGACTCTGTCCGCACCAGCTTTGGCCATAGCCTACGAAGAACCGCTGCTCGGGGGTGAGCCCGTCTAGCGGCTGCAGCTTCTGATTCTTCGTGTCCTGTTTCCACGCCATGTAGGCCAGGAGTACTCCGCCGAGGTCGGCGACATCTTCGCCCAAAGTCAGTTTACCGTTGATCTTGATGTCATCGATGATCGTGTAGTTCGAATATTGAGTCGAAATGCAGTCGGCACGCTTCTGGAATTCTTTGCCGTCTTCGGGCGTCCACCAGTCGCGCAGGTTGCCTTGCGCGTCGAATTGACGGCCTTCATCGTCGAAGCCATGGGTGAGTTCGTGTCCGACGGTTCCGCCAGTGTCTCCATAGTTGGGAGCGGCGTCAGAGTCGAGATCGAAGGCGGGTGGCTGGAGCACGCCGGCGGGGAAGTTGATGTCATTCATCTGCGGGTTGTAATAGGCGTTCACCGTGGGCGGACTCATGTCCCACTCGCCGCGATCGACGGGCTTGCCGATCTTTGCCAGCTGACGATCGAATTCGAAGCGCCGTGCGCGCTCGAAGTTGCCGAGATTGTCTCCGCGAATGATCTCCAGCTTGCTGTAATCGCGCCATTTGTCAGGGTATCCAATTTTGTTGGCCATGCCATGGAGTTTTGCTAATGCTTGTTGCTTGGTAGCGGCGGACATCCAAGGCAGGCCTTTGATGTCTTGCTCCATTGCCGACTGAATTTCCTTCACGATCTTCACGGCTTCTTGCTTGGCTTGCGGGCTGAAATACTTTTCCACGTACGCCTGCCCCAAGGCCTCACCCAGGTAATTATCGATATCCTCAGTGCAGCGCTTCCACCGTGGCTTAAGTTGTTCCTGGCCGCGCAGGGTCTTGCCGTAAAACGCAAAATTCTCGTTCAGGAACGCAGAAGAAAGCTGGGGAGCTGCGGCATGCACCAGATGCCAGCGCAAATAGGTCTTCCAGTCGTCCAGACTCTCCCTTTCGAGTTCCTCATTCAGTGTTTTGAAGAAGGCTGGGGACGTCACGTTAAGCGAGTTGACGCCGGGCAGGCCAATCTTCGTGAAATACGCCTGCCACTGGAACTGGGGAACGACCTTCTCGAAATCGCCGCTCGCCATTTTGTGATCGAGAGCCTTGGGATCACGGCGCTCGACCCGGGTCATCGAACCTTTCGCGAGAGTGGTTTCAATGCGCATGACGTTGTCGGCTTCTTTTGCTGCCAGCTCTGGCGAGTCTCCCAAGAGCTGGAATGTCTTGTTCATGTGAGCGACGTAATGTTTGCGCAGTTCCTGTGATTTGGCATCATCCTTGGTGTAATAGTCACGGTCGGGAAGGCCCAGTCCGCCCTGGTCGGCGTTGGCAACTACCTGAGTGGCGTCACGAAAATCCTGAATGGATTCGAAGCGGAAAAGAACATTATCCGTTGCCAGCGACGAGGCCACGTCCGCGAGTTCCTGCTTGGAACCGATTTTGGCGATGCGGTCGAGGGCAGGCTTGATGGGCTCGCTTCCTTTAGCCTCGATCGCCTGTTCGTCTGTGCAGGCTGCGTAGTAGTCGCCTATCTTTTGGGTTGCGGCGTTGCGCTTCGGATCCGCTGCAGACGCTTGCTCCAGGATGCCCTTCAGCCGCTCCGTATTTTCGTCCTGCATTTTCGAGTAAGTGTCCCAGGAAGACTGGTCGGGAGGAATGGGATTATTCTTCATCCACCCGCCGCAGGAGTAGGCGAAAAAGTCAATGCAAGGGTCGGCATTGCGATCCATAGAAGTGACGTCAAGCGCGGGCTGATGTTTTTGGCTGCGTTGCTGGGCTGCGGCTGAGGCGAGAAATGCGGCGACTGCGAGCGTAACTACGCAGCAGCGGACGATTGCCATGAAGAGACCTCTTCTAAGAATCAGAATGGCGAACGTGAAAGTATATGCCTGTCCTTGCGGAGTCCGCGGACGCCTCAGCCTCGAGATTCAGTTGAACCACCCCCCGGACGCTGGTTCATTTAGCTCTTACGCAGGTGGATTGAGCCGTCTCCGGTGTGGATCGTGAGCAGGCTGCCTCCGCCGTTGAGCTTGCCATGAATTTCGTTAGTGCGGATCTTGCCCTCCGTGGTGAGCGGCATATCCAGATCGATATGGCCGTCGCCGGTATGCAGATCAACGTCGGCCGCGAGATCCGGCGGGAGCTCCAGCGATATACCGCCATCTCCGCTCTCGAGCCTCCAGTTAGCAGCCATGGTCGACCCCGTTCGCGCAATGGCCTCAAGATGACCATCTCCCGTCTTGAGCTCGAGTTCGTCAAAGCGGCCATTGGCCCGGATGTGGCCGTCACCGGTGCTGGCGTGAAGTTTGCCATCCAGGTTCTCGAGACTTTCCGAGCCATCGCCGCTGTGCAGATTCATGGTGCCCTTCAAATCCGCGAGTTCAATCTTGCCGTCACCGGTGCGGAGATTCACGTTTCCTTGGCGAGGCATCTGCACAATGATGTCCACGCGATGGCTGGGCCCCCACTCGAAGTTGAAGTTGTGGTGGGGATAGCGCACCTCGATTTCGACCGAGTTGCCGGTCTGATGCTCTTCCACGCGGATCCCACCTTCGCCGATTTTGTAGTGGTTCGTAATGACCCTGGCTTCGATGGTGTTCTGGTCCCAGGTATTGACGCGGATGTTGGCGTCGGTGGTCTCGATGCGCAGGTCCGGGGTGGCAGTGACCGTATAAGTCTTCGACCATTCTTCGGCGCTGGCGGGAAGAACGACAGTAATAGATACAGCCACGATGGTAAGCAATTTTCGAGTCGCTGAAGTTGTTGTCATCGAATCCTCCGGCGGGCGGACACACTCTCGCCCAGCCTCTTAGACGGGATTACGGCAAATGGGTGAGGTTAGTTCCAGGAAAATCAATTCTCAGCTCGGCAAACCGTGATAGGCCATGCGGAGCAACGTTCGTTCGGAAAATGGCACATACAGCAGGGCAGCACAGGCAGCAAAAGCTGCCCCAAGCCCAATCTGCTGCGTAAGCAGGAACGGAGCTGCCGCCCACAGTTCATCAAGGGCGAGAATGAGGAGAAAGATCTGCTGGAACTTATCCGCAAGTCGCTGGTGATCGAAAGCTACTGAAGAGAGAAGATAACAACGAAGCGGAATGCCCACGCCCGCCGTGACCAGCACCATTCCCGCAAGTGTTGTCGCACCCCACGGCGACAGCAGGGAATCGGCAATGCCTTGGATCGCGTGTAACCGGATTAAGGCCGTCACGTAGAAGATTAAATACATCACCTGAATCAGCGCAAAGAGCCCGCGCGTGATTCCGCGCCGAGGAATCGGGACCTCGAGTTCTGGATGCAATGCTGGAGATTGGCCAGTGGTTTGCTGGATTGTGCTCGCAGGTGGCAGGGATGGTACCGAATCCGCCGTTCTGTGCTCTGTCTGCAACGGCGCAATGAAGCGGTATCCTTTGCGGGCTAGCGTCTCCACGTAGCGCGGGCTGGAAGCGGAATCGCCCAGCGCTTCGCGAACCTTGTTAATTGCCGTGTTCAGGCTGTGATCAAAGTCCACGAAGGTGTCGGAAGGCCAGAGCTCCTTCTGCAGCTCTTCACGAGTCACGACCTCTCCGGCGCGCTCGAGCAGCAGCGCGAGGACCTGAAAGGGCTGCCCCTGGAGCCGCATTTTCATGCCGCCCTTGCGCAGTTCGCCGGCCGTCAGGTCCACTTCGAAGAATCCGAATCGGATAATTCGGCTCGTATTTTGTGGAGCGGGCATGGACGACGCCGTAGTGTAGCACTGCAGACACAGCGCTTTGGCACTGAGGTCCTTCGCTGGGAACCGATCTGCCGTTCACCCAAAACGCGCGGCCCGCAAGGGGTACAATGTCCGCGTGGCGGCTCCCATTAAATCCGACCCCCACAAAGAACATCGACATGCCACCTACGCATCGGAAACTGCCGGTTTATTGCTGGTCGCATTCCTCTTGCTCGTACTAACGCTCATCCGCTACTGGCACAACATCCACTGGAGTTGGCGCTGAAGCGCAGCTCGAAAAAGTGCAAGGCGTTATGAACGAGCCGCTGCTTCTAGTAATTCTTGGGCCAACGGGGAGCGGAAAGACTGCGCTGTCGATAGCGCTCGCCGAAACGTTCCGGGGAGAAATCGTCAACTGCGATTCGGTGGCGATGTACCGCGAGTTTGACATCGGAACGGCAAAGCCCAGCGCGGCGGAGCGGGCGAAAGTTCCACACCATCTTTTTGATTCGGTTGATCCCACGCAGGAAATAACCGCGGGAGAGTATGCGCGGCAGGCCCGGCAAGTGCTCGCTGAAATAAACGCGCGCGATCACTTGCCGATTGTGGTCGGGGGCACCGGGCTTTACTTGCGAGCCCTGCTGGAAGGACTGTTCGCAGGCCCGCATCGTTCGGAACGATTGCGCGAGCGGCTGCGAGAACGTGCTGCCGACCGAGGCCCGGGATATCTGCACAGAATTCTGCAGCGGCTCGATCCGGCGAGCGCCAAAAATATTCACTCCAAGGATTCGCCTAAGCTGATTCGTGCTATTGAAGTTTGCCTGGCATCGCGACAGAAGTTGTCAGAGCTGTGGCAGCGGGGACGCGATCCGCTGAGCGGATTTCGCATTCAGCGATTGGGCCTCGATCCCGAACGGGCGGAACTTTATGAACGCATCAACCAGCGTGCCCGTCAGATGTTCGAAACGGGTTTGCTCGAGGAGACCCAGCAACTGATTCATAACTACGGGTCGAGCGCTCGTCCTCTTACATCGCTCGGGTACAGACAAGCGGTTGAACTGCTGCGGGGCGAACTCTCCCGGGAAGAAGCTGTTCGTGCGGCGCAGCAAGGGCACCGCAATTATGCAAAACGCCAGATGACGTGGTTCCGGCGCGAGCCTGATGTTATTTGGCTCAAAGGATTCGGGGACGATCCGTCCATTCAGCGCGAAGCTGTCGCCTTGATTGCGCCGCCTGTTCCGCAACATCCTCAGTAAATGCTGACGCAACATCAAAGACCCCCTCCCCCAGAATCGGGGAGAAATGGGGCACCCACTTCATCGCTCCTACGGTCGACGCTTCGGTGCCTGATTCTGCTATCGTTCCAGCATGCCCAGAATCCTGGCTCTCCTACTAGTTGTCATCAGCATTGTTGCGCCCGCATTCGCCAAAGAAAAATATCAGCGTGTTACTCCACTTCGACAGAGTCGCGAAGGCCATCGCTGGGCGGAGAAGACTCTTAAAAAGCTGAGCCTGGAGGACAAGGTCGGGCAAGTGTTCATGATCTGGTGCCGAGCGCGCTTTCTTAATGTGGAGAGCCCCGAATACTTACAGTTTCGCGAGGCGATGCAGAAATATCACGTGGGCTCGTTCGCCATGAGCGTGCCGGTGGATGGTCCGTTTCTTCTGCGCACGGAGCCGTACGAGGCGGCAGAGCTTCTCAACCGGCTGCAGCGCGAATCCAAGCTTCCACTGCTGTTTGCCGCTGACTTCGAACGAGGGGCTGCCACTCGCCTGATAGGAGCGACGAATTTCCCGCACGCGATGGCCTTTGGTGCTGATGGCAAGCTGCAAGATGCGGAGAATTTCGGGCGCATCACCGCTTTGGAAGCGCGCGCCATCGGCGTACATTGGAACTTTTTTCCGGACGCCGATGTGAACTCCAATCCGGCGAACCCCATCATCAATACGCGCTCCTTTGGCGAAGATCCGAAGCAAGTCGGTGATCTCGTCAGCGCATATATCAAAGGCGCACACGAAGGCGGAATGTTGACCACCGTCAAGCACTTCCCCGGACACGGCGATACGGCCACTGATTCGCATCTGGGCGTGGCCAGTGTCAGCGGCGATAGGGCTCGTCTGGATTCCGTGGAACTCCCACCCTTTCGGCAAGCCATCGCGGCCGGAGTGGACTCGGTGATGGTGGCGCACGTGACCGTTCCCGCCCTTGATCCGGACCCGAATCATGTGGCGACCATTTCGCCTGCAGTAGTCTCCGATCTGCTGCAGAAGCAACTCGGTTTTCAGGGGTTGATAGTGACCGATGCGCTCGATATGGCGGGGCTGACAAAGCTTTTTGCCAACGATGTTGGCCGGGCTGCGGTGGAAGCGTTCAAGGCAGGCAATGATTTGCTGATTATCCCCGCTGATCTCGGAGCTTCGTATCAAGCCATGATGAAAGCTGTCCTATCGGGCGAGATCCCGCAGAAGCGCCTTGACGCCTCTGTCCTTAAGATCCTGAAAATAAAGGCATCACTCCGGCTCAATGAGGCGCGCGCCGTGGATCTGAACCAGATTTCAGGTTCCGTGGGCAGGCCAGAGAACATCGGCTTCGGACAGGCGGTTGCCGATGGGGCGATTGCTGTTGTGCGCGATAACGGCAAGGTGCTTCCGCTGAAATCCAAGGGAACCGGTTCAGCAGCTCTTCCGTATATGGGGAGAGAGGAGACGCATAACGACGTCCTGGCCCTTCTTTTCTCCGATGACGTCCGCACCGAATCCGGACGGGCGTTTGGACGCGAGTTTCGCGCTCGCATCCCGGATGCAAAGGTGATCTACGTAGATCCGAGAGATGCTTCCGGTATGAGTGAGGAAGTATTGAAGGCAGTGGATGAGGCAAAGACCGTGGTCGCAGCTGTATATGTGATTCCGACGGCGGGAAAGATCGGCAACTCCATGGCAATGGCGGATGCCACCGGCTCCCTGTTGCAGAAGTTGATCGATCGTGCGGCGGAAAAAACGGCAGTCATCGCGATGGGAAATCCCTATCTGGCGAGCGATTTTCCCAAGATTGAGAACTATGTTTGTACCTTCTCGAATGCGTCTGTGTCGGAGGTGGCCGCCGTCAAGGCGCTCTTTGCAGAGATTCCGATACGGGGGCATCTGCCGGTGACGATTCCCAACATCGCGCAACGCGGAGCCGGGCTGGAGCGTCCCGCCCAGGTTGCGAACGGAGGGCTTTCTCATGCGCAACATTAATCTTTCTGTCGCATTTCCAGCTGGATTGGTCATCGTGACCCTGCTGGCCGGATGTAGCGTCAATGTGAAGAAGCAGAAGGGCGGACAGGATAAGGACGTCGACATCAAAACACCGCTGGGCGCAATTCATGTAAGCAAGGGCGCCAATCCCGAGGATGTTGGCATTCCCGTTTATCCCGGCGCACAGTTGAGGGAAAAGGATTCAGATGGCAGCGACAAGAGCGCGAACGTGAACATCTCCGGCTTCGGATACGGCGTGAAAGTCGTTGCCCTGGAGTATGAGTCGAACGATTCGCCGGAGAAGATAGTCGGGTTTTACAAAGACCAGCTCAAGAAGTATGGGAATGTGCTGGTATGCCATACCAGCCATCTGAATGTTAATCCTGAGATTAAAGGTGAAGAACACGGTTCTCACGAACTCAGGTGCGAGTCATCAAACGGAAACAAGATCGAGCTGAAAGTGGGCACGAAGGAGAACCAGCACATCGTTGCCGTGGAGCCACAAGGCAATGGCTCAAACTTCTCGCTGGTGTTCGTGCGTACACATGGCAAAGACGCGGAAATCTAGGATTCGGTGATTGGTGGGGTTTTATGTTTCGCTTTTTTGTAATCACAACTGTCCTGATCGTGGGAACGTTTTCCACAGTAGCGGCACAGGATTCGGATTCTCAAAACAAGGATCTTGATGTTCGCAGTCCTGTGGGCGATCTGCACCTCGGGAATGACGCTGATGCCAGCAAGGTGGGCATACCCCTGTATCCGGGTGCGCGCCTGAAATCTCACGATCAGAACTCAGATCAGGCAAATCTCAGCATGTTCACGGAAGCGTTTGGGATGAAGCTGGTGGTTGCCAACTACGTCTCCGATGATGACCCTGCGAAAGTCGTTGAGTTCTACCGCCGCAAGCTGAAGAGATATGGCAAAGTCCTGGAATGCCATTCCGATAAGCACGGCGGTGACATCTCCGTGCATGACGACAACAAGAACTCCGCCAACAAAGAATTGAAGTGCGATCAGAATTCTGGCCCGGTTACCGAACTGAAGGTTGGAACCGAGGACAACCAGCATGTTGTGGCGGTCGAACCTGCCGAAGGTGAGAAGGGATCGAACTTCGCGCTGGTATACGTTCACACGCGCGGCAAGATGGGCGACATTTAGATCGCTTGCCCCTTTATTGCAAGGCTGCATCGGATTGGGAGCCTTGATTGGATTCTTCCGGTACGATAAGTTCAAGTAAGCCCTTCTTTGTCTCGCCTCCAAACAATGGAAAAATCTTGTTACAAGTGCGGTCACACGATGGAAGAAGGAAGGCCCTTCTGCCCGCATTGCGGGGCGCCGCAGATCCGAGTGTTAATCGCGGAACCCGCTGGAGCAACCGTTCCCTCGATTGAAGCTGCGGCAATCTCAGACATGTCAGCTGGGCTGCCTGCTTCTCAGACAGTTCCGGTGCTCGCCGTCCCGATGCAATGGTCGCAGGCGCTGAAGCCCTGTACGCTGGCGGCCGGAGTGGCGTCCCTGCTGATGTTGCTGGGGCTGAACCCGTTCGTGGGCATGGTGAGCGTAGGATTTCTGGCGGTGGTGTTTTATCGCCAAGGCCGGCCCGGCGCGTCGATCCGGCCCGGCACTGGAGCTCGGCTGGGCGCACTCAGCGGGCTGATTTGTTTCGCGATGGCGTCCATTGTCGAAGCAATGCTGGTCCTGGTGTTGCACAAGGGAGCTGAAATCCGGCAGGCATTGCTCGCGGCTATCAATCAGGCCGCCGCGCGTACAAGTGATGCGCAGGCGCTTGCCATGTTTGAACATTTCAGATCGCCGGAAGGGCTTGAGTTTCTGATGGTCTTTGGCCTGCTGTTCGGTCTGGTAGCGGCGATCGTGCTATCTGCGCTCAGCGGCGCTCTGGGCGGAGCCGTACTGGGATCGCGCCGCAAGACTTAACTCTTCGCGCGCGAATCTGTGTGCCCGGCGCTTGCGGCCTCGCACCCCGCCGCGTATCATGCACCGTTTGCACTTTATGCGATGAATACGCCCGCTCGCGGTTCGCTGCTCGGGATCGAGCACCTCGATAAGAAACAAATTCTGGGCTTGTTGCAGTTGGCCCGCCGCATGCATCCGCAGAAGGCGCGCCCGCTGCTGCGCGGGAAGCGCATTGTACTTCTGTTTTACGAAGCCTCTACACGCACGCGGACCTCTTTTGAATTCGCAGCCAAATCCTTAGGAGCGACCACTACGCTCGTTCTCTCGTCGGGATCAAGCATTGAGAAGGGCGAGTCGCTGATCGACACGGGCAACACTCTGCGGGCGGTTGGTGCGGATTGCATCGTCATGCGTCATCCCTCGGCCGGGGCGCCCCATTTGATGGCGAAGCATCTTGACATACCAATCGTTAATGCCGGTGATGGGATGCACGAGCATCCTTCCCAGGCTCTGCTCGACGCCTTGACGATTCTGAGGCACAAGAAATCGTTCAAAGGGCTGCAGGCAACGATCATTGGCGATATCTTTCATAGCCGTGTGGCGCGCAGTGCTTGTTATCTGCTCACGCGAATGGGAGTCAGAATGACGCTGTGTGGTCCCCCAGAACTGGTGCCCGAGGTTGCCGCAACGCTCACGCCCGGCATTCGCATAACGCGCCACATTGAAGAAGGGCTGCGCGGAGCTGATGTCGTAATGTTGTTGCGGGTGCAGAGTGAACGGCTTGCGGGAATGAAGATTCACTTGCAAGATTACATTGCGCGCTATCAGATGACGGCGGCGCGGCTGAGACTCGCCGGGCGCGACGCGATCGTGATGCATCCGGGCCCGATCATTCGTGGATTGGAGTTGACGGCAGAGGTGGCGGATTGCTCCCAGTCCGTCATCGTTGACGAAGTGCGTAACGGGGTGCCAACGCGCATGGCGATTCTGGCGCGGGCACTAGGACGGGCATAGTGCGGACGCCAATTTCAGCGGTGCGCAGAAAGAATTTGCCCGGGAGCTGCGGATGAACAACGCAAGCAAGAGCCTCCTGATCAAAGGCGGCCATCTGATCGACCCCGCGGCCAAGATCAATGCGCCCATGGATCTTCTGTTGCGTGAAGGCCGGGTCGCGGAAGTGGCTGCACCAAACAAGATCCGCGGGACGTCGGAGGAGAAGTTTAACGCCCGGGGATTGATTGTTGCCCCCGGATTCATCGATTTGCACGTGCACCTTCGCGAACCGGGACAAAGCTACAAAGAAAGCTTTTCCAGCGGTACAAGCGCCGCTGCAGCTGGCGGCTTTACCTCGGTGTGTACCATGCCAAACACCGTGCCCGTTGTGGATACTGCCGACTTGGTCAGCTGGCAGCGAAGCCCCGAACGAGGAGCGGTGGTTAACGTTTTTCCGATCGCAGCCGCGACGCAGGCGAGCCAGGGGCAAACTCTCACCGATTTCAGCGGCCTGCAGCGCGCGGGAGCCGTGGCCGTAACCGATGACGGAAAGCCGATTCTGCACGACGAGATCATGCGCGCGGCACTGCAGCTTGGCGCCGAGCTGAATTTGCCCATCGTCCAGCATGCCGAGGATACCCGGGTGACGGAAAACTGCTCCATGCATTTCGGGCCGAGCAGTTTCCGGCTTGGGTTGCGCGGAATGCCTTCCTCGGCAGAATCAGCGATCGTCGAGCGAGATGTGACATTGACGCAACAGATTCGCGATGCGCGATTGCATGTTGCGCATCTCTCGACGGCTGAGGCGCTCAAGGCTGTGCGTCGCGGAAAGCGGGCCAGGGCCCGCGTCAGTTGCGAAGTCACTCCCCATCACTTCAGCCTGATTGACGAAAATATCGGCGAATACGACACGCGCTTCAAGATGAATCCTCCGCTCCGTTCCGCCGTAGACCGCGAAGCCATCCTGGTTGCGCTTGCCGATGGCACCGTCGACGCTATCGCCACCGATCACGCTCCTCACGCCGCGCACGAAAAAGAGGTTGAATTTGAGCGGGCGGCATTTGGAATCACGGGGCTGGAGACGGCGCTGGGCCTGGCCATCTCGCAGTTGCACCGAGAGCACAAAATTCCGCTTGCGCGCATCATCGAGCTTTTCAGTTCTGGCCCGGCCCGTGTATTCGATCTGAAAAATCGAGGTTCTCTCGCATCCGGAAGCTTTGCCGACGTAACAATTTTCGATCCCAAGAAACGCTGGACCTTCGACGCTGCGAAATCGCACTCCCTCTCGCGGAATACTCCCTTCAATGGCTGGCAATTCACCGGCAAGGTGATCGCAACCATCGTGGGTGGAAAGATAGTTTATTTGGCGGATTGAGCGCAGTCAGCTCTTGCGCTTGTAGTGAATCGGCCAATTGACCTGCCAGGTTTTCCCGCCATCGAGGGAGGCTTCCCAACTCCAGTCGAACTCGCTGGTTGTAATGTTCTTCCAGACCATGCGTTGCAGGACCTTAGTGCCGTCCGGCCGAACCCCTTCGCGCTGCAGAATCATTTTCCCATCTTTGAATTCGCCAACGAAGTCGAGATAGCCACCTTGATTGTCAACCCACGTCTGCTTCCACTTATTCGCCCGTGTATCGAACGTGGAAAGGCTGGTGCCGCGCATGCCCATGCTGTCGCCGCCCGAAAAGTTTTCCTGGACGACGCAGCCGTCCATGATGCGTTTGATGGAGTTTGTGCCGTGGTCTACTTCATTGGCTTTCTGGCCAGGCCATGTGAGGTCCCATTCCCCAACCCAGAATTCGAACTGCTTCTGCTGCGGAACTGTGCAGGGATTTTTGGGGTTCGCTTGGCCGGAAGCGAGGGATTGAAAGAGGGCAAGCGCGAGCAAGGCGGTGATTATTTTTGTCATAAACTGTCGAAGCTTGAGACGGCCGATGCGCGGAAACGTTAGTGCATTGTTCAGTTCCGCAGTTTTCTGGTACACCTAGCTGCTTGACTCTGCACATCATCGTCTTCTTGTTCTTTGCGGGAATGTTGGGCGGAGCTCTCAACTCCGTGGCCGGAGGGGGGAGTTTCATCGCCTTTCCGGCGCTGTTGTTCTCCGGTGTGCCTCCAATCCCCGCCAACGCGACAAACACGATTGCGCTTTGGACGGGTACCGCGGCCAGTGGAGGCGCATATCGCAGCCGGCTCGATGTGCCGCGACGTGTAATGGTTCCCCTGCTCTCAGCGAGTCTGCTGGGAGGGCTCATCGGCGCATTCCTGCTTTTGAAAACGCCAGCTCACACATTCATGCGGGTCTTGCCTTGGCTGACTTTGGGAGCGACTTTACTGTTTGCCTTTGGCAAGAAATTGGCCGGAAAGCGCGGATCCGTCATCGAGGAGCAGACCACGGGAGCAGCATTGGTTGGCGCGACCCTCTTCCAGTTGGCGGTCGGTGTTTATGGGGGATACTTCGGCGGCGGCATGGGGATCGTGATGCTCGCCATGTTGGCGGCCCTCGGGATGACAGATATTCACGCCATGAATGCGTTGAAGAGCGTCATGGGATTCGTGATCAACGGCGTCGCGGTGGTGACTTTTACCCTCGCGCGAGCCGTTTACTGGAAGCACGGTACCGTCATGATCCTCGGTGCAATTGCCGGCGGATATCTTGGTGCCCACTACGCCATGAAGTTGCCGCAGGCCTGGATCCGCTATTTCGTGGTGCTGGTGGGCGCGGGCATGACAGTTTATTTTTTCTGGAAGTCGTACTAACCCTGGCCACGGATTTACGCGGATTCCACAAAGCAACCAGTCTTTTGATCCGTGCAAATCCGTGGCCCGAATTTACTGCAAGGGCGCGGAGACGTGCTCGTGGACGATGAGCCACTTGCCGTCTTCATTTTCAAAGACCACGGTCCAGCGAAAATTGCCCATCTCGACTTTCCCGGCTTTGTTGGTCATTTCATCTTTCACAGTTGCTGTTGCCCAGACCAGATCGCCATTTGGATGGATCGCGGCATCATCATTGACCGTGAATTTCGCGCTCTTGTAACCGGAGAGAACGCCTCTGACTCCCTTCTCGTACTCGTCCCAGCTGCTGTATTTCAATGGCGCGATATCGAAGAACGTGTGCGGGCCGGTGGCGTAGAACTTCGCCGTATTGGACGGATCGAGAGTGGCCCAGCCATCCCAAATTTTTTGCAAATAGGCCTTGTCGGGAGCAGCACCGGCAGAGGACTTCTTCATGGCCGATTTCTTGGTCTGGGCAGAACCGGACAACACCAGCGCAAGCAGGCAAAGCAGAACTAAAAAGTAACGCTTCATTGAGTTCCTCCGGGACAATTCGGCGGAATTTTCGCATACGAAGCGGGAAACCACAAAGTGGCGCAGTGGTTTCGAAGCAAAAAGCGCAAGCCATTTCGTTTGACCGTTTTCCACAACACACGATAAAATAACTGAGTTTGCCTGTAATAGCCGACCCGTTCTGGGGACGCCTGCCTTGGCTGAGAAGCGCCGTGGCGGAAACACAGCAAGCACAGGAAATCAGCACTCCCCTTGCCAGCGCCCGTGTGCGCTTTTGGGGTCCGTTTAAGAGTTCCAGAAATTTCTGAGTACGGGCTGGATTTCAAACGACATTCTTGGAGGACGTATGTACGCGGTTATCCGCGCCGGTGGCAAGCAATACCGGGTGGCGCCCGGCGATGTAATTCGAGTCGAGAAAGTTGGAGCGGGCACTAACGGGCCTCTGGAATTCCCCGTTTTGGCGGTCTCGGGGGAAGAAGGCCAGATCGGCCGGGATTCGGACGCTCGAGTGGTGGGCGAAGTCGTGGGCGAAGGCCGCGGCGAGAAAATTCTTGTTTTCCATTACAAACGCAAGAAGCAGTATAAGAAGCTGCGCGGGCACCGGCAGGATTACACGGCCGTGCGCATTGCGGAGATTGCCTTTGGCGGGCAGAGCTTCAAGGCTCCGGATCTTCCGAAGAAAGAAGCGAAGCCGAAGAAGGTGAAGGCCGAGGCCAGCGAAGAACACCAGCCTCAGCCGAAAGCAAAGAAGGCCGCGGCGAAAAAGAAAGCTGCTCCCAAGAAGGCCGCGAAGAAGGCCGGAAAGAAGAAATAGCGCGAGGGCTAACCGCCCTTGCCGCAGCCGGCAGAACGCCGGCGCTACGGAAAACGTTGGTGCTACAACGAGGACATTATGGCGCATAAAAAGGGACAGGGTACTTCACGAAACGGGCGCGATTCCAACGCGCAGCGGCTGGGATTCAAGGCATTTGGCGGGCAGGTTGTGCCCGGCGGGACCATCATTGTGCGACAGCGCGGCACCCGCGTAAAACCGGGGCTGAACGTGGGTCGAGGCAAAGACGACACGCTCTTCGCCAAAATTTCGGGTCGCATCAAGTTCATGGATAAGGGCTCGATGGGCAAGTTCGTGATGGTTGAACCTCTGGAAGCAAAGTAGGCTTCACAACTTCGCGGGCCTGGGCGCCCGCCATAGGGCCTCACCTTCGGGTCGAGGCTTTTGTTTTTTCTCATGTTTATCGATGAAGCAAAAATCAAGGTAAAGGCCGGGGACGGCGGCAACGGATGCATGGCATTCCGGCGGGAGAAGTTTGTCCCGCGCGGTGGTCCCTCAGGGGGCGACGGCGGCAAGGGCGGCGACGTCATTATGGAATCCAGCGAACGGCATAACACGCTGGTTCATTTCCGCTTCAATCCGGAGCATAGAGCTGAGCGCGGCCGCCATGGCGAGGGCTCCAATAAGACCGGGAGGGAGGGCAGCGACGTCGTTCTCAAGGTCCCGGTCGGAACCATCGTTTACGATGACGAGACAGGCGAGAAGGTCTTTGAGTTTACGGCTGCGGATCAGCGGTTTGTGATCGCTAGCGGCGGACGCGGTGGTCGGGGCAATGCGCGCTTCGCTACATCAGTCCATCAGGCTCCGCGCGAGCACGAGGCGGGCAGGCCCGGCGAAGAACACACCTACCGGCTCGAACTAAAACTGCTCGCCGATGTGGGCCTGGTGGGATATCCGAACGTCGGGAAGTCCACCTTGATCTCGCGCATTTCTTCGGCGCATCCCAAGATCGCCGACTACCCATTCACAACCCTGGAGCCGAACCTGGGAGTAGTTGTGGTGGGCGATGCCAGAGACGAGGTCAGCTTTGTAGTTGCAGATATCCCGGGCCTCATTGAAGGGGCACACACCGGAGCTGGTCTGGGCACCCAATTCTTGCGGCACATCGAGCGCACGCGCCTGCTCGTACATCTCATCGATGTCTCCGATTCCAGCGGCCGCGAAGATGTGGTCAGCGATGTGGAGGTGATCATGGGCGAACTGGCCAGCTTTGGCGCCCATCTGGAAGACAAGCCGATGCTCATGGCGGCGTCCAAAATAGACGTGGCCAACAAAGACAAGCTCGCCAAGCTGAAGCGCTACTGCAAGAAACACAAGTTCAATCTGTATGAAATCTCGGCTGTGACTGGCAGGGGGATTGAGGAGTTGAAGTTCGCCGTTGCCGAGCAAGTGCAGCAGTTGCGAGAGCAGGCCAGCAAGGCCTTGGAACGCGAAGTGAGCTAGTTGATGCATCCTAGCGCGAGAGGCGCCGCCGCAGTAACGGGCAACATACCGATACCACGAAAATAATGGCGGCCTTTCGATCGCCTTTTTAGATGCAACTCCACAAAACCTGGGAACTGGCTAAGCCCTGGGGAGAGGGCCATGCTGGAAGTGATACTGCAGAATGCGTGCGGCTAATGCCGGAGTCAGCGTGCTGCCCTGGGCTTCAACCGTGCGCACTACTTCTCCCCTGCAGACAACTTCAGTCTCGGAGAGTCCGGCGATCTCAGCCGGCAGAACCAGGTTGATTTCCAGCTGTGAATTTGGTTGCAGCGCTTCGTCAGCCTGGAACAGCATTCCGGAGCGGCTGATGTTTTCGGTTTTTCCCGAATGCCAGTCTTTCTCGCCGAGACGGCGATATCGCAAAGGCAAGTGGAGTTGGAATCGTTGCGCGCGCGCGGGAGGAACTTCCCGTGCCCGCACCGCGTGTTGAGTTGCAGCGGCTTGAATGGACATTTCGACCTCCGGGGGAGTTGGAGTTGCATCGAGCGCTTCGCGCACTTTGTTTTTCAGGTCGCGAAGGTTAAAGGGCTTCTGCAGCAGGCGAATACCCGCGTCCAGAGTCCCGTTGTGTCCGATTACGTTTTCGGTGTAACCAGACATGTACAGAACTTTCACGTTGGGCCGAATCTCTGTTATGCGCTGCGCCAACTCGCGGCCATTCATGCCGGGCATGATCACATCTGTGAGCAGCAGGTGGATCACAGATTCGTGGGCGACAGCGATTTGCACGGCCACGGCACCGTCGGCCGCCTCTATGACTCTGTAGCCCTGCTTTTCCAGATATTGCCGCGCCAGATAGCGTAAGTTCGCCTCATCCTCGACCAGGAGAATAGTCTCGCTTCCGGGCTCTACACGCTGCGACCCGGCGGCAGCTGCAATGTGAGTAGCCGGTTCACCAGGCGCAGCCACACGCGGCAGGTAGATTTTGAATGCGGTGCCCCTTCCGACTTCGCTGTCCACCCAAATGTATCCCCCGCTCTGTTTGATGATTCCGTACACGGTGGAAAGGCCGAGTCCGGTGCCTTTCGGCCCTTTGGTGGTGAAGAACGGCTCGAAAATGTGCGATTGGGTCTCGACATCCATGCCCACGCCGGTGTCGCTGATGTCGATCATCACATAGTCCCCGGGGCGGAGGGGGGCATGATGGCGCGCATCTTCCTCGCTCAGCGTGATGTTGCGAGTCTCGATGGTGAGCTTGCCGCCCGATGGCATGGCATCGCGCGCATTCACCGCGAGATTCATGATCACTTGCTCGATCTGCCCCGCATCGGCACGTACCGGCCAGAGATTGTTTCCGGGACTCAGCACAAGATCGACATCTTCCCCGATCATGCGGGTTAGCATTTTCAGGTTCTCGGTGGCGATGTCGTTGAGGTTGACAATACGCGGAGCCAGCATCTGCTTGCGGCTGAAGGCGAGAAGTTGACGGGTGAGAGATGAGGCTCGTTCGGAAGCGCGGGCAATCTCTTGGGCCGGGCCGCGGAGATGCTGCTCGGCCCCGATGCGTTCGAGGAGAAATTCCGAATAGCCTGAGATCACCATAAGGAGGTTGTTGAAGTCGTGCGCGATGCCTCCGGCCAGCCGGCCCACGGCTTCCATCTTCTGAGATTGCCGTAGTTGTTGTTCAAGAGCGCGCCGCTCCGTGACATCCTCCGCGAAAAGTTCGAAAACCACGCCTTTACTGGCATTCACCACCGACCGGCCGGAAATGCGTGCAACAGTCGTGCCCCCCTTTCGCTTCCAGTCGGCGATTAGGCCCTTGAAAGGCTCGGACGCACGAAGACAATCGGCCAATTCGAACCACTGTTCTGTATCGTTATAAATGCTGTAAATATACTGGCCGACCAGCTCTTCGCCGGACTTGAGGCCGAGCAGATCGAGAAATGCGGGATTGGCGTCGAGAATCTTGCCGGTTGAGTCGCAGCTGCAAATGCCGTAGGGTGCGTTGGTGACCAGCGAGCGAAAATTCGCCTCAGAGAGCCGCAGATTCTCCTGCACCGCACGGAGTGCGGCGTTGAGCCAGCAGATCAGCATGGCCAGGAAGAAGAAAAGCGAGAGGCGGAGAAGGGCGACGCGCATCTGCTCCGGCGCATGCTGGCCCGCGAGCGAGAAGTAGGCGATAACCGTGAGGGCGAAAGAAGTAGCGACCAGGCCCGGCTTCCAGCCGCCATACCACGCACTCACCATCACGGCCACACCAAATAAAGCGAGGCGGCTTTCGGAAACGTCGGCCAGCAGAACCGTGGGAATCAGGGCCAGCGTAGTACTGAGCACGGCAACGCCGTATCGAAGGATCGGCGCACGCGCTGGCGGAATGCGGAGTAGGGGGAGGGTTACTCGCATACAACGGAGAATAATTGGCAAATTGTAATCCAGAAACGTTACAGGAGTTCATTTGAATGTAGGTCAACGTGAAGAGTTGTCATGTACTGTTGTCAAGGAAGGTACGGGCCCATCGGACAGCAGCGCCCGATTCAGCTTGCATCCTCGCGCGGGAACCGGGAAACTAGCGGGCTTAATACCCATTTATGAATATCGGACTCTTCGGTGGAACGTTTGATCCCGTGCATCGCGGGCACATTGCAGTCGCTCGCGCAGCCATGGAGCGCTGCAAACTGCACAAAATCTTTTTTGCAGTCGCCAATGTTCCTCCCCACAAACAACGCCAGCCCCACACAGCGTTCCTGCACCGTTTTGCCATGATGGCGCTGGCCACAGCGGCTGAGAAGGCTTTTGTGCCCTCCTTGCTGGAGGCTCCCGAGGATCGGGGTTCCGGGAAACAGAGTTCGGAAAAGCCGAACTACACCATTGAGACGGTGCGCCGGCTGAAGCAATCCTTCAAAAAGAGCGACCGGCTATTTTTCCTGATTGGAATGGATGCCTTCTGCGAAATTGCGAAGTGGCATCAGGCAGAAGCATTGTTTCGCCAGTGTGAATTTATTGTTGCGGGCAGGCCTGGATATTCCTTGGCGGATGTCGCGAATGCATTACCTGAGGCTCTGAGGCCTCGTCCTGAGGTGACTCGACCCTTCCGAAAACAGGCTGCCACGGGAGATCTGGTGTTGCCTGGAGCCACGATTCACCTGCTGGCCGACCTTCATCAACCAGCCTCGGCGACGGCGATCCGAGAAGCGATTCGCGCCGGTAAGTCCCTGAGCCGCTTTTTGGATCCCGCTGTCGGTGAATACATAAAGAAGATGGGCCTCTACAGGAACTCCGAACGGACCTAGCGGGCACGCCTTGCGTCGGACATTTTTTCCTTCGCGTGGCATAACTTGGCGCGCCTCGGCTGTGGACAGCGAAGGCTGCGACCTCGGTTACAATGAGGCCTATAGAATTTTTTTCCGAATGAATAAGAAGAACGAGCTCAAACAGCAAATTTCCGCAGCCATTCAAGCCTGCCTCGAAAAGAAGGCCGAAGAACTCAGCATCCTGGAAATGGAAAAAGGGTCGGGGGCATTTACCGACTATTTTGTGCTTTGTAGCGGAACCAACCCTCGACAAGTGCAAGCCATCGCTGATGAAGTGGAGCTACGCCTGAAGAAGGCCGGCTTGCGTCCAACCCACGTCGAAGGTTACAGGCAGGCCGAATGGGTACTGATCGACTACGTCGATTTTGTGGTTCACGTTTTTTCTGAGAAGGCGCGAAAATTTTACGATCTGGAACGGCTCTGGAAGTCGGCCCGGCGCCTGGAACCGCGTGATCTGAACGCCGCGACGAGGACGAGGAAGACTGCCACAAAGAGCGCGCCGAAGAAGAAGAAAAGAGTGAAAGCATAGATCTACTCTCCGAGTCCTACTGCAATCTTCCATGATGTCAAAGCCAGAGGCAGAACGCGACTGGGGAAACCAGTATCGGCTCGTCGCGTCCGAAAGATGGAAGGCGAAGTCGGCTGCCATGGGACAGCTGGCCACCGATGCTCTGGTGGAATATGCTCAGCCCAAGGCGGGCATGCATGTGATCGATCTGGCGAGCGGAACGGGCGAGCCCGCGATTACTCTCGCCAGGCGAGTTGGTCCGCAGGGGCATGTAACGGCAATCGATCTCAGCGCTGATCTGCTCGAAATTGCCGAGAAGCGGGCGCACTCCCGCGCGCTGATGAATTTCAGCACGCATAAAGCGGATGCGCATGCTCTCCCGTTTGCCAATAATAGCTTCGATCTGGGCACATCGCGCTTCGGCGTGATGTTCTTTCGTGATCCCCAAAAAGCACTGGGTGAATTGCGCCGGGTTCTGCGGCCTGGTGCTCGCGCCTGCTTTCTGGCCTGGGGCAGCTTCGATCAACCTTACTGGAGCAGCACGGTGGGTACCGTACACAGGCGTATCGGCGGACCACTGCTGTCAGCGGATGGACCGAATCCATTTCGATTCGCGAGCTCTGGCAGCTTGTCGGACGTGCTGCGGGCTGCCGATTTCGACTGCGTCGAAGAACAGACACGATTTGTACCGTGGACCTGGCCAGGTTCTCCCGAGGAAGTTTGGGAGCAGATGAAGGCCATCAGTGTACCCTTTCGTCCCCTGCTCGATCGCGTACCCCCTGACCATTGGCCTCAAGTCGACGCGGAAGTGTGCCGCGAGGTGGCGCGGTATTCGGACGGGGAGAACATCTCCTTTGGCGCATCGGTCGTTCTCGCATCCGGACGAAAATAAGGAGCCGTGCTGGCGTGAAGATCAAGATTGCATGGATCGGCAAAACGAAGGAGCCTGCAATTGCATCTCTAACCGAAGAATATCTCAAGCGGATTTCCCGCTACACACAAGTGGAAGGCATTACGCTTCGCGACGAAGAGGATTTGCTCGCAAGATGCTCTGATTCCAGGAAAGCGGGGGCGAAATCCACGCTGGTGTTGATGGATGCTCGTGGAAAGGAATTGTCCTCCGAACAGTTTGCGAAGTTTCTCCTAGATTATCAGGAGAGAAATTCGCTACCGATTGTGTTCGCGATCGGGGGAGCGGATGGTTTTAGCCCAGCGGCAAGGGCCGGCGCCCGGCACGTGATCTCACTCGGAAAGATGACGCTGGCCCATGAACTGGCGCGCGTGGTGCTTTTGGAGCAGATCTATCGAGCATTCACCATCTTAAAGGCGCATCCTTATCATTCGGGGCATTGAGAAACGCGGCCTTCATTTTTGCTTTCCCGGATCTTCCTTCAAAACGATTTTCAGGATCTCTTTCCACAGATCATTGACGTCAAACCAGCAGGCCAAGCCGCGAGCATTGTTCGACATAGACGGGAATTGTCTTCCGGGAGAGTTCGGAAGCACGTGAGTCTTCGAGCTATCTATTGCGTTACTGTGGCCTGGTAACTCACCGCCTGCCATCGGCCGCTGCGGCGGACCCAGACGCGGGTATAGCGGTACGGACCGCTGAAATCCTCGCCCAGCTGATGCCCTTTGACATCGGCGCGTGCGGTAACAATGGCGGTATCCCCATAGAGCCGCACCACCATGTCGGTCACGTCGATGTTGTCATAACGCAGCTGCCCGCTGCGGCGCGCTGAGATGGCCTCTTTCTTCGTGGTGACCTGGCCCAAGGGGCTGATGGCGACATAATCGTCGGCGAGCATGCGCAGGGGAAATTCCGCATCCCGACGCAACGTGGCCTCTCTCGCCTGGTGCTCGATATCAATGACCTCGCGAATCGCGTCTTGGTCCCCGATGTCAACAGAAACAGGTTTGGAACGAGGAGCGCCGTGCTGCGCAGAAAAGCCTGGCATCGTTGTCAGCGCGAAGCACAATAACAATGCAGATCTGTTTATCACTATGAGACCTCCGCGGTTTGCGAGGGGACAGAGATCCGCTGACCCGAGCTACGCAACTTTTGATGCTCTAGTTCCGTGGAAAAATTCTTCGATGCGAAACATTTCTATTCACTGAGTAGGTCCGCCGAGTTACCCAGTTCACAATGAAATCAGAAAGACAGGCCGGCTGATCTTTCGGCTTCTTCACGCCCCCAACCCGCTGTAGGAGGCGGCAGACTCCATTGCTTACCCCAAGGCGACGTCGCAGCTGAACAGAAACAGTGCAACTGCTGTTCCCAGCGGATTGCATGTAACTATTTGATAAGACAGTGTCAAAGGTTACAAGGACGGTCGTCGTTGTCCACCATGGGACTGCGCTGTCCACCATCGGACAGTGCTCCGCCTTCTATGTTGGGACCCGATCAAGGCTGTCGATCCCGTGTGATCTAGTAGAATCAAACATCCGGTCCGGTCATGGCTGACATTCGTCGTGGTCTCATCATCGTCAATACGGGGCCGGGCAAGGGCAAGACAACGGCGGCAATGGGGACGGCGTTGCGCGCTGTTGGCCAGGGCATGCGGGTGTTGATGCTGCAGTTTCTGAAAGGCTCCTGGCATTATGGCGAACTCGATGCCGTGCAGGCCTTCGGCGACAAGTTTGTGATGAGGCAGATGGGCCGAGGGTTCGTAAAAGTTGGAAGCGAGAAGCCTGACCCAGAAGATATACGGATGGTGGAAGAGGCTTGGGCTGAAGCCGCGCGGGCAATTATGTCAGGCACCTGGGACCTGGTGGTGCTCGATGAGATCAACTATGCCATTAGCTATGGCATGCTGGATCCCGCGAAGGTGGTCGAGACCTTGCAAAACAAGCCGGAAATGGTTCATGTAATCTTGACGGGCCGCAATGCGCACCCAACAATTGTCGACATCGCGGACACCGTCACTGAAATGCGCCAGGTGAAGCACGCCTACGAGAAGGGTGTAATGGCGCAGAGAGGAATCGAGTACTGATTGGGTAATTTGGTAATTGAGTGATCGAAAAAGACCGATTACCAAATTTCCCAATTACCAAATTTGCTTATGGCTTGGTTTAAGCGCGAATCCGCTGAACTGGATACCTCCGGCGAGAAGAAGGTCCGCACCGAGGGGCTGTGGGTCAAATGCGAGAACTGCCGGCAGATTATTTGGAAGAAGGACCTGGAAGACAATTTGAACGTCTGTCCGAAATGCGACAAGCATTTCCGGATTGATGCGCGCGCCCGCCTGGCGCTGCTGCTGGATGATAATCAATTCGAAATCTTCGACGCCAATATCTCTTCCACGGATCCCTTGAAATTTGTGGATCTGAAGCCTTATTCCTCGCGGCTGAAGCAGGCGCAGCACGATACGGGCTTAAACGATGCGGTCATCAACGCACATGGGAAACTGATGGGGCGCGCCATCATCGCCAGCGTAATGGAGTATGCGTTTATCGGCGGCAGTATGGGAGCAGTGGTCGGAGAGGCCATCACTCGTGCCGTGGAGCGCGCTGCGGATACGAAAACGCCCTTGATCATTGTGTCGGCCTCGGGCGGCGCCCGCATGATGGAAGGCGTGATCAGCCTGATGCAGCTCGCTAAGATTTCTTCGGCGCTCGCGAAACTGGATGAAGCAAAAGTCCCATATATC